>ERZ1026931.228-NODE-228-length-25631-cov-9.261925_pt1 | contig 25631 bp, 17 predicted proteins | sample MGYA00519253_ERZ1026931 | MGnify/ENA primary metagenome ERZ1026931 (study PRJEB26926, sample SAMN06164831) | human gut metagenome | biome: ENVO:00009003; feature: ENVO:2100002; material: ENVO:00002003 | host: Homo sapiens | place: USA | collected 2012 ... | reverse complement strand
GTCAGGCGATGCCTTCCTGATTAAAATTAAGATTTTAATCAGGAAATAGTATCAATGCCTGCTTCAAATAATTCGCTATTTTTCATGCCGTAGGTGAATCACCGTCTGATTCTTCTTTTTGCTGTTCGGAAAACGAGTTCCAGAATCAGCGCGCAAATCGCCCCGATCAGGATGCTCCCCGCAACAACGAACACCACCGCGCTCACGTCCCCCGTTTTCGGGAGGGTTTCCTCGCGATTGACAAGATTTACCGTGTTGTCAACGGTCATGCCGCGGGCGTCCTGCCAGCCGTCCTGCGCCGTTAAATGGCTGGACGCGCTGACGGTGACGGCGGCGGGCTGGCTGAGCTTGTCCTTCCCATCCGGCGCTTTCGTCTGCACCAGATAGTAGCGGCCATATGCCACGCCCCAGAGGAATGCCTTGCCATCCTCGCCGGTCGTTACCTCGGAAACCGGCTTCCCGCCGCTGCCTGTGAGGAAGTTCACGAACGCGGCATTTGTCTCCGTTCCATTCTTCAGGGCTGTGTTTTCGTCCTCCGCTCTGACCAGCCGGAACGCCGCGCCGCTGAGTGGCTGCCCCGCTTCGTCGGAGACGAAAAGATGGATTCCGCCCGTATGCACTTCCCCGGCTCCGGACTGCGCTTCATAGAATACGCCCGCGGAATTCAGGTAGCTGACCGACGCGCTGCACGGGATGGGGGCGTCAAGTCCGGCGTTTTCCCTGATCGATGCCTGGAAGCGTACCCGGATTTCCGGTGTACACTCCCCTTCCCCCTGATTGGCCGACGCATAGGCCATGCCGGCAGGAGTTAGAGAAACGCTTATTTTCCCGTTTCCTTCGCTGTGTGATATAACATAGTGGTCGCTTTCGGTGAGATCAATTTCCGCTCCTGCTCTGGTCAGCAGGTTGACGGACGGCGCTGAGTCTTCCAGTGTCAGATGCTCGTCAAAATTGCCTGTGATGGTGTACTTTTGCGCCGCCCGGATGCCCGCCGGGACGCTGGCCCGCAGAATCCATGTATGTAACTGCCCCACGTCAAAGCTGCCGCTGGTGCAGCCGATTTCGGCTACATTCACTTCGGCGACCGGCGTGGTTTCCAATGTGCCGGTCGGCCTGACATTCAGGGTGTAAGCGTTCCCGCCATCACCGCCGACTCCGGGAACAACTAAGAAAAAGGGAGCGGAAACCTCTGCCGCTTCACTTTCCGTGCGCTGGACGACCAGATACACGCCCTCCGGCTGATCGTTCGCCGTAAAATTATAGGACGCAAGGCCGTGAATGTCCGTGGTCAGGATCGTGACAAGATTTCCGGGCGTCCGATAATCCTTCATGGCCGCTTCGTCAGATATGGAACTGAGGGAAAAATCCCCGTTTTCCAGCTGCTCCCGGGTCGCTGCGCGGTACAGGTCAAAGCGGATATTGGCAAGCGGCAGGCCGCTGGTTTCCGCGCATTCGGTAATATTCAGAATGCAGTCCGGTTTCACCAGCAGCTTGCCATGAACCGGCAATATGCTGTCGTCGAACCCCAGCAGCCTGTGGTTTTCTCCCTCAAACAGATAAACGTCGCCGCCGTGCTGGGTCCCGGTGATCTCCAGCGTCACCTCCGGCCTGTCCGTAAGGCCGGAAAAGGAAACCGTGCAGTTTCCGGCTTCCGTCACCGTCTGCGTCTCGACCTGACCGCCGCAGTTGGCGCTGAGGGTCAATGCATCCAGCGATCCAACCGTCGTCTGAATGTCCACGCTTACCGTGACGGTATAGCTGCCGTCCTGCTCCTTTACCGCCGTGTAAACCGGGTCTTGCAGCGTCGCGTCCGACACCGTTTCGCACCCCGGAGCGGCCGGTTTCAGGCTGCACAGATACCGGTACAGCCCCGCAACATTCGCCGCCGAATCCTCCGTCAGCGGCTCGCGGGAAACGTCGGCGTTCGTAACCTTTCTCAGATAGTTCCGCCATCCCGGCGTGGTCATGTCCTCCCAGCCGGAGAGGTATTCGTTGACGGTGAACTTTCCCTGATTCGTCAGCTCCCAGATGGCAAGCTGCGCCGCGAGGACTGCTTCACCGCTTTGCAGATGTCGTATTTCAGGAAGCCCGTGACTTTGCAGCCATGGATTGGCTGCCGCCTGAATGGCGGACACATCCTTGTGGGGGTATGACCACTGCACAACCGCCCGGAGCTTTCCAGCCGTTTCGGCGGAAAAGCAGCCGCTGTCCTCCAATCCCACCCGCCGGTAGCCTGCCTTTTCCGGAGCTTCCGCGTCAATATTGACGGAATAAGCAGCGATGGACACGTCCTGCTCCCCCGCCCCGTCGGCGGTCAGATGGTAGATCTCCACAAAATCCTCGCCGGAGAAAACCGTCTGCCCGTCCTCCCCGGTAAGCGTATAGTCCGCCACGAAGGGGGACGCGCAGACGTAAGCATCCTTGTTGATGTGCAGCACATAGCCGTCCTCCGCCGCCCGGACGCTCAGCAGCAGCGCCCCCGAAGCCGCGGCAGCCAGCGCCGCCAAGCCAGCCGCCGCCCGTTTAAACGAGACCTTCATATCCCCCATTTCCTCCCCATGACGGCAGGTTTCTGCCGCGTTTGCCATCAGTTTACCATGAAGGCCATGTCGAAATTGGGGGAAATCCAGCGGTAAAGCAAAATTAGCCGTATTGCGGAAATCCCCATTTTGTGGTATGCTTTTGGAAAAGGAAGTGACGGAATGAAGCGGCTGAGAAAAATCTATCTGGAAATCTCCAACGTCTGCAATCTGCACTGCACGTTCTGCCCCGGCACCCGGCGGGAGAAGCGGTTCATGACGGTGGAGGCGTTTTCCTCCCTGCTGCCCAAATTGCGCCCATGGACGGACTATCTCTATTTCCATCTGATGGGCGAGCCGCTGTGCCATCCTGAGCTTGCGGAATTTCTCCGTCTCGCGGGGGAAGCGGGCTTCAAGGTCATTCTCACCACCAACGGCACCCTGCTGGAAGAAAAGCGGGAGATTCTGCTGAACGCCCCCGGGCTTCACAAGGTGAACATTTCCCTCCACGCCTTTGAGGCAAACGACCTCTCCGTCCCCTTCGAGACGTACCTTTCCCGGTGCTTCTCCTTCGGGCAGGCGGCGGAGGGGAAATTTCTGGTTGTTTACCGCCTGTGGAACGGCGGCGGTGCGGAACAGCGAAATCCGGAAATTCTCAGCGCCATGGAGCGGGCGTTTCCCGCGCCTTGGGATGTGCAGCCCCGGGGGACGCAGATCGCCCGGCGGGTCTATCTGGAATACGGCGATAAATTCGACTGGCCGGATCTTTCCGCCCCCGACGGCGGGAAACGCGCTTTTTGTCACGGCCTGCGGGATCAGGTGGGTGTACTGTGTGACGGCACCGTTGTCCCCTGCTGTCTTGACCATGAAGGCGACATCGCTCTGGGAAATCTGTTTGAAACCACGCTGGAGGAAATCTGGGAAACGCCCCGCGCCAAGGCGATTTATCAGGGTTTTGCCCAGAAAAAAGCGGCAGAGGAACTCTGCCGCAAGTGCGGGTACGCCCGCCGCTTTTTGTAATGGTCTATTTCAAATCGAACAGGACTTTTTCGTAGTCCTTCACATAGCAGCGTATGTTTTTGCGTCCCTTTTGAATAACGGTGTGTCCCTCCGCTTCCAGCTTTTGCCTCTGCGCTTCGATACCGCCGGGATATTTTTCATTGAGTTCCCCATTGGCTTTCAGCGTTCTCCAATAGGGCGTTTCATCCGCTGAGCGCTGATAGCTCGCCCACGCGGCAATGGACACAAAAATCCCCGCAGTGATAGGTTCCGTAAAGTCCGCGCCGCTCAATTTTGCGAAATAGTCCCGTATCTCCCCGACCGTGGTCACTTTGCCATACGGGACTTCTCGCATTACCCGGTCGTAATCGATGGGCGGTGCAAAGTACATTCTGTTACCGCCGTATTTTTCAATGCTTTTCTCGTCCGTGATGGTCTGGAATTTGGGCATGTCCTTGCTGTCGTGCAGCATGGCGTTGAAATCTTTCTTTTCTTCATTTGCCATATATACCGCCTCCTGCGTTCAGTATAATCCATTACGGCGTCCGATGCAATGAGACAGTTTGAAAATACTCTTGAGAAGCGGAAAAAAGTGTGCTATAATCCAGAAAACACAGAAAGGGTCTCAATATGGAACAAAAAGTCATTCTTTTCGACCTGGACGGTACTTTGACGGATTCCGGTGAGGGTATTATCAACTGCGTTGTCTTTGCCCTGGAGCATTTCGGCCTGCCCATCCCTCCGAAAGCGGAGCTGCGCAGTGTCGTAGGGCCTCCCCTTCACGATTCTCTGGCGCGGTACGGCGTCCCGAAGCAGAAGCTTGATGAAGGCGTAACCGTTTTCCGCAGCCGCTACAATCCCATCGGCATTTATGAAAACATCCCCTACCCCGGCATTCGGGAAGCGCTTGAAGAACTGAAGCAGAGCGGGTATAAGCTCTGCGTCGCCACCTCCAAGCCGGAGGAAATGGCAAACCGGGTACTGCGGCATTTTAACCTTGCCGGCTACTTTGACACGGTCTGCGGCGGTACTTTGGACGAGTCCCGCTCTTCCAAAAGCGAGGTCATCGCCTGCCTTCTGGCGCAGAACGGCCGGGCAGACAATATGGTCATGGTGGGCGACACCAAGTTTGACGTGATTGGCGCCGCCGCCCACGGCATTCCCACCGTCGGCGTTGCCTGGGGCTACGGCGAAACGGCGGACATGGAAGCCGCCGGAGCAAAGGCCATTGCCCAAAGCCCTGCGCACCTGGTAACGCTGCTCAGGGAAATGTGATTGGAGGAATTTCTATGGAACTGCGTGCTTGCGTTGACGCGCTGAAGCCCCAGCTTCTTTCCACTCTTCGGCAAAATATCCGGATTCCCAGCGTTCAGGGCGATGCGGAGGACGGCGCACCCTACGGGGCTTCCGTCCGGGATAGCCTTGTCCATGTGTTGGACACCGCCCGGAAGTTGGGCTTCCGGACGGAGAACATGGACGGCCATCTGGGCTGGTGTGAATACGGTGAGGGCGACGAAATGGTCGCCGTTCTGGGACATCTGGACGTGGTTCCCGCCGGGGACGGCTGGAGCTGCGACCCCTTCGGCGGCGAGCTGCGGGATGGAAAAATCTGGGGCAGAGGCACCACGGACGACAAAGGCCCCGCCATTGCTTCCCTGTATGCCCTGGCCGCTCTGCGGGATTCCGGCCTTCCCATCCACCGCCGCATCCGGATTCTCTTCGGCTGCAACGAAGAAGCCGGTTCCGACGATATCAAATACTACCTTGCAAACGGCGGCGAGATTCCTGTCATGGGCTTCACCCCGGACGGTGAATATCCGGTGATCAACGGCGAAAAGGGCATTATCAACGTGACCTTCTCCCACACCTACGTCCAGACCGGCGACGTTCGGCTCCTGTCCATTCACGGTGGAACCGCCCCCAACGTCGTGCCGGCGCACGCCTGCGCCAAGCTGGCCTGTCCCCGGGAACTGGCGCAGCGACTGGCGGGTCTCTCTGCGCCTCAGGTGCGGTTCACTGTCACGGATTACGGCCTTTTCGTGGAGGCCGAGGGCGAAAGCGCCCATGGCAGCACCCCGGAGCTGGGGAAAAATGCCATCGGCCGTCTGCTGCTGACGCTGGACACCCTGCCCCTGAGCGAGGAAATTGCCGACGCGGTGCATTTTCTGGCGACGACCCTCGGCATGGAGACCGACGGTGCCTCCGCCGGAATCGCCCTCCATGATGCGGTTTCCGGCGGTCTGACCCTGAATCTCGGCGTGATTGACGGCGATGAACACCGGCTGTCTCTGAAAATCAACTACCGTTACCCGGTCACCAAAGGCTACGCCGACTGCGACCCCATTCTGAACGGCAGATTTGCAGGCGCCGGATTTACTCTGGACGCCGAAGTCCACAAGGCCAAGCTGTACGTCCCCGAGGACAGCCCCCTTGTCTCCACCCTGCTCCGGGTCTACCGGGAGCAGACCGGGCTGGAAGGTCAACCCAAATCCATCGGCGGTGGTACCTATGCCAAGGCGCTGCCCAACATCGTGGCTTTCGGTCCCATCTTTCCCGGCGAGGAAGTCCGGGAGCATAAGCCGGACGAGTACATTTCGGTGGACAGCCTGATGCGTAACGCCCAAATCATTGCCGCCGCCATGTACGAAATGGCAAAATGACGAATTATTTTACCAAAGGCAACACCGCACAATTGCGTCTGCGAGTCTCAGCCGTCTTTTTGCCCCACTTCTTCAGTTTGAAAAACGAGAAATACATACAGTATTCCTTCGTTTTCCAAACTTTGAATTGAGCCAAAAATCCAGGCTGGGGCTTCTTGCCAAATTGTGCGGTGTTGCCTTAAGATTTTAATCAGGAAATAGTATCAGGTTTCCGGAAACAGCGCTTTCTGTTATCCTTACCATCCGCTCTGCGGGTAACAGTCCGGAAGCAGCACATCTACGGTATGACCTGCCCACAGGCGCTTGACAGCGATATCAGCCGCAGGCTACTTCCTGATTCAATGGCAGTTCCAGCAGTTCAGGGTGTGTGAGCAGATGCTGTATGATCTTGAGCGAACGGGCAAAGTAGAAGCCGTCCGCAATTCGTTCGTCCAGTGTGAAACCGATATCCACCACATCCCGCACCTCGCGGCTGCCGTCCCCGGCGATCTTCTCACTCTTGCGGATGGTGCCGATGGCCGCCATAATGGAGCTTGAGCCGTAATTGTTGAGATGATGGTAGACGCTCGGGCATTTGATGCTGCCAAGATTGGTGAGGAAGACGGTGGCAAAGTTCGGGTCATCCTGCCGCAGGAAGTCGGGTACCTTACCAAAGAAGTCCAGTGTCTTGATGATCCAGATGACAAATGCCAGAACCGGACGCGGCAGCTTTTTGAGCACGTCCATCGCGCCATTCACACCGTCGTTCTTTTCCGTGCGGGCCTTGTGAACCTTGCCGACGACCCGGTGCGTCACCTCGGTGAGCGTCCAGTCTTCCGGCGCGGAGATGACCACGAGGGACTCCTCGCTGTGATCCTCGAAGCGTTTCTTGGCTACGAAGCCAAGGGTAATTTCGTCGCGCTGGTAAAAACGTCGGCCGGAGATGAAGCTGTTGAGCTGCGGGCGAAGATATATCGTTTTTGCGACAGCCATAAGAATGCAGTGAAAAAGCGTGGCGCGGTATTCTTCCTCGCCCTCGTTCTTCCGTGCGATGTAGCGAAGCGCCTCTGTCACGTCGAATTCCATGTTGACGTAGACCTCGGCATCCGTGCGGTGGTTCATCAGATGCGGCAGAATGACATGGAGCGAATCCATATCGCGGATCCAGCGGGCGTCTTTCCGGTCGCCCCAGCGTTTCTTTGTCGTGTTGCTCATAGTGTGTCCTCTTTTCTTTCTTTTTTCGGGCCGAAGCCCCTGAAGATGTCCTGCGCACCCTCATACGCAGAAATCTTCAGATAACCTATGCAATCATTACTTCCTTAAGTAATGGAAAGCCCCATGCCGGTTTTGCATCTTAGTTCCCGCCTTTCGGGCGGTGTGCTTTTTCAACTTCTTCCTTCAGCGCGGCAGCAGATTTTGTTCCATAATCCCCCTTCTCTGAAAAGTTCCGAAATTATAATCCATGATACTACGATTTTGGAAAGGATGCAAGAGGTTTCCTCGCGCATTCCGGAAAATGGAAAATGCGGTATATTGAGAGCAGGTGCCGATAAAAACACATGGCCTTTCCTTTCCTCGAAAAATGGTATCATATTCCTACGTCCGCCGCTGGTACTTCAACCCGAAGACCAATCGGGACATTTATCTGGAATATGAAAGCTATGTTACGGACTGCACCGATATGGAAGATGTGCTTCAAATGCTTATCGGCACCGGAGGAAACCCGGTAACCGTCCACGGCTGCACGGGAGCGGCATTACAGAATGGCGAAAGCGCCGCAGTAGTATGGCTGATCGGCACCCCTGAGAAAGGAATCTCGTTCCGGCTGTCCAGCAGCAGTTTCACCGCAGAGGCGCTTCTGCCGATTGCGGAAAGTGTGCAGCTGCAATAGCGATTCCCCAAACCGCATTCACCGGGGCTTAAGACATAGCCTCAGCACCCCCATCCGTTCCGCAGGAAGCGGAATGGATGGGGCTGTTTGTCTACGTGAGACTGCTTTTTTGTTTCATCACAGCATATGCGCCGGAAAAAGTCGATGTCGGCGTTTTTTGGACCTCGTTTCTGGAAAAATTTTTCCGATTCGACGAGAAAAACAGTTGCGCTTATCCCAGCTGTATGCTATACTGGTGGTGCATATACCATCCCGGAATGGCGCTGACCACGCGTTCCCGCGGAGTACGGGAAACGCACAGAACTGAAAGGAACGGAACAGCTATGAAGAAACGACTGCTCAGCATCCTGCTCGTGTTTGTCATAGTGCTCTCCACGCTGCCCATCCCGGCCTTTGCCGAGGACGGCGGGGAAGCAGCCCCCACATGCACCTGCGAAACGGCTTGCACGGCAGAAGCCATGAACGAAGACTGCCCAGTGTGCGGCGCGGAAGGTGCGCACCTGCACGACTGCGCCAAGTACGTCGAGGGCGCGAAGAATCCGGCGGAGACCACCACTCCCACCGCCGAACCGGTGAATGTCGGGGAAACCGAAGCCACCACTGAACCCGTCGTTCCCGAGACTGAAAAGGACGAGACTCAGCCGGAGAGCGAAAATGATGCCGAAAGCATTGAGGGCGGCGAAGAGGCTCTTCCCGAAGATGCGCCGGATACGCTCGCGTTGGACGCGGAAAATCTCATCAGCGTGCAAAGCGGCGAAACCATGTCGGACGAATTGTATGATTCGCTGTCCTATGCCACATTCACGCTGTCCGCAAGCGAGTACCAGTGCGGCGAGGCGGGGCATACCGGCTCCATAACGGATATATGCCTGAACAGCGTTGACCTGTCGGACTGGGATGCAAACCGGAAAATCAAGGTGAATTTTGATATTTCCTTCCAATGTGATACGCCGGGCTGCCCGCGCGGGAAGGAGATGAACCGGTATAACAAGACAAGAACCTTTACCGACTCGGATTCCTGCCACACGCCGGTCTCCGCCACTGCCAATTACAGGAAGGCATGCAGCAGCAATAACAATGATCTAATCGTGCTGACCCTGACCTCTAACAAGAGCATCGCCTACAAGGAATACTTTCCGAAAAAGGAAGCCACCTGCACCGAGGCGGGCTATGAATCCTACTGGATGTGCGGCAGCGATGCGGACAGCAACAAGTGCCGGAAGATATTCTCGGATGAGGACTGCACGAAGGAGCTTGCCGCGCCCATCGCGATTCCCGCGAAGGGACACTATTTCCCTGCAAGTGCCTATCACGCGGAACTGCCTGGCACCTGTACCGATATCGGTCATGTGGAATACTGGCATTGCGGCCAGTGCTACAAGTATTTTACCGATAACACCGGCACAACGGGGATCTCGAACATAATGCTCCCCAAGGATAAGGATAACCATGCCCAGGCGCCGCAATATATCGCTGACGACGTACATCATACGGCAAAATACAATTGCTGCAACACGACGCTCCCCATGGAAGCACACAGCTTTGACTATGGCGCGTGTGACGTATGCGGCTACGTAGCCACTTTCCTGGTACAGAGCGGCAGGGAGACTGCGTACTTTGGCTCGTACAACGATGCAATGGCCGCGCTAGCGCGGGAAGGCGCGACGTTTCTAATGGTGCTGAGAGACTATGACGGTACGATCGATATCAATGTAGACGGGAAACGTACCGTCCTGATCGGCGACGCCAGAACAAATGTCCGCGTGAGTGGCATCAACATAAACGGCGGAAGCGTTACCATATCGAATTACGGAACGGTTGGCTCTCTTACGAACAATGCCGTCACGATCCTCGGCAAAGGCGGCGGCAGATATGACGCGATCCGGAATAACATGGGCGACGTCGGGGCGCTTCTCGGCAGTTGCATTGTGTATAAAACAGAGGACGGCGTGTTCCTGCGTTCCAAAGGTGAAGCTTGCAAGGCCGACAGCATTCAGAATGTCCGTGTCATTGGCGCTCCGATTTCGTACATCGAGATCACCGGCGCGGGCAAAGGCACCGGTGAAGAGTATGACGTCAGGTATGCCCATACGGTAAAAGCGGGAGAAACGGTGACGTTCCGATCGGATGTGTACCAGATCAGCGGTGCTACCGCCGCTGGTGCTGTCATCACATCCTGGGACTGCGGAACCATACCCGCGGAAAATGTCGATGTGCAGACATCCAATGGGGGCTGGAGATCGACGCTTACTCTGACGAACATTACACCTGGCGTATATCCTCTGGTCTGCACGGTGAATTCTGACAACAACGGCGAAATCTATTCCGTTCGCGCAACCGTCACACTCACCGTGGAGGCGGGCGAGACAGAGTATACCCTCACCTTCGACGCCAACGGCGGCACCGGCGCTCCGGCTGCCATGACCGGCGAGACAAACACCTTCGTGATTCCCGATACCATCCCGACACGGGACAATGCCCACTTCGGCGGCTGGGCGCTCACTGCCGGAGCCGACAGCCCGCAGTACCAGCCCGGCGATACTGTCACCATCGACGGTGGGATGAAAATGACCCTCTACGCCTACTGGAGGACGCACGGCGACGGTAACGGCGACGGCTTCTGCGACGGCGGCGAGGAATGCCTCCACGGAAAGGACGCCGATGGCTACTGCACCGTAAGCGGCTGCACCCACAACGCGGACGGACACGACTGCTGCCCGAAGCGCGGGCCTTCGGAAACCGTCATCACGACCTTGCCAACCCTGCCCGCCGAAACGTATGTCGGCACCCAGTTTCTGGATGAAGCGCTCGAGGGCGGAGTGGCGCAGGTTAAGGGAACGGATACCGTCGTCCCCGGTAAGTTTGCATTCGAGGGAGAGTATGGCGGGAGCGTAAGTTTTGTGGGGGAAAACCGCCTGCATGTCATCTTCACTCCCGATGACACGGAAGCATATACAACAGCGGAATGTGAAGTGATTGTGACCGGCATTCGGTATACGATCACGGAGGTTCTTACGAAGTTTGCCATCACGGACAAACCGCTGGGCACGCCCCTTGCGGAGCTGGGAATCCCTACGGAGGGCGTCACGGTAAAAACCGACTCCGGCGCAATGTTCGCCCCTATTCCGGTCATTTGGGACACATCTGCCTATGATCCCAATTCTCTGGAACCCCAGACTATCTACGGAACGCTGGATGTTGCCAACAGCTATTTTCATGATAAAATCGTTACGGAAACCGATGTAAAAGCGACCATTGAGGTATCTCTTATGGATACTCGGGTCTTCCAGACTACCATTGTCACACCGCCTACGGTTGAAGGAACCTTCTATGCGCTGGATCGTTACGAGACGCTGACAAGCGGTCTCAAGGGCGGAAAGGCGATGGCAAACGGTCAGGAGATCGAAGGCACGTTCGAGTTTGATGAGGACGAATTGCTGTACGGAGACACCGCCTACCCCGGCATCGGGCTGAAATACGGCCAGCTTACGCGCACGGTCGTTTTCAAGCCGACAAACTCCAGGAACTACACAACTGCAGCCTGCACGGTAACCGTGAACGTTCTCCCGCTCACGATCGTCAGAATCAATCCCAATTTCGAGGACATCACCGACAAGCCCATTGGTACGGCGTTTGAACAACTTGGATTGGCGGAAGCGGGTTCGATGGACGTGATGCGCGGTGACCCCCAAAAAACGACGATCATGAGCGACACGGTGGTCTGGGATAAAAACCAGTATGACCCGAATACGCCATATGAGCAGCGCATTACGGGCAGATTGGTGCTGTCCACATGGAAGGATTATATTGCGCCCCCCGAAGGGGCGTCCACCGTCAGCGTCAAGGTGAAGCTGAAGTACGACCCGGTTGTACCTGTGATTGTGACCGCGCCGACGTTCCGCTGGACAAAGGGAGACTTCCGGCTTGGCGACAATCAGATTTTTGTCAGCGAAACCTTCCAGATCGGAACGGAAACGCCCCCGGAGGAAGCTGACGAGATCGGTGCGCTTATTGGCGGTGAGGCGCGGGTTGGCGGCAAGAAGATCGACGGCACATTCTCTTTCAAGGCCGGTACGCCTAAGTGGTTTAGCGCAGCGGGAACATACAACGTGACTGTGGTCTTCACGCCGAGTGATACCGTTCTTTATGCGCCTGCCGAATGTACCATCCCGATTGAAGTGGTCAAACGCACCCTCCTGAGCATCGAACCCTCGACGGATATCACGAACAAAGAGGTCGGCACGGAGTTTGATGCGCTCTGGCTGCCTTCATTCGTGAACTGCCGGACAGAGGACGGGTCGTTCTACTCAGGCATTGGCGTAACGTGGGATAAGACGACATATGACCTGAATTCTACTGCTGAGCAGGCCATTACCGGCACGCTCAATCTCGGCGATATTCCGACTATTCAGCAGCCCGTCCCGGAGTTGAAGGCCACGGTCAAGGTCAGGCTTATTCCCCACGACTGGAGCGACTGGACGCCCGACAGCAACGGTACCCACAGCCGCGTCTGCGCCAGAAACAGCAGTCATAAAGAAACCGTCAGCTGCTCCGGCGGTACGGCGACCTGTCAGGCAAAGGCGGTCTGCTCTGTCTGCGGTCAGGCATACGGCCAGTTTGCCGCGCATGACTTTACGGCAGAAGTGGTTGAAGAAAAATACCTGAAATCCGCCGCAACCTGCACGGAGAAGGCAGTTTACTACAAGTCCTGCACCGTCTGCGGCGAAAAAGGAACGGAAACCTTCGAGGTTGGCAATATTCTCGGCCACGACTGGGGTGAATGGCAGCCCAACGGCAACGGCACCCACACCCGCGTCTGCAAGCGCAACGCAACCCATAAGGAAACCGTCAGCTGTTCTGGCGGTACGGCGACCTGTCAGGCAAAGGCGGTCTGCTCTGTCTGCGGTCAGGCATACGGCCAGTTTGCCGCGCATGACTTTACGGCAGAAGTGGTTGAAGAAAAATACCTGAAATCCGCCGCAACCTGCACGGAGAAGGCAGTTTACTACAAGTCCTGCACAGTCTGCGGCGAAAAGGGAACGGAAACCTTTGAGGTTGGCAACATTCTCGGCCACGACTGGGGCGAATGGCAGTCCAACGGCAACGGTATCCACAGCCGCATCTGCAAGCGCAACGCAACCCATAAGGAAACCGTCAGCTGCTCCGGCGGTACGGCGACCTGTCAGGCAAAGGCGGTCTGCTCTGTCTGCGGTCAGGCATACGGCCAGTTTGCCGCGCATGACTTTACGGCAGAAGTGGTTGAAGAAAAATACCTGAAATCCGCCGCAACCTGCACGGAGAAGGCAGTTTACTACAAGTCCTGCACAGTCTGCGGCGAAAAGGGAACGGAAACCTTTGAGGTCGGCAACATTCTCGGCCACGACTGGGGCGAATGGCAGTCCAACGGAAACGATACCCATAGCCGCATCTGCACCAGAAACAGCGGCCATAAGGAGACCGTCAACTGTTCCGGTGGTACGGCGACCTGTCAGGCAAAGGCAGTCTGCGCTGTGTGCAGGCACGAATACGGCCAGCTTGGCACACACAGCTTCACGGCGGAAACCGTGGAGGAACAGTACCTGAAATCCGCCGCGACCTGCACAGAAAAGGCAGTCTATTACAGGTCCTGCGCCACCTGCGGCCTGAGCGCCAAGGACACCGCCGAGGAAGCGGTCTTTGAAACCAGGGCGCTCGGCCATGACTGGGGCAAGTGGCAGTCCAATGGCGACGGCACCCACACCCATGTCTGCACCAGAGACGATACCCATAAGGAGACGGTCAGCTGCTCCGGCGGCACCGCGACCTGCGTGGAGCAGGCGACCTGTAAGGACTGCGGCGGGAAGTACGGCGAAAAGGATGCCGCGAACCACACCGGTGCGAAGAAATGGACGACCACAAAGACCACCCACGAACAGAAATGGTCCTGCTGCGGCGAGATCACCGTCGCCAAAGAAGCCCATACCTTCGGCAAATGGGTCGTCACCGAAAAGGCAACATCCAGAAAAGACGGGGAAAAGACCCGCACCTGTGAAGTCTGCGATTACGTCGAGACTGCGAAGATCCCTGCCACCGGCACTTCGCCGAAGACCGGCGACGACAGCCACATCGGCATGTGGGCCGGCATCCTCTGCGTATCCCTCGCCGGTATCGTGGCGCTGGTGGTATGGTATAAACGGAAGAACAGGAAGTAAACCAAGCCATATTGCAGTCATAACCACCGGCCAGCGGTTATGATTGCGTGTTGGAATCTTCGTCCGCCTTCAGGTTTTTCCGAACGCTGTCCTCAAAATCGGCTGGTTGTTCCAGACAGAAAAAATCCGGACTTATTCCCGCGTGGGGAGTAAGTTCGGGTTTTTCGCTTTATCCAGGAAGTGCCGCACAGAAAAGATTGCCATGCCTATGTCTACGACAGCACCACCCAATGCGGGTTTATCACCATGCTTCTGACCCACGACGCGCCGATAGAGCTGTCCCCGGGGCGGAACAACTTGCTGGGCAGTGTTCCCGTAAACATCAATCAGTACGGCTATGCCTATCTGATACCCGAAAAAACGACGGACACCCAGCTGGCGTTTACTTACTATTTCCGGGCGGATATGCAAAATGGAACGAATCTGCTGGTATCCTTCCCGGACTTTGAGGCGGAAGCCAAATGGGAGGAATACGAGAAAAACCGTTCCGCTGAAATAGAGACCATTCGTGAGCGGCTGAAGCAGAAGCTTACCCCTCAGCAAGCCGCCGAGAAAATGGAAGCGCTGGGTTACGGGAGCGGCGGCTATACCGGAGAATATGACGACTATTATTTTCTGGCCGCTCATGAATATGATGCTGCCCACAGCGCAGACCAGCTCAGCGAGGAAGAGATAGAACGTCAGGCGCTGGAGAAAAATTTACGGGAAGAACTGACACCGGAGGAAGCGGTAGAGCAGTTTCGTTCCCTCTGGGGAGACGAACTGGTAGACGAGATTTTCGCCGACCGGATGGATGAGGTGACCACCGCCGCATACATCACACTGTCGGAAAGAGCCTACGAGCAAGCCCACATGGACGAAATGGTGTGCGTTTCCCTCCCGGACGGCGGCAGTCTGCCCCATCGGACCTTTGGTCAGGGGGATGTTTATGTAAACTCCCTGTGCGTTCGCATCCGGTCTTCCCGTTACGCGGAGCCGGGCAGCGATATCCAGACCCTCATCTTCCACATGACGGACGGCACCGACTTTGTCGTTGTGGATAGCGTGACAGACAACACCTTGTTCAAGCGGGTCATTGAACACGGTGATTTTCTCGACATGTTCAACAGCGCAATCAACATCGATAAAATACAATCCGTGGAGGTCGTTGGCAAGCTGTCCAGCGCAACGCTGGAAGCCGACGCGGATTGAGTAACAGCGCCCCGTTTTCCCACCAAACGGAAAACGGGGCGCATTTTGCTGTTGACGTCCGGGAATGCGCGTGGCATAATAGTTGTACATACAACGATGTATCTACAACGAGTCGGGAGGCTGCCATGGATATTACGGAACGGAAAATCACCAAAATCGCCCGGGAGGCGGAAAAGCTGGTTCTGCGCACCATGCGGGAAACCGGCGTCGGCACGGCGGAGATCGACCTGATCCACGCCCTGCGCCACAATCCCGGCTGCACCCAGGCGGCGCTGGCGGAGCTGCTGCACGCGGACAAAGCCGCCATCGCCCGCAGAACAAAAAATCTGGAAGCGAAGGGCTTCCTCGTCCGCCGGGACGCCCCCAACGACCGGCGCAGTCAGCTGCTGTACCCCACGGAAAAGGCGGAGAGCCTGAAATCCTCCAAAGCGGAGATCGAAGCGGCCTTTTATGAGTATCTGGCGGACACGCTGACGAAAGAGGAAGCCGCCGCCTTTGCCGCCGCGCTGAACAAGCTCTACGCGGCATCCAAGGCGGAAAGCCGGGCGGGCTTCCCGCACTTTATTCAGGCGGCAAAGGGGGAAAACCGGGGGTGAAACGTGAAAAAGCCTTCCGCCCGGACAGGATCGGTTCATATTTCCGCGTCGAATGGCTGCCGCTGGCACTTGTGACCCTTTCCGGCCTGATCTACAACATCGGTCTTCTTGCCACGCCATGGTTTGAAGGGCGGCTGGCGCAGTGCCTTGCGGACATTCTGGGCGGAAATGCCACCGCCGGGAAAATGGCGGTTCTGGTGCTTGCCTATATTCTCGTCACGCTGGGGGTGCAGGCCGCGCGGTTTATCAAGCGGTTCTATGTCCGCCGCTTCGCCAACAACATCAACCGCCGGATGAAGGGCATCCTGTACGCCAATCTGGTGCGCAGAAGCCGGGCGTCGCTGGAGCAGGAGGGCGCGGGTGAGCTGATGACCAAGGCCATCTCCGACGTGGACGACTGCGTGGAGGGAATGCGGAAATTCACCACTGAGGTCTTCGACACCGGCGTGGCGCTGGTGGGCTACGCCGTCATGCTTCTGGTATACGACTGGCGTCTGGCGATCCTGAGTTTGCTGTTTACGCCGGTGTCCTACGTCTGCGCGGCGTGGATGAAGCGGAACGTCCAGCGTGCGGGCGCCGCCTACAAAAAAGCGGCGGGCGCACTCAGCACGGCCACGCTGGATCGGGCGCAGAACGCCGTGACCTACCGCATTTACGGCTGTGAAAGCACCCGGGAGGGGCAGTACGAGCATGCGCTGGACACCTACGAGAAGACCGCCGTCTGCAGCAACGTGTGGCAGTCGGCCCTGCCGCCGCTGTATCTGGCTGTGTCGGAGGCGGGGGTGCTGTTCATTCTGTGGTTCGGGGCGAAAAACGTCCTCGGTTCCGGGTGGCGCGCATGGGATATTGCGGCGTTCACTACGTTTCTTTCCTGCTTTACCAAGCTGACAGTGAAATCCTCCAAGGTGGCGAAGCTGTTCAACTCGGTCCAGAAGGCGGAGGTCTCATGGAAGCGCATTCAGCCGCTGATGAAGTCCCCGGAGACGCTGGAGCCTCTCGCCGTTCCGTCAGCGGTGGACGTGACCCTTGAGAATCTTTCCTTTGCCTACGGCGACCAGCCGGTTTTCTCCGGACTGAGCCTGACGGCCCATCCGGGGGATATCATCGGTGTTACCGGGCCGGTGGCCTGCGGCAAGTCCACCTTCGGGCGGGTGTTCCTCTGCGAAGCGCCCTACGGCGGCTCGGCGAAATTCGGGAAGACCGAGTTTTCCGCCCTCACCCCCCGTCAAATCGCGGCGACCGTGGGATATTTGGGGCACGACCCGGAGCTGAGCGCCGACACCATCCAGAATAACGTCCTCTGCGGAAGCAATCAGGACGCGAAGCCGTATCTTGCCGCGGCGGCGCTGGATCATGAAGTGCTTGCCATGGAAGCGGGGCTGGATACCGTCATCGGCAGCAGCGGCACGCGGCTTTCCGGCGGTCAGGCGCAGCGGCTGGCGCTGGCAAGAACCCTTGCCCACCCCAGACCGGTTCTGGTTCTGGACGACCCATTCTCCGCGCTGGACAGAAATACCGAGGACACCGTGTTTGCAAATTTGCAGGAATACGCAAAGGATAAGGTTGTGTTCCTGATCTCTCACCGCCTGTATCACTTCCCGCAGATGCGCAGTGTGATCTTTATGGAGGACGGCAAAACCACCGTCGGTACTCACGGGGAGCTGATGGCGTCCGTCCCGGTGTACCGGCAACTTTATGAAAGCCAGACAGGAGGGCAGGCTCATGAATAAAAACGGTGTGTTTGCCGCGATACGGACGGCGGCAGCGACCCACCAGCTTCTCACGGTGGGGACGGTTCTCTGCGTGGCGGCGTCGGTGGGTGCGTCCCTGCTCCCGCCGCTGCTGCTGGCACGGGTGGTCGATCGCCTGACCGTGGGCAGCGGACTGACGTTTCTCGCGGTACAGGGCTACTTTTGCAGTCTTGCGCTGGAGGGACTGCTTTCTTCCGCGCAGGAAAGCCTGCTCGTGCTGTTCGGCCAGAAAATGACCCACGCTCTGCGCTCGGAAATGTCCCGGAAGCTGACCCGGCTGCCCGCAAGCACCCTTGTTGACCAGAATCCCGGCGAGGTCGCCGCCCGGTTTTCCGGGGATGTGGACACGGTTGAGGCGCTGTTTACCTCCGGCATCATCAGCATGGTGGCGGATGCGTGCCGCATTCTGTCCATCATGGCGGTCATCGCGGTGAAAAATACCGGCCTTGCCCTGATTCTGCTGCTGGTTCTGCCCCTGTTCGCCCTGTTCACCCGCCACGTGCAGAAGCGGATGCTGGCCGCCCAGCTGAACAACCGCCGCGCCGTCGCCGCCGTGTCCGGTCAGGTGCCGGAGACGCTGCACAACATCCGCACCATCCGGGCGCTGGGGCTGGAAGATTACATGGAGCGCCGGTACGATAAGCGCATCGGGGACAGCTACGCCGCCATGGAGCGGACCAATTTTTACGACGCCATCTATTCGCCGGTAGTCCTGCTGCTGAACGCCGTCGTGGTGGGCATCGTCATGCTACTGTCCGCCTCCGGAAATGCCGAAATTCTGCGTCTGTTCGGCATGTCTGTCGGCACGTCGGTGGCCGTTATCAGCTACATATCCCGCATTTTTGCCCCCATTGAGAGCCTTGGCATGGAGATTCAGACCATTCAGTCGGCCATGGCCGGGGTCAAGCGTATCGACGCGTTTTTAAGCCAGCCGGAGCGCGTCATCCCGGAGCGGCGGGAAGCCGCCGCCCGGGGGGACGTGGTACTGTCCCACGTGACCTTCGGCTACGGGGAAAAGCCCGTTCTGCGGGACTTTTCCATTACCGTAAGGCAGGGCGAGCAGGTCACGCTGGTAGGCCGGACGGGCGCAGGAAAAAGCACTGTGTTCAAGCTTCTGCTGGGGCTTTATCGTCCGGAAGCCGGTACGATCACCATTGGCGGCGCGGACGTTTCGGCCATTTCGGATCAGGAGCGCCGAACCTGCATCAGCTGTGTGGAGCAGCACTTTTCCCGCGTGCCGGGGACGGTGCTGGATCAGATCACCCTTGGTGACCCGCAGATAACGGAAGATATGGCAAAGAACGCGGCGCACCTTGCCGGGATCGACGCGGCTATTCAGGCATTGCCGGAGGGCTACGCCACGGTATGCACCGAGGGCATGTTCTCACAGGGCGAATGGCAGCTTCTGTCCATCGCCCGCGCCGCGGCGGCGGACCCGGCGGTGCTTCTGCTGGACGAGATCACAGCAAATCTGGACGCCGAGACGGAGGAGCGCGTTCTGGAAGCTCTGCGCCGCGCCTCTGAGGGGCGGACAGTTTTGTCCGTTTCCCACCGCGTCTATGAAAATCTGGGTGGGAGGACGGTCGAGATCAAGCCGCAGGGGCAATGAAATGGAATTTCAGGGAGAAACGGCGCAGGCAATGACCGGCGGGAGCTGCCGATCTACCCCCATCACAGAGAAAAACCGCCCTCCTGACAGTTACTGATGGCAAATGCGAAAAATGTCTCCTTTGCGATAGCCGCAAAATAGCCGGTCTGCTCGTACTCATGCGCATAGTGCTTGGCAATGTGTCCCAGCGTCTCCTTAAGCTGAAGCATTGCGGCAAATTCATGCTTGCAGGGATAGCTGCAAAAGCAGTCGCACAGTAAATTCTGGATTTCCCCGTCGTGATAGCGGAATTCAACGGCGTATGCTTTTGTCCCTTCCACGACTGCATACCCCTTTGTCCCATCCAGACAGAGATAACGGACGCGGTTCTCCATGAAGTAATCGTGTCCCCGCTCCGCAATGGCATTGGTAATCTTCATTTCTTCCAAATGCTCCAGAGAGAAGGAGAAATCGTCGTTTCCGCTGGCATATTCCTCGCCTTCCCCGACGGGCGCACGGAACCAGCTCGTTACCTGAGCGGCGGGGAGAGCAGTGGAGTCGAAGGTGATAAAATGGGAAGCGGACATGTAAAAACTGCCGTGCACCCGGGTATTTACCTGGAAAATGACCTTCTGATATTCGGACAGCCGAATCCTGAAATTGTAATTCACGCTGGTCACGATGCCGAGAACCCCTTCCAGCTTGCCGCTCACATAGACCCGGTCGCCGGCCTTCAGGTTGAACCGGTCGTTGTAATAGGCGAGCGACCTTCCGGTCTCCGGAAAACAAACCTGCACCACAGACTTCCGGGGCGCGGCGCTGACCGGTTCTGCCTCCCGCACTGCCGGAGTTTCCTGTCCCTCTTTGGACGCTCCACCAAAACCACTGATCGTAAAACGCATAGTTTTTCCTCCATCCATATTTTTTCTGAGCCTCTGAGAGGATTATACAATGCGATGTGTCCAATAAACCGGACTAATTCAAGTAAAACACACGATAATGCAAAAAAATTCAAAAAACAGCGGGAGGCCGACCGGCTTCCCGCTGTTTCCATAGTTACGTATCCAGACTTCTCAGCCGTTCAACGATGCTCTGCTTCACCGCCTGACGGTACATGACCGCCGGGATGGCACAGCCAAGCACGATGAAGGCGGGCAGCATGGCCAGTACCGGGGTGATGGTGTAGTGATAGCTGTAGAACCAGTAGGCGCTTTCCAGAAGCCGCCCCGCCAGCGGGTTCACCGCGGCGGACAGAAGCCCCGCGATCAGGCCGGAACCAAGGGTGTACAGCAGCCCCTCCCAGAGAAGCATGGTTTCCAGCTGACGGCCGGTCATGCCCACCGACTGCAAAACCGCGAATTCCCGGCTCCGCGCCAGAATGGCGGTCATCATGGCGTTGAAGAAATTCAGAATACCCACAATGCCGATGATGGCGCACAGCAGCCCGCCCAGAATCACAAAGGTCATCCGGAACTCCTGAAAATATGCCCGGTGGGTCGCCTTGCTTTCGTACATCAGGGGACTGTCGGGGTCGGAAGTGAGCTGGGCAAGGTAGCTTTCCGCGGCGGCCTCCGCCTCGGGACTGGGGGTGTCGAAGAGGTAGACCATGGGGAACACGTTGTCCTCCCCGGCGTCCCGGTACAGGGCGTCCGCGCTGAGGATTGCCTCATAGCCCATGGTATAGAACCGGCTGCTCATGTTGTAGGGAACGTCCACCAGTGCGCAGACGGTGTAGTTTACGTCGTACGCAGTATCGCCGTTTCCATAGGTGACTTTGATTTTCTCGCCCACGGCGGGATAAATCCCGGGGTCAGGCAGCTTCCCGGAATCATCCAGATTCACGGCAATGGCGATGGCATGGCTGTCCGGTTCCCAGAGGGAATCCAAGCTGCCGTCGATCACCGTGAGCTTTTCTCCAAGCGTCGGGTCAAGCCCCTCTATCTGGGACGCCGCCTGCACCTTGTCGCCGTCTCTTGGCGTCTGGGCGAGAAGCGCGTCGATGTCCATATCCGTATTCCGGCTGTAGAAGGCGGCTTCATCCCGCCAGACGCTTTCCGGCAGATACATACCCACCCCGCCGGTCTGATAGGCAAAGCCCTCCAGAGAGTGCGCTGTGTTTGCCCGCACCGGTTCCACAGCCTCTTTGGTCAGGGAAAAACCCCGATAGTTAAAGTAGTCCGGTGTGCTGATGAGGAAGTCCGCGCAGCTTCGCCGGCTCAGGTATTTGTCCATGTCAAAGCCGCCGATAAACGTGACCAGCAGATTCAGCAGAACGACGGTCAGGGACAGCGACACCATCACGAGCGCCGTCTTCTTTTTATCTCTGCCCAAGTTGGCGGCGGCCATCTGAACAGGCGTGACTTTGCTGCCCTTCCGGTGCGTTTTCCCCGCCGACTGACGCTCGGTGTAGCGCACCGCCTCCACAGGAGAGACCCTTCCGGCAATCCGTCCCGGCCGGGCGCAGGAAAGCAGCACCGTCAGCAGGGCGAACACTGAGGAAAACAGGAATATCCATGGGGAAACGCTGACCGTGGTGTACCGGCCTCCCATCGTGGAGGTGGACATGGTGATGGGAACCGCCGCGGCACCAACGCCGTAGCCCAGCAGCAGACCCACCGGAATGCCCAGCGCGCTCAGCAGCAGCGCCTGCTGGCGGATCAGCCGCCGCAGCTGCTTCGGCGTGACGCCGATGGTTTTGAGCAGCCCGTAGTAGCGGATGTCCCCAGCCACGGAGATCTGGAAAATGTTGTAGATCACCAGATATCCCGTAAACGCCACCAGAATCAGCACGGCGAGCATGGCGAGGATTCCCCCAACGCCCAGCGTGTCCCAGATCTGGGTAGCGGTATAGCCCCAGTTGACGCCGATGCGAAGCTGCCCCGCCTCCTCGCCGATGCTGTAGCCGCAGTCCTCGCCGATTCTGGTCAGGTCGTTTTCAATGTTCAGGGAGCTTCTCAGCATGACGCTCAAATCCGTGCGGAAGGGCTTTAAGCCTCCCACCACGGCTTTTTTTTCGATCTTCTGGGCGTATTCCTTGGAAACGTTGAGGAAGTGGACGCTCAGCAGCTCGTCGTAGTCCCACCAGCCTACCAGCGTAAAGGTGTCGGTGATGTCCCAGCCCATCTGTTCTTTGTCCGCCAGCGTGTAAGTGACCTTCACCTGTGCCCCCAGCTCCGGCTTTACGCCGAGAAGCTCCAGAGCTTTGGTGTCCATGGTAATTTCGTTCCCGCTTTTCGGGGTGCGTCCCACCGTTGGCTGGGAAAAGCTCCACTTGGCGTTGTTGTCGTCCATGTAGCTGACTTCGGCGTAGTCCTTTTCAAAAGCGCCCTGCATGGCAAGACCCAACACCGTCCGCACGCCCACGGCTTTGACGTCGGGATGTGCCGAAAGCACCGCGATCTGGTCTTCGTCCACGTCCTTGAACGCACCGTGAGCATACCCGCCGACAGAGCGGAACTGGTAGTTTTGGTTCGTCTCGTTGATGGACATCACGATGGTAAAGAGGGACGTGAACAGCAGGGCGGTCAGGGCGATCGCCAGCACCGCGATGATGTTCCGCTTTTTCGCGGACATCAGGGTCTTGAAGCTTAAATGGCGAATGCAGTTTCCGTTTTTCACCTTCATGCCGCTCACCTCACGATCCGTCCGTCCTCAATGCGGATGATCCGATCCGCCGTCTGGGCGATTTCCTCGTTGTGGGTAATCATGACGATGGTCTGGGCAAATTTCTGGCTGGTGACTTTCAGCAGGCTCAGCACATCCTGACTGGTTCTGGAATCCAGATTGCCCGTAGGCTCATCCGCCAGAATGATGGCGGGCGCGGCGGCAAGGGCGCGGGCGATGGCCACCCGCTGCTGCTGACCGCCGGACAGCTGGCTGGGAAGGCTCCCCAGCTTCTTTTCAAGGCCCAGCGTGTTTACAATTTTGTCGAGGAAATCCTCGTCCACCTGCCGCCCGTCCAGCTGGATGGGCAGGACGATGTTTTCCCTCGCGTTCAGCACCGGCACCAGATTGTAGCTCTGGAAGACAAAGCCAATCTTCCGCCTGCGGAAAATGGTCAGCGCTTCATCTTTCAGGGAAAAGATGTCCTTCCCGTCCACGATCACGCTGCCGGAGGTGGGCCGGTCAAGGCCGCCCAGCATGTGCAGCAGGGTGGATTTCCCGGAGCCGGAGGTGCCCACAATGGCGACAAACTCGCCGCTGTCCACACTCAGGTTCACGCCGTCCAGCGCCCGAACCTCCGTGTCCCCGGAGCCGTAGATTTTGCGCAGGTTTCTGGTTTCCAAAATACTCATAATAACCTCCCAAATAGAAAAGTCTGTATTGTTTTCACACTACAGACTTTACTACAGGATTCTTTCTACATTCTTTCCGGAATCTAACAGTGTTGACAGATTTCACGGGGGAGGTACAGGGAAAACGTGCTGCCCTCGCCCGGTTTGGAGCTGACCTTCACATAGCCGCCCTGCCCCTCCGCGATCTGACGCACCAGATACAGCCCGATGCCCACGCCTTCCTCCGTGGGATTGCTTAAGCCCCGATAGAAGCGCTGAAATACCTTCGACTGCTCGTCCTCCGGTATCCCCGGCCCATTGTCCGCTACGTGAATGGCCGAAAACATCTGGTAGGCGGACGCGGACACACGAACCGCCCCGCCGGCGGGGGTGTACTTGACGGCGTTGTCCAGCAGGTTAAATACGGCTTCCTCCGTCCATTTTGCGTCGAAAACCGCTTCGGCATCCGTGGGAAGAAAAGTGATGGAAATGCCCTTTTCCCCGGCCTTCGGCTCCAGCTGGGATACCGCCGAGGATAGAACGTCCTGAAGCGCCCCCGGCTTCGGGCGCAGAGCGATTACCCCGGATTCCAGCCGGGAGGTCTTCACCAGCGCATCAATGAGACTTTGGAGCTTCCTCGTCTGGGCGTCCAGCGCGTCCAGACACACCGTGTTCCCCGGCTGCTCCCGCAGGAGCTGGGCATAGAGCAGAATGTTGGCAATGGGTGTTTTCGTCTGGTGGGAAATGTCCCCGATCAGGGTTTTCAGCTTCTCCTTTTCCGTACTCACGTTCTGGGCGGATACCGTGGACGCCGCCAGGTAGTGGGCAAGCTTGCTTTCCAGCGCGGAAAGCAGCGTCTCGTCGAAGCTGTCCTCCGTAAAGTCCCCCCGCATGGCAGCATCCAGCATCTCATTCAGCTTTTCCAGCGTCCGCCGGGTCTTCCGGCGCTCACACCAGATTGCGGCGGCGCAGAGGACGATTGCCGCCGCGAGAATTCCGTATCCCAAGGCTGTCATATCACTTCACTGCCCATGTGTAGCCGAGGCCGTACACCGTTTTCAGGTATTGGGGGCTGGACGGGTCGTCCTCCAGCTTGACCCGCAGACGCTTCACCGTGACGGACAGGGCGTTCTCATCCACAAAATCCGCCCCGTCCGTCCAGATGCGGTCAATAAGCACGCCCCGGGACACGGTCTGCCCCCGGTTCTCCACCAGCAGCCGCAGAAGCTTCTGCTCCGTCTTGCTCAGCTCAATGGGTTCACCGTTCTTCCAAACGCCATCCGCGCAAAATCGAACCGGAAGCCGTCCAGTTCCACGCAGGAGAATTTCACTCTCCGGCGAAGCTGGGCGTTCACCCGCGCCCGGAGAATTGCCAGGGAAAAGGGCTTCGTGATGTAGTCGTCCGCCCCGGATTCCAGCCCGGTGACCACGTCCATCTCCAAGTCATTTGCCGTCAGGAGGATCACGGGAACGGCTTCCCCCTGCCGCACCTCCCGCAGCAAATCCAGAGCGCTGCCGTCCGGGAGATTCACGTCCAGAATCAGCAGGTCAAATTTCTTCTGCGCCAGCATTTCCCGCGCCTGAGAAAGCGTCCCGGTCAGGGCGATCGTCACATCCGGGTCTTGCAGCGCCAGCTGAATGCCCCTGCCCAGCGTCGTGTCGTCTTCCAGCAATAAGATCTCCCGCATATCATGCACCTGCCTTTTTTGTCCCATCATAGCACATGCGCCAAAGAAAGTCGATGCCGGCGTTTCTTAAGATTCCATTTCGGGAAAAGTTTCCCCGATTTGCGCTAAAAAAGGGATTGCGATTCTTAAGGGAGCGTGATATACTGATGGTATATATACCATCCAATAAGAGGAGTGACCCCTATGGCCATTACAAGCGCAAGTCTGCCCGCGAAAAAACGGATTCTCACCGTCTGTGTGCGGCTCTTCCTGGAAAAGGGCTACAAACGTTCGACGCTGGCGGAGATCATTGAAAAAGCCGACG
>ERZ1026931.226-NODE-226-length-25755-cov-12.415642_pt1 | contig 25755 bp, 18 predicted proteins | sample MGYA00519253_ERZ1026931 | MGnify/ENA primary metagenome ERZ1026931 (study PRJEB26926, sample SAMN06164831) | human gut metagenome | biome: ENVO:00009003; feature: ENVO:2100002; material: ENVO:00002003 | host: Homo sapiens | place: USA | collected 2012 ... | reverse complement strand
CAGCGATCAGACCCATCAGCGGGTCCAGACCCAGCAGGGTCGCCATACCGATACCGATGGCGTTTTGCATCAGCAACAAGCCAACAACCACAATCAGAAAGATACCCACCACGCGGCCACCGGCACGCAAACTGGCGATATTGGCGTTCAGGCCGATAGTGGCGAAGAAGGCCAGCATCAGCGGATCGCGCAGGGTCATATCGAAGTTCACTTCCCAACCCATGCTTTTCTTCAGCACCAGCAGCGCAATCGCCACCAGCAATCCGCCTGCAACGGGTTCGGGAATGGTGTATTTTTTCAGGAAGGAAACAGACTGGACGAGCTTACGTCCCAGCAGCAACACAAGGGTTGCCGCAACCAGCGTTGATAACGTATCGAGATAAAACATTTACAGCTCCATTAGTGCGTTTAGCACAATCACGCACGATGCAATCCAGACCGATTTTTAGCTCTTATTGAGTTTTCGGAGTGGATTTTAAGCAGAAAATGATGAAAAGTTATATAAAAATGTTTGTTTATCCGTTTTAAATATTAAGAATACCTGCTAGCAAACGTTTGCTTTTCTGTCCTGGTCAGATAAAATCACCGCTTTTCCACCATGGGATTGCCTCTGATGTCCGTTAACGCCGTAGAGTCAACAAATGCGCAACCGGTTGCGCAGACTCACAACAGTGAACTGATTTACCGTCTTGAAGATCGCCCCCCGTTAGCCCAGACCCTGTTTGCCGCCTGTCAGCATCTGCTGGCCATGTTCGTCGCGGTGATCACCCCTGCTTTGTTAATTTGTCAGGCGCTTGGTTTACCGGCTCAGGATACTCAACACATTATCAGTATGTCGCTGTTCGCCTCCGGCGTAGCTTCTATCATTCAGATCAAAGCCTGGGGGCCGGTAGGCTCAGGGCTGCTATCCATTCAGGGGACCAGCTTTAACTTTGTTGCGCCACTGATTATGGGCGGTACGGCGCTCAAAACCGGTGGCGCAGATGTCCCAACCATGATGGCGGCGCTGTTCGGTACGCTAATGCTGGCAAGCTGCACCGAGATGGTTATCTCGCGTGTCCTGCACCTGGCGCGTCGTATTATTACTCCGCTGGTCTCAGGGGTAGTAGTGATGATCATCGGCCTGTCGCTGATTCAGGTAGGTCTGACATCGATTGGCGGTGGCTATGCCGCTATGAGCGACAACACCTTTGGTGCGCCGAAGAATTTACTGTTGGCAGGCGTGGTGTTGGCGTTAATCATCCTGCTTAACCGTCAACGCAACCCGTACCTGCGCGTTGCGTCATTGGTGATTGCGATGGCGGCAGGCTATCTGCTGGCCTGGTTTATGGACATGCTGCCGCAAAATACCGCACCGGTAAGCCAGGACCTGCTGATGGTGCCAACGCCACTGTATTATGGCCTGGGTATCGACTGGAGTTTACTGCTGCCGCTGATGCTGGTCTTTATGATCACTTCACTGGAAACCATCGGCGATATTACGGCCACCTCTGATGTCTCCGAGCAGCCGGTTTCTGGTCCGCTGTATATGAAACGCCTGAAAGGCGGCGTGCTGGCGAACGGTCTGAACTCGTTTGTTTCCGCCGTGTTCAACACCTTCCCGAACTCCTGTTTTGGCCAGAACAACGGGGTTATTCAGTTAACGGGCGTTGCCAGTCGCTACGTTGGTTTTGTGGTGGCGCTGATGTTGATCGCGCTGGGCCTGTTCCCGGCAGTCAGCGGTTTTGTACAGCATATTCCTGAGCCGGTACTGGGTGGCGCAACGCTGGTGATGTTCGGTACTATCGCTGCATCCGGCGTGCGTATCGTGTCCCGCGAGCCGCTGAACCGCCGCGCGATTCTGATTATCGCGCTGTCGCTGGCCGTTGGTCTGGGTGTTTCCCAGCAGCCGCTGATTCTCCAGTTCGCCCCGGACTGGGTGAAAAACCTGCTCTCTTCCGGTATCGCCGCTGGCGGTATTACCGCAATCGTTCTGAATCTGGTATTCCCGCCAGAAAAGCAATAAGCAAAATGCGGCGTTGGTTCTGAATCAACGCCGCTGTAACGCTCTTTCACCATTCCCGCCTTGAGCATTGCGCCTAAATCGTGCATAACTTGACTATGTGCACTTCGCGGGATGGAAGACCATGAAATTTATTGGAAAGCTGCTTCTTTACGTGCTGATCGCCCTTGCAGTGGCGATCCTCGGCCTTTATTTTTTACTGCAAACCCGCTGGGGCGCAGAGCATGTCAGCACCTGGGTCTCGGAGAACAGCAGCTACCATCTGGCGTTTGATACCATCGATCACCGGTTTTCTTCCCCTTCCCATATTCTGCTGGAAAACGTCACCTTTGGCCGGGATGGGCAGCCCGCAACGCTGGTCGCTAAAACGGTTGATATTGGGCTGAGTAGCCGCCAAATCACCGATCCGCTGCACGTAGACACCATTTTGTTGCAAAACGGCACGCTGAATCTTTCCCAGCAAACCGCGCCGCTGCCGTTCCAGGCCGATCGCCTGCAATTGCAGGATATGGCGCTTAACAGCCCCGGCAGCGAGTGGAACCTCAGTGCCCAGCGCGTTAACGGCGGCGTCATTCCCTGGAGTCCTGAGGCAGGTAAAATTCTCGGGAGCAAAGCACAAATTCAGCTCAGCGCCAGTTCGTTGACGCTCAACGATGTTCCAACTACCAACGTCTTGATTGAAGGCAGCATCGACCATGACCGTGTGACGCTAAGCAATATTGGCGCTGATGTGGCGCGTGGGGCATTAACCGGCGTAGCGCAACGCAATGCCGACGGTAGTTGGGTCGTGGAGAATCTGCGCCTGAACGATATCCGGCTGCAAAGCGACAAATCACTGGCCGACTTTTTTGCACCGTTAAGCACCATCCCGTCCCTGCAAATTGGTCGTCTGGAGGTAACAGATGCCCGTCTGCAAGGCCCCGACTGGGCGGTGACGGATCTCGATCTGAGCTTGCGCAACATGACCTTCAGCAAGGACGACTGGCAAACTCAGGAAGGAAAATTGTCGATGAACGCCAGCGAGTTTATCTACGGCTCTCTGCACTTCTTCGATCCGATTCTGAACGCCGAGTTCTCACCGCAGGGCATTGCGCTGCGCCAGTTCACCACCCGCTGGGAAGGCGGTATGGTCAGAACATCCGGAAACTGGCAGCGCAGCAACAAAGCGCTGGTCCTCGATGATGCTGCCATTGCCGGTCTGGAATACACGCTGCCGGAAAACTGGAAGCAGCTGTGGATGAAACCCCTGCCAGCGTGGCTAAACAGCCTGACGCTCAAAAAATTCAGCGCCAGCCGCAATCTGGTGATTGATATCGACCCGAGTTTCCCGTGGCAGCTCACCGCGCTGGACGGCTACGGCGCTAACCTCGGGTTGGTACAGAACAATCAGTGGGGGATCTGGAGCGGGAGTGCCACCCTCAACGCTGCCGCAGCCACCTTTAACCGCACTGATGTGCGTCGTCCTTCACTGGCGCTGACGGCAAACAGCAGCACCATCAATATCAGCGAACTGAGCGCCTATACGGAAAAAGGACTGCTGGAGGCCACCGCCAGCATTTCGCAACTGCCTCAGCGCCAGACGCAGGTCAGCCTGAACGGGCGCGGCGTGCCAATGACGATCCTGCAGCAATGGGGCTGGCCCGCACTGCCGCTTTCCGGCGATGGCAACATCCAGCTTACCGCCAGCGGCAATATTCAGGCCGATGCGCCGCTCAAGCCTACGGTCAACGGTCAGTTGCATGCGGTGAACGTGGAGAAACAGCAGGTAACGCAAACCATGCAGGTGGGCGTGGTTTCGGGGAATGAGGTTACTGCCCCCCCACCTGCACAATGATTTATTGCCCGGTGGCGCTTCGCTTACCGGGCTTACTCACATTCATAACCGACTATATTCACTGCACAACAGCCACTTCACCGGCTCGTCTTCTTCAATCGCCGGGAAGCGACCGCCAGGTTCCAGAAAGTGGTTGTCATGCTGGTCGTCATTGACCATCGAAATTTCCCAGCCCAGCACGAACGCCTTCTCCGCCCAAAAGCGATGATACAAGCGCGGCGGCAGGCACACTCCTTGTCCCGGCTTCAATACCAGCGTCTCGCCAGCGTCAACGGTACGCCGCTGGCCATCCACGCTAACCTCAACAACGCGTCGGGCGTCATACTCGTCATCAGGCGTTGCCCACGCCAGCTGCATGCACAAATCACCGCCGCCGCGGTTAACGATATCTTCCATTTTATGGCGATGAAAATGCCACGGTGTTTGCTGATCCTGCTGAATTTGCAGCATCTTTTCGGCGTACGGTTTGGGGTAATCCGCTGACCCCATCAGACCATTGCGCAACGTCAGTAACGTCAGCCCCGTTTGCGCAAAATCTCCGCGTCCGAAGTCAGTAACGTCCCAGCCCAACTGGAGATCGCGCACTTCACGCCACAGAGTTTGATCCTGTTGCCGCCAGGCATCGACCGTAAAATACGCAAAATCAGGCAAACAGACCCGAAAAGTTTCGGCGATGGCATGCGCTTTATCGACGGCATAATTAATGTGTGAACGCTTCATTCCACTTTTCCTTGTTGCGAAAGAGGCGGGTCGCCCCGCCTGCATGCCGTTAGTAAAGTGATGCTTTGCCGGTTGAACCGAACAGTTTCATTTTGTGGCGGATCACGTCCCGCGCAGCGCTAATGGCTTCCGGGTAGATTACGTTCGGGTCCCACCAGGTTTCTTTCGCCAGGATTTCGCGGACTTTCTGGAAGTAGGCGTATTTCATATCGCTGGAAATGTTGATTTTACCCACGCCCAGCGTCACGGATTCAGCAATTTCCGCATCCGGGTTAGCGGAACCACCGTGAAGCACCAGCGGAATATCCACACGCCCGGCGATGTCGCGCAGGATGTTCATTTGCAGCTCTGGCTGCATCCCTTTCGGGTAAATTCCGTGCGCGGTTCCTATCGCCACAGCCAGCGTGTCTGCACCAGTACGGGCGATAAAATCCTCTGCCTGAGCAGGATCGGTATAAGTAACCTTCGACACCCCGCCTTCCACTGACGTCCCGGTCTGACCAATCGTACCCAGTTCCCCTTCCACCGAAACGCCTACCGCATGCGCCAGTTTGACCACTTCACGGGTCAGCGTCACATTCTCTTCATACGGCAGCAGCGAGCCATCAATCATCACCGAGGTAAACCCACACTGAATCGCCCGCAGGACATGCTCAACCGAAGCGCCGTGGTCCAGATGCAGAGTAAAGGGAACCGGGCTACGCAGGGTGATATCGCGGACGTAGCTAAAAAACGCATCGCCGACAAAATCATGTTCGCTGGGGTGAATGGAGATAATTGCCGGGGTGTTGGTCGCTTCCGCTTCTTCCACTACTGCGCGTACAAAGCAGCTGTCCGCCACGTTGAATGCGCCGATGGCAAAACCGTGCTGACGGGTAGGTTGCAGTAATTCTTTCATCGAAACTAACATGTTAATTCTCCAGTTTCAGGGTGTAGAAAGCCCTGCCAGTGCATCGTTGCAGAGGCATAGAAGGCGTTACAGAAAATGAATCAGGCTTTGCCGATAGCGCCGCTGGCCTGCAGGTACGGAATAATGGCTTCCTCGCAGGCCTGTTCCATCAGGGCCAGGGCATCAACGAGTTCGCCGGATGTGTCGCGACACAGGGTATGCAGTAACGCAGCCTTTCCGGCTTCGAAAACCGCCGCGCCAACGTTTATCTTGGCGACGCCAAACGTCGGGCAGCGCTGTAGCTGGTCAAACGGCGTCCCGCTACCGCCATGCAGCGCCAGCGGCACCGTTGATAACCGGGCTATTTCCTCCAGCCGCTGGAAATCAATAGCAGGTGTGATGCCCGGCGCGTACATACCGTGTGCCGTACCCACCGATACTGCCAGCAAATCGATCCCCGTCTGTTGGATAAAGGGTTCCACGTCGGCGGCCTGGGTCATCAAATCAGCGTTAGCGGCGTGGTCATAGCACGGAGCATCGGCCAGATGGCCCAGCTCGCCTTCCACACACAGAGAAACGCTGGCTGCAAGCTCAACCACTGCGCGTGTCTGGCGAATGTTCTCCTCCAGCGCAAAGGCGGAGGCGTCGATCATTAAGCCGCTGAATCCGGCGCGAAAAGCCTGGCGAATGCGTACAGGATCCTTTCCATGATCCAGCGCCAGCGCGATCGGTACCGAGGCTTCCTCTGCCAGCGTTTTGACCACCGCCGCCGCTATCGGGGCCGGAAAATGCTCCAGGTGCCCCTGATACAAATTCAGAATGATGGGCGCACGGTGTTTCTCAGCCACTCGCACCGCTGCGCGGGCGCTTTCGAGGTTCATACAGTTGATGGCCAGCAGCGCGTACTGCTCGCGCCAGGCTTTGGTCACCATGCTTTTCATATCGGCAAACATACGGCCTCCGGTTATTCCAGGGTGAAGGTGATTTCTTCGTCTTTCAGCTTTTGATCGCTGAGTTCGTCAAACTCTTCATCACGCTCGGTTACCGGTTTCTTCCACAGCGACAGCATGACGCCGCAAATCACCGTACCGATGCCCAACGCCAGGCAAAACAGCAGTGGATGCGTAAAGAGCGGAACCACAAACATGCCGCCGTGCGGTACCGGACTTTCGACACCCCACACCATAATCAGGCCGCCCGCAATCGCCGAGGCCACCACGCAGGAGCCCACCACGCGTAGCAGGTCGCGTGCCGCAATCGGAATGACCCCTTCGGTAATCATGCAGATCCCCATCGGGAATGCCGCTTTCAGCGCCTCGCGCTCCGCACGGGTGTACTTGTGACGCGTCAACAGGAAAGAGAGCGTAATGCCAAATGGAGGGATCATCGAACCGACAAACTTCACCGCTTCCGGACCGTACACGCCGCTGACCAGCATGCCGTCAGCAAACAGCGACATGGTTTTATTCACCGGCCCACCGAAGTCGAATGTCGCCATCGCACCGAGGATAGCGCCCATCAGAAAGCGGGATCCGCCCTGCATGGACTCCAGCAGATGAATCAACGCGTCCTGCAGCCAGGCAATCGGCTTGCCGATTAGCGTCATCATCAACAGACCGCCAATGACGGTACTCAGTACCGGCAGCACCATGATGGGCATCAACCCCTGCATCGACTGCGGCAAACGGATATAGCGTTTGAGCAGCAGGACGGTATAACCGACCAGAAACCCGCCCAGCATCCCGCCGATAAAACCGGTATGAATTTCTCCGCAGACGAAGCCGACTATCAGGCCCGGTGCGAATCCCGGACGGTCAGCAATGGAGTACGCAATCGCCGCGCTAATCAGCGGTACGATTAACCCCATCCCCCAGCCGCCAATCTGGTTGAGCATCCAGGGTATGGTTCCTGTTTTTTCACCGACGTTAGTCCCGCCAAGTATTTGCCCGAGAGCAATACAGATCCCGGCGGCGACAATTAACGGGATCATCCACGAAATCCCCGTTAATAAATGTCTTTTTATTTCCTGAGATAGCGGAATTTTATTTTCACTCATGTGAAACCCCTCCAGAATGAGGATCGCTACTGGTTATTATTAACTAATGATTTTTCGACCTTTTCAAGAAACTGAATGGGCGATTTTATGACGATTTCAGTTTTTACTCGCACAATGCGTTTGTTTAAAAATCGCTCCTCCCCTTTTATTTTTACATCGACAGCAAGAATCACGACATCAGCCGCAGAAATATCTTCTGTCAGCAGTTCGTTTTCTGTGCCAATGGTGCCCTGGGTTTCAACTTTTATATTATGGCCAAGCGCTTTAGCACCTTTAATTAACTTTTCACGGGCGATATAGGTGTGCGCAATACCCGCCGTACAGGCGGCAACACAAACAATATTCATAACATGCTCCACTTTTTATTTAGCAGACATTGGATTCAGCATATTGGCTAAAAAGCTCAATAATTTTCTGTGGACTGCTTTCAACTAATAGTTGTTCAATAATGTCGTCATCTGCCAACGCGCCAGCAACCTGCGAAAGCAGACGAATGTGGGTGGTGTTTTGATCTTCAAGACGTACGGCAAACAGAATAATGCAGCGCACGTTGCTGCCGTCCAGGGTTTCCCAGGGAATGTCCTGACGAGTACGCCCAATCGCCAGCGTGGTATTGACCACCGCCGAGGATTTCCCGTGTGGGATCGCAATATGATTTTCGAAGCCGGTCGAGCCTTCTGACTCACGCTGCCAGACATCCTGAATAAACGTTTCGCGACAGCTAATTGCTCCATCTTTTTGCAGAATATCTGTCAGTTCCTCAATAGCCTCCGTTTTGCTTGTGGCCTTCATGTCCAAAATAACGCGATTTGTATTGAGTATTTTCGTGATGTCCATCAATCATACCTCATGGAGTTCAGACATTAATTTTCAACGACCAGCGACGTCGCCCGATGTAATTTTTCCGTAATAACCGTTTCTGTTACCCGCTTAATATCCGCATCATTGAAGAAGGCAGTGACATACACGACCGGCATGGCAACTGCGGGTAAATTAATCGTCGATACCACCAGTTCAATATCGTCCGTCAGTACAGAGGGCAGGCTGCCTGCCGACACCACGCCGACGATAGTCCAGTCCGGAAAGGCGCGTAGAATACGGCTTTTGAGTAAATGAGAAGTGCCGATTCCCGTTGAACAGACCAGCAGCACACGTTTACGCGCTATCTGACGCTCCATTGCGGCCTGAAAATGCACGGTTAAATATCCCACCTCATCTTCCGACACGGCCCGCTCGCCCCAACCGCAAAACACCCGATTCACCGCACACTGGGTCAGACGCCACACGTCCTGCAACTCGCCTTTGATATCCTCCAGCAGCGGGTTACGAATGCGTATCTGGTAGTTCAGGCGGTTAATCAGCGGCTTAATGTGGATCAGCAATCCGTCATACAGCGCCGTATCCTGGCTAAGATCGCTGTCGACCATCTCGGCGAAGGTGGCAATCAACCGATGGGTAATCAAACGCGCTTCGTCGCTGGAGTGCATATGGCCAATCACGCTCACGTCATTATGCTCTTCAATCACCACACCCGAGGAGATAATGTATTGATAAATAAACCAGACTTCGTCTTCCGGCAGCGGGTGGGCAATGCGTTTTTCGATATGCTGAATCATGCGACTGGCAATGGAAAATATGTTCTCATCACAGGTAGTGATGCTCTCTTCTTTTCTCGGAAGCGCATTGCCCCGCGTGATGCGGTACATCATGATCAAAATATGGGTAAAGATATTGACGTAATAAGGCTCGCCCAGAGACCAGCACAGGTCGTTCTCCATTTCCTGCAACAGCGTCTGAACAAACAAAACGTCTTCTTCGCCAAAGTAATGCACTAACGCTTTATAACTGCCCGGATCCAGGCGTGAATAAATCACGCTGCCGGGTTCATTATGGTTAATCACACCGTTAATCAGCGACGCCATCGCCTGGCGCACACTACTCTCGCTGCCTTCGATGTGCGTGCCGCTCTGACTGCGAATCAACGACAGGCCCAGTGGGGTAATCCAGGATTCAATCACTTTTAGATCGTTAACAATCGATGCGCTACTAATGAAATAACGTTCGGATAATTTACTGATCGACGTTTCATGCGGCGTTTCGCTTAATAACTGTGAGGCTATCTTGACTCGCCGTGAATTATTCATCATGCCGTCAGCATCATCACCCTCCGATCCTAATAGCTGGTCCATATATAAAAGGTCGGTAATATTATCGGCACTTAATATCACCCCAGCACCAGCACGTTTATCGATGGCTATTTTCCATTCTGATAACCATGGTTCCAGTAACCGCAGATCGCGCTGCACCGTTTTCTCTGAAACAGATAAATACTCGGCAATTTTCAGCAGCGTGACATATTCCTTCTTAGACAGAAGAAATTTTAATAATCTGTTTTGTCGCGAGGTAATCATTTGCATTATTTACCCTTATTACATACCAGATTAAATATCTATACCCGTCATACTTCAAGCTGCATGTGCGTTGACTTTCTTTGCTCACCCCAGTCACGTACTTATGTACGTTCAGGGGATTCGCTGCGTCGCCGCCTTCCTGCAACTCGAATTATTTAGGTTATAAAGAAGCGTTTATGCTCCACGTGTAATTCGTGATGATAAATATAAGAGGACTACGATGCGCCAACAATACTAAATCGTGTCCTGTATTCCGGACAGAAATAAGACAAAAAGAGGAAATAGTGAGGTATTTACGGCGCAGATCACATTTTTCGTGGGAATCAGAGTGACACCGCTCGCAAATATGGGGAGATAAAAATTTAATTCAGGATGTTTTGGATTTTCAGATCTGGAATGCTGCTCGCAGCGTGGGCCGGATAAAACGCAATGCGTCGCCATCCAGCCCACGTTGGGATTTATTTACAGGGTAATCGTCAGCACATCCGCATCCGGCGTGACAACCGTTCCCCACTCACTGCCCACAGATGAGCCGCCCTTCACGCCGCTAACCTGCGTAATATTACGCAGACACAGCGTCCAGTTACGCGCTTCGCCACTCCCTTGCACGGTGATGGTATGACCCGTACGCGTCGCCTTCAGCGTGAAGAGAACCGAGCCGTCAGCCGCCGGGACTTCACAAATCGCCTCTCGGCCTTCCTGCAGATGGAACAGCTGGAACGCCGTCCCTTCATGCCAGGCGTAGTCCGGCTTCTGGTTATTGCAGCCCAGCGCCAGCAGGGTGTTGTCACGTACATAGACCGGCAGACTCAGGAAGTCATGCTGCTGCTTATGCCAGCGGCTACCAGACACCTCATCGTTATGCCACAGATGCGTCCAGCGACCTTCCGGCAGATAGAACTGCACATCACCCGCCTCGCTAAACACCGGCGCAACCATCACGCTATCGCCCAGCATGTACTGGCGGTCGAGATAATCACACGCAGGATCGTCCGGGAACTCCAGCATCATTGCGCGCATCATCGGCGTTCCGAGCTCATTGGCGCGCGCCGCTTCGCGATACAGGTACGGCATCATGCGGCATTTCTGCTCAGTAAAGTAGCGCACCACATCGCAGGATTCATCATCGTACGCCCATGGCACACGGTAGGATTTACTACCGTGCAGGCGGCTGTGGCTGGAGAGCAGCCCGAACGCACACCAGCGCTTGTAGACATGCGCCGGGGCGGTATTCTCAAAGCCGCCAATATCGTGACTCCAGAAGCCAAAGCCGGACAAGCCGATGGACAACCCACCGCGCAGACTTTCGGCCATCGATTCATAGTTGGCGTAGCAATCACCGCCCCAGTGAACCGGAAACTGCTGCGCGCCCACCGAGGCCGAACGGGCGAACAGCACCGCCTCTTCTTCACCGACGGTCTCTTTCAGCACGTTCCACACCAGTTCGTTGTAGATGTACGCATAATGGTTATGCATTTTCTGCGGATCGGTACCGTCAAACCACTGCACGTCAGTAGGAATGCGTTCACCAAAGTCAGTTTTGAAGCAGTCAACGCCGATATCCACCAGACCTTTCAGCTTATTGGCGTACCATTCGCAGGCTTCAGGATTGGTGAAATCATAAATCGCCAGGCCCGGCTGCCATTTATCCCATTGCCACAGGGAGCCGTCCGGGCGCTTGAGCAGATAACCTTTCACTTTCAGTTCATTGAACAGCGGGGATTTCTGGCCGATATAGGGGTTTATCCATACACAGACCTTCAGCCCTTTTTCTTTCAGCCGGCGGATCATGCCTTCCGGGTCCGGGAAGGTCACCGGATCCCATTCAAAGTCGCACCACTGGAAAGCTTTCATCCAGAAGCAGTCGAAATGGAAGACGTGCAGCGGCAGATTGCGCTCGGCCATCCCGTCGATAAAGCTGTTCACCGTCGCTTCATCGTAATTAGTGGTGAACGATGTAGTCAGCCACAAACCGAAGGACCAGGCTGGCGGCAGTGCCGGACGACCGGTAAAGCGGGTATAGCGATCCAGCACCGCTTTCGGCGTTGGGCCGTCGATGACGAAATATTCCAGATACTCGCTTTCAACGCTGAACTGCACTTTTGACACTTTCTCAGAGCCGATTTCAAACGACACGCACTGCGGATGGTTTACCAGCACGCCGTAACCACGGTTGGTGAGATAAAACGGGATGTTCTTGTAAGACTGCTCGGTACTGGTGCCGCCATCGCGGTTCCAGGTTTCCACCGTCTGGCCGTTACGTACCAGCGCAGTAAAGCGCTCGCCCAGCCCGTACACCGTTTCACCGACGCCCAGATCCAGGCGTTCAAACATATAGTTTTTCCCGCTGTTGGTATCCTGCACGTAGCCGTTATTTTTCAGCTGGCTGCCGGTAATACGTTCGCCGTTACGCAGGAAATCCAGCGACCAGAACTCACCTTTGGTGACCCGCACGCTCAAATTACCGCTTTTCAGTTCGGCAAATTCAGCGGAGTTTTGTATCTCTACGTTGACGTCCTGCAGCACGTTCAGCGGGTAGTGCGGACCGTTATCCAGCGCACCCTGGAAGTGTTCCATACGCACCCCAACCACGCCTTCCTGCGGCGAGAAAAAGCGCAGGGTGAAGAGTGGAGTATCCAGTTGCCAGGTACGTTCACGCACATCGCGCGGCGCAACGTAGACAATCATCTCGTTACCCTGTTGTTCGACCTCGAACACCTGAATCGGGTGAGTTAAATTCAGGCCTGGCTGCGTCAGCCAGTTTCCATCACTAATTTTCATCGTCAGTTCCTTAGTTCTGTAATTCTTTCGTCGAAAAATCCTGCTGATTACGGTGCGCGCCCTGAGCCAGCTGACGCATGATTTCCGTCAGAAACGGTGTTTTCAGGGTGTAGAAGCGTTTGGCAATCACGGCACTCAACAGGTAACAAATAGCCGGGACAATCGTGAACAATGCGATAATGATGCTAATGGTGGCGCTGTTCTGGGTTTTCGCTGCGGCATCGTAACCGCCGCCCGCCAGCATCCAGCCGATCATCGCCCCGCCGAGCGCCAGACCCAGCTTGAGCACAAACAGCGTGCCTGCGAAGCTGATCCCCGTCAGACGTTTTCCGTTGCACCACTCGCCGTAATCAACGGTGTCGGACATCATCACCCACTGGATTGGCGTCACGAGCTGATGCAGTACGCCAATCACGAAGATGAAGGCGAACATGGTGATGTTGGCGTGCATCGGCACGAAGAACATCGCCATACTGACGACCGCCAACAGGGCGTTCGTCCACCAGAAGACGCTGACTTTGCATTTCCAGTCGGTCAGCGGTTTTGCCAGCGCAGAGCCGATAAGATTGCCGACGCAATAGGTGGTGAGGAAGGCGACAAACACTTCCGGGGTACCCAGAATCCAGGTGACGTAATACATCATCGCCCCGCCGCGAACGCAGACGGCCAGAATGTTGAGGATGGTCAGCAGACCGACGATGCGCCATTGGTCGTTCTGCCAGATGTCGCGCAGGTCTTCACGCATTGAGTTGTTGGTTGGCGGCGCTTCAACACGTTCTTTGGTGGTGAAGAAGCAAAACGCCAGCATCAGGAATGCCACAACCGAGAGCACGGCAATCCCACCCTGGAAGCCCAACGCTTTATCTTCGCCGCCAATCAGATTCACCAGCGGCATCATCAGCACGGTGGAGAGCATGCCGCCCGCTGTCGCCAGTACAAAGCGCCATGACTGCAGGGAGATACGCTGCGTTGGGTCATTAGTTATCACACCGCCCAGCGCGCAGTAGGGAATATTTACCACGGTATAAAGCAGGGTCAGCAGCGTGTAGGTGATTGCGGCATAAATCATTTTGCCGTGCAGGCTGAGGTCCGGCGTGCTGTAGGCGAGCACACAGACCAGACCAAATGGCAGCGCGCCAAACAGCACCCACGGGCGGAATTTCCCCCAGCGTGAACGAGTGCGGTCGGCGAGCAGTCCCATGCAAGGGTCTGAGATAGCATCCAGCGCGCGAGCCAGTAAGAACATCGTGCCGACAAAACCGGCCGGGATACCAAAAATATCGGTATAGAAGAACATCATATATAACATAACGTTATCAAAGATGATGTGGCTGGCGGCATCGCCCATGCCGTAGCCAATCTTCTCTTTAACGGACAAAATCTCACTTTTCATTACGCATCCTTGTTAGCACTTTCACACGCACTGATACCGGTTACAGTTCTTGTAAACCATCCCTGTGAGCGCGGGTATTGCGATATCTCGTTATCAAATTACGATTCTTGTTTTCTGTGATCGGGGTAGCGTCAAAAAACATACATCACTGTAACTTATGGATTTCGTAGGGATTTATTTGAAACTGGTCATGGTATGGAGAAACGGAAGTTAAAAAAGTGAGTGAGGGGGTGTGGAAACGTTTGGAAGTAGCTATAATGCGCCCCGCCTCCATGTAGCAATCGAGGCGCGGAAGATCGTCATCTCCGGTGAGGTGGCTGGACTTCAAATCCAGTTGGGGCCGCCAGCGGTCCCGGGCAGGTTCGACTCCTGTGATCTTCCGCCAAAATTCCTCTTCTGAACTCAAAAAATTCCACTCTAATCCCTATCTATCACGCTTTCAGGGCCTCCTCACCTTGACATACTTCAAAGTATCTTAAGTGAATGAGGAAAACATTATGACCGCGTAAGTTGTACTGTCGGAACCAGCTTAAATTAACGGTTTCGCTGCCATCCCTGTTCCGGCAAAATTGAATCATGGAGATGACTGCTGCGTGTGGTCAGGAGCACATTCACACCTTCTGATTGACTAAAATGGTTCGATAAACAAGGGGGATGTCCGCAGATGGATATTGGTTGGTTAGAGGATTTTTTGACACTCGCAGAACTGCGTAATTTCTCACGAGCAGCCCAACGACGGAATATCACTCAACCTGCATTTGGCCGTCACATCCGCGCATTAGAAGAAAGCGTGGGCCAGCAGCTAGTCGATCGCAGCTCTTCGCCGGTAATGCTAACGCCCGCAGGCTATCAATTCCGTTTAATTGCACACAGTATGGTGAACCAGCTAAAAGAAGGTATTCAGAAAATGAATGGCCTAACGTCTGAGATGCTTAACCCGGTGCGTTTCTGCGCACCACATTCACTTTCATCCCCTTTTCTGCTGGATTTAATCGAGCAAACGGATAACACAGCGCCGTTTTCTGTGAATATTCTACGGGTGGATTTTGCCGTAGAATCTTTGATTGAAGGGACCAGCGATTTCCTGCTGGCCTTTGATACCCATGCTTTGCTCCAGCCGCCGTTTATCAACCTGCTGTTAGGCAAAGGGGAACTGCTTCTGGTCAGTGCTCCTGACGAACATGGGCAGCCGCTATTTGCACCTGATGAAAACCATCAGCAACCCGTGACCTATTTGCGCTACCCAGCTGACTCCTATAGCGCACGCATGGTCGAACGACTGATGCCACAGCAGCCGTTTGCCTGCGAGCCCATCTTTGAATCTTCACTATGTGATTTGCATCGACAGATGGCACTACGCGGCAAAGGTCTGACGTGGTTGCCTGATTGCCAGATTGCTGAAGAGCTTAAGCAAGGCAAACTTATCGCTGTCGATCGCGAGCGATGGCATATCCCCTATCAAATTCGCCTCTATCGCAACCAGGCACAGTTGCATCAACGCGCGGAAGCATTTTGGCATCGTCTGTCGCAACGGACCTCGAAAGGGGGAGACATTTTAGTTAGCGCGATAAATTCAACAAAGAGCAGTGCCTGAATGTATCTGGCTATGCTGGAATAGCATTTCATCGTAGCGAGCGCTTTATTTATGATCGTTGCTATCTTTTTTATCGATGAGTGCCCTTAATGACGCAGGATACGCAAACGATTACCTTGCCTGAATTCTTCACGGCATTTCCCAAAGTGGATCTCCATTATCATTTGTTGGGCGGAGTGCGCTTAACCACTATGCTGGAGCTGGCACAAAAGTACGATGTGCCGCTCACGGAGGCGGAAGCTAAAAGCTACTATCGCCGCTATCAACATGAAAGCCGCGTCGTCAAAGGTGGCATAGCCGCACTGAACTTTTTATATCCTCTGTTACGCTGCGCAGAAGACTATTATCGCGTTACCAGTGAAGTAGCCGAAGACGCTGCGGCAACAGGTATCCGCCATCTGGAACTATTCTGGAACCCATCTGATACGGAACTAACCTACGCGGAAGTAACGGATGCAATGAGCCAGGCGATGGAGAAAGCGACCAAGCGGTGGAATATCCGCGCCCTGTTTATTCCTTCGATTAACCGCGAGAAATCTCCCGAAGAAGCCGTCGCGATGGTAGAGGCCATACTGCAATACCCACACCCATTGGTGCCAGGTATTGGCATCGATTACAAAGAAAATGACGCTCCGATTGAGCATTTCTGGAAAGCCTATCGCAAAGCTGAGCATGGCGGCTTACGCCTGACGGGGCACTGTTCAGAGTTCGGTTTGCACTGGCGTAATGTGGAAACTGGTCTGGATCTCATTCATCTGGAACGTATCGATCACGGTTACACCGTTCTGGATAATCCGGAGCTAACCACCCGCTGCGTGCGTGAAAATATCCCATTTACCGTAGTACCCAGTAATACCTGGTACTTAAAGAAATGGCCGGATAAATCTCAGTGGCGTCAGAATCATCCGATTCGCCAAATGGCGTTGGCGGGGATGAACATTATTCCCGCGACCGACGACTGGCATATGCATAACACTAACGGTGCAGAATGCTATCGCGTGATGGTTGAAGAGTTTGGCTTCGATCTCGACGGCGTGCGTCAGCTGATGTTGAACGGCATTGATGCCTGCTGGCAGCCAGAAGATGTCAAAGCGCAATGGCGAAAAAACTGGGCGCAGGAATTTGACACCCTACGTAGCCGGTTAAACCAGGAGCCACAGCTTGATGCGGCGCAGCATATTTCCTATCGCCGCCCACAGACGGCATAGCATAGAGAACACTCCATGTTTACCTTAATTGTTGGCATCATCATTCTGCTCATGACCATCATCCTGCTTATCAAAAAACAGGACACGCGTACCGTACTGCTATTTTCTGGCATGTTGATGTGTCTGATCTCCCTCGACCCCATGGAGGCGATGAATAGTTTTGCTCAGAAAATGGTTTCTGAAGGACTTATTCAGGCCATTTTATCGGCTATTGGTTTTGCTACAGTGATGAAATTCACCGGCTGCGATCGTCATTTAGTTCGCTTGCTGAGCGCACCGTTAAAACACGTCGGCCTTTTCCTCATTCCGGGGACAATCTTACTGACCACATTTGTACAGTTAGCGCTGCCCAGCGCAGCGGGCGCCGCCGCCGCTGCGGGAATCACCATGATCCCTATCCAGTTGGCAGCCGGTATTCATCCTGTTATGGCTGCAGCGTCCGTTTTGGCGGGAACCTTCGGTGCCAGCCTGTTAAACCCCGGCAGTCCTCACATGGCACTAGTCGCTAAAATTGTCAGCGGCGATGTAATGGATATCATCGGTAATCGTGTGATGACCGTGGTGTGGCTTGGCCTGATCATTATGGTCGGCATGACGCTTACCGCCATCTTTCGTAAAGAGCACAAAGGCTATCATTCCCGCCTGGATGCGGAAGTTCCTCAGGAAGGCCCAATAAACGTACTGGCTGCGTTAATGCCCCTGGTCCCCATCACGTTGCTGATGTTGGGTGCATTTGGTGGCATAAGTTGGCTGAAAATGGGCGTCCCACAGGCCGTGATGTGGGGCGTTTTAGCCACTCTGGCGGTGACGCGTACGCATCCTGGCAAAGTGATTCCCGCATTCTTTGATGGAATGGGCAAAGCCTACAGCGACGTGTTTGGTATTATTATCTGCGCGGGGGTTTTCGTTGCGGGACTGACTTCTGTAGGACTGATTGATGCAGCAAAAAGTGCGCTGATTGATTTTCCACAGGCCGCCCGTTTTGGTGGAACCATTGGCCCATTCTTGATGGCAGTAGTCATCGGCTCAGGTGATGCCACAGCCTACGCCTTTAATGAGGCTATAACTCCTCATGCCGCACAGTTTGGTATGAATCCCACCAATCTAGGGACTGCCGCAGCCTTTGCAAGCTACCTGGGACGCACAGCTTCTCCGCTGTCGGCGGCAGCAATTGTCGTCGCCGGGATGGCTGGGGTTTCACCTATCGATCTCATTAAGCGCACCGCACCCGTGATGTTGATTGGTTTAATTTTGTTAATTATTTTAATTTAGCTGCTCTTTGGGTAATTGTGGGATATCGCCCGAATGAATAGGATTGGAAGCGCGCAGGCGACTCTCCAGTGAAATACAATTCCCATAAAAAAATAAAGCCGCCGATCGGTTAATCAGCGGCTTTTACATTACTGCATTACATTAGAAGTTATATTTCACACCCAACATACCGCGGGTATCGCTGTAGCCTTTGTCACCAACCTGTTGGGCCACGTTGCTCCACACATTGAGGCGCGGAGTGATTTGACCTTCAACGCCGGCTTTCAGCTCGCCAATGTTTTTGGTGCCGCGCATGTCGTTGCTCACATCGTCCATTTTCACGCTGGTTGTCTGCGTATTGTGGATCCAGTTGGCTTCGACAAACGGCTGGAACTCGCGAGATTTACCGTCGTCGATGGCGTTGTGACCATTGATAAAGGCTTTTACCCCCAGACGGGTCATCAGGTTGCCATCGGTGTTGTCCTTCACGCGGGTACCGTTCGCTTCGCGGTGGCTGTCGGCCTGCACGTCCATCCATACCACCTGAGCTTTCGGTTGCAGCCAGTAGCTATTGCGTTCGTTTTCACCCAGTTTGAAGCTGTATCCGGCTTCAACAGAAGCAGTTATCCCGCTGGATTTGTATTTCTCTGCAGCCTGCTCCTGGCCCATTACTTTGTTATCAAACCAGTTGTACAGCGCCCAGGTATCTACGTAGGTGCCGGTCTTGTCGGCGTCATTGGCATACCATGTGCCATACAGCCCCACGCTGTAACCGGTGACCTGACCACGTGAATGGTAGCCGGTCAGGCTGGACTGTGTGCGGTTCTGACTGTTGGCATAACCGGCCATCGCGCCGAGGTGCCAGCGGTCGAGACCGTCGCTACTCCACTGCGCCAGGTCGCCGCCTAGCTGCATCACATAGCTGTTGCTTTGGGTTTTCAACTGCCCGCTACCGTCTTTGAAGCGGGTATGCGCCCCAACGTTACGCATCCACAGGCTGGTAACTTTCTTCTCACCTGTCAGCATATCGACGTACTGCGTTTCACCCAGACGATCGTGCAGTCGGGTCATAAACAGCGTGTTAGCCGCGTAGTTGTTCGCCAGATAACTGCCTGCTTCCGGACGGTATTGCTGCTCAGTGACAGGAGGCGCAACGGGTTCTTCCGGCTCAGGGATAATCGGGTCTACAGGATCGACCGGGTCTGGATCAATAGGGTCAACCGGGTCCGGATCAACAGGGTCAGGGTCATGCGGATCGACGGGGTCCGGCTCTTCCGGATCCGGCGGAGCAGGAATAAAGCTGGTCAGATACCAGTTGCTGCCCTTCTGCACCACGTTATAGTCGTACGCTCCGGCAACAATACGGCCCGCTTTCTCAAAAGTACCGTCAGAATTACCAGCCACTTCGATGATCTCAATACCTTCAATGGTCTGCGCCCCGGTTCCACCAATGTTATTCACCGCCACGAACGCATTACCCGCGGTGTTGCCGAGCACTTTCAGCTTGTCGGTTTCCGAGGTATCGTCATTCAGGACGGTATTGAAAACCAGTTTGCCGCCGTTCCCGGTAAAATCCTCATTGATGGTAAGCGTCTGCCACGGTTCACCGTCAGCATGCCCAAAGTTCACCACTGACCCGCCGTTCAGCGTCAGGTCGGTGAGCGTTGAGCTGTTGGTCATGTTCCAGGTCGCGTCGCTCATTTGCAGCGAGATAACGCCCGTCCCGGCAGTGGCGCTGGTGATGTATGACGCCCCGCTCCACAACGAGTTGTCGGTCATGTTGAGCTTAATGGTACTGTTTTGCTGCGGCAGGCTGCTGGTTGCAGCAGTCGCGCCTGCGGCATGAAGATCGCCATCGATGAGGAAGCGCCCGCCAGTAGAACCGTCTACGATGCCGCCCGTTTCGGTGCTGATGGCATAACTTTCGTTGCTGTGATCGCCCGCCATGGCAATGGCGGCACCGCCTGCCAGGTTTATCGCCCCGCGTGAAGTCGCATACAGGCCGCGTGGCGCTTTGCTGTATGACGCCGCTTTCGCCGAACTGTTCACGTTGATTGTTGCGTTTTCACCGAGATTCACGGTCGCGTTGGTGGAGTAAACCGCATGTGCGCTGACGCCGTTGACCGTAATCGTCGCGTTGTTGCCCAGTTCCGTTTTGGACGATGAGGCGGCATAAATCCCCGTGGAAGAAGCCCCTGAAGTCTCGATGGTGGCGTTATTGCCAAGCAGGATTGAGGAACCGCTCTGCCCGGTGCGAAGACCTTCTGAACTGTCACCGATCGTCACAATGTGTGCCCGGTCGCCGACCACAATTGTATTTTTGGCCTGCGTGGCGTCTTTCATCGCGTTGGCTGTGATACCACGTCCCTGGGAACCGGTGGTTTGAATATACAGATCGTCGCCGACGTAAATGCTGGCCGAGCCCTTCCAACCCTGGCTATAGGAGTTGTAACCGGCGTTAATACCGTCACCATCCTGACCATCAACATAAATGCTGGTGCGATCCCCGGTGATGATAAAGACCGGGTTATCCGGCGTATTGGCCCCGTGCGTGCGGATACCGTCAACATCTTTACCATTATTGGCGGCATTCTTCGACTGCGTGCGGATCGTCAGGTCGTCCCCAAAAATAACGCCCGGACTACCCGTTGTACTGTTCTGAATAACGGTAACAGAGTGCTCAAAAGCTTCAGCGCCGGGTCCATTAATCGTTAATCCATTGCCATAAACGGGAATCGTGCCCGCACTCCATTGATAAACATAATTCGGCATGGCGCTGGTTTTAGCGAAATTGGCATTTGCCTGCGCTGGAATTATTGCCTGCAATTCCGGGGGCAGACTGCTAACCAGTCCGCTGGAGGGTAGACTATCAACGTCAACCCATGCCGCATGAGCGGAAAATACCATAGAGGTTAATGCGGCTGAAACCGCTATGGCAATACGAGAATAAGATTTGGGATTTGGCATATTAGCCTCCTGCTTTCAGGCGTAGAGCGTCCACCACATCGTAAGGATGTGAAAATAATAAAACTCAAAAATACGTTATAAAATGTTCGACAATATTTGATGAATACTATGGCCTAACTTATCTTCAAGTCTGAGCTTGTAGACATATATTTTCTTAATATCGATATTATCTATTTTGGTAATTTGCTGAATACTTTTCCCTGACACAAAACGCTTCAGTAATATCATTTCAGTATAGTTAAGTGAGCGTCCACGTTTGCTGTTAGCGAGATGACCAGTAAAGAGTCGCCTAATTTTCTGATGTTGTACTTCGTCATCATCATCAGAATATATAATCCCTTGTATTTTATTGCTTTTGGATAGCCAGTAGTTGGCTAATGGTGCCAGGTTCCTGTCTGCTATCAACACAATATGCATACCGCTGTAGGCCAGCCGGTCAACCCATTGCGGGTCGGCAAACAGCCGCAGATTCGGGAAAGAAAAGTCCACAAAAATAAACCCACGTGACAAATGGTTTTGATTATTAAGCAGAAGCTTTTCAATAATTCCTTTTTGCAGAAAGCCATTCCCCTCAGGCCAGATCGCAAAAGCGGCACGGTGACAGTAACTGGCACGAACCGCAGTATCCGGAAATAATTGACAGGATAATTCACAGCTTATGCAACGAACAGTCTGTGACGGTGATCTCTTCATCAAAAATGACTCCTGTTATTTTTCCATAAATATTTCATTGGTAAATAAATGTGTCAATCCAACACGTAGTACGTTCCTTGTCAGTTAATAACAGTGGTACTAATAAAATGTAATAAACTCCTGATGCACTAATATGTATAGGCTGTGAGTAATACGATTGCGCTAAGCTTATTTACGCTTTATCTCAGAATAAAAACCTATGCCTTAGGAATTTTATGCATAAATTCAGATTCCAGGATAAACAGTAAAAAAGCACTATTTGCTAAAAAATAACCTGCGTAAAGGTTACTTATTAATTACGTAATTCTGATAACTGAATCACCCTTGTCATGTTGTGGACAAATATAAAGATAATTCAGATAAAACTGTAATGAATTCTCATTATTTAACCTTAGTTAATTTCAACCTAAGAAATAAGATTGTTAAGTCATTGTATTTAAATGATTTTTAAAGAAGTGGTGAAATTCTTATCTTTGATCATGAACAAAGAGTGAGGCGCATTATCGATTTGGATGTAAAATTTAAAGGATGTGTTAGCACACGCTGTGATTCGTTTTGGTTACTGAGGGCTGGGCAATTGTACCTTATCAATCAGTTGGTCGAATTTAATCCTGATAGCAAAAGTCTGGTCAATCGTCAGACCGGGCGAGCAATTCAGCTCCAGCTCCCTGCCTCGCTCTGTTTTCTCTATTTAATTACTCACGCGAGTGACATTGTTTCCCAGAACACGTTGATGACTATTGGTTGGGGTGAAAGAAATAATGTGACCACCACCAACACATTTTACCAGGCTATTCTGACACTACGTAACGCGCTGGCGGACGTGGGGTTGCCTCGTGATACGGTGAAAACTATTTCCCGACGCGGGCTCAGATTAAATGAAAATACGCAAGTAGAGACAATAACGCTTCAACAGAGTGAAGTTTCCCCGCCACCGGTTATTGAAGAAATCACACCCGCAAAGATAATTCCTTCAACACCACAACAAACGATGCAGATACCCTGGTTTGAGGTTTTATTTAGCGCCAGTGTCGTGATTGCCACGCTAATCATCTGGCTGGTGTGGTATCAAACGCGCCCTGTTATGCCGTTTAGTAAATTTGTCCCGGTCTCTATGCAGACCCCTTCGCGGCAAAATTGCAAAATCTATTACTCACCAAATGAACACGACCAGCAAGGCTATTTCAATCTGATGCAGTTACATCCCTATCTCTGTGAAAACAACAAACATGTTTTTCTTTCCGGCTACAGCAAAGCAGAGAGAATCGTGGCATTTGTCTGTGATAAAGATGCACGGGTGGATGCTAACGCGTTTTGCACTACTCATTATTACTGGATGCGCGGGCAATGAAAAAAACACACCACCTTATTTTGCTCGTAATCGGTCTTGCGATATTGCTCGGTTCAGGCGGGTGGCTATGGTATTCACGCTATGCCGACAAGCCGCTGAATTGCATCGGTAACATGGAATGGAACATTGGCAGCAATCGCTTTACCGGTACGTTATCGTTTCGGATGTACAACAGTGAAGGCCTGGCCACCATTACCGGCAAACTGTACGGGCGTAATACCTCAGATATCAGCAGGAACATCTATTTTAACTACACCCAAAAGCGCGATGCGCGAGTGCTACAGGCGATGCAGGTCGTCAAAACCTTCGCCGACACCGCTGATGAAGCGGATATTAACAACACATTACCTGGATTTTATCGTCAAAGCGGACGAAGCCTGAGCCTGGTCATGGAGGAGTATAAAGGTGCATGGATTTTTGCCAGCTCCAATGTGCCCTCGCTGTATTGTCGCAAAAGGTAGCGTCATATCCGGAAACAAAAAGTACAGCCCCTCAACGAAATTCACATTTGTCATCATTAACTTACGCGACATGGGTCACTGAATCCACACATAACCCATTGCTATTCTTCATCGCGAATCAGGAAACATCCTGAATATCAAAATATCCGTTGCGTAATAATTAAGCGAAATGGGCGTTTTATTTTGCTCAGAAGACTTCAACCTACGGATGGATATTTGGAGAAGACGTGGGCAGGGGCGTTTATCTCTCTCGCGAGCAATGTCTGAGCATTCAGGCGTTATCGCATTTCAGGAAACGATGTGTTTCCGGTGTATTTTTGGCGTACATATGAGGGATACGTAATGTTTACTTTTAAAAAGTGCCTGATTGCACTTTCCATAAATTTGGCTGTTGTTTCATCAGGTTTTGCGTGTACGACCCTGCTGGTCGGCAACGAAGCATCAGCGGACGGCTCCATGCTGGTCGCCCGTAGCGCAGACAGCGATGCCCTGAAAGCACAGCATTTTGTCATTCATCCGGCAAAGCAAAATCAAACCGGGATATACAGCACCAAAGCACATAATGGTGCGAATGATTTTACCTGGCCACTGCCGAAAAACTCTCTGCGTTATACCACTGTCCCAAACTGGAAAACCCAACTGCACGGCGCGACCGGATTTAACGAGCTGGGCGTTGGCGTGAGCGGTACAGAATCCATTTTTGCCTCACCAAAAGCGCTGGCTGCCGACCCGTACGTTGAGGATAAAGGGGTCACCGAAGACGATATCCCGGATATTCTGCTGTCGCAGAGCAAAACCGCGCGTGAAGCCGTGGCGCTGTTGGGCCATATCGTTGAGACCGTCGGCGCAGGCGAAGGTTTTGGCGTTGCCGTCATCGACGATAACGAGATCTGGTACCTGGAAACCGGTAGCGGCCACCAGTGGATGGCGCAGCGTCTGCCGAATAACCAATATTTTGCCACCGGTAATCAGGGCCGCTTACAGGATTACGATCCTAAAAACCCGGACATGATGGCGTCAAAAAACCTGATTCAATTTGCGACCGAAAAAGGTCTGTACGATCCGGCGAAAGATGGCAAATTCAACTTCTCCAAAGCCTATACCCGTGATGACGAGCGTGACCGCACGTATAACGACCCTCGCGTATGGACCATCCAGAAAGAGTTCAATCCTTCCGTAAATCAGGATATGGCCAAAGGGCGCGAATTCCCGGTCTTCATGACCCCAGAGAAGAAAATGACGCTGGACGATGTGAAGGCCGTACTGCGTAGCCACTATGAAGGCACCAGCCATGACCCATACACCAATGGTTTGAACGGCAAAGAGCCATGGCGTCCAGTTAGCGTTTTCCGTACCTATGAAGCGCACGTTATGCAGGTCCGTCCGTGGTTGCCAAAAGAGATTGGTGAAACGACCTACATTGGTCTGGGCATGGCTGACCTCACCGCCTTTGTTCCGTACTACAGCGGCCTGAAAGCGTATCCGGCAAACTACACGATGGGTAGCGATAAAGCGGACGATCAATCCATTTACTGGAAATACCGTAAGTTACAGACGCTGACGATGACCGATTATCCAAAGCTCGCGCCGATCGTCAAAAAAGCCTACAAAGCGTGGGAAGATAAAGTAGCGAAGGAGCAAAAAGAGGTCGAAGCAGAGTATCTGAAGATGGCGAAAACCGATAAACCTGCCGCCGATAAGATGCTGAATGACTTCAACCTGCGCATCATGGCCGATGCTGAGAAGCTGACAGAGGACCTGACAAATCAGCTGTTTACCATCCGCACCAAAGACATTCAGTCTGATATCTTCTTCGCTAACGCCGCGAAGAAAGACTGAGTAACGACACGATAGTATTCTGGCGTAAAGCGCTTATTAGCTTTGCGCCAGCATTTCACATCGCGCCTTCACCGCGTCGTGCAGCAGACGAACCGCCGTTGAAAGCTGCTTCCGATGCGGGCAAATCATATTCAGCGGAACTTTCTCTCCCTGATAATCCGGCATCAGCAGTTGTAATCGACCGTCACGCACATCCTCGCTGACATCCAGCCACGACTTGTACGCCACACCTTCTCCGGCAATCGCCAGGCGTCGGATCACTTCCGCATCGTCGCTCATAATGGTGCCGTTAACCTGCACACTAC
>ERZ1026931.216-NODE-216-length-26122-cov-9.586489_pt1 | contig 26122 bp, 22 predicted proteins | sample MGYA00519253_ERZ1026931 | MGnify/ENA primary metagenome ERZ1026931 (study PRJEB26926, sample SAMN06164831) | human gut metagenome | biome: ENVO:00009003; feature: ENVO:2100002; material: ENVO:00002003 | host: Homo sapiens | place: USA | collected 2012 ... | reverse complement strand
CATGCCCTTCAGGCAATTAAAATCTTTTTTAAAGATTTTAATTGGAGTTCAGTATGATACTGAAAAGAGTTACCGCCGGGGCAATTGCCCCGGCGGTATTTTTTTGTGTTCTTGCGGCCGGATCACGATTACAGTACGCAATGTACGTTTTGCAGGTAGAAAACCGCGGAGTAGGTGGCGTTGCCCTGCACCATCGGGCAAGCAGTAATGGCATCAAAGTTCTTGTAACCGTCGAGTTTTATGTCAAAATATCCATTTGGCTCTGTGTAATTGATATCCTGTACAAATTCCCAGTTGCCGTTGTGCCTGACATAGATTTTCCACTTTCCATTCACCTTTGCACCATGCAAGCCGCCTGCCTCCAGATAGAACCGGAAGAAATCGCAGTCTTCTACTTCAAAGGATAATTCCAGAACAGAACTACGTCCGTTATTCCCGTAATGGTAGTACTCATCTGACCATTCTCCCCCAATTTCATCAATAGTAATTCCTCCTATGATACCGTCGCGGCCTGCATGTAAAGTAGTCCCATAATAGTCCACGTCTTCATTCTCAGCCAGTGCGCCGTCTTCGTCGAAGTAGTACAGCGCGTTGTCGATTTCCTGAAGATCTACATACTTTTCGCCATCCTGAATGTAATAACGCTTTCCGTTTATGGTGTGCCAGCCGTCCGTGAGGGCCTCTGTTTCCGTCGGGGCGGGAGGCTCGGTGTACGTGACTTTTTCGGTGGGGGCGGCTTCGGTAGCGGCAGGTTCTGTAGTCGCGATCGCTTTCAGCTCGTTCTGGGCATCGGCGCGGTTATGGAACGCGCGCACTGCAAGCAGAACTACGACCACAAGGGCGACGGCTGCCAGAATGATGGGAAGTCTGGACTGCCAGGAATTGTTTTTTCCGCTGTTATCCGCCACCGGAGGGTTCTGCCACTGGGTGGGCTGCTGAGGGGCCTGCCATTGAGTGTCCTGCTGCTGGGGGTTCTGCCATTGGGCGGGTTGCTGCTGGATGGGCTGCGGTTGGGGTTCCTGCTGCTGGGGCTGCTGGACGGGCTGCTGAGGCTGCTTCTGTTCTGCTCCGCAATAGGGGCAGAATTTCACGGTTTCCGCGATTTCTTTGCCGCAGTTGTAACAATACATGTTCCTCTCTCCTTTGTTTTTTAATATATAACAACTATAACGCTTTGACCGGGCAATATCAGAGAATTTGCATAGTATTCCTTGATAGCGACCTTACGCTCCATGGCAAGATCTCAGCTGATACAGGTGATGCCCAAGCTTGCGTACAACCTCCCAGCCGGGAAAACGGACGTCTGGATATCCTGAATTCGTGCAGGATTCCTCCAATCTTCGGCGGATTGCTAAGTTAGGCAAGCCCACCAGATATTATTTTTTCATAAGTGACCATGTATCTACAATTCTTGTTCCATCAACATCCCAACCAACAGCACGCACTTTTCCGTAACTGTCCACACAGATTGTATATCCCCAGCTTGCAACGTCAATACACTGGACATCTTGGAAAGACTCGATATCTCCATCATCCAGATATGCCCATGTTGATCTGTTTGTCACGATCGTTCCGTCCTCACGTATGCCAACCACGTAATCACAGCCATCTCCACCCTCACAAGACGCCAGAATTGCAACAATGTTATCCCAGCCAGATACCTCCGGGGTGGGGACCTCCAGAACCGCATCCACGAGCCCCCCTTCATATAAAGGCTTCTGACCAGTCACAAGAATGTGACCATCTGAAGTAAGTCCGTAAACGGCATATCTGGCAGCGGCGACATCAACAATCCCCACCCAGTCAGAAACATTGCATTGTCCGTACTCGTTGTTTCCGCATGCGACCACTGTTCCATCGCTTCGTAATCCCACAGTGTGAGTGGCTCCAGCCGCAACGTCTACAATGTCTTCCCAACCGGAAACATCGCACTCTCCATACCGATTTGTTCCTTCCGCAACGACTTTTCCGGATGAAGTCAGCCCAACAATGTGGCGGTCTTCCCCCCACAATCCCTCAAAATAGTCAATTTGCACAATGTCTGTCCAGTTTCGGACATTTAAGGTTGGATCTGAGCAGACTACCGTCCCATCACTGCGCAATCCGGCAACAGTATCCCCACATGCTGAGAGCGAGCACATTCCCGTCCAACTCGAAACATTTGGTTTAGGATTTCCCGCTGCAATGCACGATCCGTCAGGCTTTATGCCAACTGTAAAAAGGTCGCCAGCGGCCACAACTTTTTTCCTTCCATATTCCTCCGCAAGACTTTGTGAAGTCGCTGGAGACAGAATGGAACTAGGCGTTTCGGCAGTCGGGGCGGCGGTTGCGGTGGTCGTAGCCGCAGTTGTGGGTTCGCTGTACTTGGTTTCATTCGTTGAAACCTGTGCCTGTTTATCATCATTCACTGGCTTCGCGGCGTTTGCCCATACCAGCGCTCCGCACAGCACGACGGCAATGACCGCCGCCGCAGCAATCAAGAGCTTTTTCCCGGACTTTTTCCCCGCTTTTGGTTTTGGTTCCGATTGAGCCTGAGGTGCGGGTTCCGGTGTCGGCTGGGGTTCCGGTTTGACCTCCTGCTCTGGTTGAGATTCCAGCTTGGTTCCTGGTGCGGGCTGGGGTTCCGGCTGGGTTTCCTGCACCGGCTGAGGCGCTGGCGTGGGGGCCGGTTCCACCGCCGTGCTGTGCAGCCCTTTTTCCAGTTCCTCCATGCTCTGCATCCGGTTTTTGGCGGATATCACCATGGCCTTTTGCAGCGCTTCCAGCGCCTGAGCCGACAACGCTTTCAGGCCGGGTTCCTCCCATGAGATGGTGTCTTCCACCACCCGGTCGGTGGCGACGGGCGGCAGTTTTCCGGTCAGGGTGTAATAGACCGTGGCGGCCATGGCATAGACGTCCGTCCATGGGCCGGAGCTGCCCCGCTGGGTATACTGCTCAAAGGGGCTGAAGCCGCCCTTGGCGACCTGCATGGAGGACGCGCCATTGTTGACGCTCAAGTCCTTCGCCGCGCCCAAGTCCAGAATTTTTACCTTGCCGTCCGGCGTCAGCATCAGGTTGTCCGGGCTGATGTCACGGTGGACAAGCCCTGCCTTATGCACCTGCTCCATGGCCTGAATGGCGGGGAGGAAAATGTCTTTCGCCTGTTCCCAAGGCAGCGGGCCGGTCTTTTCCAGCCGCGCTTTCAACGTCTCGCCTTCCACAAAGTCCATGACGATGTAGGCTGTCTCGTTTTCCTGAAAAAGATCCCGCACCCGTACCACGTTGGGGATATCGTCCACTTTGGACATTTTCCGTGCCTCTTTCAGGAACATTTGCGTACCGTTCTGTTTCGCCTGCTGGGACTGCACACTGGTATACCACGTCAGTCCCCGGGAGCCGGGATTCCGGCTGACCTGACCGGAAGGGTAATATTCCTTGATGGCGACCTTCCGTTCCAGCGCGATATCCCAGCCGACGTAGGTGATGCCGAAGCCGCCCTGCCCCAGCACCCGGCCGACCAGATATTTCCCCGTGAGGATCGTTCCCATGGGCAGGGCATATTCTATTCCCGTGACCCGCCGCGGGTCGAAGCCGCAGTGGGGGCAGGGATAGCCCTGAATTTCCTCCATACAGCCAAAGCATTTGTTCAGTTCCATCTTACTCTCATGCTCCTCTTTGTTCCAGATTTCTGCTTCCTGTTTTACATGTTAACCGATAGATACCCATATGGCGGGACGGACACCGGCTTTCGGAGAGTTTACTGTACCGTCGTGATAGTCGATTATGGTGTCACTGTTTACACTGCACACGGCAAGGTTGTCATCTGCGGAGGTTCTGAGCCACCACCAGCATCCGCCGGTATCCTTGTTTTTGTATGTCCCCTGCTGTACCGCGTAATCCGTGGGATAGCAAAGCAGCGCGTCCTTATCGATATTCCCATTCGATTGAATGAACGCATCCACTTCTTCAAGACTCAAAAGAAATACATAGTCCGCTGTTTCCCTGCCGGAATCGCATTTGATATAGGGATTCCTGTCCGGCAGGAGGGTTGTCCGTTCCATAATTGTTTTTTCATCCTCGGAAAAGGCGGAATTATAAAACGTGCCGTTCAGCCATTGCCGAATTGTGCTGGTGTCCCATGTGACATACTCATACTTCTTGTGAAAAGGCTGAGCATCCAGCGCATAACGGCTCAGCAGCAGCGCCCTGTCCTCCTGAACGTCCAGCACCAGCCATTCAATCGCCTCGGCGCCGTTGCTGCGATTGCCATCCTGCTCGTAATGGCCAAAGCTGACGATATCATTCACGTTCACGGCCGGTTTCTTTGCCTGCGTTTCTTCGGGCACGGTAGACGCCGTTGGCTTCGTCGGGTTGGAGCTTGGAGCGGTTGGTTTCGTATACGCTATAGTCGGTTCAACATGGCTTACGGTGGGTTCCGCCTGTACTACGGTTTTGGTAGGCGCAGGCTGCGGCTCGGGCTTTGCTGTTACAAAAAGAGTTACCAATACCGCCGTCATCGCGCAAAGGGCGACAGCCAGACCAATCACCACAGCATTTGCTTTTTTCCGCGGACCGGAATGGTTTGCCCCCGGCCTGGATGCATGGGCGGATTTGGACTGGCACTGGCTCAGAAGCTCTGCCATGGTCTGCGTTCTTTCTCTGGCGTTGAGCTTCATTGCATTTTGCAGGGCCGCAATTACATGATTCGGAACGCCGCCGGTTTCCAGCAATGCCCAGTTTACGGGTTCTCCCTGCATACGATCTACAGCGGTGGGGGGAACGACGCCGGTCAGGCTGTGGTACATGGTTGCGGCCATGGCGTAAACATCCGTCCATGAGCCGGACCCGCCCTGCTGGGCGTACTGCTCCGGAGGGCTGAAGCCGCCTTTCACGACCATCGCCGAGGACGCACCTTTATTGATTGCCAGATCCTTTGCCGCGCCCAGATCGAGGATCATTACCCTGCCGTCCGGCGTCAGCATCAGGTTGTCCGGGCTGATGTCACGGTGGACAAGACCGGCCTGATGTACCTGCTCCATGGCCTGCATGGCGGGCACGAAAATTTCCTTCGCCTGCTTCCATGTCAGAGGGCCGGTCTTATCCAGCCGTGCTTTCAGCGTTTCGCCTTCCACGAAGTCCATGACGATATAGGCCGTCTCGTTTTCCTGAAAAATATCCCGCACCCGCACCACATTGGTGAGATTGTCCACCTTGGACATTTTTCGGGCCTCTTTCAGGAACATCTGCATACCGTTCTGCCTTGCCTGCCGGGACTGCTCGTTGGTATACCATGTCAAATCCCGGGAGCCGGGATTCCGGCTGACCTGACCGGAGGGGTAGTATTCCTTGATGGCGACCTTCCGCTCCATGGCAAGGTCCCAGCCGATATAGGTGATGCCGAAGCCGCCCTGACCCAGCATTTTTCCTACGATGTATCTGCCGTTCAAAATCGCCCCATAGGGAAGCACATAATTGGGCGCGGCGGCCTGCGCGGGGTCAAAGCCGCAGACGGGGCAGGGGTAGCCCTGAATTTCCTCCATACAGCCAAAACAGCGGTCAAATTTCATGTTTCTCTCCTCTTTCAGTGGCCTGACGTTCGGTTCCGTGTTCCCGGTGATAACCACTATAATAAAATAATATCATCGCTTGATGATGTTGTCTACTGTCTATCTGGTGATTTTATTATAGCAAATTTACAAAATTTGCGGTTGCGCGGTGTGCGACAATTTTGAAAAAATTTGCCCGGCTCTGGATGGCAGAGCCGGGTGGGGTGGGTGTTAGCGATTTTTGTATTCCTCAAGAATCTTGCCGTCGGAACATATGAGATTTTTTAAGCCACAGCCCGAGAACATCCAGTGAATGTCTGTCGCGTTGGATGCGTCAAAGCCGCTAAGATTCAGGCTGGTCAAGTCACTGCAGCTGTGGAACATGCAGCTCATGTCCGTTACGTTGGCGGTGTCAAAGCCGTCTAGGCTCAGGCTGGTCAGACTGCTGCAACCGTGGAACATGCTGCGCATTTCCGTTACACTGGAAGTATCAAAACCGGACAAATTCAGACTGGTCAGGCTTCTACAATCATGAAGCATATCACTCATGTTCGTCACATTGGATGTGTCAAAGCTGGATAAATCCAGACTGGTAAGATCTCTGCAATCGTAAAACATGGCGCTCATGTTCGTTACGTTGGAAGTATCAAAGCAATCCCCAAAATCGATTTCCTCAAGATTCGCAAAGTGTGCAAACATATAGGAGGCGTTTGGGTTTGGCAAAATTTTACCAGTGGCCGCCACGTGCAGATCACCGCTGACCATCCATGCAACTACGCTTCTGTCCCCCGCAGCTGACACGTCCCACGCCGTGATGGGAATGTTTTTTTCAACGTTTTGGAAGGTTCGGAAGGTTATGGCCTTTACATCACTGCGCTTATATTTCGTTTGTCCCCAGAAGTATGAGTCGCCAGAGGCAGATGACATTTTTGCCATTACATTGGCATCCGAGGAAAGGGACGAGGCAGGGGCGGAATATTCCGCCAGAATCTTGCGGTCGGAACATGTGAGATTTTTCAGGCTGCTGCAGCCGTAGAATATATCTTCCATATTCCCGACATTGGAAGAATCAATGCCGGACAAATCCAGTTTTGACAAGCTGCCGCAAGAAGAGAACATTCTTGCCATATCCGTCACCTTGGAGGTGTCAAAGCCGGATAAATCCAATTCGGATAAGCTGCTGCAAGAAGAAAACATGCCTTGCATATTCGTCACATTGGAGGTGTCAAAGCCGCTGAGATCCAAACTGGTCAGACTGCCGCAGTCATAGAACATGCTGCGCATATTTGTTACTTTGGAAGTATCCAGACCGTGCCCAAAGTCAATTTCCGTTAAATTGGCGAAGCTCGCAAACATACCGGAGGCATTGGAATTCAGTACGATTTTTCCAGTGGCTGCCACATGCAGATTGCCGCTGACCATCCATGCAACTACACTTCTATCCCTTGCAGATGACACGTCCCATGCCGTGACGGGGATATCTTTCTCTGCATCTTGGAAGGTTCGGAAGGTTATGGTCTTTACGTCACTGCGCTTCCATTTCTGCTGTCCCCAGAAGTATACGTCGCTGGGGGAATATGAGGTCTGTACCATTGTATAAGCATCCGCGGACGGTGTTTTTGCGGCGGTGAATGGCGCTGCAGATGATATCCTTGTAACGCCGATGATAATTCCCAGTACAATAACGACTACCGCTGCCCACCATGCGGGAAACGACCGCTTTTGCTTCGCGTCGGGCTGGGACTGGTGAACGGGCTGATCTTCCGGCCACGTCAGCGGGGGCTGTGGGACTGCCGGTTTCGCTTTTACTGGCTCTTCTTTTGGTTCTGCCGGTTTGGGAGGGGCTGTTTTCGGTTCGACCGGTTTCGGCGGTTCCGCTTCCGGAACTATCTGAAACGGTTCCGCTTTCGCTTCCCCCTGCGGGTGGGTGAGCATTTGCAGGAGCGTGTCCATGCTCTGCGGACGATCCTGCGGGCGCATACGCATACAGTCCGCCAGAATGTCGAACTGCGCCTGCGTCAGCCGAGGCTGGCAGGCCAGCGTATCGTCTATGGTGCGGTCGGTGGCGGGGGGCGGAAGAATGCCGGTGCAGCAATAGTAGATGGTGGCGGCCATGGCGTAAATGTCCGTCCACGGGCCGACCTTTCCGCTCTTGCTGTACTGCTCAATGGGGCTGAATCCGTGCTTGGCCACCATCTGGGAGGACTGGACGCTGCCGTCATTTCCCTGAATGTCCAAATCCTTCGCCGCGCCCAGATCCAGCAAAATCAGCTTGCCGTCAGGCCGCACCATGATGTTGTCCGGGCTGATGTCCCGGTGGATAATGCCGTGCTCATGGACTTCTGCCAGTGCCTGCATGATGGGGGTCATGAGTTTGACGCAGCTGTCAAAGTCCATGGGGCCGTTCTTCTGCAATTTTTTCAGGAGGGTCTCGCCCTCGATGAAGTCCATGACGATGTAGGCCGTTTCGTTCTGGATGAAAACGGATTTCACCCCCACGACGCCGGGAATGCCCCCAAGCTTTGCCATTTTCCGGGCTTCCTTCAGGAAACTGTCGAAGCCTTTCTGAGTGCCGGTTTTTCCCATCATGGCGCTGCTCCACACCACGGTGGAGTGTCCGTCCCGGCTGACCATACCGGTGCTCATGGGATAGTATTCCTTGATGGCAACCTTCTGCTCCAGCAGCAGGTCAAAGCCGATGTAGGTGATGCCAAAACCGCCCTGACCCAGCATTTCGCCCACGAGGTACTTTCCCTCCAGAATCGTTCCCGGTTTCAGGGCGAAGGACTCCGCGTTCGCGCTGCCGTAGGCGCGTCCGCATTCCGGGAAGACGGTTTCTCCCGCCGTCAGCGGGTGCATACATTTCATGCATCTGCGTACTTCCATTTTCCATTCCTCTTTCTTTCGGGGGCTTCCCCGCCGATTTTTGGAACCATTACGGTAAAATAATATCACCGTTTGATGCTATTGTCCACCGCTTATTTGGCGATTTTAGTATAGCAGGTTCCCGAAATTTGTGGTCGCGCGGCGTGCGACAATTTTGAAAAAAGTTGCGCACCGCGCACCTCACACCGGGGAGCTATGGTGTATGATGACCATAGTTCCACTACCCCGTTATCGATGCGCGGAAATGTGCCGGTTTTTGATGACACCGGGTGTTTGCTGTGATACAATGGCAGTAATGATTGTTTTGGACATGTCTGAGAACGGAACGATCAACGGATATCCGTGGGAGGATTTTCTCGACCAATACCGCAGCGCCTGAAAGGGATAACAGTTTTCGCCGCCGGGGCAAAATGCCCCGGCGGTATTTTGTTGGAAAAAGGACGGGCAATGGGGAATACAGTGGCAGTGGAGGTGGCGAACATGTTGGCAGCGGCCTGGCTGATGCTCAGTTCATTATTTTATTCATTGCAGCTGTCCTCGGGAAGCTTTCCCCGCCCGCTGACGGAGGAAGAGGAACGGTACTATCTGGATTTGGCGGGGAAGGGAGATCTGGAAGCGAGGAATGTTCTCATAGAACGGAATCTGCGGCTGGTGGCACATATTATGAAGAACTGATGAAGCCCACAGCAACCCTGTGTGGCGGACGGATGGTGTGCATCTGTCAGTGTACTGTGACCACAGCGCAAAAATTTACTGGAATGTGGTGCTAAGATGAATATAAATGGCCCCAGCAGGCGAAGGTTGCTTGCTGGGGCTTGTCTATGGGTGGAGGACAGAAGGCCAGGAGCTTACCACCTGAATATTTGAAAAGTAGGATTTTGGGGCCGATATATTTATTGAAAAGTCTTGAAAAATAAGCCGAAAAGATATTGAAAAGTTGGTTCACAAAGAAAGAGAAGTCCGCTGGCTAGAGGGAGTAGAACGAATAGCGATTGGAAAGTGCAATGGGAAAAGAATAGGGCGGTTATCGGATAAAAGCCTATCTATGTCATATTGCACAGAAATAAAAAAAGATCTAGGTGAAAAAGACGAATATTCGTTTCAACTGACGATTTCCGTTGCCTGTCTGGCGCAAAGGTGCTAAGCTAAAAACATAACGAGGAGGGGACTATTATGACAGAACTGGAAATGATACAGCGATCCGGCTAGGAAGCGGCTGCCAACGGCGGCAGGAGAGCAGCTGGGCCTGTCTGTCCGGGAGATGCAGGGGAAGGCCGGGCCTTTTCAGGCGGTGTACTACGGGGCAAACGCACAGCGGTTTATTCTGGACCATCTGATGGACATCCTGCGGGAAGAACAATAGCGCAATAGATAAGGAGCGGAATATGACATTAGAAAAACAAGATGCGGAGCTTTTTTATGAGCTTTGGTTCCCTTTGCTGGACTTCGTAAATCAAAAATACCGGGTATGTCCCGGCACGGGAACCATTGACCGGAGCCGAGGCGTCGATGCTGCCGATGCGAAGAAGATTGCAGATTATTTGTGGTCCCACACGCAGGTGCTTCAGGAATACCTGGCCCAGGCGAAGCTGCCGGAGGAGCAGGCCCAGATTGTGGCGGGGTGGGTGCAGTGCAAGCCGGGAAAGTACATTATGGAACGGCATTTGAAAAAGGGAACCGTGTTCATTTCAGAGGATGACCAGACGGTCTATATGGTGAAAGGGCTGTTTTCCACCTGGGAGGAGATGCTGGGAAAAGGTCCGGTACTGCTGGATGCCGTGTTGATCCCCTTTAAGGATATGATTATTTCGGATGGATTAGTCAGGGCCTATCCGTTCCATTTCGGACGTGGTTACAGCGAAGCGTTTAAGGATATCTACAGGAAGGCCAAGGAGGGCAAAACGATTCGATTCTCCCTAAGCGGCGGCGAACTGGAACGTCGTCCCAACAAGGAAAAAGCAACCGGCACGGTGGAAAGCTATGTAATCAAGGTGTCCCTGGGACGCAGCTGCTACCGGTACATTCAAATCGGCAAGCAGAAAACCCTTGGCGCATTGAGTGAAGCGATTTTGAGTGCTTTCGAATTTGACGATGACCATTGCCATGCGTTCTTTATGGATGACCGGTATTGGAGCGATTTAGGTGCCTATTATTCTGACGATATGGATGAGGGCTGCCGGATATCCTACAAGATGCCACTTGGACGACTGGGACTGGAAAAAGACGATAAATTTAAGTACTTGTTTGATTTTGGAGATGAATGGCGTTTTCAGTGCAGAGTGATGCAGGAATTGGTGGAGAAAACGAAGTATTTCCGTGTGATCAAATCTGTTGGAGATTCGCCGGCCCAGTACCCAGGCTGGGATGACGAGGAGCCATAGCCAGGAACTGCGGGATAGCCTGACGTTTGTAATGCAGAACCATCGTGGACAAGACATTTGAAAAGAAAACATCCCCGGCAGGCAAATGACGCTTGCCGGGGATCGTGCATTTTTGCGAATTACAGCGAAAAACTTCCGTATTTTTTCCACTGAACACAAACGCAAACAACGTTTCTTTACAGATGGCGGCGAAGCAGCCGGTCGGTGCGGATTCTGCCGCATATGCGCAATATCAAAAGTGGACCATTACAGCCCGCAGTTGATTTTCCACCTGCTTTGGGGTGAAAATAAAACTGGGAAAAAGGACAATTACAGACCTTGCTCATGCGGAAACACGCACACAAGACCAATTTCATCTTGTAACGGTGTTTCCTGACGTGCAAAGATGAAGTTCCCCAGCCTCTCTACGTCAGTGCTCGTCGCTATAGGGGCGTTTTGTCTATTTTATGAATTTGCTCATTTAGAGTATAATTAAAAAGTTATCCACAGCCTCGATGCCCAAAAACGCAGACCCTTTCTGTTTCCAGAGAGGATCTGCGTTTTTCTGGGGAGGGCTTTTTTAACAGCTCCAGCGTAAAAATATTTCATCTCAGACTATCTTTTTGCCGCTCTGCTTCGTTATACTAATTGAAAGCGCTTTTAATCTACAGGAGAGGAGGAAAAACATGGACGGCGATTTCCTGCTCCTGCACAGAATGCAAAATGGCGATGATCAGGCCATCGAATCCTTTGTGCGGAAGTATTACCCAAAGATATTGCGTTACTGCCACCTACATATCAAGGACTCCGGCTTTGCAGAAGACTTAACCCAGGAAACCTTTGCCCGGTTCTTCCGCACGCTCCATCAGTACCAGCACTATGGGAAGGCTGCAAATTATCTGTATGTGATTGCAGGCAATCTGTGCCGGGATTATTACAGAAAGCCGGAAGAACTGCCGATGGAGGAACTGCCGGAGCATCCAGTCTGCCTGATGGAGTCCCTGGATTTACGGATGGATGTCCATATGGCTCTGGAACATCTTCCACAGGAACTGCGGGAAGTAACCATCCTGTATTTCTTTCAGGAAGTCAGACAAAAGGAAATTGCCAGAATTTTGGGGATCAGTCTGCCGCTGGTGAAGTACCGAATCAAACGCGCAAAAGAATTATTGACGATCTATTTAGGGAAGGAGAATTTTGAATGAAGGCGCTCTTTCGTTTTGATGTGATCTGCGATGAATCCAAAATACAGAAAACCATTGCTGTTTCCAAGGAATCATTTCTTTCTGAGGAATCGGAACAAACCGTATCCCACATGGAATTTCTGTATCAGCAGTGTAAGTTCATCAAAAAACGCTGGTGGCTGATGCAAGGGCTGCTGCTTGCCTTTGTATGTTTCTTGATTAACAACTCAGAAACCGACTTCACCGTGCGCCGTATTCTGGGGCTTACCGGACCGTTGTTTGTAATTCTGATTTATCCGGAAATCTGGAAAAACCGAAGTTACGATGCCTTGGAAATCGAATGTACAACATTTTATACCATTCGTTCCATCTATGCGGCACGGCTGACCCTCTTTGCCGGGGTAGATATGGCGCTGCTGTCAGCATTCTATGCGGTCGCAACCCTGCTTAGCAGAATGACTCTCTGGGAAATGCTTACACAGTTTATGCTCCCCTTCAATGTGACCTGCTGTATCTGCTTCAGAACCCTTTACAGCAAGCGGATCAATTCTCAGGCACTTTCCCTGCTTCTGTGTGTCCTTTGGGCTGGAGCCTGGTCAGTGCTCGTTCTGAATGATGCTGTTTTCCGTGCCATCTCTGTTCCTGCGTGGGTATCTTTGCTGGCTGCATCTGTTTTCTTCATGGGATATACCCTCTATCGCGGACAGAGGAAATGGCAAACGATTATGGAGGTGAAACCTTTATGGATTTGAAAATTAGAGGCTTAACAAAAGAATTCAACGGCTTCAAAGCCGTTGACCATTTCAGCTATGATTTAAACTGCGGCGTTTATGGTCTGCTTGGCGTCAACGGCGCTGGTAAAACCACCCTGATGCGGATGCTTACTACCTTGATGAAACCCACATCCGGGCAAATTAGCTGGGATGGAGAAGATATTTTCGCCATGGACGGCAGATACCGGAATCTGTTGGGATATCTTCCTCAGGATTTTGGGTACTATCCAGACTTTTCCATCTACGACTACCTGATGTACATTGCCGCCCTCAAAGGTATACGCCCTGCGGTGGCAAAGCAGCGGGTCAAGGAACTGCTGAAGCAAGTTGGTCTGGTGAAAGCCCGGTACAAGAAAATGAAAGCCCTTTCTGGCGGCATGAAGCGCCGGGCAGGTATTGCCCAAGCCATGCTGAACGACCCCAAGATTCTAATTTTGGACGAGCCTACCGCCGGTCTGGATCCCAGCGAGCGGATTCGGTTTCGGAATCTGATCAGCGAGCTTTCAGAGGATCGAATCGTGCTGCTGTCCACACATATTGTATCGGACATTGAGTATATCGCAGGTGACATTCTGCTGATGAAGGACGGCTGCCTTGCCATTTCCGGCACTGCTGAGGAACTCATTGACTCCATGCCAGAACTGGTTTGGAGCTGTACTGTGCCCAAAAGCAGGATCGATGCCTGTCTGAAGGCATACAAAGTTGCAAACGTGAAGACGATTCCTGGAGGTGCGGAGCTGCGAATCGTTTCCAAGGGACGACCGGCAGAAGATGCCGTCAGGGTAGAACCAACTTTGGAGGATGTTTTCCTCTGTTATTTTGGAGAAAGGACAGGTGATAGCGATGGTACGGTATGAACTAAAAAAGGTGTTTGGCTGCGTTGGTGGTAAGATCGCCCTGATATTGTACATTGCCGTCTTGGCGCTGTCCTGTTGGTTATCATCGACTGGCGCATTGAATGTGGAGGTAAAGTGGGTGAATGAACAGGGGGAGAACGAATATGGCCCATCTGCTGTCAAGAAACTGCGCGAAGCCCAGAAGGAATGGGAAGGCTGGGTTGATCAGAATAAGTTGAGCAGAGTGATTCAGGAAAATCAAAGGATCAATGCAACACCCGAAGCAAAGTCAGATATTGTGCAGCAGAATGAAATCGCGTATAGCTGGAAACAGGGTTTCGCACCCATCCGGAAAATTCTGAATGAGTCCTGTTCAAATGGTTTCCGGGAGTACGATTATTACACCGCTGACAGGATCACTGCCATCGATGAAGATACCTTTTACGCCAACCGTGAGAAACTGCTGAGAAATTGGCTTTATGATGAAACCGATGGTGCTTACTCCAAGTATTCCGAATCGGAGAAGCAGTACATCATTGGGCAGTACAGGGAATTAGAGATTCCCTTCTACTTTACATACCACGAAGGCTGGCATCAGCTTCTGGAAAACGCCGGATATATTCCCTCACTGGGAATTCTGATTCTGTGTTTCCTGCTGGCCGGCATCTTCTCTAACGAATTCAAATGGAAAGCGGATGCGGTGTATTTTTCCACCCTTTGTGGCAGGAATAAAGCTACCTCTGCCAAGATTAAGGCAGGTTTTCTGCTGGTAACAGTCCTGTACTGGGGAGCTATGCTTATTTATAGCCTGTTCACCTTGTGCTATCTCGGCTTCGAGGGCGCAAGCTGCGCTATCCAGTGGCAGCTCTGGAAAAGTATCTATAATCTTAATATGTGGCAAGCTTGGATGCTGGCTCTCATATCCGGCTACATCAGCAACCTGTTCCTGGCATTCCTGACCATGTGGATCTCCGCTAAGACAAAGTCCACTGTCTTTGCGGTGACAACCCCATTTATTCTGATATTCCTTCCTTCTTTCCTGGAGGGAATGGCAAACTGGTTGGATAAAATTCTGAGCCTCATGCCATCTCATTTGCTGGAATTCTATCAGAATCTGGGTTCCTTCAATATTCTCACCATCTTTGGTAAGGTTTTCCGTACTTTAGATGTCAGTATTCCGCTATATCTTACGCTGTCTGTCATATTGATCCCCATGATGTATCTGGAATATCACAGGAAGAGAGCATAATCGTTACCGTTCCATGTGTGATAAGCGCGAAATCAAAAAGGAGGTTTTACACCATGTATCGAAAAGTCCTTGTCTATCTTCTGACCGTCCTTGTCGTGATGTAAGTGCTCAATAATTCCCCGTCCCCACCAAAAGACAGCAGGTCCCACACCCAGGGCCTGCTGTTACTCAAGATATGTATTTGTATAAGCATCGGAGTTTGGAATCTTACGATCCTCTTGGATGTCGGGTGTCCAGGGCATGAAAGCCTCCAATCCTTCATGGGAGGGCGACTTTCCCAGGTATGGAAGCTCCACCAGCACACGCTGTAGACAGGCAATTGGTTCTACTCCGTTTGCCTTTGCGCTTTCCACCATGGAGTATACCACCGCACTGGCCTCGGCACCTTTGGGCGTATCGCAGAACAGCAAGTTCTTGCGGCCCAGGGTAAACGGACGGATGGCGTTTTCTGCTAGGTTAGGAGATATTTAGTAAGAAAGCCATTCAGAAGCACTTTCGGTTTCTTGGATAATTTGCTGATAATAGAATCGCAGAGTGCCGAACAATAGACTTGGCGGTGTGAGATGTCGACCAGGGAACTAGCCTCCTGCTCGATTTCGTGGTATCCCCACCCCTTAGATCGTGAAGTAGAAGTTCCTCCCATACTTTGCCCAAAGCCATTGCTTTTATTTGCGTTTTCGATTATAATAACAATGGATTTTGTACGAATATGTGGACATGACTGCAACATGTGCGCTTACCTGCGTATTATCTTTCCGTTTCATAAACTGCTGTAAAGTGAGACATCTCGACCTAGCGTATCCAGATTTTGTGCAGTGAGCATGAGCCAGTTTATTGATATGGTCAAGGCATTGTAAAAGGAGATGAGTGCTTTGAAACTGCCGTACGAAAACGAATTGTATGAACTACGAAAGTGGATAGACTTTACAAACGCAAATTTGAACATGCAGTTTCTTCACTTGCCACCTGAGATTCAATCTGTACGTCGATGGATCAACGCAATCGCAATGGGCATACAGAGTGATTACCCATTCTACGCTGCTGCACTACCTCGTATTGCAAACATCCTTTTTCAGACGAACGGCATGGGGGCTGCTTTTGTAAATCCCGCAGCATTTGGTGAACTGGTAATAATTATTCGCCATATTGAAGCGGAACCGGTTGTTGTTCGGTTTTGGTCAGAGATACACCCACAGATCGTGAATGTCTCCCATGATTTATATGTGGATGGACACTGCTCTACTGCAGCAGAAAAGGCAGTCAAAGAAGTGGAATCTCGTCTGCGTGAGAAGTTTGCAGAGTTAAAACCTGATACAGCGGTTCCAGTGAAAATTGGCGATGTGATTGGTGCGCTTATAAGTGAAAACGGTGCATTCAAGTTTTGCGATACAACAACTACCAATGGTAAGAACTACCGGCGTGGAATTCAATCTCTGTTTGAAGGTATTATGGCAGCTTATCGCAATCCAGCTGCTCATACAAATCTTCAATACGAAAAACGCGAGGCTATGGAGCAAATCATGCTGGCAAGCCAGTTGATGTATGTGCTGGATAAATGACTTTATTAGTGTAAGCTATTAAACAGGATTGTTAAAAAACTATAAATGAGCATATTTTTCGATTTGCACAAAAAACACCGTTTGTCCATGCTTAAAAACCAAATTTTGCGCTTTAGTCCTTGCTGCAAAAACAAAATTGTGCAGTATCATAATATGCTCATTTATAATTTATAAAGACAAACACAATGCTCCTGTACCTCATTTCACGGAGGTGAATTATACGTTCCATACTCCAGAGGATACCGGGACAGGCATAGCTTTTAAGGGATTAGTCGTATTTGATTTGGCGATGATGCACTTGGCGAAACTTCCAATTTTAGTGCATGATTCTCTAATCCTTAAGCAAATATCAGATGACGCCATTGAGAATATTTTAGCCCAATATTCAGCTTGTGTAAAACAGATTATTATTGCACTTGATAAGCAAGATTCTTACAGCACAAGAACAGCTACAGAATTGGAAGAACATACTGTACTGAGGCTTGCTCCCGATGGAAATGAGTTATTCGGAAGGTTGTGGAGCAAACACGCAAACGAGGAATAGTTCACACAAAAGTTTCGAAATCCAATTTGACATCTAATTGGATTTTGATCATACCATTTTTGATTTGAAGCCAAACAGCGTTAGACAACTGGGTATGCGTCTTTGCGCATTGCAGGAGGGTACTGGTTTACGCTGAAAATAGTTGAGGAGTCGAAAACATGAGCAACGAACAAATCCAAAATCCGGGACAATTTGATGAAGTCATCCATATCATCGACAATGCCCGCAACCGCGCAATAAAGGCGGTCAATGCCGAGTTGATCCAGATGTATTGGAGCGTTGGCGAATATCTGTCCAAGCTATGCACAGGTGCTGCGTTTGGTGATAAAATCATTGATGATGTTGCCGCCTATATTGTAAAAGAAAATCCCGGAGTCAAAGGCTTCAACCGTCGCGGCCTCTACCGTATGAAACAATTCTACGAGACTTATAAGGATGATGAATTTGTGACACCACTGGTGACACAAATCAGTTGGACGAACCATTTGCTTATCATGTCCAGCTCCAAGACGGTGGAGGAACGACATTTTTATATGACACTTTGCGCAAAGGAGCATTATTCCAAGCGGGAGTTAGAGCGTCAGATCAGTAGTGCGTACTACGAACGCTATATGCTCTCAAATAAGAAACCGCTTCCGGAATCTGTTCCTCAGGATGTTCGTAAAAGTATTCTCGATACCTATGTACTGGAGTTTCTGGATTTGCCTGAGCTGTTTTCGGAAAAAAATCTACGAAAAGCAATTATCGAGAACTTGAAGCAATTCATTTTGGAGTTTGGCAAAGACTTTACGTTTATCGGTGAAGAATACCGTGTTCAGGTTGGCAACACAGATTTTTTCATCGATTTGCTGTTTTACAACCGTTCGCTGTCTTGCCTTGTGCCGATTGAATTGAAGATCGGAAAGTTCAAGCCGGAGCATATTGGGCAGATCAATTTCTACCTGGAAGCTCTTGACCGTGATGTGAAAAAGCCAAACGAAAATCCTAGTGTAGGCGTTATTCTTTGCGCCAGCAAAGATGATGCAGTAGTGGAATATGCTTTAAGCCGCAGTATGTCTCCTACGCTCGTTGCAGACTACAGACTTTGCCTCCCAGATAAGACACTTCTACAAAACAAGCTGCGTGAATTGACCGAGCTTGCGCTGGAAAGCGGCGAAAGTGACGAGGGCGATGAAGAATGAGCGCAGTCATCCACGCCCTCTATTCCTTATTGGGAGTGGTAGCCTTGGCTTAACTTGTCAGTAATTTGCCGAGTGAACATTCCTCAATGCCGTTGATTTGCTGCGGTATTGGGGAATGTAACTTTACTGGGGCAACTTGTTATAGAAATGGAGGTACCCAATGGATGAAAGAATAGCAGCCCTGACAGCCCAGATTGAAAAGCTCCAGGCGGAGAACACGTTCCTCAAGTGCCTCCTGGACGAGGTGGGTATTTCCTATGTGTTGCCAGCCTCAAAGCCCACAGCGGAAATTTCAAAGCAGCTAGCCCGCCGATTTTATTCCTATTTCTGGGGACGGACGGATGTTTACAGCAAACGCAGTGTGAACAAAACGACGGGGAAGGCGGGATATTATCCTCAGTGTGAGAATCTGTGGAAGGATGGGATTTGTCCGAAAAAGTCCGGGAAGAAGGTCAAATGCGGGGATTGTGCCAACCGGAAGTGGCGGCAGCTGGAAGCGGAGCAGATCATGGCGCACCTGCGGGGAGAAAAGCCGGATGGCTCTGATGTGATTGGAATTTACCCTCTGTTCCCGGATGGGACTTGTAGATTACTGGTATTTGATTTTGACAACCACGAAAAGGGAGCGGAAACTCTGGATTTTGGAAATCCGGATACCCGCTGGATGGAGGAAGTGGACGCCCTGCGGCAGGTGTGCGAGGGAAATAAAGTTCCGTGCCTGGTTGAGAGGTCCCGGTCCGGGCGCGGCGGGCATCTGTGGATTTTCTTCGAAAGTGCCGTAGAAGCGGCCCTTGCCCGGCGGTTTGGAATGGCTCTGCTGCAAAAAGGCGCGGAGACGGTGAATCTGAAGTCCTTTCGATTTTATGACCGGATGCTCCCGGCGCAGGACAGTGCTGGAGATGGAGAACTGGGCTATCTGATTGCGCTGCCATTGCAGGGGCAGGCATTGAAGAAGGATAACAGTGCTTTTGTGGACAAGAACTGGAATGCCTACCCGGACCAATGGGAAGCGCTGTTTGCAGTGAAAAAGTTATCCGCACAGACAATGGAAAGCTGCATCAAAAGGTGGAATGTGCCGGAAACCGACCAAGGCTGCTTCTTGCCGGAAGACACCAAACCTTGGGAACGAAAAACATCCTTCCACACAGAAGATGTGGACGGCCAGCTGTGTATGACCCTGGCAAACCGAATTTATATCGAAACCGGGAATCTAAAACCCAGGCTGCAAAATCAAATTCGTCGAATGGCGGCAATTCAAAATCCCATGTTCTACAGGAATCAAGCCATGGGGTTATCCAATTACGCAAGTTCCCGGTTTATATATTTGGGAGAAGATGACAATGGCTTCTTATGTATTCCAAGGGGCCTTTTGGATGCGCTGCTGGACCGTTGCGGGGATGCCGAAATTCCGGTGAAACTGACAGATGAACGAGCAAAGGGAAGGACATTAACTGCCAAATTTACAGGACAGCTGCGGGAAAAACAGAAGGAAGCTGTAGGGGCACTTTTGAAGCACGAATGTGGAATTTTAAGTGCCGCAACAGCCTTCGGGAAAACGGTCGTATGCAGCACTCTTATTGCGGAGCGAAAAGTCAGCACCTTAATTTTGCTGGAATCCTCGGCACTGATCGACCAGTGGCAAAAGGCACTGGACGAGTTTCTGGAATTTCAGGAAGATTTGCCGGAGTATGAAACAAAAACCGGAAGGAAAAGAAGGCGGAAAAGCGTTGTAGGCGTGATCCACGGCCCTAAGGATACATCCACAGGCATTGTGGACATTGCTATGGCGGGGTCGTTGTGTAAAAAAGGGGTGTTCCATCCAAGGCTTCGGGAGTATGGTATGGTCCTGGTAGACGAGTGCCACCACAGTGCCTCGGAGACGTTGCGTTCCGTATTGCAAGAAGTTCATGCCACATATGTTTACGGCGTGACGGCAACGCCTTTTCGTGGAGATGGGCTGGAAAAGATCAACGAAATGCTTCTTGGCCCGGTGCGCTTTCAATATTCTGCCAAGGAAAAAGCGGCAGAGCAGGGAATCGGCCACTACCTCGTGCCAAGATTTACAAGAACGGTGCTGCCCTTCGGTCAGGAAAAGCTTCCTGTGACCCATGCCTATGAGCGTTTGCGGAGGAACGAAAACCGCAATGGCTTGATTGTAGCAGATGTGAAAAAAGCATTGGAGGCAGGAAGAACGCCGGTGATTTTGACCCGGTTTACGGATCAGGCGGCGATCCTCTATGAAATGCTGAAGGATTCTGCGCAGAAGCCGTTTCTTCTGACAGGTGAAATGCCTAAAAAGGAGCGGGAAGCGGCGATACGGCAAATGGCAGAGGTTATGCCGCAGGAATCCATGCTGCTGGTGGCGACAGGCCAGCTCGTCGGCGAGGGCTTTGACTACCCTAGATTGGATACGCTGTTTCTGGCAACCCCGGTTTCCTGGAAAGGTGTGGTGGAGCAATACACCGGACGGCTCCACCGGGACTACCCCGGCAAGAACGATGTGTTTATCTACGACTATGTGGACAGCCATATCCCTGTGTTTGACAAAATGTACGCCAAGCGTTTGAAAACCTATAAGCGTATTGGCTACACCCTCTACGCACCGGATACCCCGGAGAAGCAGGCTGCCAACGCAATTTACGACTCGGACACCTACCGCCCGGTTTTTGAACAGGATCTCCGGGAAGCTGTGGAAACAGTACTGATTTCCAGCCCCACTCTGAGCAGAAAACGGGTAGAGAACTTGGTAGAACTTTTTACTTCCAGCCCAGGAACAAGGCTTAAAAGCAGCAGTTATCACCTGGCATCCGGATGTGTATCGCTATGGAAATGACGAAAATCGGCTTTTATTATTGGAAAGCCTTCGGACGGCAGGGTTTGAAATTCAATATGCCGAAGATACCTGCCAGCATTTTGCTGTGATCGATGAGAAAATCGTCTGGTACGGCAGTATGAACCTCCTTTCCAGGGACGATGTGGAGGATAACATCATGCGTTTGGAAAGCCGGGAGGTGGCGGAGGAGCTGCTGGGGATGATGCCTACTAATGCGTGTTTTAATGAGGAAATTGTCGGCGAGAACGTATAGACGGTTTGAGAAGGTTTTCTGTGTCATTTATATTATATTCGAAAATGAATGCAAAGCGCAAGAAAAATGCCAGCCCGTCCCGTCGGAATATTCTGGTGGAGCGGAATTTGCCTATTGTGACAACAATGCGAAGATTTACAGAAATATAATGCAGAACCCAGAGAGCTTTTTTCATTGGCAGAGCCAGTGCACCACGGCGGAGAATTCGCCCACAGGTCAGCGATATATCCACCACAGCGGGGGAGCAAGGTGCTGTTGCTTGTCCGGGAGTTTAAGGCTGACCGTGTGACCGGTGGTGCAGAGGCATATACCTATCTGGGCACGGCGAACTATGTGAAGCATGAGGGCAGCAGGCCGATGAATATCACATGGCGGCTGGATCGCCCAATCCCAGCAAAGTTCTTGAAGAAGACAAATAAGTTGGTTGTGGGGTAAAGGAGTTTGTTATGAAGTTTATTCACTTATCAGACCTCCATTTAGGGAAAAGAGTAAATGAGTATTCGATGCTTGAAGATCAAGAATTAAAATCTTTGATTTTAATCAGGAAGGCATCGCCTAATGGCGCTGCCTGTTTTGTGATTTATAAGGAAAGAAATCACAAAACAAGTCTCATATGAACTTCATGCCCTTCGGGCAATTAAAATCTTTTTTAAAGATTTTAATTGAAGTTCAGTATAAGGCCGACAGCATGATGGGAAACAGCGCTCATATGGTGTTACGAGGTGAGCGCATATGGATGAGGTACAGAAGGATGTTTTGTGTGTTCTGCTGCAGGCGCTTCTGGACAGAGGCCTGATTTCGGGGGATGTTTGTGGCAGGGCGCGTGAGAAAGTTCTCGGCACATTGGATTTGCCGCCCTTTTTCCGGAACGGGGAGGATGCTGATGGAAGTTCGGAAAATCCGCGCTGAAATGCGGAATGGCAGGTCGTTTTACGACATGCCACTTCGGGTGACATTTTATGCCCGGGTGTCCACAGATCAGGATGAACAGATCAATAGTCTGGAAAATCAGGTGCAATATTATACGGAGCTGATTCAGAGCAGACCAAATTGGAGATTTGTACCGGGGTATGTGGATGAGGGCATTTCCGGTGGCTCCACGAAGAAGCGGGACAATTTTAACCGGATGATCCGGGATGCCAAGGCCGGGATGTTCGATTTCATCATTACCAAGGAGATTTCCCGGTTTTCCAGATCGACTCTGGACAGCATCCGATATACGCAGGAACTGCTGGATTACAACGTGGGGGTGTTCTTTCAGAACGATAATATCAACACACTGGACACGGACAGCGAGTTCCGGCTGGTGATTATGGCGGGTGTTGCTCAGGATGAAATCCGGAAGCTGTCGGAACGGCTGAAATTCGGTTTCCGGCAGGCTATCAAGAATGGCCATGTGCTGGGCAACGACAAGCTCTATGGCTACGATAAAAAGGACTGCGTTCTAACCGTCAATGAGGAGGAAGCGGAGATCATCCGTATCATCTTTGACCTTTACGGCAACCAACGCCTTGGAACCCGCACGATTTCCAAAAGGCTGATGGAGCTGGGCTACACCAGCCGGGAGGGGAACGCCTTTAACACCCTGACCATCCGGCACATTCTGGAAAATCCCAAGTACAAGGGCTGGTATTGTGGGAATAAGAGCCAGAGCGTGGATTACCGGACAAAGCGGAATATTTTGCTGGACGAAAGCGAGTGGGTGACGTACCCGGATCCCTCTATACCGGCCATCGTTCCGGAAGAACTGTGGAATCGGGCCAACGCCCTGTATAAGAGAAGGAGAGAAGAAATGAAGTCACACAGCAGCGGAATCAGTTTCCACAATCGCTATCCCTACAGCGCAAAAATCTATTGCGAGGAACACGGAACCACCTTTCACCGTCAGGTGATTCAAACGAAAACGGGGCAGCAGGAGGTATGGCAGTGCAAGGTTTACCGCAGCCACGGAAGGGCGGCCTGCTCGGCACCACAGATTCGCAGCAGTGACCTGGATTTTATCCTCAGCGACATTTTCAAGGAGTTGATTCGGGATAAGCAGAAAATTATCGATTCTCTGGTGACGGTGCTGACCAACATTCCCAAAGAAGTGGATTATGGCAAGCTCCGCTGTCAGGTGGAAAATGAGATGGATGATCTGGAGCGAAAGAAAAATCGGCTGCTGGATTTGAGCATTGTCGGTGCATTGACGGTAGAAGAATTCAAGGAGCGCAACGATGCCTTCAACGTCCAGATTCTGGAGTGCCATGGAAAACTGACGGCCATCCGGCAGGAAGAAAATCAGCCTTCTGAGGAACTGGACATCCCGGCCATCCGGCAAGCGCTGGACGAGGCGTTGCGCTTCACCGGAGAAATCGATACGGCGCTGGTGGCGACGATTCTGGATAAGGTTGTTGTCAAGAAGGAAAGCACCAAGGATGCCATTCATCTCGACATTTTTCTGAAGCTGGGCAGCACCTATGAGGCTGTCTATACACCGCTCAAGCACACCGCAGGCATCACCAGTCTAAAAAATATTACGCGCAAACAGCCGATCAGGAGGACTTGATTTCCATTGGGACGATTGGGTTGATCAAGGGGATCACGACATTTGATGCCAGCAAGGGGGCAAGGCTTGCTACCTATGCTGCCCGGTGCGTAGAAAATGCTATACTATCGTAACGGAACAAGCGGCAGTTGAGGTGGCGAAACGGGTGCCTTTTGAGGCAAAATGGCGCCTGCTGGCGAGAGTTGGAGTCCGCTGCTATATTTTGATTTCCAATGTATCGGGTGCGGTAAAAGTAGCCCCGCTCCAAATTCTTCAGTTCCCAGTGGTGCTGCCGCATAAGTTTCAAGACGCGGAAAAGTTCAATTTGCAGTTCTCGGATTTTGCAAAAATCACCGAAACAGCGGACAAGCTGCGCTGGCTTCGATACCAGAAAGGACTGCGGCAGAGAGATGTTGCAGACTACGCCGGGATAGACCGGAGCACCTATGTCCACTATGAGGAATACGGCAAAGACCTCTATCCGCCGGAGCACATGGAGAAAATCGCGCAGCTTTTTGAAGTGCCGGTCGATACGCTTCTGGATGACTACAATCTATTTCTGAGAAATGGTCAGGGTGAGCAGATCAAGGCGATCCGAACGAAACTGGGGCTGACGCAGAGACAATATGCGGACAAGCTGGGCGTCAGCCTTGGAAATCTCAAGCATTGGGAGCAAAACCGTAAGCAGATTTTCAAATCCACATGGGAGAAGTATTTCAAGCAGGCGTAAGCATAGCAAAACGAGCAGACCGGCGTTGAATGCCGGTCTGCTCGTTTGCTATGTATTATTGCTGCGCTTTCAGATGCTTCACGGCTGCGTCCACCAGTTCCAGCTTCTGCTCCGTGGAACAGGGCAGCTTCTGGACATTTTTCAGCGCCTGCTCGGACTGGAACTTCGCCAGCTCCTGCCCAAGCTCCTGCTGCGCCTGCTTTGATTTCGGGAAGATCAGAAATACTTCCATGGCTGCCCTCCTTTCCAGAGCGTTTTCTGTTTCAATCTATGCGTGTGTTCCGGCTGCTATGTAGACAAATAGAACTCGATTTCGCGGCTGCGAGGGAAAACGTATTGCCGCGCGGCTTTGGCGGTGCGGGAAGGCTTGCCATTCAAGGGTTTTTCGCCCCTGAATTGTCTACGCCCGTGCGCCGTTTGCGGGCGGATTTCGCCTTCTGCTGGCGGTGAACCTCCCTGGCGCAGGCGGGGCAGTATTTTGTCCTGCCGGAGCGGGCGAGGATGCCCGTGCCGCAGACTTCGCAGCGGCGGAGCTTCTTGGGGCTGAGGATGGCCTGTTCCAGCTTCGGCTGCTGGGGCAGCGCGGCGCGGCGAAACCACCGGCAAAGTAGGCTTCGAGAGATGTGTTGCGGACAGACGCCGTCCAACAGCAGGCAGTCGCCATCAAAGAAGTTACAGCAGCGCTTTGTAAGGCCGCGCACGCTGCGGAGCTGTCCTGGCGTCAAGCGGAAGAACGTGCCATCCGGCAGCCGCTCGATGGGGTCAAGCTTGTACATCTTCACCCTCCTTTGCGATGAGCTTTGCATCTGACGGATAGTTCAGCGTAATAAGCGCGGGCTTGCCCAGCCCCTGCTTTTTTCGGATAATCAAGCCGCTGTACTCCAACTCCCGGAATATCCGTGTGGCGCTCTGGCGGCTGCGGTGGAGCTTGACCTGTGCCTGTTCCAGGGGGAAGTACAGCCGAATCGTGCCGTCCGGCTCGACGTAGCCGTTCTGACGTGAGATGCTGGCTCTGTCCAGCAGCAGCGCGTAGAGCACTTTGGCGTCGTTGCTGATGTCCCGCAGGGCTTCGTCTTGGAAAAGGAACCTTGGAAGCGGTACATAGGACGCCGCCGGGCTCTGCGCCGTGAGCTTGCAAAAAGTTTTCATCTGACCTCCCATCCCATCCATCAATCCATCCATTTTTGTGTTGATTGATTGATGGATGATTTTTTTGTATCTTGATTTATTTCTTATTAGTTAGAGGATGAATTTCAGTCCCGATGAACGGCACGAAAACCGTCGTCCTGAAATCCGGCTGCGGTACGTTCCGGAGCGTCAGCTTGTCCACCGTCCGAAAAACCGGTGACGGAAAACCCACGTATGGAAAATCCCGTTGTGGTCAAAGCTCGTCCCTCTGCCGCACTTTCAGCAGCTCCCAGATTTCCAGTTGCCGATCTTTCAGCTCGGCAACATCATCTTCGTAAACGTGGCCAGTGCTGTTGATGCGGCGGCAAATCTGATTGATGTTTGATGCAACGCGGCTGACGGCAGCGGCCAGCTTCTTTTGCTCGGTGTAATCTACTTTGATGATGTAACCGTCGATGAGCATCTTACGGGCGTAAGCGCCGAAGTTGTGTGTCCCCAACTGGCGCATTTTGTGCTGGATGAGATTCAGTTCCTGCTCGTTCAGGCAGATTTCC
>ERZ1026931.213-NODE-213-length-26661-cov-9.390852_pt1 | contig 26661 bp, 29 predicted proteins | sample MGYA00519253_ERZ1026931 | MGnify/ENA primary metagenome ERZ1026931 (study PRJEB26926, sample SAMN06164831) | human gut metagenome | biome: ENVO:00009003; feature: ENVO:2100002; material: ENVO:00002003 | host: Homo sapiens | place: USA | collected 2012 ... | reverse complement strand
CCGATAACCTTGGTCGCGATCTGTGGATCCGTTGTTTTCAGGGAGCACTAACCAGTCTGCAAATTGGTATTGGTGCGGCGTTGTGCAGTGGCTTGATTGCGCTACTAATGGCGGCGGTTTCGCGCATACATCCGCGTCTGGATGTGCTTATGCGCCTGATTACTGATGCCATGCTGTCGATGCCGCATCTGCTGTTGCTCATTTTGATCTGTTTTACGCTGGGGGGCGGGAAAAACGGGGTAATCATGGCGGTTGCACTAACGCACTGGCCGCGTCTGGCGCTGATCCTGCGTGCTGAAGCGCAGCGCGTGGCCCACAGTGACTATCTGACGTTGACCTGGCGTCTGGGACACGGCCATTTTTACTGCTGGCGGCATCACTATCTACCGGCGTTATTACCCCAGTGGCTAACGGGAACATTGCTGATGTTTCCCCACGCGGTGTTGCACAGCGCGGCGTTAAGCTTCCTCGGTTTTGGACTGGCGCCGCATGAACCGTCGCTGGGCCTGCTGCTGGCGGATGCGCTGCGGTTTATCAGTCATGGCGATTGGTGGTTAGTGCTGTTTCCAGGACTGATGCTGTTCAGTCTGGTGATGTTATTCGATCAGCTCGCAAGGGCGGTGCATCGTTTATGGTTACGAGGTGACGCATGTTGAGTTTAAGGCAGGTCTCGCTGGACGTGGCGCGTTATCGCTGGTACGGTGCGAAAAACTGGTCTTCGCTGTTACAAGATATCTCTTTCGACGTAGCGCCTGGTCAGATGGTGGCGTTAGTTGGGGGAAGTGGGGAAGGTAAGAGCCTGTTGTTGCAATGTCTGCTCGATCTCTTACCAGACAATTTGCGTTTCAGCGGCGTTATTACCCTGGAAGGTAAAACGCTGGACAGTGATGATATTCGCAAATGTCGCGGCAATACCTTCAGCTATGTCCCACAAGGTATTCAGGCACTTAACCCGCTGCTCTCGATTGAAAAACATCTGCGCAGGGCAAGCCAGCTTTCTGGCCAGCAATGGAATGCCGAAAAAATTGAACGATTGCTCCAGCGTAGCCGACTGGAAAGTCGCGTATTAGATGCTTTTCCGCGCCAGCTTTCAGGCGGTATGGCGAAACGTGTCCTGGCCTGTCACGCGTCTCTGAGTCAGGCTCGCTATATTCTGGCGGATGAAATTACCGCCTGGCTTGATGCACCACTGGCTAATCAACTGCTTGAACAGTTGCGTGAGCAATGTGAGCATGGGGCCGGTGTTTTATGGGTAACGCATGACCTCACGCTGGCGGCCCGCCATGCAGATCGTATTGTCGCGCTGCATCAGGGAAGGGTGTCGGATAACGTCAGCCGGGAACAGCTGTTACGCGGAGAGATTAGCGAACATCTGCAACGACAATGGCTTGCGCTGCCTGAAAGAAATCAACTTTTTGGAGAGCGCGATGCTGTGCTGTCGTGATGTAACAATCCGTCAGGGGGAAAAGGTTCTGTGGCAAAATCTGACCTTCTCTCTACGCCCTGGTGAACGTATTGGGATTTGTGCGCCCAGTGGAACTGGCAAAACGACGCTGGGCCGCGTGCTGGCGGGCTGGCAGAAACCAACTTCGGGTGACATTCTGGTTGATGACCAACCGTTGCCGATGCACCAGTATTGCCCGGTGCAACTGGTGCCACAGCATCCGGAATTAACTTTTAACCCCCGACGCAGCACCGGTGATGCGGTGCATGATGCATGGCGACCGGATGCTGAAATGCTTACCCGTCTTCACATCAACCCAGAGTGGTTAACCCGCCGTCCCGGACAACTTTCTGGCGGTGAACTGGCGCGAATTGCTTTACTTCGCGCGCTGGACCCGCGGACACGTTTTCTTATTGCCGATGAAATTACCGCCCAGCTTGATCCTTCCATTCAACGGGATATCTGGGCGCTGCTGCTTGAAGAATGCCAGCGTCGGCCATTAGGTATGCTCATTATCAGTCATCAGCAGGCGCTGCTTGATCAGATCTGCACGCGAGCGTTACCCTCTTCGGCTTGTATTTCCTTTCAGGCAAATAACTAACGTGATTGTAAAAACTATCGCTGTGGCTGCGCTAATGTACGGGGCGGGTGCTTTTGCAGCACACGCTTCCATTCAGGTAGGTTTTTCACCGGAAGGGTCGGCTCGGGCTTTAGTGCTGGATTCGATTAACCATGCGCAGCACAGCATCGATATGATGGCTTATTCATTTCAGTCTGCAGATATTGTTCAGGCACTGGTAAACGCCGAAAAGAGAGGCGTTGTGGTTCGGGCAGTTATCGACAAGAAACGAAACCAGGGCAAGGTGAGCCAGAAGGCCATCGCTTTTGCTGTCGCGAATGGGGTTGATGTGCAACTTGATGGCCACTACCACATCCAGCATGACAAGGTAATGATTATTGATGGCGACACGCTGGAAACCGGTTCATTCAACTTTGCCAAATCCGCAGAATTTGCCAACTCTGAAAATGTGTTAGTTGTTCGTGACGAACCTGCCGTTGTTGCGCAGTATCAGGCCCATTTTGACAGCCGTTGGAAAATTGCGCACCAGAGCGGTTAAATACTTCACAACGTCGTTGATTTAAATGTGATGTTATATTATAACATTTCACTCGCAAATGATTTGAGGGTGAAATTTTGGCTATTCGTTTTAAGAAACTGACAATCGCTCTGGGGATACTTTTAGTCAGTGGTTCGGTTCTGGCGCATGGTCATCATTCCCATGGTGCGCCAATGAGTGAAGCAGAACAAAAGGCGTCGGAAGGGGTATTTGATGATAATCAGGTGCAGAACAGGGCGCTGACCGACTGGGATGGCATGTGGCAATCTGTCTATCCGTATCTGGTCAGCGGCGAGCTTGATCCGGTGTTCAAAAAGAAAGCGGAGAAAGATAAAAATAAAACAGCAGAACAAATTAAAGCGTATTACCGTACAGGCTATGTAACCAACGTAGACACTATCGGCATTGAAAATGGTGTGATGGAGTTTCATACCGGTAATCAGGTTGCATCATGTAAATACGACTATGCCGGATATAAAATCCTGCACTATAAATCAGGCAAGAAAGGTGTACGGTATCTGTTTGAGTGTAAAGCTGCTGACAGTAAAGCGCCTAAATATGTGCAATTTAGCGATCATATTATCGCACCGCGTAAATCGAGCCACTTCCATATCTTTATGGGAAATACCTCGCAGGCAGCCTTACTTGAAGAGATGGAAAACTGGCCTACCTATTACCCTTATCAGTTGAAGGGAGAAGAGGTTGTGGATGAGATGCTGCACCATTAATCCGGGCTAACCTTATCTGTACACACCCGTCACCAGTGGCGGGTTTTTTTAATTCATAACCTTCTCTTTCCATCACCCGATGCATTCGTTAGCATATTGTATCGCAGCAAGTGCATGTGTTTTTTCAGGAAGAGGTTAACGTGTTCGCAGAGTATGGAGTTCTGAATTACTGGACGTATCTGGTGGGGGCTATTTTTATCGTGCTGGTACCGGGGCCAAATACGATATTTGTGTTAAAGAACAGCGTTGGTCGGGGAGTGAAGGGCGGTTATCTCGCCGCAAGCGGTGTGTTTATCGGTGATGCCGTGTTGATGTTTTTGGCCTATGCCGGTGTTGCCGCATTGATCAAAACAACGCCCGTTTTGTTCAACATCGTTCGCTATCTTGGCGCGTTTTATCTGTTGTACCTCGGTGCGAAGATCCTGTATGCGACACTGAAATCGAAAGCAAGCGACGCCGCGCCTGAGGAAGTCCCGTTTGGCGCTATTTTTAAGCGAGCATTAATTCTGAGCCTGACGAATCCAAAAGCTATTTTGTTTTATGTTTCGTTCTTCGTGCAGTTTATTGATGTCAATGCGCCGCACTCAGGACTGTCATTCTTTATTTTGGCCATTACGCTTGAGGTAGTGAGCTTTTTCTATCTGAGCTTCCTTATTTTCTCCGGCGCGTTCGTGACGCAGTATATTCGCACGAAGAAAAAACTGGCCAAAGTGGGTAATTCCCTTATCGGCCTGATTTTCGTTGGTTTTGCCGCTCGTCTGGCCACGCTTCAGTCGTGATGCCATTGGCCCGCTGGTTGCGGCGGGCCTTCAATATGACGCTTTACTTTTCATTTATAATTGAAGGGTTATAACCAATAAATGGTATTTTAAATGTATATTTTGAGGCGTACCCTGTGTACAGCAGCGGTTCAATAAGACTCGCTGGTTGTCGACTGGAAAAGGGAAGAAAAATGCTTCAAATTCCACAGAATCATATCCATACACGCTCTACTCCATTCTGGAATAAAGAAACGGCGCCTGCCGGAATTTTCGAACGCCACCTTGATAAAGGAACTCGTGCCGGGGTTTATCCACGACTTTCTGTTATGCAGGGGGCGGTCAAATATCTCGGATACGCCGATGAACACAGCCCGGAGCCAGTAGAGGTGATGGTTATTGAAGCCGGTCAGTTTGGCGTTTTTCCGCCGGAAAAATGGCATAACATCGAAGTGATGACCGACGACACTTACTTTAATATCGATTTTTTCGTTGCCCCGGAAGTTCTGATGGAGAGTGCAAATCAACGAAAAGTCGTGCGCACCGGCAAGGAGTAAATCATGGGCAAAGCAACCTATACCGTAACCGTGACTAATAACAGCAACGGTGTTTCTGTTGATTATGAAACAGAAGCGCCGATGACATTACTGGTGCCGGATGTGGCAGCAGAAGTTGTTAAAGATCTGGTCAATACCGTACGTTCATACGATACCGAGAATGAGCATGAAGTGTGCGGATGGTAGGCGTTAATTACTCCTACTGATTGAATACACTGAATTTTTATCTACTAACCGCACTGCGTTTTGACGGCGTTGTGCGGTTTTTTGTTTATGTTGAATGGGGTGATGTCCGGAAAAAGATTCCTTAAGAATACCTTAAGAAATTCGCATTGAATGCTAATTGTCGATCATTCACAGACGTTATGATCGCAAAACAGTAACAATACAGAACATCGCGCTTATGAAACTGAACACCCAACTTACATTACCCACGCTTATTCTTGGACTGGTCATTGTGGCGATCCCGTTCACCGCGAACTGGAATCTTCCGCTGCTCAATGGCACTGTCGTCAAATGGATCGAAAATGGGCAGGCGTTATGGCTACTGTTTGGTGCAGTATTTACTCTCAGCTACATCCGGCCTTTATCACGTCCTGAAGGTGGGAAACAATTTTGGCTTTGGGCGACTGTGTGGTGGCTGGTGTTGCTGGGCCGAAGCACCAGTTGGGGGCGTGATTACTTCCCTGAGCATTCTAAACTTCTGTTCAGAGCTATCTCCGTCGTATTAATTGCCATGATTATTCTGCCGGTGCTGTTGTCGAAGCGCTTACGCCTGGATATTGTCCGACGCGTGCGTAATGAACCATTACCGGTCTGGATGCTGGCGATTACCGCCTGCGCATTTTTGATTTCCGATACGGTAGAGCATCATCGTCTGCTGGCTCCCATCTTCCTGCACAATACCCATTATGGCGATCTGATTGAAGAACTGTATGAACTACCGTTTATGGCAGGGTTGTTTCTGATGAACTTCGGTTTTATGCAGCGGGATAAGCTGGAGGAATCTGCCTCCATCCGCTTCAGCGAACCACACCTGGCGAAGTAATGAGATAAAACCTGAGTCTGGGTATCCAGACTCAGGCGGCAAGGGTGGTGACTTACGCAATCGCCTCACACAAGCGTGATTTCATATCGCTATACGATTGAGCGGCATACTTTTCGGCCCATATCTGATCGGTAATGTGCTCGATATTTACGGCACAATATTTGGTTTCCGGCGTTTTCGAGATTGGATCGAGGTTATCCTGGGTTAACTCGTTGCATGCACCAATCCACCATTGATAGGTCATATATACCGTTCCGGCATTGATGCGCTCGGACACATCCGCGCGGCTGATGACCTTACCCCGACGCGAGCTGACCCACACCAGATCACGATGACGGATACCGAGTTTTTCGGCATCATGGGTATTGATTTGCACATATCCTGGTTCATCAGCCAACGCTTGTAACGCCGCGCAGTTACCGGTCATCGAGCGACAGGAGTAGTGCCCAACCTCACGCACGGTACACAGTACCAGCGGATATTTGTCATCCGGAACTTCTGCGGGCGCTCGCCACGGTGCGGCAAACAGTTTGCCTTTGCCGTTGGCGGTATCAAACTGGCTGTGTGCGTAAAGGTATGGCGTACCAGGACTATCGAGATCCGGACATGGCCACTGAACATGCCCCATTTCCCCCATCTTCTCATAGGTCGCGCCGTAGAACAGCGGGCACAGCTCGCGCATCTCATCCCAGATTTGCTGGTTATTTTGATACTGCATTGGATAGCCCATTTCGCTGGCCAGCAGACTGATAATCTCCCAGTCACGCTTTACGTCAGCGGTGGGTTCAATCGCTTTCTCAAAACGCTGGAAGCCGCGATCGGCACAGGTAAAGACGCCGCCATGTTCGCCCCATGAGGTGGCCGGCAGGAGGACGTCGGCCATTTCCGCTGTCTTAGTCATGAAGATGTCTTGCACGACGATAAAATCGAGCGCGTTAAACCCTTCGCGGACCAGTCCCAGGTCCGCCTCGGTTTGCAACGGATCTTCTCCCATGATGTAGTAGGCTTTTATTTTGCCTTCGATAGCCAGGTGCGGAACTTCGGTGATACGGGTCCCGACCTTGTCATCCATCTGATTAACGTCAATGCCCCATGCGCTGGCAAATTTCTCCCGGACTGCGGAATCAGTTACGTCCTGATACCCCGGGAACTGGTTAGGTAGTACCCCCATATCGCACGCGCCCTGCACGTTATTTTGCCCACGCACCGGACCAACGCCGACGTTAGGGCGACCCAGATTCCCGGTCAGTAATGCCAGACTCGACAAACCGCGAACCACATCAACGGCCTGACCAAACTGGGTGACGCCCATCCCCCACATTACGGTTGCCGATGGTGCTGCGGCAAATGTACGCATCGCCTGGCGAACCTGCTGTGCGGGAACGCCAGTCAAATGTTCAACGGCTTCAGGCGCATAGTCCTTAACGGTTTCCCAGTATATTTCCAGCCCTTCCGCATGTTTTTGCACATACTCGCGATCGTAGAGTTGTTCTTCAATAAGAACATGACCAAAGGCATTAACCAGCGCCATGTTGCAACCATTTTTCAACTGCAAATGTTGGTCAGCAATACGGGCGGTTTCAATACGACGTGGGTCGCAGACAATGATTTTTGCGCCATTCTGGCGAGCTTTAATTACCCGGCGGGCTACGATTGGGTGCGAGTCGGCGCAGTTATAACCAAAGATCAGCAGGCATTTTGAGTTTTCAATGTCGCTGATAGAGTTGCTCATGGCACCATTGCCTAATGTTTCCTGTAACCCCGCAACGGAAGGGCCGTGACAGACACGGGCGCAGCAATCGACATTATTGGTATGAAGTACGCCACGTGCGAATTTTTGCATCACGTAGTTGGTCTCATTCCCCGTTCCACGTGAAGAGCCGGTGGTCATGATGGCGCGAGGGCCATAGGTATTTTTGATTTCAGATAAGCGTTTTGCGGTGTAGCGAATGGCTTCATCCCAGCTAACGGGCGTGAATTTTCCACCTTTTTCATAACGGATCATCGGGCGAGTCAGACGGGGAGTCAGAAGGCGGGTGTCGTTAAGAAAGTCCCAACCATAATAGCCTTTCAGGCATAACTGATTTTGGTTCGTTACACCCTCTGCGGCTTCGGCACGGATGATTTTGTTATTTTCGACAACAAGCTTGAGCTTGCACCCGGCCCCACAGTATGGGCAAACACTGGTGATTTTTTTCATCAATAACAGACCTGTTAAATGCTGAAATAGCGCGAATTGTAGACGCAGCCACGCGATAAGCACCGCGGACTACGATTTGTCGTAGCGACGGGTTGTTTAAGCATAAAGTGTGCCAGAAGTGAAAAACCAGCAATAACAGGGCTGACGGCAAAAACGTTAAGCGGAATGACTGACGATTCGACACTAATGACGAGTAGTGACAAAAATTTAGCCTGCTGGTCAGCAGTCATAACCTTATGAAACATCGGAAAAAGATGAAAATATGAAGTGATAGTGATCACAAATTTTAATTTATCAGCGCTATGCTATGCTTTTATACGACGAGTGAATCGTTAATTTAAAAACATAAGTGAGGAAAATTATGGGCATTATTTCATGGGTGGTTTTCGGTCTTATCGCTGGGATTTTGGCAAAATGGATTATGCCGGGTAAAGATGGCGGCGGATTCTTTATGACCATTATCTTAGGGGTTGTCGGTGCGGTAGTGGGTGGCTGGATCAGTACCTTCTTTGGTTTTGGTAAAGTTGATGGTTTCAACTTCGGCAGTTTTGTCGTAGCGGTTATCGGTGCGATTGTGGTGTTATTTATCTATAGAAAAATCAAAAGCTAACTAAACATGCAGACAATAGAGGCCACTGATAAGTGGCCTTTATTTTGGTTACCACCACCCCAGTTCCGTGCCCAGAACCACGATGATCGCCACGCCAATCATAATAATCGTTGTTTTTTTCATCGTTATGCTCCCGGTGCAGCGTAGCCGCCAATAAAAAACCAGGATAAGAAAACGACAGCGGAAATGAAAATAATGACAGGGAAAATAATACCGAGTCGCATACGATTATCTACCAGAGTTATTTAAAGACGAGCCAGCATAGCAGGGCTTAATGTACGACAAAAGGGGTTTTATCCTGACGCTTTTTATCCTGATACATTGCGCTGTCTGCAAGATGAAGTGCACAGTTTACATCAGTCTCCAGCGGATCAATTTCCACCACACCCAGGCTGGCACCAGGATAAAACAGATGAATGTCACCCAGGTGGTAGTCACCGCAAATCTGCTGTTGCAGCTGATTTTTCGCCTGCTGCAGACGTATACGCTGATCCTGTTCATCTTCCGCTGACAGGCTAACGACTAAAAATTCGTCGCCGCCCAGTCGACCGAGAATATCATTATCACTACATTCACGGAGCAGGCGCTGCCCAATCTGGATCAGGAACTGGTCGCCAACCTCGTGGCCAAAGCGGTCATTGATCAATTTGAAATCATCCAAATCGATATAGGCGACAACTATCTTCTGTCTGAGGTGGCGGGCAAGCGAAAAAAGGGTCTCTACATTTTCAAAAATTGCGCGCCGATTCGGTAATCCCGTCAGGGCATCGGTGTAGGAGTGAGCAATCAGCGCGGCGTTTGCTTCACGTAACTGAGCAACCAGCGACTCTTTTTGAATAGACTGGGCGATCAGACCGGCAAACAGGTGTAATACTTGTTCCCCACGTTGGCTCAATGCCTGCTGGTGGCGGCTGGTCGCGCAGAGTGTACCGTAAAACGTTCCATCCGGAAGATGAATGGGAGTGCTCAGAAAGGTGGTGATGTCCAGTGCGCGAGCGGCGGTACAGTCCGGCCAGCGTGCGGGCACGTTGTCGCTGTACAGACAGTTTTCCTCAATAGCGCGTTTGCACAGCGTTTCATCCCACGGCACGGACAGCCCTTCGGGGATCTGCATTTGGCGGCTATTACGTGCATACAGAATATGCTGCAGACGGGCATCCAGATCGACCTTGGTCAGGTAGGTCGATTCCATCTCAGTCACCATCTCCAGCATCTCCAGAAGTTGGCGAACCAGACTCTCAACTGACTGCTCCGTAGCTAAGGATTGTGAGACTCTGGCAAGGATCATGTCCGACATGAGGTGTAGATGCTCCTGAGTAATGACTGGGCTGACGTTGCCCGCATGATAGAACATCGAGGTGAAAGATGAAACACGCCATCCAGTTCAGAATGTAAACATAAAATGGATAGCTGGCAGGAAAACATGGAGATAGATGGAAAGTCGGGGTAACCTGCCAGAATAAGGTTTTTAACAGGAGTAAATATGAAACTTGCGTCTATTGTTTTGCCTGGATTGCTGGTGCTGGCGGGGTGTACCACGGAACCGGAAGCGCCTGTGCCACCGAAAGTTGGCATGGCGAATCCGGCATCGGTGTATTGCGAACAAAAGGGCGGCTCGCTGATTGCGGTGCAGACTCCGCAAGGTGTTAAGTCTGACTGCAAACTACCCAACGGGGAAGTAATTGACGAATGGTCACTCTGGCGTAGAGATCATCCGGCAACGGGCAAGTAATAGGCAGTCAACATTGACGTAGCCACTCAGCGAGAACCAGCGCGTGGTTTTGCTGGGTGTTTTTCGCCGCATACAGTAGCGTTAAGGTTTGCTGTCGGGCAATCTCTGCGAGGCGCTTTCCTTCTTGCTGCTGTTGGGCCAGCTCTGCGCGATATTGTTCGGAAAAGTGTGAAAAATCGATCAGTTCTGCGTGGAATGCTTTGCGCAATTCAGAGGATGGTGTCAGCGTTTTATTCCATTCGTTGAAAGTAAGGTCGGTCTTTTTTATCCCGCGTGGCCACAACCGATCGACCAACACGCGATAACCATCGCTTTTTTCTGCCGGGTCATATACGCGTTTACACTGAATCTTCATCTCTTCATCCGCTCCTTTCAGCTACCGTTCAGGTATTGCTCATCAATTTTATTACGGTTAAATAAGATCGTAAAACGTGACCATTATAGCATTTTGCCCGCCCTGACTCCCAATTTAAGGGATTGTGATACCACCAAAAAGTCGGTAGGCTGAGGCTCCTTATGCTGTCCCTTATTGTCAGGACACAAGGAAAGCTTAATGGAAATTTCCCCAATTAAAGATACGCTTCGCATTGCGCTGGTGGGCGATTACAGCCCCGATATTGTGGCGCACCAGGCTATTCCCCTTGCTATCGATGATGCTGCCGCCGTCCTGGAATTGGTGGCTGATTATGACTGGCTAACTACATCTGATATCAACAGTAGTGAGGACTTGGTTGGCTATGATGCCATCTGGGTCGTTCCAGGCAGTCCGTATCGTCATCTTGGAGGGGCGCTAATAGCGATACGCTACGCGCGTGAAAACAGCATCCCCTTCCTGGGAACCTGTGGCGGTTTTCAACATGCGATTCTGGAGTATGCCCGCAACGCGCTGGGCTGGAGCGACGCCGCCCACGCCGAGACGGACACCACGGGTAGAATGGTGATAGCACCATTGACCTGCTCGCTGGTAGAAAAAACGGATGATATTGAGTTGCGGGCCAATACGCTGATTGCCAAAGCCTACGGGCGGGATGTTATCACCGAGGGATATCACTGCAACTATGGTGTATCGGAAGATTTTGCCGCCGAGCTTGAAAGCGGCGATCTGCGGGTGACCGGCTGGGATGAGGCTGGTGATATTCGTGCCATTGAGCTGGTGACGCATCCATTTTATGTCGGCACGCTCTTTCAGCATGAACGCGGAGCGCTGGCGGGAAAACCCGTGCCGTTAGTTCAGGCGCTGCTGCGCGCCGCGCGCGAATAAAAATACGGGCAGGTTGTCCACGAACCTGCCCTCTGCATTATTATGCGCTCGCGATCTCCCGGTTGCGCCCCGCGCACAGACCAAACACCGCCATCAGCATCGCTAACACGGCGACCCCGCCAAGAGGAATCAGCCAGCTACCGTTGAGGTCGTGAATTTTCCCCATCAGCGGTGGTCCGCAGGCCGCCAATAAATATCCGACAGACTGTGCCATGCCGGAGAGGGCAGCAGCCTGATGTGCTGAGCTTGCGCGCAGGCCAATAAAGGTTAAGCCGAGGATCATCGTCGCGCCTGAGCCAAAGCCAAACAGGATGGTCCATAGCAATGCCTGATCAGGCATCATGGCAAATCCCGCCGCACCGACGGCGCACATTAATGAAACCAGAGCGGCGATGGCGCGTTGATCCTTAAATCTGTTCAGGACGAGAGGAATCAATAATCCCGGCGCGGCGGTTGCCAGTTGCAGTAAACCATGCAGCGAACCGGCCTGCGCCTCGCTGTAGCCGTGGCTGATCAAAATGGCGGGCAGCCAGCCGATGATGACATAGTAGATAAGCGAATTGATCCCCAGAAACAGCGTTACCTGCCAGGCGAGGCTGGAGCGCCAGATCGCGCGGGAATGCAAAGCGCGCGAGTTGCTCAAACTGGCATTGGCCGTCTGGCGGCATTGGGGTAGCCAGATAATCAGCGCCAGTAGCGGAAAGGCCATCAGTACCATCAGCGCACCGCGCCAGCCAAACCCGTTCAACGCCAGCGGTACCACAATGGCGGAACCCAGTGCTGCTGCCGCGCCCATGGTCAGCGAGTATGCGCCAGTGAGTTTCGCCACATGCTGAGCAAAATCGCGCTTAATCAGACCGGGTAACAGCACATTTCCCAACGCGATTCCGCAACCAATGATGGCGGTGCCGCTAAACAGGAACCCTGGTGAGGGCAACGAACGTATCGCAATACCAGCGCAAATCAGTAGCATAGCGACAAACAGGCTACGTTCTATACCCCAACGGTGTGCAACGGCGGCAGCCAGAGGTGAAACCAGTGCGAAAGCCAGCAGTGGCAGGGTGGTCAGAAGCCCCGTCTGGGCGGTACTCAGACCGTAGTCGGTGCGAATTGCATCCAGCAACGGGGCTGCACCGGTAAAGGTGACGCGCAATGTGGTGGCAATCATCAGGATCCCCGCGATCAGCAATGCTGCGCTCTTGCCACGGGAGGAAGGTGTATTTGTCATTTTTTTCTCATATCGTCAGGCGAGGCGATACCTTAGCGTTTTTACTCAATGGATGAATCAAGCTAAAATGACAGTTTATCGCTTAAATCGGACATTTTTATGTTAGGACTGAGACTGGATGGATACGAACCCGATCTTCACCACGATGCGGCGGTGGCGTTTTGTATTCAGGCCCGGGAAGATGAACTTTTCAGTCCGCTGCATCAGCACCGTAAAGGCCAGTTGATTCTGGCGCTGCATGGCGCGATCACCTGTGAGGTTGAGAATGCTATGTGGATGGTGCCTCCGCAATATGCGGTGTGGATCCCCGGTGAAATTCCACACAGCAACCACGTTACCGTTGGCGCGCAATTGTGCTTTTTGTTTATTGAGCCGCAGGCCGTCGTGATGCCCGATCGTTGCTGCACGCTGAAAATTGCTCCGTTGTGCCGGGAGCTTATTCTGGCGCTGGCATCCAAAACAGATGCTCAACGACTGGAGCCAGCAACCCAGCGGTTGACACAGGTGTTGTTTGATGAACTGCCGCAGCAGCCCCAGGAGCAGATGCAGTTACCGGTTTCCGATCACCCGAAAATTCGCAGAATGGTCGCAACGATGGCGAGAGAGCCTGCACAATGGCAGACGTTGGGACAATGGGCCAGCGTATTTGCGATGAGTGAACGTAACCTTGCTCGTCTGGTCGTCAAAGAAACGGGGTTGAGTTTTCGCCGTTGGCGTCACCAGCTCCAGCTGATTCTGGCGCTGCAGGCGTTGATTGATGGCCGCAATGTACAGCAGGTTGCGCAAATGCTCGGGTATGATTCGACCACGGCATTTATCACTATGTTCAAAAAAGGCCTGGGGCAGACGCCAGGCCGTTATCTGAACGGGCTGGCTACTGCTTCCCAACAATCAACGAGACCAGACCTGCCGCAATAAGCGGCCCCACCGGCACACCGCGAAACAGTGCCACGCCCAGTACCGTGCCCACCAGTAATCCGGCAACAAGCTGGGGCTGGCTGCCCATTAGCGTAACGCCGCGCCCGCCAAGCCAGGAGACAAATACCCCAATGGCAATAGCAACCAGTGATTTCCAGTTCACAAAGGAGTGGATGAGTGTGGAGGGCGGTAGCGTTCCGCTGGCGATCGGCGCCATGACACCAATGGTCAGAATGATAATCCCGACGGTCAGGCCCTGTTTTTCAATCCAGGGAAAGAAGGTATTCAGAGGGGTAACACGGACTATGATCAGCACCAGAATTGAAACAGCGACAGTGGTGTTGTGGCTGACAAAGCCCAGAGCTGCCAGTCCGAGCAGGATCAGCAGAGTGACATCAAACATCGTAGTTTCCTTGCCAAAAGAAAAAATAAGCCTGCTTACTGTACGCGTAAATGCGTGACGGAACAGGCTTTTTTTAATGATTATGATTTTTTTTAGGCTAACGCACGAAGCGATGTTTTTTACTGCTAACTCGGACAGTTACTGCTCGCGGCGGAACGGGATTAATTCCGGTTGCGCGATGCGCAGGTAATCCGCGGTATCCATGATCACGGATTTTTCCAGCACCCCGGCATTAAATGCAATTTCATTAAAACGCGCAAACAATAGCGGATCGGCGACCAGCTTGAGATTCGGATGAAAACTGAACGGTGGGATAGCGCCAAATACGCAGCCAGTCAGTTCATCTACCTCCGCCGGGCTGGCAAGTGACGCTCTCAACCCGCCAATATGGCTGGCCAACAGGCTCAGGTCGGCCTGCTGATCGGCAGAGAGGATCGCCAGGACATGCTGATTGACGCCGTTGCCTTTTACTTTGCAAACCAGCGCTTTTGCACCCTGACCCAGTGCGGTACCGCGAATTTCAGAAACTGCTTCACATTTGCCTACGGCTTCATGGCTGACTACGCGGTAGGTCGCACCGTGTTCTGACAACAGGGAGATTAAACGCTGGTGCGTTGCGTTACCTTTGTTCACTTCTGTCATGACTTACTCCTGGTACAACAATGAAAATCCTGTCAGAAAAATGATTACGCATCGGTGCGTTTTTTCTGTTTGTTCAGGTAGAGCTGTGCATCAGATGCTTTGTAGGCATCATCAATGGTGTCGTTTGGCTGCATATTATAAATCCCGACAGAGAAGCTGATTGATATATCTTGCGCAATAATTTGTAAGTTATAGCGAATCCTCTCCAGCAGGCGGTGCGTTAATTCACTGGGGTGATCGATGAGGATAATGCAAAACTCATCACCGCCGAGGCGGATGGCATAGTCGCTTTTGCGAATGGACGTTTGGATGGCTTTGGCCAGAATGGTGATAATGCGATCGCCTTCTTTATGCCCCAACGTATCATTAATAACTTTTAGTTTGTCGCAATCAATGGCGATAAAGGTCACGAGGGTGCCTGAGTTTACTAACTGCTGTAAACGCTGTTCGAGCGCTGGCGTTAAAATTTTACGGTTGTAGAGCCCTGTCATCGCATCACTGACATTTTCCCGCGTGACGTTGTGATATAGCCGAAAATGCGTTCTGACCATATTCAGCAGCAATATCGTTGCCAGTAAATAGAAGGCAAATATCTTCCAGGACGAGACAATAAAGTACATAACATCAAGTGAGAGGGTGATGCGTATACCGCCAGGAATGTCCTTCTCATAGTGAACATAGCGGAACAGATCGGATTCACTTTTATGAACGAGAATCTCTTTACCTGAACTGGTGTCAGAGACCGTTACGTCAAGATAGCGCCAGACAAGAGGGCGGTCGCTGGTATAGAAAATATTCTGTAAATTCTCTTTATTAATATCCACCATCACCACACCTTTTAGCTTATTGGCGTAGTAAACCGGTGTTAAAAAGCTCATCACCTTTTTCTCGGTCAGGTTATCTTCATAAATACTGGAGATCACCGTGCGGCCAGTGAAAATACCGTCAATATCATTCTGGTCGATTCCCAGCGTACCTTTTTGCAAAAACGACCAGTTGTGTATCGCAAATTTCCGCGAGTCGATCAAATCATAGAAATAAACGTAATTATTTTTGAGATCAACGTAATATCGAAATTTATACTCCAGCGTCCCTAATCCCTGACCGTAATCTTTCTGCTGGCGATTAACATTGACCGCCCGGTCAAAAGAGGGCAGCAGAAAAATGTCATCAAGCTGTTCGCTACATTTTGTTGAGGTGGTCTGCAACGTACCGTGTAATGGCAGATAGTTGCGTTTAGTGAGATTGAACCCATGAGTGCCGTTAACGCTGCCGAAAGCGGAGCAAAGTGTTTTTTGCTGTTCGAGAGAGGCTGGCTCCTGGGGGGACGAAAATGTACGCATCAGATGGGCTGCGATGCTCTGATTTGTGTACTTATCATAGAGAAACGATGAGTCGGCTTTCTCATTGATATAGCGCATGTACGCATTCATTGCTTTATCGCTGGCAATGAGCTCATAAACCAAAAAAGAAGACGTCAAAACAATTACGCTGACGGAGATAAAGAGCCTGAGCGCTTTATGATGCAATTTCATAATGATTTACAGCCCTGTAAGTCTGATACTTCAGTCTATCACACGGCATACATCCGCTCTAACGCTACGGGCAAGGACATTTTGTAATAAAAATCATTCGCGCGCTTCACCTTTAACTCTTAATGTTGTATTTATAATGCAACTTATGGAAAGGAGACAGGCCAATGAGCGCGACTGAAAAAGCGGGTCATACATTTTTAGCCAGCCTGGGCAAAACCCGTCTGCGTCCGGGCGGCGTTGAAGCAACAGAATGGTTGTTTAGCCAGTCGCAGCTGACGCCCGGCAGCCAGGTGCTTGAAGTGGCGTGCAATATGGCCACGACGGCGATAGAGTTAGTTCAACGCTATGGGTGTACGGTATACGCCATTGATATGGATAAAACCGCACTGTCAAATGCAAGGAATAACGTAGCGGCAAATGGTCTGGAGAATCACATTCATGTGATGGCTGCAAACGCCAACACTCTTCCTTTTGCGGATAACAGTTTCGATGTTGTGATTAACGAAGCCATGCTGACAATGTATGCCGATAAAGCGAAGGCGAAGTTAATTGCCGAATATTATCGTGTGTTGAAGCCCGGTGGGCGTCTGCTCACCCACGATATTATGTTCACCGCCCAGAAACTGGGTGCGAGCGATCAGGGCCAGCTTGTCGATGTGGTGAAATCAAACGTTAGCCCAATGACCAGACAAGGCTGGCGTGATTTGTTTCTGAACTGCGGGTTCGAACAGGTCCTACAGCAGAATGGCAACATGTCGCTGATGTCGCCGCGCGGATTAATTCGTGATGAAGGGCTTACAGGGGCGGTTAAAATTGTGTTTAACGGTTTACGCACGAGCGAAAATAGTCGTCGGTTCCTGAAAATGTTTCGCTTCTTTCGTTCGCAACGTCATCAACTCAACTACATTGCCTGCTGCTCTGTAAAGGGAAAATAAAAAGGACAAACGGATGAATATTGATAAGATGAAAAATCAGCATGTTGAAATCCTTGAGAAAATTTCATTTTTACGTAAGTTGAGCCAGGCAGGTGTATCATCCAATGCGCAGGAAATTGCTACTGCGATCGTTAGCATGAGTGCGATTATAAAAACGCATTTGTCTGCTGAAGATCAGTTCCTTTATCCGCATATTGAGCAGGATGGAAATAGCACGCTCAGACAGGTTAGCTCAACATTTCAACGCGAAATGACGGATATCGTCAGCGATTATGACGTATTTTCCCGGCGCTGGAATATTGCCAGTAAATTAATAGGCAATGATGAAGCATTCAGACGAGATGCTAACACTGTTCTACGCAAAGTGTTTGAGCGTATGCAAAAAGAAAATAAAGATTTCTATCCGCTGGTGGAAAGGATGTAGTGTCATTTTACGGTTTGAGCGGAACGCATCACACCCGTAAAAAATCAGCCAGAGAAGATAACCTCTGGCTGATTTGTTTAGGTGGTTAACTATTGCTGGTCGTACTTTGTTTATGAAACAGTTCGCGGAATACCGGGTAAATATCATCCTGGTCGCGGATATGCTGCATCGCAAAATTATCAAAGGTTGATTGCAGATGTTCGTATTCACGCCACAAGGTTTGGTGAGCGCGGCGAGTGATTTCGATATAACTGTAATAGCGTACCACTGGCAGCAGCTTTTTCGCCAAAATCTCATGACACAGCGGTGAATCATCTGCCCAGTTATCACCGTCCGATGCCTGTGCAGCATAGATGTTCCACTGGGCAGGGTTGTAGCGATCTTTCACCACTTCATCCATTAACTTCAGCGCACTGGAGACAATGGTTCCCCCGGTTTCCTGAGAGTAGAAGAACTCGTGCTCATCCACTTCTTTCGCCTGGGTATGGTGGCGAATATAAACCACCTCCACGTTCTTATAGGTCCGGCTTAAAAACAGATACAGCAGGATATAAAAACGTTTAGCCATATCTTTGGTCGACTGATCCATCGAACCAGAGACGTCCATCAGGCAGAACATTACCGCCTGGCTGGAAGGGTCGGGGCGTTTTTCATAATTCTTGTAGCGTAAATCAAAGGTGTCGATAAATGGCACGCGTTCGATTTTTGCCCGCAGTTCGGCAATCTCTTTGCGTAACCGTTCCTCTTCCAGCAACTGCGCTGGTTCGCTCTTCGCGATGGTTTCCAGATCCGCTTCGAGCGCATGCAGTTCGCGACGCTTACCCGCTGTCATCGCCGTGCGGCGCGCCAGTGAGTTTTGCAGGGATCGCACCACGCTGATGTTTGCAGGCACACCGTTAGAGGTAAAACCTGCCCGGTGAGTTTTGTACTCCGTTAACTGACGCTGCTGATTCTGCTTCAGGTTAGGAAGTGCTAAATCTTCGAACAACAGATCAAGATATTCGTCTTTAGAGATCTGAAAGACGAACTCATCCTGACCCTCACCATCCTGGCTGGCCTGGCCTTGTCCGCTTCCTGAACCGCCACCGCCGCCCTGTGGACGTTCAATGCGGTCATTCTGCACAAAATGGTCGTTACCCGGATGCACGCGATGGCGCAGGCCACCACGTCCCTGATGAAACATTGGTTCGCTAATATCATCAGTCGGAATAGAGACAGATTCGCCGCTATCCACATCAGTCACCGAACGCTTGTTAATGGCCTCGGAGATCGACTGTTTAATTTGCGATTTATAACGGCGTAAGAAGCGCTGGCGGTTTACCGTGCTCTTGTTTTTGCCGTTAAGACGCCGGTCAATAAACCAGGTCATAAGCCCCCCGTACTGCCAACTGTTCGCCATGTCTGTAAGTGCCGGATGGCGCTGGCGCTATCCGGCCTACGGAACATTGTTTTGCAAGCCCGGTAAGCGCATGCGCTACCGGGCACTTATGTTAAGACGATTTACGTACGCGCAAATACCATTCGCACAGTAAACGCACCTGTTTACGCGTGTAGCCTTTTTCCATCATACGGTCGACAAAATCGTCGTGTTTTTTCTGCTCGTCAGTCGAGGTTTTAGCATTGAACGAAATGACCGGCAGCAGTTCCTCGGTATTGGAGAACATTTTCTTCTCAATAACCGTGCGTAGTTTTTCGTAACTGGTCCAATTTGGATTGCGACCGCTGTTATTCGCTCTGGCACGCAGAACAAAGTTGACGATCTCGTTACGGAAATCTTTCGGGTTACTGATACCCGCCGGCTTCTCAATTTTCTCCAGTTCTGAGTTCAGTGACTCGCGGTCAAACAGCTGACCGGTATCCGGGTCGCGATATTCCTGATCCTGAATCCAGAAATCCGCATAAGTGACATATCGGTCGAAAATGTTCTGTCCGTATTCGGAATAGGATTCGAGATAAGCTGTCTGGATCTCTTTGCCGATGAATTCAGCATATTTCGGGATCAAATAGCCTTTCAGGAACTCAAGGTAACGCTCAGCTTGCTCCTGCGGGAACTGTTCACGCTCGATTTGCTGCTCCAGCACGTAGAACAGATGTACCGGGTTAGCGGCAACTTCGGCATGGTCAAAGTTAAAGACGCGAGAGAGGATCTTAAACGCGAAACGCGTGGACAGACCGTTCATTCCCTCATCAACCCCGGCGTAATCCCGATACTCCTGATAGGATTTCGCTTTTGGATCGGTATCTTTCAGGCTTTCGCCATCGTAAACGCGCATCTTCGAGTAAATGCTCGAGTTTTCAGGTTCTTTCAGGCGAGAAAGAATAGTAAAGCGAGAGAGCGTTTCCAGTGTGCCCGGTGCGCAAGGCGCATGGGTCAGCTCACTGTGGTTAAGCAGTTTTTCGTAAATTTTGATCTCTTCAGAGATCCGCAGGCAATAAGGCACTTTGACGATGTAAACACGGTCAAGGAACGCCTCGTTGTTTTTGTTATTACGGAACGTTACCCATTCGGACTCGTTCGAGTGGGCAAGAATAATCCCGTTAAACGGCAGGGCAGAGATACCTTCTGTCCCGTTGTAGTTTCCTTCCTGGGTGGCGGTCAGCAGAGGATGCAGCACTTTAATCGGTGCTTTAAACATCTCAACGAACTCCATAATCCCCTGGTTTGAACGGCACAGTGCACCCGAATAACCGTAGGCATCAGGATCGTTCTGGGCGTGGTGTTCGAGTTTACGAATATCCACTTTCCCGACCAGCGCAGAAATATCCTGGTTGTTTTCATCACCAGGCTCCGTTTTAGCGATTGCGATCTGCTCCAGAATAGACGGCCAGACTTTGACGACGCGGAATTTTGTAATATCCCCACCAAAATCATGCAGACGTTTCGCAGCCCACGGCGACATGATCGTACCGAGATAGCGACGCGGGATCCCATACTCTTTTTCCAGGATCTGTGCGTCTTCCTGTGGATTAAACAGGCATAACGGATGATCGTTTACCGGGCTACGTTCGCCATTGGCGCTCAGGACATAAATCGGTACTCGTTGCATCAGCGACTTCAGTCGCTCAGCAAGAGATGATTTCCCCCCTCCCACAGGCCCCAGCAGATACAAAATCTGCTTCTTCTCTTCCAGACCTTGAGCCGCATGCTTCAAATAAGAAACAATTTGCTCAATGGCGTCTTCCATGCCGTAAAACTCTTCAAAGGCGGGATAGCGTGCAATTACCCGATTCGAAAAGAGTCGAGAAAGTCGAGGTTCGTGGGCAGTGTCGACCATGACAGGCTCACCAATAGCCATTAATAGCCGCTCTGCCGCGTTGGCATAAGCACTGCGATCTTGCCGACAAGTGGTAAGAAACTCCTGCAGCGTGAACTCTTCGTCCTTGGCAGCTTCATAACGCTGGCGATAGTGATCGAATATATTCATGGTATGCCGTCCTTTCGTTTTTTAGCACATGTTAAGAGCCGTTCATATGAATAGTAGAGGCCCCTGAAGAGGTAAACTGAACGACGTCGCTGCTGAAGAAATAAGCAACTCTCATGCCATTTTAGCGGTCAGGAGATCAACGTATTCGGTGATACACCTTCTAAAATTAAGCGTAGATGGCATTTGCAAAACTTGCCTGTGTGCGCAAATGAATTTCAATGGCATATCAATAACTCATCAGCAAAAAAAACACATCTTATGTAAAGAAATGGGGCAGGATTCATGCGGTGTTCACCGTCCTGCAAGCAAAATGTCATCACTCGCTGAGAAATTAGGGGGTTACATTCTGGGGCGAATACGTAAAATAGTTGGGCTGAAGCGTATTGGCGGTTACACTTTGACCGCTACACATTTGAATAAGGAATTATGGATTGTGACCAAACTCAAACTTCTGGCACTTGGCATCCTTGCCGCAACCGCAGTTAGCACAACACAGGCGGAAAGCCAGTGGACTGTTGGCGCGGGTGTCGGCGTGATTAACAGCCCATACAAACAGTATGACCGCGATGTGTACCCTGTTCCGGTTGTCACCTATGAAGGCGATAATGTGTGGTTCCACGGCTTGGGTGGCGGTTACTATTTGTGGAATGACACGACAGATAAGCTTTCCATCATGGCGTACTATGATCCGACGCATTTCAAGCCGGGTGATAGCGATAGCCATGCTTTGCGCCAACTCGACAAGCGTAAAAGCAGCATGATGGCCGGCCTCTCGTATGTACATAACACCCAGTATGGTTTCCTGCGTACCGCACTGGCGGGTGATACCCTGGATAACAGCAACGGCTTTATCTGGGATCTGGCCTGGCTCTACCGTTACACCAATGGTGGGCTGACTCTGACGCCGGGTATCGGTGTGCAGTACAGCAGCGAAAACTACAACGACTATTATTATGGCGTGTCCCATCACGAGTCTCGCCGCAGTGGTCTGAATAGCTACAACGCTGACGATGGTTGGGATCCGTACCTGGAGTTGACCGCGAGCTATAATTTCATTGGCAACTGGAACGTATACGGCACTGGCCGTTATGTGCGTTTGAGTGATGAAGTGAAAGACAGCCCGATGGTCGATAAGTCCTGGTCTGGCATCTTCTCGGTGGGTGTGACCTACAAGTTCTGATGCCACTGCGTGTCAAACACTAGCCCGCATCTGTGCGGGCTTTTTTGTGCGTGACGGAGATGAATATTGATCTAAAACATGAGATTTGATTTTTTGTGCTGTTTTGGCATACCGCCTGGACGCAACGAATATTTAACGTATTTTACCTGCCGTAATTACCAAAATTAAACCTGTTACTGGATTAATCTTAAATATTTGTGTTTGGCAAGGGGGGAGTATCTACACAATTTTACGCATAATTGTCATACGTGAGTGATTTGCTTTTATGCAATATCTTGATAATCTTCTGATTTATGATTGTAGTAATAATCTTTTATTTATTATCGTGTGCCATAAAACAGTTGATAACTATTTCAGCCTTTTTGAATGATGTTGAAAGTTAACTTTCATTTGAAAAAAAGAACATTGCCCAATTTATTTTTAGTTTACATCTTTAGGTATTTATCTGAAAAAATTAAAATTGACATTAATTTATCCATTGCAGATATTAATATAACTTAAAAGTTAAGACAGTAACTCTGCGTGGCTGAGGGTATTACATGCCATGTGGTTTTCTTGAGAATAAACCTGGTATAAATAATGAGAAAGTTAATCATGATAGCGGTGATGGGGGGACTTCTGGCGGGATGTTCCACTGAGGCTTCACGCATGAATGCTTGCGAAAGCAAGGGGGTGAGCCGCGATGCTTGCTATATTGCGGATCAAAACCGTCAGGCGACAATCAATGCTGCCGCTGAAAAACAGGCTATGGAAAACGCGCAAAACGTGTATGGCACAAATGATACAAATTCCAGTCATCACCACAAACACGATAAATATTAAGGTTTAACTAATGAAGAAATTAATTATTATCGCTGCTCTGGTTGCTTCCTCTGCTGCGCCTGCGTATGCCATCAGTGAGGCTTACCGTCAACAGTTACAGCATGAACATAAAACAATGGTCAGTGACGCGAATGCCCCAGTGCACGCCAGTAAAACTACCCCAGTGCATGTGAATAAACTCGGAGTGGACTTTAAACGTGGCGCTGATGGCATTGCTTATATTAATGGCAGTCCTGCGGCAAATGATGAGAATAATCCAGAAGCTCAGTCTTATAGCGCAGGTTTGATTTCCGTTATCGTCTATAAAAACGGAAAAATCAACGCCATGAAAGAGGGCAAATATTTAGGTCGGTTGAAATAACCACTTCGCAGCTAAGATTTTGTATCATTTCGGCCCGGGAACATCAGCTGTTCCCGGGCTTTTTATTTCGATCGCATTAACCATCGGCTTCCAATCAATGATGGTGCAATTTGTGCACCCTAACAGGACACATGCACGTTGTTTTGCTTTACTGTGGTGCATTAACACAGGAGGGTGCGATGACAGCGAAACAGGTGACGTTTACAAACCAGGTATCGCTTCCTGCTATTGGGCAGGGAACATGGTACATGGGCGAGGATCCAAGCCGACGCCGGGATGAAGTGTCTGCGCTGCAGGCCGGACTGGATCTAGGCCTGCGATTGATTGATACCGCAGAAATGTACGCTGATGGTGCAGCGGAGGAGGTAGTGGGTGAAGCATTAACGGGGCGGCGTGATAGCGCTTTTTTAGTCTCGAAAGTTTACCCATGGAATGCCGGTGGACAGAAAGCCATTGCCGCCTGCGAAGCGAGTCTGCGTCGACTGAAAACTGATTATCTGGATCTCTATTTGCTGCACTGGATGGGCGATTTTTCATTTGCAGAGACCGTCGATGCCATGGAAACACTGATTGCGCAGGGGAAAATCCGCCGTTGGGGCGTCTCAAATCTCGATTATGATGATATGCAGGCGTTATGGCAGGTACCCGGTGGAAGGGAGTGCGCAACTAACCAGGTACTTTACCATTTAGCCTCGCGCGGTATTGAATATGATTTACTGCCGTGGTGCCAGCAGCAGCAGATGCCGGTCATGGCTTACAGTCCGCTGGCCCAGGCGGGACGACTACGTGGCGATTTGCTTTCTAACTCTGTGGTGAATGACATCGCGCGCACGCACAATGTCAGCGCTGCGCAGATTTTGCTGGCGTGGGTGATTCGTCAGTCGGGTGTAATAGCCATTCCGAAAGCCGCAAGCGTAGCGCATGTCGAACAAAATGCCGCCGCGCTGGAGATAACGCTCTCTGTAGATGAGCTTAAGCAGTTTGATAAGGCATATCCGGCACCAAAAGGTAAAACCGCGCTGGATATGGCCTGATTTGCCAAATGACAATGCTCACGGCACTTATCAGGCCTACGGCTGCGTGTAGTTTGTAGGCCGGATAAGGCGTTGGCAGCATCCAGGCACAGTGCGCGGAACTGCCTGATGCGCTGTGCTTATCAGGCCTACGGCTGTATGTAGTTTGTAGGCCGGATAAGGCGTTAGCCGCATCCGGCATGGTACGCAGAGCTGTGTTAGCGTTTAGCTACACGGATAGTCTGCGCGAGGCGAGATGGTTTTTCTTCGGTGGTTTTCTGCGGAGCGGTCGCGTAAGCCGTTTCTACACAAACAAACGTTTTGTAGCCATCATCCGGCATGTCGCCCATGCTGACGGACAGCGCCGGGCCAGGGTTCCAGCCCACGACATTCAGGTGGTGGTGGTGGACAACGTCAATATTGCGATTCAACGCATCATCGTGAATCACGCTGCACGCTTCCGGATTCAGATAGACACGATCGGTACGGTCCGGGAAGGTCTGGATACCATCAGCCAGCATATCTTCTTTAGCATCATTCACTTTATCGATCAGGCGATCGCCAAGACCACTGACTTTCACTGCCGCAATATCACCAACGTTGAAATAGGTATGCAGTGCCGAGGTGGTTTCAAACTCACCATGAGCTTCCAGCTCCATCTCACAGGTGGCTCCCACTTTGAAGCGAGCAAGCAGGCAAAACTCGTGTGGCCAAAGCTGACGCGTTTCAGCATTGCTCTGCAGTTCAAACGTCAGCACCACGCCATTGTCGTCTTCGTTGTGCGCTTTCAGCGTCCATGGCAGGTTGCGGGCAAAACCATGCGAAGGCAGGCCCTGCTGAGCCGCCGGACCAAACCACGGCCAGCAAATTGGTACGCCGCCACGCAGCGCTACGCCGGTTTTAAACGGGGTATTGTTACTTAACCACAGGACTTCCTCTTCGCCGTTTGGTTTCCAGGAAAGAAGGTGTGCGCCCTGCAGTGCGAAAGAAGCTTTAACCTGTGGGTGATCGACAACAAGAACCTCAAGCTCATCAAGCTGACGGCGGGAGAGGACAGGGGTAATTTGTTCGATTACCGGAAGTGCAAAAATTTTATTAATCATTACGCAATCCTTTCTTCAGGCAAAAAAAAGAGCGACCTGAGTCGCTCTTACAGATTACTGTTTCATCTCAACTTATTTGGAGATGTGAGCAATCAGGTCCAGAACTTTGTTGGAGTAGCCGGTTTCGTTGTCGTACCAGGATACCAGTTTCACGAAGTTGTCGTTCAGTGCGATACCAGCTTTAGCATCGAACACGGAAGTGCAAACTTCACCGTTGAAATCGGTAGATACTACGTCGTCTTCGGTGTAACCCAGAACGCCTTTCATCGGGCCTTCGGAAGCAGCTTTGATTGCTTTCTTAATTTCTTCGTAAGAAGCAGCTTTTTCCAGACGAACGGTCAGGTCAACAACGGATACGTTCGGGGTAGGAACGCGGAACGCCATACCAGTCAGTTTGCCGTTCAGTTCTGGCAGTACTTTACCTACAGCTTTAGCAGCACCGGTAGAGGACGGGATGATGTTCTGGGATGCGCCGCGGCCGCCGCGCCAGTCTTTGTGAGACGGGCCATCAACGGTTTTCTGAGTAGCGGTGGTCGCGTGAACAGTAGTCATCAGACCTTCGATGATGCCGAAGTTGTCGTTGATAACTTTAGCCAGCGGAGCCAGGCAGTTAGTGGTGCAGGAAGCGTTAGAAACGATGTCCTGACCTTCGTATTTGTCAAAGTTAGCGCCTTTAACAAACATCGGAGTGTTATCTTTGGACGGACCAGTCAGAACCACTTTTTTCGCGCCAGCAGTGATGTGCTTACGAGCGGTTTCGTCTGTCAGGAACAGGCCAGTAGCTTCAGCTACTACGTCAACACCAACTTCGTCCCATTTCAGGTTAGCCGGATCACGTTCAGCGGTAACACGGATTTTTTTACCGTTTACGATCAGATGACCGTCTTTCACTTCAACGGTACCGTTGAAACGGCCGTGAGTGGAGTCATATTTCAGCATGTAAGCCATGTAGTCAGCGTCTAACAGGTCGTTGATTGCAACGATCTCGATGTCAGAGCGTTCTTGAGCAGCACGGAAAACAATGCGACCGATACGGCCAAAACCGTTGATACCTACTTTGATAGTCATATATTCCACCAGCTATTTGTTAGTGAATAAAAGGTTGCCTGTAAAATTACAAAAACCTTACGCAGCGTCAAGCGGAATCGTGTCAATCATTGCGACAAATCAATCTGCTGCCTAAGCTTTGCGCAACTGACTCGCCTCACTCTTCCTT
>ERZ1026931.186-NODE-186-length-28672-cov-11.199077_pt1 | contig 28672 bp, 27 predicted proteins | sample MGYA00519253_ERZ1026931 | MGnify/ENA primary metagenome ERZ1026931 (study PRJEB26926, sample SAMN06164831) | human gut metagenome | biome: ENVO:00009003; feature: ENVO:2100002; material: ENVO:00002003 | host: Homo sapiens | place: USA | collected 2012 ... | reverse complement strand
CGTTTGTTTATGTATCTTAAACGGGGTATTTATAGTGATATCAGCGTTAATCAAGCAGGTACTGAGGTTTGCCCATAGCCATGCGTCATTTCCTGGCAAAATTAAGAGTCTGGCTTCCACCACCACTCATCCTATTATTATTCCTCATCGCGGATGCGTTGACGGCGATCCCGCGTTTCACATTTGGCGCGGTGACTATCGTAATAAGTGCATTGTTGGCTGGCGTCAGTCTGGCGATGATACTGCATACCGCGTGGCAGATGCGGAAGAAACGTACGACGCTAAACCCACTGCATGCAGAGAAATCGACCACGCTTGTTACTGGCGGATGTTATGCCTGGAGCCGCAATCCAATCTATCTTGGAATGGTTGGACTCCAGTTAGCTTTTGCTCTCTACGTCGGTAGCCTGATTGGAATATTGGCTTCACCGCTGTTTATGCTGGCGGTTGTCAGATTGCACATTGATTTTGAAGAGGAACAACTGCGAAAACATTTTGGGCTGGAATGGAAATGCTATGAGCAGCGTGTTCGCCGCTGGTTATAGAATTCCCTTGCCGCGTACAAGGGCGCCTGTGACGACACGATTCGTGCGTAATTGAATCCGGATGATGCAAAAATAGGCGTTTGATTCGCAAGGCCATTGACGCACCGCCCGGTTAGTTTTAACCTTCTACCCCGTGCTCACATTCGTGGACATGTCCTTTTCAGGGCCGATATAGCTCAGTTGGTAGAGCAGCGCATTCGTAATGCGAAGGTCGGAGGTTCGACTCCTCTTATCGGCACCATTTCAAACTCTTCCCAGGTCTACCGAAATAAACGCAAACCCCGTTTACTGCGGTTTTCAGTGCGCATCTTATTTCCTGGGTAACCTGCTCCACGTTCTCCGCATCGCCATTTTTGGTTGGTAGTTCAGAGGCCGTTAATTAGGCCTCGTCGAAATGGCTGATAATATCGATCGGCCCTGCGCCGGGCCGATTCGTTTACTGAGTAGATTCAGCAAGATGTAAATGCAATACGCTTCAATCCCTCAACCGCTTTTTCGAGGTAGGCGCGTGGACATCCCATGTTCAGGCGGATAAAACCTTTTCCAGTAGGACCAAAGCTATTTCCCATTGAAGGCGCAATACCGGCAACATCAAGCATTACCCATTTGAGCTGCTCATCATCCAGTCCAAGCGCTTTGCAATCGATCCACAGTAGATAAGTTGCCTGGGAAGGAACAACCCGAGCCCACGGGAGATATTCATCAATTTGTTGAATAAACCAGCGTCGATTTTCAGCCAGATAGCCAAGTAACTCGTCTAACCATGGTGCACCATGTTGCCATGCTGCCGTACTCGCTTCGACGGATAGCGCATTGAATACATCCAGCCCATGTGCATCCAGACGGCGTAAAAAGTGTTCACGCAATGCCGGTGCCGGTATCAGAAAATTAGCAATACGCAATGTCGACAAACCAAACGTTTTACTGGCTGAAGTGGCTGAAATTACACGCGAATGCCAGCGTTCTCCCAGATGCAGAACTGAAGTAAATTGTTCTCCAGGAAGCAATAAATCTGCCCATATTTCATCAGACAGCAACGTCACATCATAGGTCTCGCACAGCGTAAGTAGCTGTTCCAGCTCCTGTACAGACCAACAACGGCCGGTTGGATTATGCGGATTACATAAAATCATCAACGGTGGATGTTCAGTCCGGAATAACATCTCCAGGTGAGCAAAATCCATTTGATAACCGGTAGCCGGGTCCTCATACAACGGATTTTCCAGCAACTGTCTGCCGTTCATAGAGATAATTTTAGCGAATGAGCCATAATAAGGCCCCTGAACGACCACACCTTCACCGGGTTGACTCAGCATTTGTACGAGTAGCGATAATCCTGGAACAACACCTTCAATACTGCAGATCCACTCTTGCTTGATTTCCAGCTGATGCCGGGTTGAGAACCATGAAATTAATGAATCAAAGTAGCTTTGTGGCCGTTCGCTGTAACCAAAAATACCGTGCCCGACGCGGTGAGTTAAAGCCTCCTGAACAGCGGGCGGACAAGTAAAGTCAAAATCAGACACCCACATTGGCAACAGTTGATGTGTATCCTCGCCGAAATATCGCGCCATAAAGTCCCATTTCAGTGAGGCGGTATCGTGGCGAACGATAATCTTATTAAAATCCATTGCATGCTCTCCCTATTCTGTTGCCGTGATATTTTTTTCTGTTTCTGCCACTGATGGCGCCTTCGCAATACCGATTCCCGTGAAACCGTAAATCAAGGCGAAGAAGATTGCGGCATAGCACTGAATCGCCCATGGCAATAAATCCAGCGTGCTCACTCCTAATGTCGTGGCCATATAAACTCCGGCGGCGGTCCATGGCAACAACGGCTCAATGACGGTGCCAGCGTCTTCAATGGTGCGGGACAGATTTTTGGTATCCAGTCCCATACGACGGTATGCGTCTTTAAACAGTTCAGCTGGAACCAGAAGAGCCAGCTTGCCGTCGCTTGTTGCTCCGGTCACCAGAAGGGTGGTACCAATGGTTGCCGCAATTAACTGACCGACACTGTGAATGACCGTCAGTAAGCGGTTAATGATAATGTTGAGCGCGCCGGTTAACGTTAAGGCACCGGCAAAAGAGAATGCGCAAAATACCAGAAGGATAGTGCTCATCATTGAGAACATTCCACCGCGGTTCAGCAGGCGCGGAACATCAGCAATAATGCCCTCACTCCCTTGCGGGAACATAGTAATGTTGAACCCATCTATAAAGGCATCCAGTCCTTGCTTGATGCTGAGTCCTTGCATGACAACGCCCAGAATCAGGGCTAATACGCATGCACTCAGCATTAAAGGAATGACCGGCTTTTTACGAATCGCGCCCCACAACACAATAACCGGTGGCAAAATCAGAATGATATTGAAGTGGTATAGCGACTCCAGAGCGTTGACAATATCGGTAACCCGTTGCGGCGTGGCGACCTCGCCGAGCATATTGCTGTGACCTGCAATAAGATAAACGACGGCGGCAAGCAGAAAGCTGGGAATAGTAGTCCACAATAAGTGCTGGATATGCTCGAAAAGGGTGGTATCTGCGACAATGGCCGCAAAGTTGGTGGAGTCTGACAGCGGCGATATCTTGTCACCGAAGTAAGCGCCAGAAACAACGGCACCTGCCGCTGCTGCCATCGAGACATCCAGTCCGGCGGCAACCCCCATCAGCGCTACGCCAACCGTTCCGGCGGAACCCCATGATGTTCCGGTACATACGGATACGACGCTGGTCAAAAAGAAAGCGGCGATGAGAATGTATTCGGGGCTGATGAGTTTAAGTCCCCAGTACACCATGTAAGGGATGGTGCCGCTGAACATCCATGTACCAATCAGGCCGCCAACACAGATAAGAATCATGATCACCGGCATTGCTTTGGCGAGTTTATCAACTACCGAATTAATGATGTCTTCCCAGCAATACCCTTGCCACCAGGCCATGCCCGCGGCGACTGCAGCAGAACATAACAACAAAGGCTCAATACGTAGCCCCATGATGCCGTAGCCAATAATTAACAGCAGTAGCATGGCTAAAATAGGGATCACTGCCAGTCCAAATGAGAGTGTTTTTTTCTGATTTTGAGAGGCATTCATTCATGAATCTCCAGTCTGTAAGGTCGCTCAAGAGTAGAGAACACCCTTTTGCCTGACTGTGATCGCTCATTGGCCCTCATGTAAGCGATTACATGAAGACGTTAAACTTGAAGTCGATCACAATTCAGGGGCTTGACGATTTACGCATTGATTTCAGAGAGAGGGGGGAAGAACAGAATCGCGGATCACTAAATCCGCAGTGAAACTATTCACGCTGGGACGCTGAGTTGCGCCTTTAAAAAGCTGTATCGCCAGTTGCGAAGCGCAACGAGCCATGCGCTCAACGGGATAATGCATCGTTGTGAGTGCAGGATAGAGATAGCGAGCCATCACCACATCATCAAATCCAACGATCGAAAGCTGTTGCGGAAGTGTAATTCCCTGCTGATGGAGGATGCGCATAATCCCGGCGGCCATCACATCATTAAACGTCACCGCTGCGGTGAAAGGAATGCCGCAATTAAGCAGCTGATGTGCAGCGCGTTCGCCACCATCTTCATTGAAGGGCACGCTAATCACCCAGTTTTTATCTGGCGTAATGCCATATTCAGCCAGCGCCTGGCGATAGCCTTCCAGCCGCTCACGGCGATCGATAATCGGTAAGTCACTTGTCACGCAGGCAATACAACGATGTCCTTGCTCCAGGAGATGTAGCGTGGCTGTTTTGGCTGCTTGGCTATTTTCCAGCCACACGCAGCGATTGGCCATCCCGGCAATATAGCGGTTTACGACGACCATGGCAGGAAAATGAGCGGCATATCGCAACAGTTCCTTTTCAGATAGCCTACTGGCATGGACCACAATAGCTTCACAGCCCTGGTTTATCAGGAAATCGAGTCCTGATTTTTCCATTCCTTCATCGTGGCCACCGCTGCATACCATCAGCCGAAATTGCTGCTGGCGTGATACTTCTTCCACGCCTCGGGCAAGCCTGGCAAAAAAGGGATCGGCAAGATTACCGGTCAATAACCCGAGCATGTCGCCGCTGCGTTTCGCTAATGCAATAGCGGCGGCATTGCGATGATAGTTCAGTTCACGCATGGCTTTTTCAACACGTTCACGCGTCACGGGTTCAACCCATGCGGTTTGATTAATAACACGTGAAACTGTTGCGGTGGACACTCCCGCTAACTCTGCAACATCCTTTATCGTTGCCATGCTGGCTCTTTACCTTTTTGATTCTTAAGAATTTGCTTATCGCTGGTTTTTTTCCTTATCTTATTCAGGTTGGGGGGATTTGTCACCGATACATCCTCTGAGTATATCTACTCAGAGGCTTATTTGTAGTACTGAATAATTAAATACTCTCCTGAGTATTATTATCCTTACATACGATATTCGATCATTCCGCTCTTTTTGGCCACCCAGTCATACAGACGTTGTCCACGGAGATTGGTTTCATGCGTATGCCAGTATAATCTTGACGCGTGGTGTTTTTGGGCTTGTTGTTGGACATATTCGATAAGTTGTTTACCGATGTGTTGACCTCGTACATCTTCGCTAACAAATAAATCTTCGAGATAGCAATAATTTGATTCTGCCCAGGTCGAGCGGTGAAAGAGATAGTGCACCAGCCCCACTATTTTCCCATTATATTTGGCTACAGCACAATAAACAGGTTCGCTCGGGGTTAGGAAACGCTCCCACGTTAATTTTGTAACTTCATCTGAAATTATAGTTTGGTAAAATGTTTGATAGTTTATCCATAAAGGAAGCCAGCCGGCGTAGTCTTTTTGTTCTGCACTTTCAATAGTAACGGTATTCATGTTAATCATATATATCCTGATATTTTGTACGAGTAATGTGTTAGTATGATGATACTAAGAACTTTATAAATTCTCGTAAAGAGACACTTTCGATATATTGATAGGATCCACTTTTAGTATAAAGGTTAATACAATGAAGAAAAACAATGCGCCTTTATTTCAAGGATTTGTTTTAGGAAAAGGAGCGGTTAAGGAGCAGGTTTACCACATCCTCCGCGATCACATCCTCGAAGGGCGATTGCCGCCAGGAACAAAAATGCCGTCAACCAGGGCGTTGTCCGAGATGATGTCAATTTCACGAAACTCAGCGATCGCCGGTTATGACCGGCTATTAGATGAAGGGTATATCCTGACCCGTAAAGGGTCTGGAACGTATGTCTCACATAATATTCCGGATCGGAGTATCAGCAATAGCTATCCAAAGATGGCGTCGGGGGATGTTGTCTTGCCTGATGAACAGGTTCACAGCCGAAATAATCCTGTTCGCGATTTATGGTCAAATGAGTATGAAGGGCGCGGCATGAATCGTCTATTTGCGGTTGGTGTCGGGTGTACGGATCTCTTCCCGCATGCGTTATGGGGAAAGCTATTGCAACGTGTCTGGAGACAATCCCGGCATCAACTGGGAGCTCACACTCATCCTTGCGGGTACCTTCCTTTGAGAAAAGCGGTTTGCCGCTACATTAAAACAACACGTGGAGTGAACTGTAACGAAGATCAAATAATCATCGTAAATGGTATTCAACAGGCATTGAATATTACTGCGCGAGCGTTGTTGTCGGCAGGAAGTGACGTTTGGCTGGACGATCCGGGTTACAAAGGCGCCCGCGGAGCCTTCATGTCTGTTGGCGCGATGGTGAGGCCGGTACCGGTTGATAGCGAGGGAATGAACGTCCGCTATGGTATTGATCATTTTCCTGACGCTAAGCTGGCCTATGTCGTCCCGTCGGATCAATATCCATTAAGTGGAACGTTGAGTTTATCCCGCCGTTTTGAGCTGCTGGAATGGGCGAAGTCGAATCAGGCATGGATATTTGAAGATGACTATAATAGCGAATTCCGTTATGCCGACCGTTCTTTACAGGCTCTGCAAGGATTAGATCAGAATCAACGCGTAATCTATGCCGGAACATTTTCTAAAATGATGTACCCGGAATTCCGTTTAGGTTTTTTAGTTGTCCCGCCGGGTTTACAAGAACAGATTATGGTGACGAAATATTTTTCCGATCTTGGCACCAGTTATCTTGAGCAGGCTATGATGGCGAGTTTTATAGAGGATGGTCACTATGCCATTCATGTGCGCCGAATCCGTAAGGCATGCTATGAAAGAAGAACTGCGCTGGTCAACGCTATTCAGGAATACCTGGCTGATAAAATAATTGTGCAGCCTTCTGACTCTGGCGTCCATATTGTGTGCTGGCTACAAAACGGATTAACTGGAAATGAAGTCGAGGAGCAAGCCAGATTACTAGGGATGGGAATACTATCACTAAGTCGTTATTACCAGAGCGATGTCTCACGACAGGGGGTTTTGATTGGTTTTGCAAATCATCCGGTAGAGGCAATTGTTGATGGGATTCGCCGTCTGGCTCAGGTTATTTAAATTATAATTTATTCAGCTCTTAGCATTAATGCAGTAAATACGTTTCTTTCGCTACGTGTAAAAATGCAGCGCCTGTTTTTTGTACAATTAAATAGTGTGGATCCGTTAAAAACACGCATTGTGGTTCTTTTGGGCTGCTCAGTTTGATCATACCCTGCGCTGGTTTAGTCCTGTTATGTAAGAGGTACAGATATGTCGGGCATCTTTAATCAATTCCAACAACCTGTGGGTGTATCCCTGCCTGACTGGAAAGGTGCACCCTTTCCACAGGCCCAGCAAATAACTGGTCGCTATTGTAAGCTTGAACGCATTAACACCGAACGCCATGCAAAAGATCTGTATGAAGCGTACTGCGAAGCAAGCGATTGTCGTGACTGGACATACCTGACGGTCGGGCCTTTTGAAACTTTTGATGCCTTCCAGGTTTATTTAAAAAAGATGGAAGAACAGACAGATCCGATGCATTTTGCCGTGATCGATTTAACCAGTATGAAACCTGTTGGTACGTTTGCACTGATGCGGATTGATCCCTCAAATGGTGTGATTGAGGTAGGGCATGTTTCTTACTCCGTACGCATGAAACGCACGCGAATTTCAACGGAAGTCATATCATTGCTTTTAAAGTACGTTTTTGAGGATCTGGGCTATCGCCGTTTTGAATGGAAATGCGATGCGCTTAATGCGCCTTCCCGTGGGGCGGCGGAGCGCTTTGGCTTCAGTTTTGAAGGCATATTTCGTCAGGCTGTTGTCACGCGGGGGCGTAATCGAGATACTGCATGGTACTCAATCATTGACGCTGAGTACCCGACACTTCGACCGGCCTACGATCTGTGGCTCGATGAGCGTAATTTCGATAACCAGGGACGGCAGATAAAGCGCCTTGGAGAGCAGATGGAAAGGGCATAAACAAGCGGTAATAGTGCGTATATATAAGAAAAAGAACGTGTTAACTTTTTTCTCCCCAACTTCTAATTGATTAAGTGTGTGTGGTGAATGGGGAAATCAGGGTTATTCATAGGATGCTCCCCAATATAGCCTTAGGGGGAGTACCTAATTATCTCAAATGATATTTTTCACCGAAAGTGCTCAGCTATGTCAATTTCTTGGTCTAGTGCCTGAATAAGTAATAGTAGGTTTTTATTGTTTTCTTTTTTGACTTGATTGCTGGGAAACTCCATTTTTTGATGGCATTTATCATCTGGTCTATATTGCTGTAGTAAGGTATTGACAAAAATACCTCGATAAACATCATAACTACTTGTTCCCATACCCAGACGATATAATCCTTTAAGTTTATATAAGCTTACCGTTTTTATATTAATATCTAATATTTTTGCAATTTTCCGAATTGATAAACTACTTGCTAACATGAGTAGGACTCTTCTTGATTGTTTTCCTACTCCATAGTTTGATAGCATTTGATAGATATAGATGTTGACATGATATATTAACTCGTCAGCATTAGATGGAAGAAGGGGGGTAGGATGGTTTTTATCAATATCAGGTTTAACAGCTTCAGGTATGATAAAGCTTGATAACATCGGCAGGATTTTTTTTGGCGTGTTATTCGTCCATTCAATAAATTCAATATCCATTGGTAAAAAATAGAATGGAACTACGCGGTCGGCATAGTTAAATTTTTGGCCAAAAAATAGTATTCGTCGCTGCTGTAGATAATGTGTTAATCTGGATAATAATATGACACTTTCATGCGGCAGTATTCCGAGGATTACTGGCGCAGTGGTATATGCCTCCAATAATTCTATGAGTGATTCTGGCGAGAAGCAGGGCTCAATCTGGGTGGCGGGCGAAACCTGATTATACAACCCCTCGATCGCATAAGTTTCAGGCCATTGTAGTGCATAAACGATGATGCATTCACTATAGCTAAGGTTATTCATCACCTCCCTCCGCTTTTGCATTCCGCATCATAACAAGGGTTTGCCACACATCTTTGCTACCTGACATACCATTTCCAACTCGTGAACGATAAGATCCCATAATCGTTCTCCGGGATTTTGTATCTGGTAGGTACGAACTTTTTGTTTTGTTCTTCATTGATTCAATGATGACGCGTTCTACCCATATTTCATTACATGGGTGGCGCATTCCTGGTTGTGTCTGCAGTCGTGATCGAAAATGAATATAGTTAGGACGACTTAAAATATATGATAGTTGGAACGATGCTCTTCGTTCTGGCATAGAAAAAGCCTGAGCGATGTCGTTACGATTAACCCATTTTTTTTGTTGCTGGCACCATAGGGAAATAATGATATACAGTGGTTGCTTTGCGTATTGTGAAACACTTTCGGGTATAATTGCATTGTGATAATTTATTTTTTTTAGTGATTTATTTTTCATGCTATTATCCTATTTAAAACAGCAATGTTGTTGTTAAAGTTTGTTCAGTTCTTATCTTTACGACGTTTGGGACAAGGTTAGTTTAATAGGGTTAGATATAAACATTTGTTTTATGTCAACATCCTGGTCCTGTTCTTTGTTTACTGAGAGAGCTGTAGTTGAGTTATCTATTAAATAGCGAATAATCACGTACAAAACAGGCATGCAGTAGATGTCACCTTTCAGACCTTCTTTTACTATTATTCTGCCACTTGTTCTAAAACAACTGAAAAGAAGTTGTCCATTAAGTTGGTTATTAATTAAATCAATAATGAATTTTATTTCAACTTTATTGTTGTCTGGACACAGTATTAGTTCCATCAATTTTAATAAGCGATTTATCTTTCTGTCACCAATAATCGCTCTCCACTGATGGAATTTACCAATATTCATATCGCTTAATTGCATTTTTGATCTATGTAATACTTCGATCCAAAATGTTTCCAGCTGTTTCTGTTTGATATTATTCATCAGCGCACCGTGTGCATTAAAAGTCAAAATAATTATTGTGTCATGAAAACATCCTATTAATAGTATGGATAATATTAAAAGCAAAAAATATCAATCGATAAGATAGGTGACACGCATCAAAATGATAGAAACAGACCTCTGCTATTTAGCATAAATATTTGAGCAATAGAAATGCCCGCGATAAAAGGCCTCAGCATAGTTTTGATTGCTTTATCGCAGGTTTATAACCTCGAACGATAAAGGCAGGTTTTGTCAGAAGTATAGATAGATAGCGTTTCAACTAAATCATTCTGGAAGTTATCTATATCATTGTTTATCAGCGATATTCTTAGTTTTGGTTATTGGTTTTTGACGTGATGGTTAGCGTCCCACTCGTTATTATCGATCGTAAAGATCGATTTTATTTGTTGTAAACATTATACAAAAAATGATTAGGCTTTTTAGCAATGCTACGAAGTGACGGTTGGTTGATAGCCCGAGTTTTCACACACTGAATAACGCTCCCCGTTAACCGATAAGCAGAACAGTATGTCAGGTTTTATCTGTCTAAATTGCCTAAATGAACGGACTGAAAAATGAATAAAGTAAACAAGTTAATCTTATCGGCCTGCGTTGCTGGCGGTATGGCGAACGGTGCATGGGCAGCAGCCCCAACAGGTGCTGATTATGGCCATGGTACCTTACACTTCACTGGTAGCGTGATTAACTCTCCATGCAGTATTGCCCCGGGAGACGAAGATATTGACGTTCCACTGGGTCAGGTTGCCAATAAAGTTCTGGAAGCTGGTGCTGGTTATTCTCTCACACAGCCAATCACAATTCATCTGCAAAACTGTGATCTGACTGCACATACGGGTGTAACCAGTGGTACTGGAACCATCGACTATCCTGCATTCTCTAAAGTGTCCGTCCAGTTTGCGGGTTCTGCCGATGCGACAAATGCAGATTTGTATGCAAATACGGGTACTGCTCAGGGAGTAGGTATTCGTCTGATGGATACCATGGCGGGAAATATACCACTGGCGGCTAATGCTGTCTCAGCGGATCATGGTCTGACATCTGGCGATAATTTACTGAAATTTGGTGCCCGTCTGGAAAAAAATGGTAATGCAGTTGCAACAGGAACCGTTGCTGCTGATGTTACTTATGCAATGAACTATAAATAAAATATTACCCGTTATCTCAAAACCGGGTTCGTTATCTATTAGTTGAAATCAGATAATTATATGAGTATTAGACCTGCATATCTCGCATTGCTTCTGGCAATCTATTTTCCTGTGGTGAATGCACGGAGTGTTGAGTTTAATACTCATCTTTTAGATACTGATAATAAAAAGAATGTGGATTTGTCAGCCTATTCTAAAGAGGGTTATGTTGCCCCTGGTGAATATATTCTTGATGTTATTCTTAATGGCCAGATGATTAAAGATCAACAGGTTGTTAATTTTTATTTAAATCAGGATGAGAGTAACAGCTTTGCCTGCCTTACGCCGTCATTGATTGAGCTGATGGCGCTCAAAAATGAAGTCAAAGATAACCTGTCATTTTACCCGGGAACGCAGTGTGTCAATCTTACTGCCCCTGACAGCAGTGTCGTATATTCTCCTGACAGCCAGACTTTATCTGTGACGGTGCCACAGGCCGACCTGTTGTATCAGGATGATGAATGGTCTCCACCTGCTCAGTGGGATAATGGAGTCAACGGTTTTATTTTGGACTATAACCTGCTTGGCAGCCGCTATATGCCGCACCAGGGGGATACCAGCAGTAATTACAGTTTATACGGTACGTCAGGACTGAATCTTGGCGCATGGCGCTTACGTTCTGATTACCAGTACAACACGACCAGGGGAAGTGGCGAGAACGAGTCATCACTGACTTTCCCGCAAACGTACCTCTTTCGTCCCGTTCCTTCACTCCAGGCCAGACTGGTGATGGGGCAAACGTATCTCAACTCCGATATTTTTGACACGTTCCGTTTTAGCGGAGTATCACTTGCCAGCGACGAGCGTATGCTGCCCCCGTCGTTACGTGGCTATGCGCCACAGATAACCGGGATCGCACAAACCCATGCCCAGGTTACCGTATCCCAGAATGGACGTATTCTCTGGCAGTCTCAGGTACCTGCGGGTCCCTTTGTGGTGCCGGGATTAAGCGAAACGGTCCGGGGAAACCTTAATGTGACCGTCCGGGAAGACAACGGTCAGGTACATACCTGGCAGGTGAATACCGCCAGCGTCCCGTTTCTTACCCGCAAAGGAAACGTACAGTTTAAAACCTCAGCAGGGAAACCTCTGGTCTACGCTGGCAGCAGCCACACCGTTGAGCCGCTTTTCACAACCGGCGAAATGACATGGGGAGCATTTAACAATACTTCCCTTTATGGCGGCTTTATTGCCAGTGATGGCGATTACCGTGCGCTGGCTCTGGGCGTCGGCGAAAACATGGGGATACTTGGGGCTGCGTCATTTGATGTCACACAGTCGGTGGCACAGATACAAAACCAGCCTCAGCAGACCGGTTACAGCTACCGTTTTAATTACGCTAAAACCTTCGATAAGACAGGCAGTACCATCGCATTTGCCGGGTACCGTTTTTCTGAAAAAAGCTTTATGTCGATGAGCCAGTATATAGACCGTTCGAATGGCTACGGTTCGTCACTGGCAGAAAAACAGAGCTATGTGCTTACGTTTAATCAGTCCATCAGATCACTCGGGCTGAACGTTCTGTTCTCCGTGAGTCATCAGAATTACTGGAACAGTAATGCCAGTGAGAACTATACCGCGTCACTGAATAAGATCTTTAACCTCGGTCCTTTCCAGGGGGCAACTGCCTCACTGTCTTTGGGGCGTAATCGCACCTTACTTAATGAACAGGATAATCAAATTTATCTTTCATTAACCCTGCCCTGGGATACCCGACGGCAGATTAGTTACAGCATGCAGCACGACAGCAACGGGCGTATGAATCAGACCGCAACCCTCTATAACCGCCCGTCGGATAAAACCTCCTGGAGCCTGGGAGTCGGTCAGCAGCGTGATGAAGGGCAGCAGGAAGGTACGTTGCTGAACGGCAATATTCAGACAATGACGCCATACGGGCAGGGCAATGCGAACCTCAGTATGCTGAGCCAGCAGTACAGGAGCTTAGGTCTCAACTGGTATGGTTCCTTCACGGCCACGCGTTATGGCGCCGGGTTCCATCAGAATATGGCGGAAAACGATCCCCGGCTGATGATTGATACCGGGGATGTCGCGGGGGTACCTGTTGATAATGATAACGGTGTTACCAACCGCTTTGGTATCGCGGTTGTACCGGCTGGCTCAAGCTATGAACGCTCAGACATTGCCGTTGATATTACTGCCCTGCCTGCAGATATCAGCGTGTCGGGTAATGTCATCAGTAAAGTGCTGACCGAAGGGGCGATCGGATACAAGAAAATTGTGGCCACGAAAGGCGGTCAGTTGATAGGGACTATCCGCCTGGCCGATGGTTCGTTCCCGCCCCTCGGTACGCAGGTGAAAAGCCACAAAGGTAAGGTTCTGGGTATTATCGGCGATCAGGGTTTTACCTACCTTTCCGGGATCAGCCATGACGATCGCAATGATGTCAGCCTTGCCTGGTCACAGGGGCAATGCAGATTACAGCTTCCTGAAAATTCGGACCTGACGTCGGGTGTACTGTTGTTACCCTGCCATTAATGGAGATAAGAAGTGTTATCTAAACGCGTTAATAAACTGTTTGCGTCGCTTGTTGTTGGTCTTTCGCTGGTCAGTGCCGGTACTGCTAATGCGGCTGTAAATATTGACCGGACCCGAATCGTTATGGGAGGGGCTGACAAATCACTGGCAATCACGTTGACCAATCAGAGTAAAACCCAGCCTTATCTGGCACAGTCATGGATCGATGATGCCAGCGGCAAACGCTCAGAATCATATTTACTGGCGTTACCGCCTTTACAGCGAATTGATGCTGGCAAAAAAACGCAGGTCAGAATTATGGCCTTACCGGCTACGGCTTCTCTGGCTAAAGACCGGGAAACACTTTTCTACTTTAACGTCAGAGAAATTCCGCCAAAAAGTGACAAGGAAAATGTGCTGCAAATTGCCCTGCAGAGTCGGCTGAAGCTGTTTTATCGTCCTGATGGCATAAAGAAAAAGGCCAGTGACCGTGTTGAGGAAAAAATCACGGTAACGCGTCAGAATGATAAGCTGGTGCTAAATAATCCAACGCCCTACTATATTACACTGGGGTATTTAGGTGCAGATAATAAAGGGAGCTTTCCCGGGTTTGACAGTATTATGATAGCCCCTTTCGCCTCGCAGGATTTTAACGCTAAATTTAATGGTGACACCCTGAGTGTAGGATATATCGATGACTTTGGTGGTCTTCATATTAATCAATATCATTGTGCCGGTACACTGTGCAGTCTGAAAAGAAAATAATCGGTCCTTAACTCCATAATATTTATTTTCCATGCCAATGGAGAAGCTTCGGGGGTATCACATGTTAAGAATTATATTGCTGTTATTTATTTTTGGCGGTGGCTATCTCACGATATTTCCGGCCAGAGCAGCACTCCCACCTAGCGGTGCCAGCTGTGGTTTCGGTGGCGGAGGTCAGTTGAATCTGACTATCCCAAAGATGGCAATTCCTGCAGATACGCCAAATGGAACCGTTCTGTATACTTCACCTAAAATAACTACAAGAATACATTGTGAGGCTCAGGTACGGACCCGAATCGTAGTTGCAACAACGGCAGATTATAATGAATTTCTAAGCAAAAGAAATGGTGTGAGACTGACCGTTTATATTGACGGGGTTGCATACGATAGTCCAGGGACTCGGGATATTGGTTACACAAGTTACGGTCCTAATGCAACTTTAGATAAGGATGTACCTATATGGTTTGATATCAAAGTTGATAGTAGTATGGGGCAAATTCCTGTTGCGGGAACATTGTTATCTGGCGGGTTTCAGAGTATGTATGTGATGCCTTACTTTGATTATGCCGCCCCAAGGGGAATCATTAATCTGTATACCCCGAATATAACCTATATCCCCTGCACAATGGACGTGTCGGTTATCCCAGATACGATTGACTTTGGCGCGGTTAAAATGAGTGATATGGAAAAAGGGATGAAGTTACAAAGGAAATTCACCACGTTAATTAAGAAGAGTAAAGGGTGTACCATTGCTGTCAGCGCACCATTTGGTATTAATATGTACTTTGACCCAGCCACTCCGGTGATTAATGCGGATGGATCTCTCAACCTGAATAACGGGTTAGGATTATCAATTTCAGATACTTCCGGGAAATATATTCCTTATAACAGCGCCTGGAAGATTGATGATGTAAAAGTGGATTCAATCCTGAAAAACTATTTCACTGCAAACTTACAAAAGGTATCGGGTCAGGACGTTAAAACTGGTCCTTTCAGCGCTGACGTAGTGGTAAGGCTTAATTTTTACTGAAATTCCAGGCCGCTCTTTCGTCATACGGAATGACGACAACAATAACCGGAGGCAGTATGGCACTCCCTCCGGTTTCAGAATTATTTCTGTCGCGACTCAAGCCAGAGCAGCGCCAGCGTGGAGAGCGCGCACATCAGCAGAATGCCGACAAACCAAAACAGATACCACATCGTACAGTCCTCTCTAGTAAAGTTCGTGATTGTGGCGGCGGATCGTTTCTACGTTGATTCGTCCCAGCATTTTGTAATAACTCCACACGGTATAAAGCAGAACGATCGGTAGAAAAATCAGCACAATAACCAGCATGATACTGAGTGTCATCTGGCTGGAGGTGCTGTCCCACACCGTCAGGCTGGAGAGCGGATACGCGCTGGAAGGCATCACAAATGGAAACAGGGTGATTCCGGCGGTGAAGATCACGCAGGCCTGGGTCAGTGAAGCGCATAAAAATCCCCATACGGTCCGACGCTGCCCGCAGGCATAGATCGCGAGCATCGGGAAAATCATGCCAAGCAGCGGAATAATTAACAGCAGCGGTGACTGATAAAAATGCGCCATCCACGCGCCCGGTGAGGTAGTAACCATTTTTAATAGCGGGTTGGAAGGGCCATTAGGATCCTGAGTAAGTAGCACATAGCCGTCGATCCCCGTCCATAGCCAGTAACCGGCTAACAGGAAGCAGAGCACTATTAGCATCGCGCTGCGACGGGTAGCAGAGAGCGCGCGTTGCTGAAGAATGCCGTCGGTCTTCAACTGGAGCCACACGCCCCCTTGCAGAATAACCAGCATCAGGCTTAATGCGCCGCACAGCAGGGCAAAGGGTGAGAGTAACTGCCAGAAGGTGCCCAGGTATTGCACATGAAGCTGTGGTGTGAAGATAAAAGGCACGCCCAAGAACAGGTTGCCGAACGCGACGCCGAAGATAACAGGAGGGACCAGGCTCCCGATAACCAACCCGGTGTCCCACATAGCACGCCAGCGTGCATTGGCTATTTTGCCGCGATAATCAAAGGCCAACGGGCGAAAGAAAAGGGCGCACAGCACCAGGATCATCGCCACATAAAACCCCGAAAATGCGGCGGCATAGACCCGCGGCCAGGCCGCGAATAATGCACCGCCCGCCAGAATGAGCCACACCTGGTTGCCTTCCCAGTGTGCCCCGACGCTATTAATCAACACCCGTCGCTCATCATCGTTTCGCGCGATCAGCGGCAACAGGCAGCCGACCCCCATATCAAATCCGTCAGTGACCATAAAGGCCACCAGAATGATGCCAATCAGCAGCCACCAAATGAGCCGCAACGTTTCATAATTCAACATGATTGTCTCCTCTATCCCTGTTGTTGCGCTGGTTGCTGGTTATGCATTGCATCTGGACCAAGGCGGGCGTATTTCTGCATCAGGTAGACTTCGGCAATTAAAAACAGGGTGTAAAGCGTGAGAATGAGCCCCATCGAGAAGGCCAGCTGACCTGTGCTTAACGCGGAGTGGGCGTACCAGGTCGGCAAAATATCCTGAATCGCCCACGGCTGACGGCCAAACTCCGTCATAAACCAGCCAGCTTCGATGGCAATCCACGGGAGCGGCAGGCTCCATAGCGTCATGCGCAGTACCCAGCGATGCTGGTCGATACGCCAGCGTAAGGTCTGTATCAACGCAATCGCCATCACTAGTAGCAGAAGTGAGCCGCAAGCAATCATGATGCGAAAGCTCCAGAACACGGGGGCCACTTGTGGAATGGCGCCACGTTGCGCGGCCTGATATTGCGCTGGTGTAACGTGGTTCATGTCAGGCGCGTAGTTCGCCAGCAGGATGCCGTAACCCAGATCTTTCTCCACAGCGTGAAAAGCGTTCAGTACCTGAGGCGTGCGGTTACCTCTGGCGATTTCCTGCATCAGCAGCCACGCTTCCCGGCCCCGCTGCAGGCGGGGGAGCGCGTCCGCCATCAGGTTTTTCAGCCCCGGAACCGGCGTATCTAAAGAGTGGGTCGCCAGAATACCCAGCAGGGCCGGTATTTTCACCGCGAAGGCGTTACGCTCTTGCTCCTGCTGCGGCCAGGCGATGACATGAAAGGGCGCGGGGGCCGGTTCGGTTTGCCATTCGCCCTCCATTGCCGCCAGTTTTACCGGCTGGAGCTGGGCGACCTCATAGGCTGAGCTATCACCCAGTTGTAGCGTGCCGAGGATAGCCAGCGTGCCAAAGACGGAACCCACCGCGAAGGAACGCCGGGCGAACTCGCGATTGCGACCACGCAGCAAATACCAGGCGCTGATGGACATCACAAACATGGCGCCGGTGACATAACCGGACATCACGGTATGCACAAATTTCACCTGGCTGACGGGGTTAAAGACCAGCTCGCTAAAGCTGCTCATCTCCATGCGCAGGGTATCAATATTAAAGTGAGCGCCTGTTGGATATTGCATCCAGCCGTTGGCGTTGAGGATCCACAGGGCCGATATATTGGAGCCAAACGCGACCAGCCAGGTCACCAGTAAATGCTGATACTTGTTTAAGCGCTGCCAGCCGAAGAAGAACAGTCCAACGAAGGTGGATTCAAGAAAGAAAGCCATCAAGGCTTCCATCGCCAGCGGAGCGCCAAAAATATCGCCTACATAGTTGGAATAGAGCGACCAGTTAGTACCGAACTGAAACTCCATGGTCAGGCCGGTTGCCACGCCGAGCGCAAAGTTAATACCGAATAGCTTTCCCCAGAAACGCGTCATGTCGCGGTAGATTGTTTTGCCGGTCACCACGAACAGGGTTTCCATGATGGCCAGCAAAAAAATCAGCCCCAGCGTCAGGGGAACAAACAGAAAATGGTACAGCGCGGTCAGCGCAAACTGCCAGCGCGATAGGTCAATGACGTCCCACATGCGAACTCCATCAGGCATTAGAGAGTGAATAGGTAAGGAACAAAACGCCAGACCCGCAGTAGAAAAGTACGCGGGTCTTAAAGAGGGGGATCAGGCAGGCGGGCCGGATGCCAGCCAGCCGCAGACTTCATCCAGTCGCTCGAGCGAGTCGAGCAGATCTTCCGGCGCGGCCAACACCAGTTCCGGCAACGGACAGATCTCATAACTCTCAAGCAGAAGCCCTTTCAGGGTATCCAGACAGCGAACATGCCAGACGTGGCGCAGCGCCGTGGCGTCGATTTGGCTCTCGCCGTAGCCGATGGTGCGGATTTGAATGCGCCCTTCGCCACACAGGCGGGCGAGGAACAGGCGATCCGCGTCGCTAATCGGCAGTTGGGTGAGGTTAATGCTATGGGGTTGTGCTGCCTGATCGCGCACGTGCGCCAGCAGTTCCTGGGCCAGCGTCAGGCCATTCATCAACCCATCTATAGGCGGAGGCAGCAGGCTATCGTCCGGCAGCGTATTGATTGTTGCCGCCTGCCACAGCACCCGTGGCGCACTGCCTGCTTCCAGATGCTGCTCCCATTGCCCCTTGTCATTCTGACAACGCACCCGCCAGATGCCGCAGAAAATCGACTCCTGAATCTCGCTCGCCCTGCCGTCAGCATGCTGGATGCGCACGGAAACTTCGCCTTCGCCGAGCAGCGTATTCAGAAAGGTGAGATCGTCTGCATTGAGCGCGGATAAATCCCATCCCAGTACGTCCTGTTTAGCGGGAATTCTTTGGGCGAGCTGGTGGCGTACGTCTGCTAACAATGCCATCACTGCCGGGCTGTGCGGACAGTTTTCCAGTGATGCCATGCTGGGATCGCTGTTGACCTGGCAGGTGAGGGGTAAGGGATTCATGCTGAAGCTGTCATCGCCCGGCTGCGTTCCCGGTCCCAGCAGATGAAAAAAGGAATCGCTCATCATGCAGACTCCGGCGGTATACGTTCTTCAACGAGGGGACGCATCAGGTTGAGCAGGTCGGCCCACGGGTGGATGCCGTTGAGAATGCCGCGCAGCTCACCTTGGGTAAACACCAGGGTAGCCGGAAAGCGGAACACGCCAAAGCGATCGCCGATCGCTTCGCTGTTTTCAAGATCCGCCATGGCGATGTGCCAGTCAAATTGGGGAAACTCGCGGAGCAACTCGGCAATCATGACCGGATTATCGCTGACTTCCGGTGTACGGCGGGGATCGCTACTGAGCAGGACTACGCCATCACGCACGCGGGTTACCCAGTCATCCAGTTCAGGTGCGGTCAGAGGATGCCAGCCCCTGGCCAGCATACGTTGCCATAGCGCAGAAAACGGTTTGTCATTCAACATGTTGCTTATCTCTCCAGCGTTACGCGATACTGGCGAATACGCACGCCTTCATAGTTTTCCATCGACAGACACTCATAGTTCAGGCAACGCGTCTCATCGATTTTCTGTGGCGCAATGCCCCATGCGGCCAGTTGCGTAAGCGCGGCCTGTTCCGCCGCCGGGAGCTGAGCGCGCGCGATGTCGGTCAGGCTGCCGCCATAGTCGTCCAGTTGTACCGGCTGTAGTCCCACCAGTGCGATGTGTGCGGGCAGATGGCCGCGAATATCCGCCAGAGCCAGCACTTCGGAGAAGCTGTTCTGATGCAGACTCATTTTTTTGGCGCTGAGGTAGCTCGGGACTTTTTCACCGGCGTAAGTTTGCAGGGTTCCCGGCTCAAGTCCGTAGTCGATGGCGTCCAGCAGCAGCAAATGGCTGGCCTGCTCAACGTAGCCCAGCAGATTCAGCCCCTGCGTGCCGCCGTCGACAATCTCTACCGATTCTGGCCAGTGATAGCGGGCGTACAGGCGCTCGGCGAGGCGAATACCAAACCCTTCATCTGCCCACAGCAGGTTGCCTAAGCCCATCACGATAACGTTAGGTTCGCTCATGACGCCTCCTTATCGTGCTGACCCTTGGGAAATTTATGGCTACGAAAGCCGTTAATCATGGTTGAGATGACGGTCTCGTCAGACATGATGTCTTCACGAATCGCCATATATACATGGCCTACGATGAAGGCGGCGATGAACCACATCCCCAACCGATGCCAGCTGTGGATATCGAGAGAGTTCCCGCCGGTCCAGTAGAAAAACTCCGTCACATAGCGGAAAGGGGTAAAAATGGCGTACTGGCTATGTTCGCTGTATAAGGCAAAACCGGTGAGGATCATAAAAACGGAAAGCAGGAAATAACCGCACATCGCCGCCTGCGCGATGGGGTTATGGCCGATATCATCTCCCGGTTTTTTTTCCAGAAACAGATACCAGCGCACCACCGAATACGCACCCTGCCACCAGCTGCGCCGCCAGACCGGCACGATAAACAGTTCACGTGAATAGCGATTACCGACGAAGGCCCAGTAAATGCGCATCAGCAGTATCACCGTGAACACCATGGCGGCGGCGAAATGTACCAGTCTGATGTCGCCCATATAGAACAGATAAGTGGCCTCACCGCTGACCGACGGCAGCGGTCGGCCAATGAAGAATCCGGTCACCATCAAAACCAACATGCAGCCCACCGTCAGCCAGTGCCACAAGCGTACTGGCGCTTCAAACACATAGTGGCTGGTGGCGGTATCACGCGCCTCCCCGACGCGTGGGGATGTTTTTCCAGTCATCGTTCCGTTCCTTAACGCTTAGCGAACCTGGACGGCGATAAGTTCACTGCCGTCGTCGCCGAGTACGTGGGTTGAACATGCCAGGCAGGGGTCGAAGCTGTGCAAGGTACGCAGGATCTCCAGCGGTTGATCCGGTATTGCCATTTGGGTGCCCATCAGCGCCGCCTCGTAAGCGCCAATTTGTCCCTTCGGATCGCGCGGGCTGGCATTCCAGGTGGTCGGCACCACGCATTGATACAGGTCGATCTTCTGGTCGCGAATCGATGCCCAGTGGCCTAATGCTCCGCGCGGCGCTTCGGTAAAACCGATCCCGCGACAGTGCCGCGGCCAGCTTTCAGGCTCCCATTTTTCGGTATTTGCAGTAGCCAGGTTGCCGTTTTTCAGGTTGGTCATCAGCTTGTCGAAGAAATATTGCAGCTTGCTCACGGCCCACTGCGCTTCGTGCGCGCGGCACAAAATACGCCCCAGCGTTGATTGCATACCCGACAGCGGCAGCTTGAGGGCAGACATCATGCGATCCACGGATTCAATCGTGGCGGCATCCCCTTTGTGATAGGCAATCAGCGTACGCGCCAAAGGTCCAACTTCCATGGCGTGTCCGCGCCAGCGCGGGGCTTTAATCCACGAGTAGCGTTCCTGTTCGTTGAGCTGTTTGATATCGGTATCGCTGCCTTTGACATCGCCCGGGTTATACCAGGGTTCAGTAATCCCTTCGAACGGATGACGACCTAATTGATCGTCCGGATAACGATACCAGGCATGATCGACAAACTCCTGAATTTGCTGCTGATCGTCCAGATCCACCGGCATGACGTTGTTAAAATCACCGTTAATCACCGCGCCGCCAGGCATCAACAGACTCTTGTCGCTGAAGTCGTTGGCGATATCCGGGAACGCGCCGTAGCTTAAAACGCACTTATCAGAAAGCCCGGTACCAATCTGGCTCCAGGGTTTATTGAACTGGCCGATAGCCAATGCGTCAGGCACCATGACATTGTTGATGAAGTCGGCGGTGCGGGTGATGATCGACTGCACCAGGTTCAGGCGTTCCATATCGACTGCGCCAACCGCGCCGCTCTGATCGATATTGATAGCGCATGGCATACCGCCGACAATCCAGTTCGGATGCGGATTCTTACCGCCAAACACCGTATGGATTTTGATGATCTCGCGCTGAAAATCGAGCGCTTCCAGATAGTGGGCAAAGCCCATCAGGTTGGCCTCTGGCGACAGCTTGTACTGCGGATGTCCCCAATAACCGTTGCGGAAAATCCCCAGTTGACCACCTTCGACAAATTTCTTCAGGCGATTTTGAACGTCAAAAAAGTAGCCCGGAGAAGACATCGGCCAGGCTGAAAGGCTTTGTGCCAGCTGTGATGTGGCGCGCGGGTCTGCTTTCAGGGCATTCAGCACGTCAATCCAGTCCATTCCGGCTAACTGGTAAAAGTGCACCAGATGGTCGTGGCACCACAGCGTCGCCAGCATAATATTGCGAATGATATTGGCGTTGTCGGGCACCTTGATGCCAATGGCATCTTCAATGGCATAGACCGAAGCGAGCGCATGTACGCCGGTGCACACCCCGCAAATTCGTTCGACAAACGCCCAGGCATCGCGCGGGTCGCGCCCCTGTAGAATGATCTCCAGCCCGCGGAACATGGTGCCGCAGGAAACTGCGTTGGTGATGATGTTCTGCTCATTAATGTTCACTTCACAACGCATATGGCCTTCGATGCGCGTGATGGGGTCGACAACCAGGCGGCGACCGGCATTATTGACCGTATATCCCTGGGTTTGATACGAATTGCTCATGCCTGTTTATCCTTATGGTCTGGCGACTGTTGTCCGGCGTCTTTTAATTGCTGTTTGTGGCGGTTGTGTTGATTGACGGCGCTGGCGACCGCGTGGACGCCGACACCGGCCGCCACGACGCCAAGCGCGGTGAGGCCCACGGTATCGGCGGTTGAATGCGTTCCCATCTGTGGAATATCGACCACGCGGCTGTAGAACGAACCGCGATCCCAGAAGCCGTTTTCTGAACATCCCAGACAACCGTGGCCGGACTGGATGGGGAAGGAAACGCCGCCATTCCAGCGGGTGGTGGAGCAGGCGTTATAGGTGGTTGGCCCTTTGCAGCCCATTTTGTACAGGCAATAGCCTTTGCGAGCGGCGTCATCGTCCCAACTCTCAACGAATTCCCCGGCATCAAAGTGGGCGCGGCGGTAGCATTTGTCGTGGATACGTTGACCATAGAACATCAGCGGACGCCCAAGACGGTCGAGTTCAGGCAGCCTGTCAAACGTTACCAGGTAGGTAATGATGGCGCTCATGACATCCGGAATCGGCGGGCAGCCGGGCACTTTCACGATCGGCTTATCGGTGATCACCTTATCGATCGGCGTAGCCTGGGTGGGGTTAGGCCGGGCTGCCTGCACGCAGCCCCAGGAGGCGCAGGTTCCCCAGGCGATAATCGCGCTGGCACCTGCGGCGGCTCGTTTTAGCTTTTCAATAAACGGACGCCCACCGCTAATGCAAAACATCCCTTGCTCGCCCAGCGGAGGGTTGCCTTCGACTGCCAGAATATATCGGCCGTGGTAGCGGCTCAGAATGTCTTCAAATACCTCTTCGGCCTGCGTTCCGGCGGCGGCCATCAGGGTGTCGTCGTAATCGAGGGAAATCAGGGAGAGGATGACGTCTTTGGCAAGTGGGTGAGAGGAGCGGATAAATGATTCGGTGCAGCAGGTGCATTCCAGCCCGTGGATCCAGACTACCGGGATCCGGGGTTTGTTCTCCAGCGCCCAGGCAATTCTGGGCGTCATTCCGGCTCCCAACCCCAGCGATGTAGCGGCGAGGCTACAATATTTGAGAAAACTACGTCTGCTCACGCCTTTGCGGCGCATCGCCTGATAAAAGGTCTCCTCGTTATTCGTATTCATAACACGCGTTTCTTCCCCCGTTGAGTTCTGGCGCATGCCGCCAGCGATATCTAAAAAAGCGTATCCGATCGGAGTAGAGAAACAATGCAAAGAGTGTGGTTATGTCCTATTGCGATATTTTCGTGCCTGTTATCTGTTTTTCGCGTTCCAGGAATAAAAAAACGCACAGGGGGGACCGCCCTGTGCGTTGGGTTTATCGCGGAAGAACTTAAACCCCAAGGCGATCGCGTAGGCTGTAATATGCCGCCCCCATGGCGGTAAACGGAATGCGCAGGCTCCGGCCTCCCGGGAACGGGTAGTGCGGCAGTTTGGCAAACGCGTCAAAGCGCTCGGCATCTCCGCGCAGCAGTTCGGAAATCAGGCGCCCTGCCAGGTGAGTACAGGTCACGCCGTGGCCGCTGTAGCCCTGCATATAGTAAATGTTGGTATCAAGACGGCCGAACTGCGGCATGCGAGACAGTGTTAACAGGAAATTACCGGTCCAGCGGTAATCAATTTTTACCCCCTGCAATTGCGGGAAGGTCTTCAGCAGTTTCGGCATTACCAGACGCTCAATATCATCCGGATCGCGAGCGCCGTAGACTACGCCACCGCCGTACAGCAGGCGGTTATCGCCGGTCAGACGGTAGTAATCCAGCAGGTAGTTACAATCTTCCACACAGTAGTTTTTCGGGATCAGCGAGCGCGCCATCTCCGCCGACAGCGGTTCGGTGGCTAACACCTGCGTGCCGCACGGCATGCTGCTTTTTGCCAGCGCAGGTTCCAGTTTGTCTCCGAGGTAGGCGTTGCCCGCGACGATCACAAAGCGGGCCGTCACCTGACCTTTTTCAGTGCTGACCACCGCCGGGCTGGTGTGCTGAATACGGGTGACTGGCGACTGTTCATAGACGCGCCCGCCGTTCAGACGAATGGCGTTAGCTTCGCCAATCGCCAGGTTCAGCGGATGAATATGGCCGCCGCTGTGGTCTAGCAGCGCGCCGACATAACGATCGCTGCTGACTTCGCGGCGAATTTCGCTGCTGTCTAACAGTTCAAGCTGCGTGTTGCCGTAGCGTTCCCAGTTCGACTTCTGCTCTTCCAGCGTTTCCATCTGCTTGTGGTTCAGTGCCACAAACAGCCCGCCGGGGCGATAGTCACATTCGATCTGATAACGCTTGATGCGTTCGCGGATGATATTGCCGCCTTCAAACATCATACTGCCAAGCATTTTGGCGGCGTCCGGGCCATAGGTACGTTCGATAACGTCGATATCGCGACTGTAGGAGTTCACCAACTGACCGCCGTTACGTCCGCTGGCCCCGAAACCAATACGCGCGGATTCCAGTAACACCACGTCATAACCCATTTCCGCTAAATGCAGGGCGGAGGAGAGTCCGGTATAACCACCGCCCACGACGCAAACATCACAGCTAACCGATTCGCTAAGGGTCGGAAACGGTTCGTACTGATTGGCGCTTGCGGCGTAATAACTGCTGGTATGTTCAGTCATGATTAAGACTCCAGAGAGATCCAGATGGTTTTCAGTTCGCTAAATTTTTCCAGCGCATGCAGGGATTTATCGCGCCCGTTACCGCTTTGCTTATAACCGCCGAACGGCACGGTCATATCGCCGTCGTTGTAGTTATTCACGAAGACCGAACCGGCTTTCAGGCGACGGCTCATGCGGTGAGCGCGCGATAAATCACGGGTCCAGACTGCGGCGCCGAGGCCGTAGTCACTGTCGTTGGCTAACGCCAGGGCTTCGGCTTCACTGCTAAAACGGGTGACGACCAGTACCGGGCCGAAGATTTCATCACGGCTAACGTGGGCCTGCGGTGCGGTATCGACAAAAATAGTCGGGCCGATAGCGGCCGGATGTACGTGGCTGCGGCCATCCAGCGCCAGCGTGCCTTGCGCTTCTCCGTCGCGAATAAAACCGTGCACGGTGTCGGCATGCGCATTGTCGATAAGCGTGCCCATCGTGGTTTCCGGATCCAACGGGTTGCCAGGCTGCCAGTTTTTCGCCTGCTCTTTCAGCAGGGCGATGAACTCGTCGGCAATACTCTCTTCCAGCAGCAGACGCGTTCCGGCGATACAAACCTGGCCCTGGTTATAGAAGATACCTGCCGCTGCATTAGCGGCGGCTTTCGGCAGATCCGGGCAGTCGGCAAACACGATGTTGGCGCTTTTACCTCCGGCCTCCAGCCAGACGCGTTTCATGTTGCTGTCGCCAGCATCTTTGAGCAGTTGCTTGCCGGTGCGGGTCGAGCCGGTAAAGGTGATCACATCAACATCCGGGTGCTGTGACAACGCCTGGCCCGCTTCGTGACCATACCCGCTAACAACGCTGAGAACGCCATCGGGCAAACCTGCTTTTTTAGCCAGCGCAGCCAGGCGAATGGCGGTCAGCGGTGATTTTTCGGAAGGCTTGAGGATCACGCTGTTGCCTGCTGCCAGTGCCGGGCCGAGTTTCCAGCAGGCCAGTAGCAGGGGAAAATTCCACGGCACGATGGCCGCAATCACGCCCACCGGTTCGCGGACAATCAGCGCCAGATCGTTCACCGAGGTGGTGGCAACTTCGCCATAGACTTTATCTATAGCTTCGGCGTACCAACGGATAGCGCGGGCCGCGCCGGGAATATCATCACGCAGGCTATGGCGAATCGGTTTACCGGTATCGAGCGTTTCCAGTAGCGCCAGCTCCTCGTGATGCTGCTCCATTAAATCGGCGAGTTTGTGCAGTACCGCTTTGCGCTCTGCGGGTGAGGCTTGCGACCAGTCTCCGCGTTCAAACACGCTACGGGCTGCGGTGACCGCGCGGTCCACATCCGCTTTTTTACCGCGGGCGACTTTAGCCAGAGGACGTTGTCCTGCCGGATCCTGCGTAATAAAGGTTTCGTTATCGGCGGCGGCGCAATATTCGCCGTTAATAAATAAACGGGTTTCTGGTGAATAATGGCTGGCTTTCTCACGCCAATATTTAAAATTCTGAAAGTTCATAGCTATTCCTTTTATATCAATAAGATAAAGTTCGTTGCTGATCTTTTTCAGGCAAAATCAGGCTGCACGATGCCCCAGGGATGTACCCTGTTAATGCGCGTTATTTAAGAAGGCCTGAGAAACTCAGGCCGCTACTTATTAGAAAGTGGTGGGAGTGTGGGCACTGATGATGCGGCAGATCCCTGCCGACGTGTTGCTGAAGCTGTGTGGTATGCCGGTGTTAATGGCATAACTTTGCCCAGCAACAAGAGGATACGTTTGACCGTTGATGGTCAGTATCACTTCACCTTCCAGTATTGTGCCAATCTCTTCACCCTGGTGTTTAATTCTCTCCCCGGTTGTCGTACCTGGCTGATAGGTTTCAAACATCATTGCCAGCGTACGATTCGGATTTCCGTTGTGTACCAGCTTCATGGATACTCCCTGACTCCCGATCTCAATCAAATCATCCTGATTGATAACCACCTGCGGTTCGTCAGGCTTTTCCGGTTCCGCGAAGAACTCGGAGAGCGACAGCCCATATACTTTCAATAGCTTTTGCAGCGTACTGATGGCAGGACTGACTTTATCCTGCTCTATGGTGCTGATGGCGCTATGCGTTAACCCAGACAGTTCGGCGGCACGACGCTGCGAAAGACCCAATTGCTGGCGGATCTCTGACAAACGTTTACCCGGCGCCAGGCCGTCATCGCTCATAATTGCATTTCCTTAACTGTAGTGGTCAGAGTCGCTGTTTTTCAGCGAGGTGGTTCTGACAAGCGGTGATAAAACCTTCAAGTAACAAACGCGACAGGGCGTATTCGCTACTGTTCCATTCCGGGTGCCACTGCACGCCGAGCGCGAAAGGATGGTCATGCACGCTGGCTGCTTCCACTAATCCATCCTGCGAGCGTGCTTCCACGCGCAGCTGCGGGCCAAGGGTTTTTGCGCCCTGTCCATGCAAGGAGTTAACCCAAAACGTGCTGCAACCTGGTATTAACTGAGATAGCAATCCTCCCTGTTGAACCTGGACTTCATGAGATGGCGCATATTGCTGCTCCACCGGGAGTTCCGCATCTTCACGATGTTCCAGAAACTGTGAGTGATCGCACAGGCGACGATACAGAGTCCCGCCAGTGGCGACAACTAATTCCTGTAAGCCCCGGCAGATGGCGAAAATGGGAATGCGCCTTTCGAGTCCGGCGGTAATTAGCGCCATGCTCAGAAGATCACGCCCGGGATCGGCGTCAGACTCATCGCCATTTTCACCATAGAGGTGCGGCTGCACATTGCTTGGGCTTCCTGGCAGGAAGATACCATCCAGTTTCGGTAACAGCGCGTTTAGCAATTCGGGTTCCGCGAGCGCATGGGGAAGCGCTATCGGTAATCCACCGGCATTTAATACCGCATTCAGGTACTTTTCTTGCAGAGTCTGGGTCTGGTGACCCTTAAGCCTGTTCCTACACATCACTACACCAATAACTGGCTTGTCAAATATATTGCCCATGATCGACCTCACGTTTTGGAATAAATTATTGCCAAACGGTTCCTTGTTGTGCCATTCCGTTCATTATTTTCTCAATCTAGCAGCGAAATAACCTTCCAGCAAACTTAATTTAACATTTGACAAACAATTTGTTTGCATCCAGAGTCGAAGGGTGGACATTATATTTAACAGTCAAATCACAGAACAGCTTACCAGGCCAACGGCGGTGAATCATGGAAACCAATATCGTAGAAGTTGAGAATTTTGTTCAGCATTCTGAAGAGAGACGAAGTAGCGCGTTTGCACGCGAAGTTAAGCAGTATCTGGAACGCTATCCTAATACGCAGTATGTGGATGTGCTGTTAACCGACCTTAATGGCTGTTTTCGCGGTAA
>ERZ1026931.183-NODE-183-length-28735-cov-7.966213_pt1 | contig 28735 bp, 27 predicted proteins | sample MGYA00519253_ERZ1026931 | MGnify/ENA primary metagenome ERZ1026931 (study PRJEB26926, sample SAMN06164831) | human gut metagenome | biome: ENVO:00009003; feature: ENVO:2100002; material: ENVO:00002003 | host: Homo sapiens | place: USA | collected 2012 ... | reverse complement strand
CAGATGTGTATAAGAGACAGATAGAAATAGCGGGTCTGAGAGAAAAAATTTTTTTCGTACTTTGTCAGCTGACGGAACGGGATATTCAGAGAGGGCTGCACATACATTGGAACCCCCCTTGCCTGGACGCTACATAATTAAAAACCGTTCGTATGCCATAGGCAGAAGCCCACTACTTTCTGGTGGTGGGAGGAGCCTTGTGCATCTTTAGTAATCGCCTATATGTACCCCCTGTCATCGCCTGCATATACCCCCTGCGGCTTTACATTGTTTTGGTTCTGTGCTATAATCACAGGCAGAATTGGGTATCAAGGAGGCGGCAGCATGGATACTGTACAGGGAACGGATCTGACAGATCTCCCCTCCCCCACGAAAGAGCAGTTCTCTCCGATCTCGGCCCATGCAACGGAGGACATCCTGGCAGAAAAGTACGAAAGCATTTTCAGGCATGGTATTCGTGCGTCAAAGGCAACTGATTTCTATACCCTTCACACGCTCTACCACCTTCAGAACGCAAGCGTTGATCTGGAGTATCTCCGCACAACCGTCCTGCATACTGCGCAGCGCCATAATTCTCTTGCCAATATCCGCAGTTGGAAACCCCGCCTGACAGAAATGCGTGAGGAACCTCCTCTGTACCAGCTTTGGAAGAGTTTTGCAGCCGAAAATAGCTATGCAGGCACAGTTCCCTTTTCTGATGTCCTGGATACAGTCGAGCAGCTGGCAGCGGCTCTCGACCTGTGAAAAAAGAAGCCCTGACTTGCACACATCGCAAGCCAGGGCTTCTTTTTTGGAACTGGATCAGTTAGGCGTTGCATCTGTAGTCACAATGATTACAGATGCAGGGTCAGCCACGCCGGTGTTGTTTTTGTGTCTCCCGCTGCTGCCAGCGATTACCGCCACGGCGACACAGGCCGCCACAGCGACGAGAATCAGCCAGCACCACCACTTCTTATACAGCGGAATTTTCTTCTGTTCTACGGACTGTACAGCCGTCTGGGAAGCTTCATTGACTTCAGGCATACACGCTATCTCCTTCTGTGTTTTGATTTGCACGTCCATTATATATTTTATTCCGCTATTAGTCAACGCCACCTGAGATACATTCAGGCAAAAAAAGAAGCCCTCGGATCGGTTTGAGAAATTTAAGACGGGCGTATCGTCTCAAGTCTCGAAATCCATCCAAGGGTTCCTTTTGAACAGTTATAGTTTATAGGCTTGGGTCTACAGAGATGGGAAGCGGATCTTGAATATGGCTCGCTTTTGCTTGCCTGGTAGTCAAGGGCTTCATCATTTTAACAAGTGACCGCAGTACGCAAGTCCATCGCTCTGAAGAAAGAGTCGTGCATACGAAGATGGCATCCTCCAAATGAGAAACTGTGCCTCAAACGGTCCATCGGAGTACACGGGTGACTCTCTAACACTTTACCTCTAACGAGGCCCAATAATGACTCAGACGCATTGTTCTGCTTCATTTAACTTCTTCTACAATATGCCGATATTATAGCGGATTGTTTGCGATATGTCAACTCCCATTTCATGCCGGTTGAAAGGAATCTGATTCAAGCCATGGTGGCGGACTGTTGTCGGCTGCATTCCCCTTCTTGGTCAGCCCTCTCATGCCTTGACGCTCCCCATGCCCAAAGGCAGGAAAAAACGGGACCTTTTTCAAGATCCCGCCATCCCAGCTAAATTAAAAGAAAGGAAAAAATAGCTCATCGAGGAATATGAGTAAGTGTACTCTGCTCTTATTACAGCAATGAAAGTTGTGAGATAATGAATACAAATGACATAAAAAAGAAAAAACTGTAATACGAGGGTGGCTCCTCAATGTTCCATTATCATAGCAGATTTTGAGTGTTTTGTCAAATCCGGCATGGTACACATTTAATTCACCAATGTTCTCAGCACAGCCATGATCTGACCATAGTCGATATCCGCAGCGTAAGCGAACTGTTTTCGGTATTTTTCCCACATGGCTTTCAGTTCTGGGCTTTCCTCGATATTCCGCAAGATGGCGGGGACATCTGCGATCTGCTGTGTCGTTCCACGGTGGTTTGCAGTTGCCTTCAGTGCGTCCGCAAACACTGCTCTATCGAATTTTTGAGTCGTTGCCAGTATATAGGCATCGTAAAAATCTCTTGGGCGGGTGTTGAACACGCTGCGGCGCAGGAGCGTTTCCACCTTTTCCGCCATGACGGTTTCGATGTTGTATGCCCACAGTTCATAGGATTTTTCCTCATCGAAGATTTCAGAAAAGTTGTACTGCACAGCATGGGGCGTAATGGCATCCCCGGTAGACACATCAATGCTGAGCGGTGTCAGGAGCGTGTCAAATCTGGCATTCAGCATCACCCGATAGCCGCCGTAAATATCATCCTCCCGGATGGGAGAGATGGTGCCGATTTCAAACGTTACGCCATCGTCAAACCCAATGCCGCACACTTCTTCCAAAGCGGTGCGAATCGCTTCTGGTGTCAGGGGCAGGTTTTTAAGTGTAGTGTCCAGATCCATGGTAGCACGGTTATTCAGGCCAACAATGGAAGCCACCAGCATACCGCCTTTCAACACGAACTTCTCCTTGTACCGGGATGCCGAGAGACGGACCAGCAATCGCTCAAACATATAGTTCTGCAAAATCACCTGTGCCGGAATATTTTTCTGTTTTGCGATATTGCGGATTTTCGCTTTCAGGCTCATTGCATTGCTCACAGAAGTACCTCCAAATACTGACGCAGGATATTTGACACCCGCATCTTTTTTGCGTATGTGTTCAGCTTGTTCAAATCCTTTCTGGGACTGGCTGCATACAGCTTCAGTGCCGCAAGGAATGTCTCTGTCCCCATTTTGTTGCGGCTGCGGACGCAATCGCAGATTGTCCGTTCCAGATCGTATGCAGGGACAGCATTTCCGGCAGGGGTTTTCAGAACCGTTTTCCCAAGGGTAAACAGCTCCGGCTTGATGTAGTACACCTTGCATTCTGATTTAATTGCAGCGGAAGGGATGCAGCCGGATGGGGCCGTTACCGTATGTTCAAATGGTGTCCGGTCGGAAATGCCATGCAGATACAAAGCCGTTTCGTGGGAGAAGATAATATTCTCAGATCGTTTGCTGATAGACAGCAGCTCATCCGGCAGATCGTCCGGAAGCATGTATTGCCCTTTTACAATACGCTGGATTTGATTTTCTTTGCAAAGTTTATAGAACATCGCCTTTGAAATCCCATGCTGCGCCGCAACCTTCGTTTGGATGATCCCTCCGTGCTCCCTTGCAATGGCTGCCAATTCCATCATGTAATCCATTTCCTCACCTCACTTGTCTTAATCTAATAATACTATACCCAGAATTATGATAAAAGTCAACAACGTGATAATTGGTGGCGGCACAAAGGGCTGTTGCAAAATTCGCTTTTGCAACAGCCCCACTCTTTGATTTTTAGTTGATCGTCAGAACAACGGTAAATCCAGAACCGGTTGCGCCCTTGGATACCCAGATCTCACATTCGCCGGGAGCGATTGCCGTGTAGGTTCTAAAGTTTTCTGCACTGGTCACGATGCCAGCACCGGCATAATTGGGACCATCCAGGAACGACTGGATCGGTGCATTGACGTTCGCCTGGGACAGCTGCGCCATAGGGTTGCCGGAAGCAAAGGCCAAGGTATCGCCCACATTGCAGGAGATGTAGACTGTACCGCTGTCCTCCATGCCAGAGCCAATCTGCGACTGCCCGCCATCCTGGATCAGGTAGATGTCACACGTCCAGGTCTCCTCGACATAGGATGTCGTAGGCTCCGTCTGCGGCGTGCTGACAGGAGGACTGTAGGTGGAGCTGCTGCCACCGCCGCCTCCGCCACTTGCCCAAGTGTTCCGTGGCGGGGTTGTGGGCGTTGTAGGTGCTTCTGTGGGCGCTGTGGTCGCATCAGGCGGCTCTTCCGTTGGGACGAGGGAACTATTGGTGCGCTCGAAATTAACGGCAAGACGCTTATCCAGGTTCCCGTCCTGGGATTCCGCTTTCCTGTTCAATAACTTGCTTCAAATGACCCGGTTTGACAAGGTTTTCTCCCATGATTACGATAGTGTGGAAAAGACCGAATACTGGAAATTCCTGGAGCAAGTCAGAGAACACGCTGCTATTGCTTGCGCCACAGATGACGTGATGCGCAAATGCACGGAGATCACCTACATCATGATGGGTATGCTTCCGTACATCAAAGAGCAGATCCAGGAAAATCAACAACAGGAACAGGCTGATAGTCAGCAGAGTCAGCAAAATAGTCAGCAGAACAGTTCCAGCAATCATCCAAACAGTTCCAGTAGCCAGCAAAGCGGCTCCAGCAACCAGCAGAGCAGTTCCGGAAGCCAGCAAGGCTCTACCGGCTCCACTGGCAGCCAGAGCGGGCAAAACGGGATGCCTCAGATATCTTCGCAGGATATCGAGAAAATTCTGAACCAACTGGCACAGGGAGCCTCACAGAGCAATGCGCCTCAGGCTCCTGAGATGAATCGTTCTTCCCAGAAAGCACAGGATATGCGCAATGCGGAAAGAGGCGGTTCCAAAGAGCAACGTTCTGAGCGGCAGGCAAATGGGAACAACTCAGCAGCCAAGGACACACTGGAACGTCTTGCGGAGGCCGTAGCGAACCGTCAGGCCGAAAATGAAGTCTCCCAGGAAAATCTACATCAGGATTCTGTTGTCCTGAATCTGGCAAGCCAGACATCCCCTCACGCAAATTACGAAAGCACAGTCGTTCTTCCTCGTGCAGTCACGCAGGACGACATTGACACCTACAATTTCATGATGAAGGATCTCGCTGCCTACTCCAAACGCCTTCAGAGACAGATGCTTGACATCCTGAAGGATCTCCGGGAGGGAACTGTGTCCAAGCACAGGGCGTTCGGACGAAAGTTCGATACTCGTGACGCTTACAGACCCGATCAGAAATACTTCATGTCGAAAAAGAACCCCACCGAGATCCCCGATATGTCCATCTTTGTCCTAATCGACCATTCCGGTTCGATGAACGGTGAAAGAATGGAGGCCGCACAGAAAACAGCAATGCTTCTGTATGACTTTGCCACCAACATCGACATCCCGGTTGCAGTTGCGGGCCACAACGATAGAGGCAGCGTTTTTTTCAAACTGTACACCGGCTTTGAAAAAGCTTCACGCACCGAGAAGTATCGCTTGGCCCAAATGGAACCGAGTGGTCGAAACCGTGACGGCATGGCAATCAACATGGCTTCTGCTATGTTGGAAAAACGCCAGGAAGAAATCCGAATGTTGATTATCATTTCGGATGGACAGCCAAACTCCCGTGCTTATAGCGGAGAGGAAGCTGCACGAGACATCCAGGATATCATTGGTAAGCTCCGCCGCAAGAACATCGAGGTTCTGGCAGCTGGTATCGGAGGGGATAGGGAACGGGTCAAGGAAATCTACGGAAACGATAACTATATTGACATTTCCGACCTGAGTGCCTTACCCAAAACTCTGACAAACATCGTCAGAAAGAAAGTTTACGCAGCCATGTAACAGAATGAGCCACGGACCATTACGGTTCGTGGCTTGTTCTTTTCTTGTGGCGGCAGATTGAACTTCGGGTCATAATGACCTGAAGTTGCGTTCGTCTATGAACCTTTCGTGACTTCAACCTTGGAAAAGTTGCATGTATCAAGAATATATGGTAAAATACAAGCGTTCCATAGATGGGACGCTAATTTTTGTTTACGATCCAGGAGGAAATAAATCATGACCAAGAAAGAGCTTGCATCCATCGTCAGCGAGAAGGTCAGCCTGTCTAAGAAAGATGCTGAGTCCGCCGTCAACGTGGTGTTCGACTCCATCGCCCAGGCTATGAAGGAAGGCGACAAGGTAAACATCGCTGGTTTTGGCATCTTTGAGGCCAAGGAGCGATCTGCAAGAACTGCCAAGAATCCCCAGACCGGCGAGACCATTGAGATCGCAGCAAGGAAGGTCCCCACCGTTAAGTTCGGCAAGACCGTAAAGGAACTGCTCGTAGAGTAAACTACAGATCCCGGTATTCCTTTGCATCACGACAAACCCTCCAGACTTTGTGATATGTCTGGAGGGGATTTTGTGCTGTTTTAAGAAATTCCTAGAAAATCTGAGTATTTTCGGCATACGATTGACTGATGATGTAAAATAATAGTTGCAAATAAAAATAGTCCGTGCTATAATCGACAAGAAAGGCACGAGGCGGATACGCTTTCGCATATCCGCCTACCCCACAACAAACACTACAGAGACTGGAACTCTCTGTAGTCATATGGACAAAGTTTACGAGAAGGTGTCAGCCTACGGGCCGTCCTACTGCGTCGATCTGCACGATCTGGTTTAATCAGCCATCCGTCGGTGGAGTGCAAGGAGCAGTGCAACGGTAGGATGTCAAAATGAAGCGCTTCGATTCCTGCTTTTTGCGGGGGGAACTGGGCAGAAGAAGAAGACTTGTTAAATTGTTGTCCAAGCCGAAACACATATTTACTGCGGTGGCTGACTGATTGGGTGTATACTTCCAAGGTGTGCTGGCGGAGAGAGTGGGATTCGAACCCACGGCGCATTGCTGCGTCACTGGTTTTCAAGACCAGCTCCTTAAACCACTCGGACACCTCTCCAAATCGTGCCTGTTCTTCAAAAATGAAAAACAGGAAAGTGGCGGAGTGAGAGGGATTTGAACCCTCGCGCGCTTTTTAGACGCCTACTCCCTTAGCAGGGGAGCCCCTTCGGCCTCTTGGGTATCACTCCGAATAAAAAGAAAACTATTCACTTGATTGCCAAAGTATTCTAGCATATGGCAGAATGTTTGTCAAGCACTAATCTCGCCCCTGCGTCAAAGCTCTTGACAATTTTCCCTCTGGATGATATATTTTATGAAGTCTGGAGAGATGTCCGAGCGGTTTAAGGAGCCAGTCTTGAAAACTGGTGATGGGGCAACCCACCGTGGGTTCGAATCCCACTCTCTCCGCCACTTACTCCACCGCAATTCTATCGGAATTGCGGTGGTTTTTCTGCGTCAGCGCAAACCTGTCGGTCAGGCGTTGACAAACGCCCTCCGAACGATTACAATAGACAAAAATTACATTATGAGGTGATTTCTCATGGATTCCAAGCTGCGCCCCGAAACACTGTGCATTCAGGCCGGTTATACGCCCAAAAACGGCGAGCCCCGCCAGATCCCCATCGTCCAGAGTACCACATTCAAGTACGACACCTCCGAGGATATGGGAAAGCTCTTTGATCTGGAAGCCGAGGGCTATTTCTACTCCCGTCTGGCAAATCCCACCTGTGACGCCGTCGCCGCCAAGATCTGCGCGCTGGAGGGCGGCACCGCCGCCATGCTCACCGGTTCCGGACAGGCGGCCAACTTCATGGCGGTGTTCAACATCGCCGGATGCGGCGATCACATCGTTGCCAGCTCCGCCATCTACGGCGGCAGCTTCAACCTTTTCTCCGTCACCATGAAGAAAATGGGTCTGGAAACCACCTTTATCGACCCGGACTGCACCGAGGAAGAACTGAACACCGCCTTCCGTCCCAACACCAAAGCCGTGTTCGGCGAGACAATCGCCAACCCCGCCCTGACGGTGCTGGACATTGAGAAATTCGCCAAGGCCGCCCATGCCCACGGCGTTCCCCTCATTGTGGACAACACCTTCGCCACCCCCATCAACTGCCAGCCCTTCCGGTGGGGCGCGGACATCGTCACCCACTCCACCACCAAGTACATGGACGGTCACGCCTCCGCTCTGGGCGGCGCCATCGTGGACAGCGGCAAGTTCGACTGGACGGCCTACCCGGACAAGTTCCCCGGCCTGTGTACCCCTGACGACAGCTACCACGGCGTCACCTACACCCAGCGCTTCGGTCCCGGCGGCGCGTTCATCACCAAGTGTACCGCCCAGCTGATGCGGGACTTTGGCTGCGTCCAGTCCCCCCAGAGCGCGTTCCTGCTGAATCTGGGTCTGGAAAGCCTGCCCTTCCGCATGAAGCAGCACTGCGCCAACGCCCAGGCCGTGGCGGAATATCTGCAAGGTCACGAGAAGGTCAAGTGGGTAAAGTACGCCGGGTTGAAGGGCGACAAATATTACGATCTTGCCCATAAGTACATGCCGAACGGCACCTGCGGCGTCATTTCCTTCGGCCTCTACGGCGGCCGGAAGGCGGCCGAGATCTTCATGAAGCACCTGAAACTGGGTGCCATCGAGACCCACGTGGCCGATTCCCACACCTGCTGCCTGCACCCCGCTTCCTCCACCCACCGTCAGATGACCGACGCGGAGCTGGACGCCGCCGGTGTCGGTGCCGACCTCATCCGCCTGAGCTGCGGTCTGGAAAACGCGCAGGATCTTATCGAGGACATCGCGCAGGCATTGGAGAACGTGTAATCAGGAGGAAAGCGTATGCCCATTCAGATTCCCAACGACCTGCCGGCAGCGGGCATTCTGCAGCAGGAAAACATTTTCGTTATGCGAAAGACCCGGGCAGAGACCCAGCACATCCGCCCTCTGGAAATCGTGCTGTTGAATCTCATGCCAACGAAAATCGTCACGGAGACCCAGCTCAGCCGTCTGCTCGGCAACACGCCTTTGCAGGTGCATCTGGAGCTGATGATGGTCTCCTCCCACCGCTCCAAAAATACCCCGCAGGAGCATCTGCTGAATTTCTATAAAACCTTCGACGAACTGAAGGATCGGAAATTCGACGGCATGGTGATCACCGGCGCGCCGGTGGAGCAGATGCCCTTTGAAGAGGTGGACTACTGGCCGGAGCTGTGCCAGATCATGGAGTGGAGCAAAACCAACGTCCATTCCACCTTCCACATCTGCTGGGGCGCGCAGGCGGGACTTTACTACCACTACGGCATTCAGAAAAAAGCCCTCCCGGAAAAGCTGTTCGGCGTGTATCCCCACCACGCGGACTACAAGCGTGCCATTCTGCTCCGGGGCTTCGACGATGAATTCTGGATTCCCCACTCCCGGCACACCACCGTGGAGCGTGCCGATATCGAGGCCGTTCCCGGCCTGAAAATTCTGGCTTCCTCTCCGGACGCCGGAGTCTACGCTGCCATGAACAAGGAAGGCCGTCAGATTTTCGTCACCGGCCACGCCGAGTACGATGCGGACACGCTGGAAAAGGAATACCTCCGGGACAAAGCGCAGGGTCTGCCCATCCACGTCCCAGCGAACTACTATCCCAACGACGATGACACCCAGTGCCCCGTCGTCCGCTGGCGGGGGCACGCCCATCTGCTGTTCAGCAACTGGCTGAACTACTTTGTCTACCAGACGACGCCATACGACATCATGGCCGTCGGCGTGGAGTCCACCCGCGAATAAAAGTTTACAATGCAGCCGCCGTCCCACACTTGAAATGGGACGGCGGCTGCTGTATAATTCTAGAAAAATTCTGAATTGCGAGGTAAACGCCATGCTCACCACAATTCTTTTTGATCTGGACGGCACGCTGCTTCCCATGGATCAGGAGGTGTTCGTCAAGGACTACCTGAACCGTCTGGCAGCCAAAATGGTGCCTTATGGCTACGACCCTCAGATGTTGGTCAAGGCCGTCTGGCGCGGCACCGGCGCTATGGTCGCCAATGACGGCAGGAAGAGCAACGAGGCCGTCTTCTGGGAAACCTTCGCCGACATGTTCGGTCAGGACGCTTTGGAAGACGTCACCCTCTACGACGAATTCTACGAAACGGAATTTCAGGAATGCCGCCACAGCTGCGGCTTTCAGCCCGCCGCGGCGGAAACCATTCGCACCCTCCACGCCATGGGGTACCGCACCGTGCTCGCCACCAATCCCCTTTTCCCGCCCACGGCCACCCAGAGCCGGGTCCGGTGGGCCGGTCTGATGCCCGAGGACTTCGACTTCATCACTACATATGATAATTCCTCCTTCTGCAAGCCAAATCCGGACTACTACCGGGAAATTCTGGGTAAACTGGGATTGAACGCCGGAGAATGTCTCATGGTGGGCAACGACGTAAACGAGGACATGATCGCCCAACCCCTTGGTATGCAGGTATTCCTCCTCACCGACTGCCTCATCAATAAAGAAAACAGGGACATTTCTCAGTATCCATACGGCAGCTTCCCGGAGCTGATGGACTATATCCGGGGCTTATGATATGACAGTTTTTCTATTTCTTTTGTGTGCCATCGCGGCAATTTTGCTGATGGGAGGGTACTATACCTACCGCATCGCATTCTACTCCCCGAAAAAGGGGCGGGACAAAATCTCCACCTTCGCCAGCCACAAATATGACCCTTACCGCAAGGAGATCAACCGCCTGTTCTGCCAGCTCAGCGACCGTCCCTACGAGGAGGTTTCCATCGTATCTTTCGACGGGCTTGCCCTGTTCGGGCGTTATTACCACGTCAAAGACGGTGCGCCGCTGGACATCGGCTTTCACGGCTACCGCAGCAGCGCCCTGACGGACTTCGCCGGCGGCAGCGAACTGAGCATTTCCATGGGGCACAATCTCCTGCTCATCGACGAACGCGCCCACGGCAGAAGCGAAGGCCGCACCATCACCTTTGGCATTCAGGAGCGGTGGGACGCGGAAAGCTGGGCACGCTACGCCGTGGAGCGATTCGGTGCAGATGTGCAGATTATCCTCTACGGCGTTTCCATGGGTGCGGCGACGGTGCTGATAGCTGCCGGGCTGGACTTGCCCGAAAACGTGAAAGGAATCATCGCCGACTGCCCCTATTCCTCCCCCGGAGACATCATCCGCAAGGTCGCAAGGGATATGCACATGCCCGACCGCTTGGCATGGCCGTTTGTGAAGATCGGCGGTCGGGTCTACGGCGGCTTTGACGTTGACGAAATGGACGCCGCCCGGGCAGTGAAACAGGCAACGGTGCCCATTCTCATCATCCACGGAGAAAGTGACAGCTTTGTCCCCTGCGAAATGAGCGACATCGCGGCAGAAAATCCTGCGCTGATAACACGATACACCTTCCCCGGTGCCGATCACGGGTTCAGCTATCTGGTGGACACACCCCGCTACAAAGAAATCGTGACCGAGTTCGCGGAAAAGGTACTTGCGCCGAAAGCATAACTGCCGCCACCGCCGGAATGGGCGGGGTGCATCAGATAGTGAAAGGCACAGCGGGATAATCCGCTGTGCCTGTTCTAATGCCAGCGCCCCTTCCCTCTCCCTATGGGAGAGGTGGCCGAGCAGAGCGAGGACGGAGCGGGGAAACTAGGCGTAATACCCTCTCAGTCACCTTCGGTGACAGCTCTCCCAGAGGGAGAGCCAAGGGGCTGTACCAATACTCCGGCGCGGACGTTTTGCGGCAGGGATAGCGCAAAACAATCCCTCTTGATTTTTCCCCAAAAAAGAATACAATGGACGCATATTGTTTCCCGTGAAAGGATGCCGTTTTATGAACAAAATTTACATTCCCGAAAACTACAAGCCGGTGCTGGACGCCTACGACACCCAGCGCGCCATTGCCTATATCAAGGAGACGTTCCAGCAGGAATTTTCCAAGGCGCTGAACCTGAAGCGCGTCTCCGCGCCCCTGTTCGTCACCGAAAGCTCCGGCCTGAACGATAACCTGAACGGCTACGAGCGGCCTGTGGCCTTTGACATTCCCGCCGTGGGCATGGACGCTCAGGTGGTGCATTCTCTGGCAAAATGGAAGCGTCTTGCCCTCAAGCGCTACAATTTCACCGTTGGAAATGGCCTGTACACCGACATGAACGCCATCCGCCGGGACGAAGCGCTGGACAACATCCATTCCATCTACGTCGATCAGTGGGACTGGGAGAAGATCATTACCCGGGAAAACCGGAATCTGGACTTCCTGAAGCTCATCGTCCGCGCCATCGTGGGTGCTATCTGCGACACCAACGACCGCCTGCACGTTCGCTTCCCCCAGCTGCGCACCGAGCTGAGCCGGGAGGTCACCTTCATCACCGCGCAGGAGCTGGAAGACATGTATCCCGGTCTGGAAACCGGTTCCCAGCGGGAAAACGCCTTTGTCCGGGAGCATAAGACTGCCTGCGTCATGCAGATCGGCGGACTTCTCCGCTCCGGCAAGCCCCACGACGGCCGCGCCCCCGACTATGACGACTGGAATCTGAACTGCGACATTTTCTTCTGGGACGAAACGCTGAACCGAGCGCTGGAGGTTTCCTCCATGGGCATCCGTGTGGACGCGGAATCCCTCGACCGCCAGCTGACCCTCGCCCACTGCGATGACCGGCGGGCGCTGCCCTTCCACAAGATGCTGCTGAATAACGAGCTGCCCCTGACCATCGGCGGCGGTATCGGCCAGAGCCGTCTGTCCATGCTGATGATGGGCTGCGCCCACATCGGCGAAGTACAGTCCAGCGTATGGGACAGCAAAACTGTGGACGCCTGCGCAAAGGCCGGGATCCCGCTGCTGTAATTTACATACTGACAAAAGACGCGGCCGACACGACCGCGTCTTTTTCGTATAAACAGATATCAAAAATAGGTTGATTTTATCCTAATATTTGAGTATACTAATAACAAAGGAGGCATTGCCATGAATATTGATACCAATACCATCGTTCCCATCTCCGTAGCCAATCAGAATTTCTCAAAGGTTGCCCGGCTGGTTGACCAGTATGGTTCCGCCGTTATTATGAAAAACAACACGCCCCGGTATATCATCTACGAATTCAACCAAGCGGACACCATGCAGGCGGCAGCCGACGACGATGTGCTTGCTTCCTCCGCGAAGCTCATGCAGCGCAACACGCATGTATATGAGGAACTGGCAAAATGAAGCTTCTCAGTAGGCGTCAAATTCTGATGTTGCATTCCATGCTGATCGCGCAGTCCGGCGGCATGGATGGGCTGCGTGATGAAGGTCTGCTGGACTCCGCAGTCAACACGCCGCTGCAAGCCTTCGGCGGGCAGGAACTCTACCCCACAATTCTCGAAAAAGCCGCCCGTCTGGGTTATGGGCTCATTCACAATCACCCTTTCGTGGACGGCAACAAACGCATCGGAACTCACGCCATGCTCGTATTTCTGGACATCAACAACATCACACTTTCCTACGAAGATGACGATTTGATTTCCGTCATTCTCCGCGTTGCCGCCGGTGATATGGATGACCATGGGCTTCTTGAATGGCTGAAAAATCACATTGAATAGTGGGGTTGGCAGACATTGCCAACCCCACACTTTTAATAATAGAAAAACTTATAAAACGAAGGATACACATTCAGCAGCTGCTGCAAATTTGTCCGGGAATTGGAACCGGGGTCGCGGATGGTAAATCCGGACGCCGACAGGCTGCTTCCCCCGGTATACCCCGTGACCACCACCCAGTGCTGACCGCCATAGGCATTGCTGACGCCGAGCAAGACAGGTTTTCCCTGCTTCAGCTTACCATAAACGGTACTGAGATATCCGGAACCGTCCGTAACCGCCGTATAGTGGCTCGGCCAATAGAGACTGCCCGAGGGCGTATAGGTAAGCTTCTTCGCCATAGCGTCGGGGTAGATGGTTCTTCCCGTGCGGAAGGACTCCATCATTGCCACCGCCGTTGTGGCGCAGCCGATCTGAGAAAAGGTCTTCCCGGATGTACCGATCCGGACATCCGCCCAGCGGGCGTCCGTCTGCTTGAAATTCGGCACGTTCAGGGACACTGAAGCATAGTTTCCGGACAGATATTGCGCGCTGACGTATCCGGTTTTCGTTCCGCCGTAAAGGACGCGGCTCCATCCGTTCGCAGTGGACAGACGGATGACCGTTTCCCCCTTGCTGAGGGTGCCGACCTTTCCATAGGCCGTCCCCGCCCCGCTGCGGACGTTCAGCGTGCCGCTGCTTACCGCCACGGATACCGGGATCCCCTCCGTCACCGTGATGAAGCCCGCGTGGCAGTAGCCGTACTTCCCTTTTGCGTATTCCACCTTCCACCAGTCGCCGGACTTGGAGATCAGCGTAACATAGCTTCCCTTATTCAGCGACGCGGCCACCGCTGCGCTGGAGGACGGGCTGCTTCGCACGTTCAGCTTCCCGGAAGCAGTCGTCACGACACCGGCTTTGGAATCCGCCGTGGCCGCCTCAGCCCGCATCGGCAGAAGGAACGCTCCCAAAAGGAGCAGAACCGATACAGTACAAGTCAGAATTCGTCGAATAACAATCACCTCGTTCTGTTTTCTTGCATATATGCACAGCAATTGTAACACATTTGTAACCATTTGGGAATACGCCAAATTCTGACAAAAAAACGCAGGAGCCGGTAAACCCGCCGCTCCTGCGCTATTCTTTACTTAATTGAACCGCACCACATTGTTGGCAAACCGGTAAAAGCTCCCGGCAAATTCCTGCCCCGCGCGTCCCGGTACGCTGATGAACAGCAGCGGCGTGCGCTTGCGGAAGTAGTTCGCCCACTTGGGGTCATAGGCCATGCAGGTCTCCCACATCTTTTTCAGCTCGGCATCCGTCTCGGCGGACTTGTTCAGCCGGGTCGTGAGAATGGAGATGCCGAACATCATGAACAGGTCGTGCTTCATGTACCGTTTCAGCCGGGGTTCGGTGATGTCGTCCAAGTGACAGGTGGTGAAGCACCGCTCCGTCACAAGGATCTGATCTGCGTGGCGCTTGGCCAGAGCGGCAGACTGCACCGACTGATCCGGCCGGCCGATCCAGTAACGGTAAAGGTCTGCGTTGAGATAGTACATTTTCCGCACATAGGGTATCGTCTGATAGATCATCAGGTTGTCCTCATAGAAAACATGTTTGGGAAGCGGCTGCTCCCATTTACGCATGATCTCGGTGCGGAAAGTGCTGGAATGGATGGTGAGCATCTGGTATACCCGGAAGGGTTTGGTATCCTCCCATGTGAAGATACGTTTCTCCGGCAACACGGCGGAATAGTTGATGGAGCGATCCCCGTCGCCGTCGGAATGGACGTAGTAGTAGTTTGTCACTACCATATCCACGCCGCCCTGCCGCTCACATTCCTCAAGAGCGTCCAGAAATTTGGGGAAATCGGGGCTGAGGGTGTCGTCGCTGTCCACGACCTTGAAATAGGTGCCGGTGGCGTGCTTCAATCCCTGATTGATGCCCTCACCGTGGCCGCCGTTTTCCTGATGAATGACCCGCACAATGTCCGGGAATTTCCGGGCATATTCGTCGGCGATTTTTCCGGTGTTATCCTTGGAGCCGTCATCAATAATGATGATCTCCACCCGGTTTCCCCCGGGCAGGAGGCTCTGGATGCACTTTTCCATATAGTCCTGAGAATTGTAGCAGGGTACTGTGACCGTCAGAAGCTTCATTTATCTTTCTCCTTCGATTTCTGATTTGGCAAGGCTCAGCGCCCGGAGGATTACCGCGTCCATGTCGTAATAGCGGTACTCCCCCAACCGGCCGCCGAAAATGGTTTTGTCTTCCTTATCCGCCAGCACCTTGTACTTTCCATACAGGGCGTTGTTCTTTTCATCGTTCACGGGATAGTACGGCTCCACCCCCCGCTTCCACTCGGAACTGTACTCCCGGGACACCACAGTTTTCGGCTGGGTGCCGAACTCGAAGAACTTATGCTCGATGATGCGGGTGTAGGGCGTCTCCCGGTCGGTGTAGTTGATCACGGCGTTGCCCTGAAAATTCGGCATATCCAGCACCTCCGTCTCAAACCGGACGGAGCGGTAGCTCAGCGGGCCGTAGCAATAGTCAAAATAGCTGTCAATGGAACCGGTGTAAACAACCTTGTCCGCCAGCGCGTTCAGCTCGGCTCTGTGCTCCAGATAGTCCACATTCAGCCGCACCTCGACGCCATCCAGCATATTCTCCACCATTTGGGTGTAGCCGCCCATGGGAATGCCCTGAAACCGGGCGTTAAAGTAGTTATTGTCAAAGGTAAGGCGCACAGGCAGGCGCTTGATGATAAAGGCAGGAAGCTCCCTGCAGGGGCGCCCCCACTGCTTTTCGGTGTAGCCCTTCACCAGCTTTTCGTAAATATCCGTGCCGACGAGGGAAATGGCCTGTTCCTCCAGATTCTTCGGCTCCACAATCCCGGCAGCCTTCCGTTGACGGGCAATCTCCGCCTCCGCCTGCTGTGGAGTCGTCACGCCCCACATTTTATTGAAGGTATACATGTTGAAGGGCAGAGAGTACAGCTCCCCGTGGTAATTCGCCACCGGGGAATTGGTGTAGCGGTTGAATTCCGCAAACCGGTTGACATACTCCCACGCGGTCTTGTCGTTGGTGTGGAAAATATGGGCGCCGTAGGTATGTACCTGGATTCCCTCGATTTCCTCGGTATACACATTGCCGCCGACGTGACTCCGCCGGTCGATCACAAGCACGGACTTCCCCGCCGCCTTCGCCTGCTGGGCAAAGACAGCGCCGAACAGCCCCGCTCCCACGACCAGATAATCATACCCCATGGATAGTACTCCTTTGCCGGTTTCTTTACTGAGACTATACCATATTGCCGGGGGTTTGTCATCATAATTTTAATTTAAGAATTGGTTGGCAAATCAGTCCTGCCCGCTGACGGAATCCAGATTCTTCCATCCATAGCGGAAAATGGATACGATCATGGATATTTCCGTAACGATCTCGTCCAGAATCCCAGCCCAGGAGCCGATGATTCCATCGTAAATAATCCACAGCGGCGAATTGACAAACATCCCTACAAGGCGGATCTTCTTCGGGCTGTACGTATACCCGCCGACCGTGGCCGCAATATTCGCGGCCACCGGCAGAATTGACCACCAGCCGTCCCAGGTGAAAATCAGCGCCGTCACCTGCATGACGCACAGCGCGGCGCACATGATTTTCCCTTTCAGAAAGCTGCTCCTGCTCCCCAGACAAAAGGAGCGAACCGTGTTCAGAACATAGCTGATCCCCCCGGTGATCGCGCCCAGCATCAGCAAATGTACTGTGTAGCACAAGTAGGAAACAAACTGGACGCGGAACAGCGTCCGGTTGTTTTTGCACTGATACGACAGGAAAAACAAAACCGTCCCGAAAAGGCCGATCGCCTGTATGAAAATGGATTTTCCCGACATAGTGCCCCTCTTTTCCGGAATATTTTTCTGTGAATCTGCATAAATAAAAAAAGTTCCGGGTTCTGCCTGTTTTGAAGGCAAAACCCGGAATTTTGTTGGCGGAGAAGGAGGGATTTGAACCCTCGATACCCTTTTGGGGTATACACGATTTCCAATCGTGCGCGCTCGGCCAGCTACGCGACTTCTCCATCACGGTGCTATCTGTCCAGCCCGGTTATAATACTACAGGAAACCCGATTTGTCAAGCGTAAATTTCCCTTTTCCGGGAATTCCTGCCCCGCCGGTTTTCGGCGGGGCAGTGAAATTCATTTAAGCCCGTAGACGCCCGCGCTTACCGGGGGCAGCGTGACCGTCTCTCCCTTCTGCGCGGCCTCGCCGCCGAAGGTGTACAGCGCGCCGCCCAGCGTCCCGTCAAGCCGGAAGGACACTTCCTCCCGGTAGGGATTGATGGCGACCAGCAGCGTTTCCTCGTCGTTTCCGCGCTTGTAAACCAGCGGCCGCTTCGGCGCGCCGTCGCTGACGAAGGTGATCCCGCTCCGGCTTTGCAGGGCACTGTTCGCCTGCCGCAGTTCGATCAGGCGGCGAACGTGATTCAGCAGAGATGCCTCATCATCCAGCTGCCCCGCAACCGTGGGACGGTCGGACGCTGGGTCCTGCCGAATGTAAATCTTGTCCGTAGGCGCGGCGCTGAAGCCCGCGTTCACCCCGTTATCCCACTGCATGGGACTGCGGGCGCCGGTGCGCTCATAGCCGCCCTCCACGCTGGTCAGCCCCTCCACGTAGCGCATACCAATCTCGTCGCCGTAGTAAATGAACGGCGCGCCGGGCATGGTCAGCAGGAAGGCAAAGGCCAACTTCTTCTCGTCCCCCTCCACGTGCTTTGCAAGGCGGGTCATGTCGTGGTTGCCGGAGGGAATGCAGATCAGGCCGTCCTTCCCTGCCCGCTCCCGGCTCTCCAGATACTTTTCCACGAAGGCCGACGCGTCGCCCACGCCCCGGTCGGAGAAATAAGGCTCCTCGCACCGGAACAGGTCGTTGTAATGGGAGGGGCCGAAGTGGAGCAGAAAGTCCATATGGAACCCCCCGCGCAGGGACTTTTCCGGCTCGCCCCACTCGGAGACCATGGCCGCCTCCGGGAATTCCTTATCCAGAAACGCGCGGACTTTCTGCCACAGAGCGATGGTGCCCAGGCTGCCCGGGTCGTTTTTCACCAGACTGGCCGCCATATCCACCCGGAAGCCGTCGCATCCCAGTCCCAGCCAGAAGCGCATCACGTCCATCATGGCGTTCAGCGTGGCCTTGGGGCCTTCGTCGTCGGGAGACTGCTGCCATGGGCGGGTGCGGTTATAGTAGCCGTAATTCAGCGCGGGCTGGCAGGTGAAGAAATTGATGGCGCAGGAGCCGTCCCGCTGGGAAATACCCCGCAGACAGCCCATATTTTCCGGCGCTTCCCAGACGCTGTCCGTCCATACATAGCGGTCAGTGTAAACGTTCCGCTCCGCCTTCATGGACTCCCGGAACCACTCATGCTCCACGGAGGTATGCCCCGGCACCAGATCCAGCAGCACATGCATTTCCCGCTTGTGCGCCTCGGCAAACAGACGCTTCAAATCCTCGTTCGTGCCGTACCGGGGCGCGACGCGGTAATAATCCGCCACATCGTACCCCGCGTCGCCGAAGGGCGACAGGAAGCAGGGATTGATCCACAGCGCGTTGCAGCCCAGCCCCCGGATATAGTCCAGCTTATTGATGATCCCCTGAAAATCGCCGATACCGTCGGCATTGGTATCAAGGAACGACTGGGGGTAAATTTCGTAAAATACAGCGTTATCCAACCATTTTGGCATAAGAAAGACTCCTTTCTTTGTATCTGTGGGAATCATACAACCGCCTAGGCGCAATGTCAAGGCTGATTTGCGGAAAGAGTATTGTCTTTTCGCAGCTTCAATACCCCTTCTTGTCAACATCGTCCAGCCAACAGGCAAATCATTTTGACACGCATTCCTCCGCCGCGTGTGCCCTGCGGAGCAGAGCGTTCACCCCGAAGCTGAGCAGCAGCATTCCCGCCGCCACACAGACCCAGCCGAAGCCCAGCCGGTACAGCGGTAGCCTGTGCAGCAGCTGCCCCAGAACGCCCAGCGGCAGCCCCGCGTCGCCCAGCGCAAAAGCGATGCTCACCGCGGCGGTTCCCGCCACCGTCATGGGATAAGCAAAGCGGTTCCCCTTCCACAGATCGTGACTCAGTCCCAGCAAAATCAGCACAATGGATACGGGATAAATGGCGTTCAGGATGGGGATGGAAATGCTCAGGATCATGCTCAGCCCCAGATTGCACACGAGGAACGAGAAAAACGTAATGATATACACCCACGCCCGATAGGAGATCTTCCGGAAAAGGGTGGAGAAATACTGAGAAATGGAGTTGATAAGTCCGACGCAGGTGGTCAGGCAGGCCAGCGTGAAGATGGCCGCCAGCAGCACTGCCCCGGTGCCGCCAAACACCTGATAGACGATGCACCGCAGCGTCCACGCGCCGTTTTCCTGAACCGGGTAAACGCCGGAGCTGCACATGCCCATGTAGGACAGCATGGCATACACCACCGCCAGAATTGTCCCAGCCAGCACCCCCGCCAGAATCGTATAGCGCATCTTGTCCTTTTTCTCCGTCAGGCCGAAGGTCCCCAGCGTCGCGGAGATCACCAGCCCGAAATTCAGTGCGGCAATGGTGTCCATGGTGTTGTAGCCCTCGGTAAAGCCCTTGAGCAGCGCCGCCTCCTGATAGCCCCCCTGTGCCGCCGCGACGCTGGTCTCTCCCCGGAACAGGAAGCTGACGAACAGCAGCGTCAGAAGCGCCAGCAGCGCCGGGGTCAGCCCCCGGCCGATGCGGTCAACCAGCTTTCCGGGATTCAGGCACAGCCACAGGGCGATCAGGAAAAACCCCAGAGAATAGGCCGCCATCCACAGCGCCGGATTGCTTCCCTCCGGCAGATAGGGCGCCACCGCCATTTCAAAGGGAACGGAGGCGGCTCTGGGAATTCCCAGTCCCGGCCCGATGGACAGGTAGATCAGCACGGTAAACACCAGCGCGAACCGCGCCCCCACCTGTTTTCCCAGCTTTTCCAGCCCATCGAACCGCGCGACCACCACCACGCCAAGCACCGGCAGCACCACCGCCGTCGCGAGGAACCCGATCATGGCCGGAAGGGTATTCTCCCCGGCGTTCTGTCCCAGAAACGGCGGAAAAATCAGGTTGCCCGCCCCAAAAAACAGGGCAAACAGCATAACACTGACCACCAGCAGACTCTTTTTACTCAGTTTCATTTCCCGTACCTCTTTTTTTGAATTGAATATAAAAAAAGACCCGTCTCAAATTTCTTTGAGACGAGTCGTAAAATACCCGCGGTACCACTCAAATTGCGCGCACAAGCGCACCTCTTTCAGGCTCCAACAAGCCCTAGACACTCACGCAGTCCACGCGGAAGGCCCTACTTGCATTGCTTTGGGGAACTCCGGCTCGGAAGGGATGGGATTTTGAAGGCAGTCCACCGGGCTTCCACCCTCCCCGGCTCTCTATCGGCTGTACGATCAAATCCGTCTTCGTCATCGCTTTTCTATTCGGTTGTCGTCATTCTACACGCAAAGACCGATTCTGTCAATATTCAAATATCCCAAATTCCGGAAGACGGCGTGTACAGCCAAACGATCTTTCTTTATTAGAGAAACTTTTTCATATCCTTTTTTATGGGCGACCGCCATTATTCCCCACCATTTCCCATTTTATCGTCGCATTCCGCGTCGCTGTAAATTTCTTTACCAAATCCTAGCCATAGCCATGCTATAATGAACGGCAAACCTATGCGGTTCATTTCATGATAACGGAAGGAGGAAAGACCGTGGAATCCGACAGCAGCGACGGTGCTGACAATTACTCCCGCATTCCCTGTTCCTATATGGCACATCTTCGCCCGCTCCTGCGATACAGAGTATAGGCGTGTGATCTTGTCCGACAATATATGAACAGAAAAAGGAGTTTTGTATGAATCACATTGGAAGCATTTTCGCAATGGCAGTCTGTCTTGCCATGTCTGCCTATTTCAGCGCAACGGAAACGGCATTCTCTTCTTTGAACAAAACCAGGCTGAAGGTTCTCGCCGACAACGGAAACAAACGGGCGGCGCTGGCCCTTAAGCTTGCCGAGAATTACGACCGGCTGATCTCTACCATTCTGATTGGCAATAACATCGTAAACATTACCATAGCATCCGTCGGTACGCTTTTGTTCGTCGAGCTTTACGGCGACGTGGGCGCGACGATCTCCACCGTGGTCGTGACCCTCGTCGTCCTGCTCTTTGGCGAGATCACCCCCAAGAGCATCGCAAAGGACGCCCCGGAGCGTTTTGCCATGTTCAGTGCGCCGTTCATCCGCCTGTGGATCTGGGTGCTGACGCCCCTGAATTTCCTCTTTACCCAGTGCAAAAAGTTCATCTCCCGCTTCATCAAGACGGACGGCAGCGCCAAAATGTCCCACGAGGAATTGCTTCTTTTCATGGAGGACGTGGAGCATGACGGCGGCATTGACGAGAACGAGGGCGAGCTTCTGCGAAATGCTCTGGAGTTCGGCGACCTGACCGCGGCGGAGATTCTGACCCACCGGATCGAGCTGGAAGCCGTGGACATCAACGAGAGCCACGAGGAAATCGCAAAAGCCTTCACCCAGTCCCGGTTCTCCCGGCTGCTTGTCTACCGGGATACCATCGATCAGGTCGTGGGCGTTCTCCATCAGAAGGATTTCTATATCAACGGCAAAATGACCGATCAGCCCATCGCCCAGATCATGACGGAGCCGTTGTTCGTCTACCAGCATACCAAAATCCGGGACATTCTGAAGATGCTCCAGCACCAGAAGTCCCACATTGCGGTCGTGGTCGATGATTTCGGCGGCACGCTGGGAATCGTTACGATGGAGGACATTCTGGAAGAGCTGGTAGGTGAGATCTGGGATGAACACGACGAAGTTGAGGAGGATTTTGAAAAGCTTGGTGAAAACCTCTACCGGGTCGATTGTTCCGTCAGTCTGGAGGATTTCATGGAGTTCTTTGACGTGGAACTGAAATCCGACAGCGTTTCCGTAGGCGGCTGGGTCATGGAGCAGCTGAACAAGGTGCCGGTCAAGGGTGAGTCCTTCACCACGAAGCATCTGGAGATTACGGTTTCCGAGCTGGATGCTCACAGGGTATCCTCCATTACGGTCAGGCAGCTGGATGAATCCCCTGCCGGCTGCGCTTCTTCTACATAAATCGACGAAAACGCCGGAATCCCCGTGATTCCGGCGTTTTTTGTCCCGATTCTGTAGAAAGCAGAAACGTCATTCTGCCCAAAAAGGAATCTATTGACAACATTACTTTTATAAAATACAATAAACCCACATACAAACGAAAAGGGGCAATCCGAAATGGAGAAAAAACGCACACGGGACATTCGCTTCTGGGTACTTGTCTGGGGTCTTGGCCTTGTGGGACAGTTATGCTGGAACATCGAAAACCAATGGTTCAATACCTTCGTATACGCAAAAATCGCCAAGGACCCCACCATCATTTCGTGGATGGTCGCCATTTCGGCCATCGCCACCACCATTGCAACCTTCCTGTTCGGAACCTTGTCCGACCGGATGGGAAAGCGGAAAAATTTCATCGGCATCGGGTACATCCTCTGGGGCATCTTCACAATTCTGTTCGGCACAACGGAATGGATCACCGGCGGCCAGCCTGCGAGTTCCGCCCAGGTTCTGATGCTTGCGGCGACGGCTGTTGTCTGTGCCGACGCGCTGATGTCCTTCTTCGGCTCCACGGGCAATGACGCGGGCTACAACGCATGGCTCAACGACATGATGACCGAGCAGAACCGGGGTTCCATCGGCGCCGCCCTTGCCACCCAGCCCATCATCGGCACCATCGTCGGCACGGTGGTCGGCGGTATGCTCATCGGCGGCAGCGACAATTATATGCGCCTGTTCGTGGTCATGGGCGGCTTCGTGATTCTGTTCGGAATCGCGGCGATCCTCTTTATGAAGGACGCCCCGCAGCTCAAGCCCAGCAAAAACGGCAGCTTCGGAAAGCAGCTTTTCAGCGCGTTCAATTTCCGTGAGCTGATCAAAATGAAAGAGCTTGTCTGGGTTTTCCTTGTGCTGACCGTGTATTTCATCGCCTTCAATGTGTACTATCCCCATATCGGAAATTACATGATCTATTATCTGGGATTCCGCGCCGACAGCATCGGAATCATTCAGGGCATCGCTCTGATCGTCGGTATGCTTTCGGTCGTCCCCGCCTCCAAGATCCTGAGCAAAAACAAATTTGTCCTCGCCACGTCCATCGCTGTCTTACTCAGCTTTGTCGGCGTGGGGATCGTTGGTCTCTTTGGGCGTCCGGAAAACGTTGACCCCAGCACCATCTGGAACTGGTCACTGCTGATCGGCCTGTTCTTCTTCGGATGCGGCTATATCATGTTCATGCAGGTGACTTCCGTATGGATGAAGCAGCTTTTCCCGGAGGAGTCCAAGGGGCAGTTTGAGGGCTTCCGCATCGTTTTCTTCGTCCTCATTCCGTGGATCGTATCGCCGTTCATTGCCAATCCCATCATCAAAAACAACGGACAGATTCTGGATTCCAACGGATTTGCGGCGTATCTTCCCACTCACGTCCTGTTTTTGATCTCCACACTGCTGGTTCTGGCGACCTTTGTGCCGCTGTTCTTCGCCGCACGGCAGCGCCGGGCGCGGGAAGCAAAGGAGCCGGTACGTTGATTTGGTGCATGATCGCGGCGCTGCTTTTGCTGGCAGTTTTCACCCTTTCGGCGCTGATTGCGGAAAAGTGTCTTCAGATGGTCGTAAATCCGGTGCGCTACGACGTCAATTACGTCAAAGCGCTGGAAACGACAAATGGCTTTTCCGACTGCATCGAAGCATATGAAACAAAATGGCAGCGGACGCCCTTCGTCCTCCACTGTGCGGGCGCGGACATCTCCGGCGAGTACATGATGAATCCGGCCGACTCCGGAACGCCCCGCAAGGTGGCGATCATCTGCCACGGCCACACTGTGAACCGGTATTCCGACCTCAAATATGCGGACATTTTCTACCGCGCCGGATTCAGCATCGTAATTTTTGACGAACGCTATTTCGGCGAATCCACGGGAGACTTCTGCACCCTTGGGCAGAACGAAGCGCGGGACGTGGCCGCCATCATCGCCTATGTCAGGCAGATATTCGGTCAGGACTGCGTCATCGGCCTGCACGGCGAATCCATGGGCGCGGCCACCGCGCTTCTGACGCTCAAGTATGAGACGCCGGATTTTGTGATCGCGGACTGTCCCTTCGCGGACAGCAAGCTGCTTTTTGCCCAGTGGTTAAAGCGCAATCTGCACATTCCCATTGGCCTGATCTGGCCGATTCTGCGCCGCCGCGCGAGGCGAAAATACGACTACGACGTCGAATCCGTCTGCCCGATTGCGGCGGTGCAAGGAAAAAACGTACCGATCTGCCTGATGCACGGAAAAAGCGACAATTTAATTCCGTATACCCACAGTGAAATGCTGCGCAAAGCCTGCGTAAATCCCAACAGCGAGCTGCATCTTTTCGAGAATGCAGACCACGCCCGGTCTATCGTTATGGCGCGGACGGAGTATGAAAGACTGGTTCTTGCTTTCCTGCACAACTGCGGGCTGTATGGGACGGAAAATAAACAATAACCGGAAGCTGCCCGGTATTCAAGGCAGCGTCGGACGGGACACATCAAAAAATAAAGCGCAGAAGTCAGAATTCGACTTCTGCGCTTTTTGGATAGATTGGAAAAGATGGAAAAATGCCGTGAAATTCATACGAATTTCACGGCATTCTGGTCCGAGTGTCGAGATTCGAACTCGAGGCCTCTTGAACCCCATTCAAGCGCGATACCAAACTTCGCCACACCCGGATTTTTGATTGCGTCTCTCGACTGCCTGAGTATATTAGCACACCTTCTCGAAAAATGCAACCATTATTTTTCCTTTTTTATTATTTTTTTCGCGGCGGCGTCTGAGCGACCTCATTGCGCCGATTTCCAGAGGTACAGCCCCGTGCCGGACAGGCACAGTTTTTCCGGGTTTTCCTTTGACCGGGCCTCTGCCGACAGGGTTATCAGGCTTCTGGATACGGAAACCACATGCACCTTGATTACCACCTCTGCCCCCGGATTCAGAGGGCGATGGTAGTTCACGCTGAGCTGCACGGTGGGCGCGATCCCGGCTTCCGTTTTCAGGCAGTAGGGGATCAGTCCCATCGCCTGATCCAGCACCGTCGCGCACAGGCCGCCGTGAAGCGTCCCCGCGGGGTTGCGCATCCATGTTTCCGTCCGGCAGGAGAGAAAATAGTCCCCCGCTTCCGGGTCGCATTCCAGCAGTTCAAAGTGCAGCATGTCCCCAATGGAGCCGGGGGCAAACTCACTGACCTGTGCGATCCGGCGGCGCAGGAGCGCCGCAGTCTCACTCGCCGCGCTCACTGGTGATCACCTTGCCGATGTTCCACAGGTGGATGACCTTACGCTCGGCTTCGGCCTTCTCGTCCTCGTCCTCGTATTCCACGTACACGGTGTGGGCGCTGCAATCCGCGCACTCCACCTGTACGTTCCAGCCGCCTTCGTGCATGAGCAGACCCGCGCCCCGGCAGATGGGGCATTCTTCCAGAATATATTCTTCCATTTGACGTTACTCCTTATCTGAAAATGGTTTCGTTGGTATCATAGATTTCCACCCGGCTGTACCGGATAAAATCCGGCGCGAGGTCGGGGATGTATTTGTTTACGGCGGCGCCCAGCAGCATGGGATTCAGGGATGGATTCTGGCAGCAGACCCGCGCCTCAAGCTTTACAACGTTGCCCGACACCGGTGCGGCAGAAATCTTTCGTATCATGGGGATGATGTTCTGCTCCACAACGCCTTTTTTACCCTTTTTTTCCACGGTCACTTCCTCACGGGAAAACAGGGCTTCAATCTGTTCCGCCGCGTTCTGCGGCACGCCTGCGTCGTATTCCAACAGCACGGCGCAGTCGAGATACGCCAGATTCTTGATTTTTCCGCCGCCGGCGTACACCGAGAGGACGTGTACGCCCTCCACAAGCGCCTGATTCAGCCGGGTGCAGATATCCTCGTTTGAAAACGTGTCCGTTTCCAACTCAAAATCCAGCAGCTCGCACTGGCTTTCCACGCCAAGGCTCAGGGGCAGGGCGATGGACACCGAGGGGCGGGGGTTGAAGCCCTGCGTGTGGGTCAGGGGCAGTCCCGCCCGCTTGAATGCCCGCTGGAACAGCCGCATCAAATCCAAATGGGAGATATACACGGCGTTGCCTGTTTTCTGAAACAGCGCTCTAAGCATCGCACGACACCTCCCGCAGCAGTCTTTCCGCGCCGCAGCCCGCGCAGCCGTGGCGGCAGTCCGGGGTGATTTTCGCTTCGTAGGCGCGTTTTCGTTCCAGCTTCAGGAATTTCTTTGTCACGCCCACGTCAATGGTGTCCCAGGGCAGCAGCTCGTCCTCGCCGTAGCCGCGGACGGTGTAGAAGTCCACGTCCACGCCGCATTTGCGGAAGGCGTCCTGCCATTTGGCGTAGTCAAAATATTCGTCCCAGCCGTCCAGCCGTGCGCCGTTTTTCACGGCTTCCTCGATCACCGCGCCCAGCCGGCGGTCGCCACGGGCAAAGACCGCTTCCAGCTGGCTCAAATCCGGCGCGTGATAGTCGTATTCGATGGACTTGGAATAGAAATGGGATTTCAGCAGATGGCAGCGGCGCAGATATTCCTGAGGCGTGATCTGCTGTTCCCACTGGAAGGGCGTGTGGGGCTTGGGGACAAAGTACGCCGTGGCGACGTGAACGCGAAGGCCCCGTTTCTTGTTCACGGCGTGTTCCTTCCACGTCAGGATCACCTTGTACACCAGCTCCGCGATGCCGAGCACGTCCTCGTCCGTTTCCGTGGGCAGACCCAGCATGAAATAGAGCTTGACATTGTTCCAGCCGCCGGAAAAGGCGTTGGCGCAGGTTGTCAGAATTTCGTCCTCGGTCAGATTCTTGTTGATGACGTCACGCAGGCGCTGGGTTCCCGCCTCCGGGGCGAAGGTCAGGCTGCTTTTCCGGCCGCCCGCCTGAAGCCGTTCCATCAGGTCACGGGAGAAATTGTCCGCCCGGAGGGAGGGAACGGAGAGGCTGACCTTATTCTCCGTGCAGTAGGGGATCAGCTTGTCCGTCAGCTCTTTCAGCCCCCGGTAATCGGATGTGGACAGACTGGAAATGGTGATCTCGTTGTTTCCGGAAGCGCGAAGGGTCTCCACCGCCTGACGGTTCAGCACTTCCGGGCTTTTCTTCCGTACCGGGCGGCAGGAGAAGCCCGCCTGACAGAACCGGCAGCCCCGGATGCAGCCCCGGAACACCTCCAGATTTGCACGGTCATGGACAATCTCCGTGGAGGGAACGATCATTTTTGTGGGGAAATAGGCGTTGTCCAAGTCTTCGATGATGCGCTTTGTCACCGTTTGAGGTACGCCCTCCAACGGCATGATGGCGGCAAGGGTGCCGTCGGCGTTGTATTCGTGGCGGTAGAAGCTGGGGACGTACACGCCGGGGATTTTCGCCACTTCATGGAGAAAAACATCCTTGCTCCACCCCTCGGCCTTTGCCCGGTCGTAGAGCTGCAAAATCTCCACGGTGATGTCCTCACCCTCGCCCAAGGAAAAAAAGTCGATAAAGTCCGCCAGCGGCTCCGGGTTGAAGGCACAGACGCCTCCGGCAAACACAATGTTTTTCAGTCCCTCCCGGTCTTTGGAGCGAAGGGGGACGCCTGCCAGATTCAGCATATTTAAGATGTTGGAGTACGCCATTTCATAGCCGATGGTAAAGGCAATCATGTCGAACTCCCGGACGGGAGTCTGGCTTTCCAGCGCCCACAGGGGCAGGGAATTATCCCGCATGGCCTGCTCCATGTCCCCCCAGGGGGCAAACACACGCTCGCACCACACGCCGTCCATCCCGTTCATGACGCCGTAGAGGATACGCATTCCTAAGTTGGACATGCCGATCTCGTAGGTGTCCGGGAAGCAGAAGGCCACGCGTACCCGGACGTCCTTCAAATCCTTTTTGATCTCGCCCCATTCTCCGCCGGTGTAGCGTGCCGGTTTCTGCACGGTGGGGAGAATGCGCTGCATCAGTTCGGTCATAGTGATACCTCATTAAAAAGTTCTCCGCCTATTGTACCCCGAACCGTGTCAGTTTGCAAGGTCTTTTTCGCAGGAATGCTTTGATTGCCAGCAAAGTTACCGCCGTCATGGGCAGCATCCCCAGCTTCCAGTAAAAAGTGAATGTCAGCGCGAGAGCGCCCAATATCCCTATTGTTCCCCATTCTGCCAAGACTGCAATGCGATTTGCCCATTTGGGGCAAAACCGCGTCAGCGCGCAGCGCAGCGCCCGCCCGCCGTCCAGTGGGAACACCGGCAGCAGATTGAAAGCCCCCTGCACCAGTGCGCAGACCGCAACCCGTGGGAATATCCGGAAAGTAAGCACCAGCAGCAGGCTTCCTGCGGGGCCTGCCAGAGCGCAGACCAGCTCTTTGCCGCTGCTTAATGGTTCCGTCTCCATCCTGTCTCTTATACACATCTGACGCTGCCGACGATCGCATAAGTG
>ERZ1026931.178-NODE-178-length-29184-cov-18.133853_pt1 | contig 29184 bp, 38 predicted proteins | sample MGYA00519253_ERZ1026931 | MGnify/ENA primary metagenome ERZ1026931 (study PRJEB26926, sample SAMN06164831) | human gut metagenome | biome: ENVO:00009003; feature: ENVO:2100002; material: ENVO:00002003 | host: Homo sapiens | place: USA | collected 2012 ... | reverse complement strand
GAGATGCAGCGTAGTCTCGTGGGCTCGGAGATGTGTATAAGAGACAGATATAAGGCTTGCTAATAAATTTAATCCATAATAATTTCTAGATAAATTAGAATATTTATTTAGATGTGCAAAAGACCTGAACTTTATATAAAATTCAGATATTTTAGCTGGCATGAGTTTAACTATTTTAGGTTCTATTCAATAATAAAAACAACGAGCCAGCGCTATATAGTACTCTTGTAAGTCAATGATATAACCCCTCAGATTTTCCGAGCCAACTTTGTCAGTTTGCCTAATACAGGGCCGATTCCATACCTAGCCATTTCAGCGCTAATGACACCTTGCATAATCAAAAAAGGGACAAAAATAGCAAGGGGTGATAATACTAAAACCCAAGGAACTTCTAATGAGACTACAGCAACCGTTATATTGCAAAACAAAAACAACACCGTTAATTTACGAATTATCTTTTTAAATTGCCCTATGATTAGAGATTTATCTCTTACCTCTTTGCTAAGAGACAAATAGACTAGTGCTGGTCCATATAATGAAATTCCAATCATTAACGAGAAGAACAGTGCTAAAGCACTCGCTGCAAGAACCCCCCCATACTCGCCAGTAAGAGTGGTCATATTATCGAAATGATCGATGTGAGGTACAAAACTATATATAGTCCACGTAACAGCTATCGCATAAACCGCAGCACAACTTAGTGGCAATAGCATACTTAGTTTTAAAGCCTGTAAAGGACTAATTAATGGTCTTTTACTGTCTTCAATGCTTTCTGCTAACATTCGGATGTCGTTATTTACATCTGTCTGTGTAATCACTATGTGCACTCCTGTTACCCTGCTTTCTTGCGTAATTCAGCTAACTTGGCTTTAACATCTTCTACGCTCGGATTCGAAGGGATAAAATCTTGTTTTCCCTTCTCAGTTTCATAACCCGAGGCAAATTTACCCTGAGCATTTTCTTGTTCTCCTTTTAATATACCACTGGATGCCTGAACAGTGGATTGTTTTTTATCAATTTCTCCAGCAGATTCTTTGATATTTAGCTCATTTTCAGATCTTTGTTCCGCGACCCTGCGTTTTATGTCATCTTGCGGCCCATAATTCTGACCTGATAGTTCTCGCAACCTTTGTTGGTTTTGTCCGAAGGTACTTGTAATGGAACCTCCGTCTACATTGTTACCATTATGCGTTCTACTATTAGCTATCCCCTCTGAGTTATTTCCTCCATTAATAGGGGCAGCTAATGTTGTTGGATTATACTCTCCACTCCCGTATTTACCGTTATCATGCAAATTATAATTTTCTCCCGCTCTCATTGGCTGTACATTATCGTTACTTTGCCCAGAGTCTGCTAACGAATAGTCATTTACACGACCAGAAGTGCCCTGCCGCACTGGCATGTCATTAGTGCTAGACTGCCGATGGCCCTCTGATAAATAAGGGCCATCTGAGGTTTCAGACGTAGTATTTCTATTGCTGTAATTTGCCATCCCCTGAGTGTCTGTAGTTCCCATTTGTTGAGCATTATAATCAGAAGGATGCACAATATGTTTACCCCTGAATGGTTCATGCTCTGAACCAGTTACAAGGTCTGAACGGCCCTGCTGATAATCTCCGGTAATTTCAGGTTTCAGACGTTCATTCACAAATTCCATTGCCGCTTCGCGTGCACTTGGAGCACTTGTCAGCATGCTCTGAGCCTTGTCACCATACTTATTAGCGGCCCAATCCACAAACTCTTGGGTGTAGTTGGTATCCAGACTAGCACTCTGGTTCTGTGCAATAGTGGCCATACGGCTGAACTCGTTGCTTTGCGTCGAACTGGTGGTGTACTGATGATATTTGCTTTCCGCATCATTAAGCGTGGCTGCAAATTGCTGAACGTCGCTAGTCCCTGCATTCTCTGTATGATTTGATCCATCACTCACTCGACTGCTGGTAACCATATCCATCCCTTGACGGAAATCATTTATAGCCTGACTGTTCTTGTCATGCCGCATATCCTGTGTACTGGAGTTAGTATTTTGTGTTCCGTGTGAACTCCCATCAGTCCCTTTGTACTCAAGTCCCGTATGTCCCTCTACACCTCCGCTGGCACCCAAAGTCCATTTACCAAGTTTGCCTATAGCTGTATCACCAATATCTGCTTTGCCATAAATTTTACCACCCGCATTAAAGCTGCCTTCCTGCGATTTAGACATCAACTGGTTGTAGGCTTCCTGCGTGGAAATATTGTTTGCTTTGGCGTAGCTCTCCGCTGCGGACATCATCATACTTGCGCCACGTGTGGCATTTGTTGCCTGGCTGTTTTCACTGCCTGAACTCAGGCTGTCACTGGTACCACTCTGGCGAGATAACTGCGCCAGTTGGGACCAGCCACTGGTCACGCTATGGTTATAACCATCCAGTGCAGTTTGCGCCTGTACCTGCGACTGACGCGCCGACTCCTGGAATCCACTGCTGGCCAGTTGGCTGAGTTTCATATTCACAGGGAGATTAGACATAGCACCAGAGCCATCAATAACGGTATGGCCACCGGCAGTCATTGTCTGTGTAGAACCATTATCTGCCTGCCATGTCTGTTGACCCTGACGCTGTACCAGATTTGTATCCATTTTGTTCTGGTTGACGTTATCCATCGACATATTGTTAAACGACCAGTTTCCATCAGCTGTTGTAGAAGACACACCGGCAGACGTGAAGGCCGCAGAACTGAGCATACCGCCGGCGACCTGCGATCCAATTGCCGCAGCTCCCCGGGTCAGGTAGAACGAGAGTACCGGAATTGAAAGCGAAAGGTATCCTGCCAGGTTCGCCACATCCGAATGCTGTAACGCCACAATATCTTTGTTGGAGAGCACAAGAGCCGTCCCTCCAGTTTTCGACTGCAGCCAGTAATTTGAGGCATAGTTCAGAATGGCAAACATGATTGGCCAAAGCTGAAAATAGATAAAACCACTCACGTAAATCTTCAGCGTATTAAGTCCGAAAACGCTGTGGTTTGTGGCCGCCAGAGCAATCATCAGCGGGAACAGGCACACCAGGATCAACATCAACAATGATTGTGCAAATGGCAGCGTGCGTGTTGCCAGTTCGTTCCCTGATGCCCAACTGAGACGTTGTTTGGTGGCCGCATTTTCTGTTGCCAGATTCAGCAGATTTGCGGTGTCTGATGAGCGAGCTGCAAATCCTTTAATTCCCTGACGTATCGCACTGTTGGTGATATTGTTCTTCATAATCTGCGCGGCAGTCATCCCCCCTGCATAAAAGAAGCCGTAACTGTCCCCCATCGCACTGGACAGCAACGTTGCACCATTCAGCTTATTGCCGAATATCTTTTTCGTCAGCCAGGTAAAAGTTGCACTACCAGGATTTGCTTCAACATTTGCCAGCGTTTTGATTTCGCCAGCAGCCTGTTGGCAGGTTATAAACTGTCTCGTTGTGGAGGATGTTTTAAATATTCCACGCAACGGACTTGGGTTACTGGTAATAAGCGCGAGTGGGTCTGATGAATTCAGCAGCTGGTTTACGGTATATTTTCCGTTCAGCAAAATGTCACCAATGACGCAGTTTTCCACATAATCCGGCAGCATCTGTGCCAGCTCCGGGTTCTGTGTCGTGAAGTCACTCGTTTCGGCCACTATCTGTGAACCAAAAAGCATCCCCGTCTTGCTGTAGGTTACCGAGTCCGGGCGGGCCATCAGAGAATCATATAACGTAGTCATCTTATAACCGACACTTGTCGTCAGAGATGCAATACCAGCCAGTCCAACCGGAACATTATCGGTTTTCCAGACAGCTGCAGGATCAGATATATCGATCACCTGAACGGAACGCTTCGGAACTAACAAAATAGTGGTAATAATCATGAAAACAGCCAGCCACTGTACAAACACCATAGGGTTACGTTGTTTGATAAACATGATCAGCGCAGCCAGTACCCCGAAGGTTCCTGCCATGCGCAACAGCGTACTGAATGTACTGGCACCTATGAGGGTAACAACAGCGTCCAGCGCCGTTTTCCACATTCCCCCGCCGTAAATGGTGTAAATCTCAAGCATCAGCGATCACCCCAATGGTAGTTGCTCTGGTATGAGCCGGAAACAATGGTGGACACCTGCTGTTGCAGGTATTGCATATTACGGTCGATACCATCCAGCGCATTCTGATCTGCCGCTGACTGCAGTTTCATGTCAGCCAGCAGGCCCTGCGCGTGAATAACGTTGTCACGCAGCTTCGCAGCGGCTTCTTCCGGAAAATTTTTACCCGCCAGGGACATACTGGCCTGTTTAACCAACTCCTGGAGATACTGAATCATCAGATCCTGAGCGATAAAATCCGACACCTGCAGCAGATAGGTCGCACTCATTCCCATGCTCTGAGCGTTGGTCAGATATTTCAGCACCGGAACCGACGTGGTGTTCACAAACCCTTTTTCCTGATCGGTCAACGGTCTGTCATCCACCAGTTTGTTCTGCATGGAGATCATCAGGTTTTTAACCAGGGTAACAAGGGCGCTTGATTCGGAGATACTGAGGTTGGTGACGACCGGATTCAGACAGAGTGAGGCTTCATCACATCCGTAGACTTTTGCTGTACCGCCACGCATCAACACCTTAATGAGGTCGCGGTTATCAACCAGCGGTGTCAGGATAGTGACATCACCATTCCTGTTGAAAATGATTGAGCCGACGGTACTCATTACCAGCTCTTTCAGGGCGCGGTCACCACTTAGTAATCCATTTTTGCTAAGTGAATCCCAGATGAGGTTCTTGTTTTTCAGAACCTGATCTTTCTGCTTATCGCCAGCCCGGGAAGTCACACTGTCGCTCTGCCCGCCGACCGTACAGCCCTGACGAGATGCGGCCCAGTCTGCAAACAAATTGGTTTCGCCGGCAATATCCTGACAAATCTTTTGTTGTGATACCTGCGTCACTGGCCATAACCCACCTATGATGCCCTGAGCAGCCTGACACGAGCTCATGTTCATCGAGTTCACATCGCTGGCCAGTTTTTGCAGGAAGTCCTTAGCCTGCTTCAGCTCGGGGACCATCGTCTGGAGGGCAAGATCAAAAGCATATCCCAACGCATTACTCATTATCTGTTTAACGAAGCGCTGAATTTCTTCGCCGCTGATCATACTGAATGAGCCGAGATACGCATCGATGCCACCGCAGCCGGCATTGAGAGAAGGCAACTGCATCGAAATAAGTTGTACGTTTTTGACTGGATTTCGCAGGTACACCGAACCGCCAGAGAAGTAACCCGCCGCCTGTCCCTGCCAGGCCTGAGCCTGTGAGACGTTTCCGCTGTATCCCAGACTGCCAAAAAACCCGTTCAGGTCACCATTAACATCAGCCCGGGCAGGAGATACTGATAAACCTGTAATAAAAATACCTGCGGCCACTGCCAGTGATTTAATCATAACGGTTTCCCCTGTAAGTCGGCTTTTGAAGAGAAATCCGCAATGCGTAGTGTCCGGCAGTACAAGCCATAAATTGTCGCGGATACCAGCAACGTAATGCTGAACAAAAGCCAGACGCGTTCGGTACGCGCTAGTGCATACGTATAAGTGATCATGTTGTAGTCCGGTTGTATTACTGAGGTGTGAGCTGCGAACTTGCTGGCATGGGCGGCAGCGTTTTCGGGTCAACGTTATCCAGATCGGCCTGAATAAGACTGGCCATTCGGCTTTCAAGAACAGGAATGTCCATCACACCCTGGGTTAGCGGATAAGCCTTGAGCGTGTTTACGTTCACCATGAAGGCCGTCGGCGTGGCAATAGGCAAACCATTACCAAAGAAAGTGACTATTTCATCTGCTATTGGGGAAGCCTGATCCGTTTTGCGCGGTATCATTGGTGAAGGGTATGAAGGGTCACCGCCGCCATCGAGCGTATACGGATATACTTTGATATCGTGCTGATCGGCCCAATCCTTAAGTTGTGGATCAAATTTCGCGCTGTACTGGCAGTGTGCCTGCATAAACAATACAACTGCATAATCCTTCATGTTCACCTGGCGACCGTCTGGTAATGCCATCAGGCTGGGTTGTTTTACTGAAGATTGTTGTATTGAGGGCATCACCTCTTGGGGCTTCCTTTTAGCTGCATCCAGAGCCGCAAGTTCATCCCTCACGCCAGCACTGACCATCAGGGGAAACAACATAAAAAGACTGGCGACAATTTTACTTTTCATACTATGCCCCCTTTCTGGACAGGCTGCGTGCTTCAGCCTGCCATTCATGCACGCTGGCTATAACCATGAGCAACACTGCCAGTGTCCACATCAGATAACAGCTCCAAATCAACAAGCTTTGAGTGAACGTTACCGGATATGAAATCCTATAATTCAGGCACTTAGCCACCATCCCCCACCAGAGAAGATGAATTAGCCTCACAAAACATGAATTCATGATTTCATTCTCCTGATAAAGAAACGGGCAGGGATGCGTGCACCATTGAACAACCACGAAACAATTAATCCCATAACCACAGAAAGCAGATATAGATGTCGGATAGTACTGTCAGTTTCCCTCTGCCATTCAGAGGCGGCTTTCATCCCTGTGATACATTTTGCTAAATACACGGGGGAACCCGGATGGGAAAAGGAATCCTCAGCCGATAAAGATGGAATAGACTTCTCATCAGATAAGTCGTCAGGTGACATCTTCGGTATGTCACACACTGAACTAATTACCATCCCATCCGGAGCGCCGTCGATAAGAGACCTGGCTGTTGACAGGAAACTACCAGCTATCGAATTGTTAAATGTCAGCGTGATGAAAAGTACGAACATCATCAGAGAGGGGGCCGTCACCAGAGAAAAAAAAGCGACACGCGACAACGTACGCACAGCACGTGCATATTCAAATTTGTTCACGGAATAATCCTTAAGAGCCGGGTTTGAACCCGCTGGATACGTTCAGAAAGCGTTTAGCAAGGTCGTCCTGCGTCATAAAGCCGTAGGACAACGCGCGGTAGTTTTTATTCTTCGGATCTACCAGAAACAGCGCCGGGAAATGGGATATGTTCATTGCGTGGGATTGCCCTGAATCTGGCCGACTTTGTGGCAGTGATGCCGCCACCTGACCATCTACCGAAACCGGAATCAGCGATATCCCGTTGGACTTTGCAAAATCAGCCACCACACCGGCCATCTGGATATCAATCGGGTCACTGCCACGGTAGAAGTAGAAAAGACCGTATTGTTGCGCCATCTGTTCCACTGCTTTCTGCCGGGCCTGCTGATCGCGAGTCTGCACGAACGGCGCCATGCTGTTGTAATGAGGATATTCCAGATTGTAATCCAGGTCAGGATGACTCAACTGTGCTGCTGCAAAGGACTGACTGAACATCGATCCCCTGTCCGTCCAGAACTTCTGCCAGCGCAGGAATGTGGCAGTATTTTCCCTCGTGGGATACAGGATGGCGCGATTAAGCGCCTCCATTGTGTATCCCCTGAGCACCTTTGCCTGTTCCTGGGCAGTCATCTTGCTGAGATCAGGAATAACCGACGGTGGTTGTTGCTGTTTCTTTTGTGGTTTTTCAGGTGGTGTTTTTGGTTCGTTGTACCAGAACCAGCCAGTGAAGGGATCTGCCGGTTTCACAATCTCATCGGCTATTGCAGGCAAACTGATTGCCAGCACCAGGAGCGAGGATATGAGTTGCCTCATTTTTTCCCTCCCTGATTTTGCTGTACCTGTGCCGCAATGCGATCTTTCACCTGTTTAACCATTACCGATGAATCGGGGATTTTCTGGTTATCCATCAGGTCACTGTAGAAGTCAGAAAAATTAATTAAGTCAAAATTAATATTTTGTAACTCAGGGATAGTTATTCCCCGACAGTCAGGATTCTTACCACTTCCAAACCCAACACCAAGCTGGTCACGACGCCCCTGCTCCTGAATAATACGAGCCAGTTTTCCTTCGAACACGCAGTAAACTTTACTCTTCTGAAGGCAGGCCCCCAGAACCTCACGATCGCAGCGTTCACCAACACTGACCGTAATTTTTTTAGCTTTCGCTTTGCCCAACGCCAGTTCTTCACTGTTACAAGCCGACAGACCGATGTCCTGGCCCCATCCGGAGTCTTTACAGCAGTTAGAAAAGCCGGCAATAGCTTTACGGCAACTGGTCACTTTCCCGGTAAATGCCCTGACATCCACGGCATTCTGGCCATTTTTAACATCATCAGCTGCGGATGCCAGTCCTGCCAGTTTCGATACTGCTTCGTCAAAACCACTGTCTCCGGCACCATCTGTATCACTGCAGTCGCCTGTTTTACAAAAATAATCACCACCGCAGATAACCCCACCAGAAGTGAACTTACGCTGACATTCGTAGTTCACCCTCTCATGCTCGCAATAACTCCCGTTTTGCGTAAGGCACTGCGTTCCCGTCACGGTACATGCTGGATCATTCATCAGTGGCTCGCAGGTGCCGTTTGAACCTGACTGAACCAGATACTGATCAAGATACTCCCAGCAATCACTCCACACCTGCTGGACAACACCGTCTATAGTCACTGGTCTGTACCCTCCGGCCACTGAGCAGGTGCTTGATACAAAGACAGGAGTACTTTTGGCTGCAAGAGCGCTTCTGCTTTTCTGGAATCCGCACGATTCAGTCCATTCAACTTTGGGCACACTGTTATTTTTCTTCACCCGCAGGACCAGACGGATAGACATCGGGACATGTTTATAAAATTTCTGTCGGCCCGAACCGTCCCTGAGTTCATGCGGATGAGATGACGTAAAAGCAACGCCGGCGGTCAGCGTCGCCGGTACGGGTGTAAAGCTGACATTCTGGTAATTGCCTTTATTGTGCCAGGGAATTTCTGCCCCCAGAATGGAAACATTCATGAAGAAACGGGGTTTGTTACCTTTGTTATCCTGCCATGAATAAGTGGCCTGAATAATTTCCCCGCTCACCTGGGGAACGATAGTGACGACATTTCGTCCGTTAATTTCCTGCATGGGTATATCGTAGAGTTCGTATTGCAACGTCTGAGTTTCCCAGGTGGAATCCCCCTCAATAACAATTTTTGCAGTACGGCTACAGCTTTGTTCTATCCAGGCGTCACGCTCGCAGGTATATTTCTCGAATTCGGACTTTGAAACGTTTGTTTCCTGGCATTGTTGAGGGTTTCCGGTTCCGTTGACCATCCCCTCAGCGTTTGATTCAGCATCCTTACCTGCTGTAATAAAAGGAGCATTGGGATCGATAACAGGTAACGGGTTTTTAGTACCGGCATCGATAACTGCCTGCCCTGCGTTACTGTTCAGCAACCCTTCCATACCTTTATTTGCAAGTCCGGCATCATCGCCTTTAACTCCGCCGTAATACCCTGTTTCAGGTGGTGTCGCGGTGTATCCGGGAATGCTCCCTGTCACCGGATCCGGATTATTCAGGCTATTAGTGCCCTGCCCTTTATTTCCTTTGCCAAATTCTGCCCCGGCATTAAAAGCATCACTGGTTGTATCGGCCACAGCCAGTAACGGCAACAGGAGTATCAGCCCTCCCCAAAATGCTCTCATTCTCCCTCCTTCAACAACTGTCTTGCTGTTGCTGCACAGTCTCCACGTTCAGCCACCCTTTCCAGGGCCTGCCTGAGAGGAAGGCTGCCGCGAATAACATCAAAATGTCCCGGACAGGTAACAACCAGAGCCGGTATGACAGTAATGTGATATTCGGTATACAGCGTCGGATCGATTTGCACGCCAATGTTTTTATCTTCTTTAGCCAGTTCAAATATCGTCGCAGCTGTCTTACGCATATCGTTGTTAACCAGCCCGCGGAGAGTGGCGGGAATGCCATAGCGGTTTGCATCACGAAGCATGGGTAACAACCCCTCGCGAGGCAGGCCAAGACTGACAAAGTAGATGGCAGGAAATGTGTGTTTTTCCCCGTTTTGGGCAGAGGGTTGTTGACGGGAAATGTCCTCCTGAAGACGGTTAATCTGTCTCTGCTGTTCGATCGGGAGGGGTAATGTCTGGCCCTGGAGATTCTGTTTAAATGCTTCCAGTTCTTGCTGCTGTTGTTTTATCCACGACATATCCCTGACGGACACAGCAGACTGCTCACTGGCTGATACAAACGATGTGCAGAATAAAAGAGTACTGGCAAGCAGCACCCGGCACTTGATTGTTTTCATTGTTAATTCCTTACAGAAAAACGCAGTTACGTTTGCGCCAGAAGAGGTAACCGAAATTCTTTTTTGAATTGGGGGTATTATGTTTAATCCCCCAGGTTTGAGTGGTGGCCCCAAAAGCATGGCAATTTGTGCTCTCCGGGAACATATTCACCATCTGGTAACGCCAGCGATCTTTCGGAATTATGGGGGATGGATACTGGTTGCAGACTGCGTTATCCGCGCCAATTGAATTCCAGACCAGACCTTCACGGTGCATCTTGAACGCCATGCGTTCACTGACCAGAAGTGATGATTCAAGAGGGGAAAACTCACCACTGGTATAGCCTGTCATGGGATACATCGACCCCTGACTGCCCGCACACCAGAATAATGGGGCCAATGGGCGGCCGACTGCACTTGCCACAGAATCCGCCGCGCATGCTGCCTGCGCAATCAGATTTCCGAAAAGTGAGGCTTCCGGATTGATCATCATGGACAGCGTGCTGTCATTCCACAATGGATCGATTTCTGAAAGGTAAGCAATATCCAGATCCCCTGTCTGCAGACAGCCAAGACTGGTGATAATGTTAAGCCAGAAAATTAGTGGGTATTTGTACCAGTGAACATGATAGAACGTGCCAGCAGCAGGACGGTCGCTCTGGCCAGCCGTTCCGGTACCCGTCCGACCGAGATCAATTTTAAATCCGCCCATGTTCACCATAACGCCAGGTTCACGGGTGACATCGACCATCGCCATCGGTTCCCAGAATCCAATTGCCAGCCCGATGCGGTACAATATTCCAACAGGGCAAATTTGTATGGGGGAGGATGGATTACTGGTGTCAGGCAGAGGGCCTGAAGCAAGTTTGATGCTACCAATTGACATGGGGAACATACATTTCCAGCAAATATCCGAAATCGGATTCACCCACCTTCCCTCGCCGGCATTACTTGAGGCAAACACCGGCGCTGGCGTCCAGGCCAGTACCAGAAGTAATGTGGAGAACCAGACAAAGCGTTTCATGCCACCCCCCTGAGCCACACGCAAACAGGTCCGTCTTCAGTGTCGTGTATCGAGCCAATAAACCAGCCCTCTTCTGCAGGAGATGATGGCTGCCATTCACGAATATCTGATGCTCCGTTTTCCCAGGCTTCAATAACCTGCGGAGGCGCATCGTTCTCCAGCCAGCGAAGTGCACAGACAAGTTGATTCATGCGTAGCCATTCATCGAAATCGGACCGGGAGGCTTCATCACATGAAGGTTTAAAGTAGTGTGGGTGAGTCCAGAAGCCGTTTGTGTCACGGATTACTGCAACCGCCTTTACAGGTTCAAAGTAGGTCATGGGGATCTCCGGATGTGCCACCATCAGATCTGCGGGGGCAGGGAAATATCAGTGGTTTTTAGCACTGGCGGCAGCTTTCATAATGATGGCCAGTCGCTGTTCCTGAGTCATTTCATACAGGGCAAGAATGCCACCACGCATTACGGCTGAAGGTTTGTAGAGAGGGTTCTCATTGAGGATCTCATCCAGCCTTCTGGCTGAACCTTCATCATGACGTAGTGACGAGATGGAAATATTCCGGCCCTTTTCACCTTCAGGGTCTTTTTTCATGGATTTACCTTGTCTGGATTTAAAAAAATGAGGGATTGCTGAGGTGCAAAACGATGTCCAGCTGCCGGACATGTTGAATATCAAATAGAGTAAATAATCATCATGTTACTGATACTGGTTGAACAACAATGAATGCGTATCCACTGTCATCGTCAAACTCAGAACCCTCGGTCGCGCCAGTGGCGATGGAGTTCGCCGCATCACTGAGATACCGGGAAAGGAACTCACGAGAAGTGTGCTTCGTACCCTGGACAATAACGACGATATGACGGGCCAGACTGCCTTCAGCAAGATAGCCGGCCATTTTTATCAACGGGGGTAACGTACACCCAGCACCTTCCGGAAAAAAGCCGGGGGATTCCAAGCACAAACGTGCATGAACATGCCAGTGAACGGAGTATTCAGGAAACGCTAAACCGGTATTTCCATAGTCACCACGATAATGACATCCTTCAGCATTCCCCGGCAGTTCGTTACTCGTGATACAGCTGGCAGCGCGTTCAAGACAAAACACCAGGTCGCGGGTTATCGTGTGTGGCTGAGCATTCACACTGACTATCACCTGAGTAAGAGGATAAGCATGTTTTTCCCAGCCCCCCATTACAGGAGGTTCATCCTCAAAAAAAGCCCGTGGAACAGAGATATCACTGTTCTGGCGATCTTTTCTCATTGCCCAAATGAGGAAAAAGCAGGCGTACAGTATTACGACCAGAGCCATTAATAGACCCATCGCTGACATAATCTCTGTCTCGTCTAGGTCCATGCCTTTGTCTCCCGCATATGTGACACCATTAACGCAACAAGGTATTCAGGGAAACGCTCATCTCGGGTTTCTGGCTCAACAAGCTCCATCTGATTGACTTTAAGCCAGTTTAACCATGCCTGCGTCACCAGCACCGGACTCCAGGAGCTAATCTCCGGATATAACGACTTAAGTTTGTCTGCCGTTCCCTGTCGAACGTTTTTCTTTACAGTTTTGCCAGGGAATTTACGGGGTGAACTGCGAGGTCTTTCAGGTGATGTAACGACTGTACGCATTTCGGGAAACAGATCGCCTAGCGTTGTTGTTGTCATTTCTTTGCTCCTGATACCGGAATTTCTTCCACTTTAAGTACACGGCCATCGGGGGATATACGCACAGGAATATTTGAGAAGCCAAACTTGCGCGTGAGGGTTCCTGACTGATCGAAGTAAATGCGCTCATTGAGGGCATCACTGGTGTCCTTAATATTGCCTTTAACCAGAATCACTTTTGCGTTCGTCTTATCGGCGAGCTCCTTTCTGGCCCATTCCATCTGGTCTTTATTATCGCCATCGATAAAATACAGCACCTGGTTGAAAGGGACTTTATCCAGTGGATTTACCTGCTCTCCTTTGCGCGCGATAACATTTCCCTGCATATCCGTGATGGTTTCCTGGACAGTAAACGTAGGGTCAAATACAAAGCTGCGGTATTTTTCAGCATTGGTCAGCCCCCCGACAGCAGGTGGCCGGACGGCATTCCTCTTCACCCGTTCAACGGCTTCTCCACGCAATTTATCCAGTTCCCCACTTTGTTCCATTCCCTTCAGCCGGTTCTGGATAAAATCCAGCATGTCCTGCTCGGCAGGTTCAAATACATTTCCCCAGGTACCCAGATCTTTCGCACCGCAACTGGCTGACAGTGCCAGCAGTATCAGGGCTGTCAGTGCAGGTCGTGTATTCACGGGACCTCCTGAGTACGCCGGGCAATATCGCTACGGATTTCAGTCGTGATATCCGGTAACGGGCTGACAGACGCAGGTTTCACCAAAATGATGGCGTTATGCGAGATTTGCCACTGTTCCAGACTATCGGACATCGCCGTATTGAAGCGGGTCGTCAGTGCTTTCGCCTTGTCCTCATCGAGCTGCAGTTGTGCTGACTGCTGCATGAAAAGGTCGATCGTGCCTTTCATGTCGAAGACCACGATTTCTGGCGCAGTGAGTTTTATGTAGGCCACTGTAATTCCGGTCCAAAACATCTGAGTAACCAGCACACAAGCAGCCAGTTTCAGATTCCTTGAAGTAAGCCAGCCCGATATTGATACGCCCTCGCGTACTGTGCCGCCGCTATACGGTTTTTCGTTACTGTTACTCATGCCGCTTTCACCCATTCTTCAAGTTCGTGAAGTTCGTCACCAAACTTCCTTTCAGCCAGCAAATAGGCGGCCTCTTCTGATGTGGCCCCTGCTTTCTGAGCGTTTTGCATATATGCGAAGTCCTCGCCACGGGAACTGAACATGGCGCGTGTAACAGGATCAACAAACAGCCGATGGAAGGAACTGTATTCACCTGCACTGATAAGCAGCGAGCTGTAATCGGTCTGGATTGCCGGCTGGAAACCACGGATAACTTCCTTTTCCATGTCAGAGAATTGATCCGGATTATCGGATAGGTATTGTTTGAAGGCCTTCGTATCCTGCAGCAGGGTGATTTTGGTTGAACTGTTGTTCCATGCGGCTTCAGCCTCCTTACCGGCACTGAAGTCTTTAATGCCCTGAGTAATCGTAATGAATGCACCACGATGTCGGCGTACGGTACGATAGCCAGTTTCGATAAAGCGGGCTGCATGAGGATTAGAACCACCGAGCAGTCGCCAGGCTTCGTCGATAATGCAGACTTTTTTGAGATCTCGCGGACTGTGGTACATCTTTTCCTGAATCGCGAGGATGAGAGAAAACAGGATAGCGGAAAGCAGCTTCGGCTTGTTTTCCAGACTCAGAAGTTCCAGCACCGCAAAACGGGTTTCGTCATCAAGGGTAGGTTTGTCGGCATTAAAGTATTCGCCATCAGCCCCCCAGGTACAGTAGGTTTCCAGCAACATGGCCAGTTCAGCCATTCGGGCAATAATGGTCGGTTTGTCCGCAAACGCGGTATTAACTTCCTCACTGGTCAGATAGTTATAAACATCATCTATACGTGCCCGGTTTACCTTTTGTTCCCAGGCATGCATGACCGCTTTTTTCAGTATCGCTTCACAAACAACATCCAGTGGCTCGGTTGGACTCGCCAGTACCGCAAGGAGTCGAACAATGCCTTCAGCAGAAAGCTTGATATCCCTGACGTTGGCAAACGGGTTAAAGCGCAGTTGAGCACCATCAAGATACACACCACCGGCCTGCAGGCAGTAGTTCTTGTAGCTGTCACCCATATCAATAACCCAGCCAAATCCACCTGCGTTCAGCACATCGCGGAGAATACTTTGTGTCAGGAATGATTTACCGGCACCAGACGTTCCCGTAACAGCAATGTTGAAGTTGGTACTGCCATTCTCTTCGTCGAACATATCGAAGAAAGCGACCTGGTTGCGGTAGGTCGGAAGCGGCATTCCTCCACGTGATAACTGACGTTCGGCTACTACCGGCATCAGGCTTACCGCATTCCATGATTTTCCACGTAATGTGGCCCCTGTCGTTTTGAGATCCTCCCACATCCCCTCCTGCATAACGAAAGGGAAGCTGGCCAGCCAGTTACGCATCTGCTGGTACTGAATCGTGACCATTTCCAGTTCGTTTTTACGAAAGACGTTCACTGCCGCCAGCTCACATTTCTGTGCTTCTGTATTGTTGTCAGGTGTAAACAACGTCACGTTGAAATACGTGCGGCAAAGAGCAATTTCGTTGGTATACAGCTGTTCGCGCGTTTTACGCCATTCATCTGCTGCTTTTTTGGTTCCGGGGAACAAAGCGCCATAGGCTGAGTTTGCTTTTTTGGACAGATCCGTATCCTTGCGGAAAGCCTCACTCTGACTTGATGTCTGTTCCTCTAGCTCAGTTGTCCAGGTAATCATAAACGGACAAGGAATGCCGAGATCCGGGAAGCGTATATTCTGCAGGTTATCGGCCCCCTGCCAGAGCGCAAAGCGACGTGGATTTTTACTCAGTTGCATGTTTACGATACGACAGACTGATGCAGGAAGCCGTGTACCGTCCGTTTCTATTTTTTCAGGTAATTCAATACGCAAGTGTGAAGGATGAACTTCAAAATCAATGGAAGGGTCAACCACCTGGCGGTTGAGCAACTCATCCTCGTTATAGTCGCCTGGAGAGGTCATAACCTGCTCATGGCGGTAGTTCATCATTTCACGCATAACTGACAGGAAACCGTTCACGTCAGTATTAACAGAATCAATACGGGCCGCCCCCAGAGAAACACGAATGGTGTTCCGTAGCTGAATCAGTTCATCCATCACCTGCTGAGAAAATCGTTTAACGGCTTTACCGTAAACAATGAAGATCCGGTAATTACGCAGGTAAAGCGGGTATTCCCGCTTGTTAGCCAGACCGTGTAAAGCTGATCTCTCCCAGAAAGCACGGGTGATTTTATTCAGGTGATCGGCCATCTGGCCTTTCCACATGTCGGTACTGACGCCAGCCGCAATGCGTTCACCCACACATTTACTTGCAGTCAGAATAACGGTGACAGGTGTTTTACGCGGAAGCTTCTTACGCAGCATGTCATCAAGAGCCGCCATCACCTGCTCATTGGCCCCCGGAAGCGGGGCCAGTTCGAGAACAAATCCTGCTGTCCCCGTATTGATAAACAGGTCATTTTTTTCATCGTAATAACGGTAAGGCAGACTGGCGACAAGGGAGGGGTAATCCCATGTTTGCTCAAGATTGGCACGTGCAGTTGCTGCGCCATCCTTGTGCTGTCCTTTTTCAATCAACCCCATCAGAGTGTCCAGAACACTGCTCATTTTCGCCCCTCCACGACAGAACGAATCAATTCAAGGCGGCGCCGTCGGGCCTCTTCAGTGAGGTTGAAACATTCAGGTTCATCGACACTCATATCCATTCGATATCCGGAATTGTTTAACACCCTCCCTTCTGCCAGCAGTGTCATATCTGACGAAGTGGAATCATCTTTTAAACTGATCATTCCCCCCCCTCCCCGATAACACGATAACTTTCATCCCAGTGCGATTTGTTTTTAACAAACTCGACCACGGACGGCTGATGGAAGTTGTCATCAGTATCCACCCACGGTGCAATCCACAGACGCTGGGTCGCGTCAGGTATACGCTGCGCCTGAACCCGTCCTGCCGTATTGACAGGGACAGGCTGCCCAACGGCTGAAGAAGTAATACGCGGAGTCACTCCGGTCTGCATAGTTCCTGCTGGAACAGCAGCAAGAGGACGTGGCGCGATTAACTTAGAACTGGGAGATCCGGTTGCTGCGACTGAAACAGGACGTGACGTATTAACGACAGGAGCCACATTGCGCAGTGCCGGCAGGGTTTCACCCGCAGGCTTTTTTGCAGCTTTATCCGCAGTGAGGTCGTCAAGGCTTTTGCCCTGGGCGGCCAGTTTATTTGCCTCCCCGGTTGTGAGGCACTGGTCGGTCGCGGTTTTATTACAGTCGAAATCAGAATTCATACCGGCGCAGCCGGTCAGTACGCTACACAGCAGTGCAGCGCCCATCAGTTTTTTCATGGGATAACTCCGGTAAATTATTAGGTATTAATGGAAGTAATTGAGGATGAAAATCAGTGTGGCTGGAGTCCACAGAGTATATTAACGTTCACGCCCCCCGCTCCCCTCGCCGTTGATGTCCGGGATGTTTTGAAGAAACCTGAAGTGACATTCTTTTGAAGCTTTGCCTGATATTCCTTCATCACGATATGTTTTTTCTTCCTCATACCACCGCTGCATGACATCCAGAGGAAGCTCCTTTCTTTCGGTAACCGTGGACTGTAGCCACTGCCACGCCGCGATGTTCAGTGGCTTATATATGGCCAGATTTCTGTCCAGTACTTCAGGCCAGGTACCAGGAAGGGTGCCAAAAATTTTCATAAACAGAAAAGGGAAAAGGCACATACCAACAAAGATGGCAGTACACTGAAACCACCAGGATGACCACCAGTATGTATATATATAAATCCATACACCTGCGTTGAGGAGACTGAACGTAATTGACAGTATCCAAATCCACGTGATGCGTGGAGGATAAGCATTGTCGCGCCACATCCGTATATCCACGCCAATCTTGTTAAACAATCTGTCGTTATCATTCATCATCCACCTCAGTTAATCGTGTCGCCGAGACGCAACTGGCTGGCCTGTCGTAACACGTCATCCGGGTTAATATTTCCCACTGAAGTGGTGCTGTTTGATGTCGTCTGGCTGACGGACTGAGGCGCGGTTTCATTCTGTGTTGAATTTGCCGCATTCTGCAGGGCTTCCTTCGCTTTTTGTTCTTCCGCATCTTCCAGAGTTTCCAGGCGGAAGCCTTTCTGGAACACCACGGTAACGCGGTTACCGGCACCGATATCAATGATTGGATGGTATTGTTCGGCGCGCTTAATCCAGTACTGGCTCAGCGTATCAGCAGCTTTATTTGCCCCTCCGCCGAATCCTTGTTTGAACACATCGCCGGCACCAACATCGGCAGTTGCCCCCAACCCTACAGACGGCGTGGATGCAGATTTAATCCCCTCACCAAAGCCGGACAGCAGACCAGCCGCACCTGCATAACCCACAATCATACCGTTACGCATAACCGGTTTTCCCCGGATACCACCTTTGCCCTGATAGCTGACATGTCCGTTGAATTCCATATCGATATGCTTTCCATTCTTCAGCACACAACTGATTGATTTAGTTCGTACCTCACCACGTTCACTGGAGATATCCCCCCATATTTCCCCGACAACAAAACAGCCATCAGCGCTATATTCCTTGTTGTTAGGCATCTGAATATTACCAAGCAGCCTGAAAGTCACCGGGCGGGTATTCTGCTGGCCAGTAACGCTGGCGTTTGCATCAGCACCTTCAATCATAATGGCGTCAGAGAAAGAGCCTGATGGTATCCACGGCAGTTTCGTTGGTTTCTTTTTCAGATTTTCATAAGAAAACTTTGAGGTGGTAAGTCCTCCCATGACACGCTGGCCAGAGCCTCCGGGATAAAAGCCAACCCCCTGTCCCGTATTGGCAGAACCATTGGCGGACGGTGTGCCTGCTGGAGTTATGGAGTATTCTGGCGGTCGGGCCTGACCGGCAGCAACAGGACCAGGGAGTGGTGTTCCGTTCTGACCAGCAGGTGGTGTCTGCTGACCACTGGTCGAATTGCTGCCGGAGGCTTTCTGGTTTAACAGGTCAGTCAGGCGCTGTATTTCAGCATCCTTTTCTGCCAGCTTCTGGCCTGTATTAAGTATGTTCTGGTCAAGCTTCTGAGACAGCATGTTGAAATTCTGTTCAAGCGCAGACGTCTTGGCCTGCTGCTGTGCCAGTGCGGCATCGTTGACCTTTTCATTGAACGAGGCGGTAACCACACCCGTCATATTTGGGGCGGCAACCGGAGGAGGTGCTTTCTGTTTTTCCTGATATTGTCCATACCAGTAAACTCCTCCAGCCAGAGCTGCCCCGGAGGCAATGACGGCGGCAAGGACAGTTATCTGTCTGCGTCGGGTTTTAAGATTTTCATTCAGACTCATGAGCGCGGTTCTCCGTCATCTGAAAAAATAATCCAGGCATACCCTTCTCCACCGGCGTAAAGCTGATGCCGGGAGAGCATCACAGCCCTGACACCTTTGCGCCAGAAGTCACGTTCACGCAGGTTCTGAGTAATATTGCCGGAGTTGGACATACGGAAACGCACTATTCGCAGATGGTTCCCCACAAACTGGCGTTCAGGTACCAGGTGTACTGACGTGCCCGGGTTATATGCAGGCATACGACTTATTGGGTATTCCTGGTAGTCATCAGGAACGTCGCCGTTAACGATAATACGTGACAGGGAAACGAGCGTTTTTTCATAGCTCTGCCCTTCCTCCCACGCTTTCGCATCATTGTTTTTGCGAAGCGGTGGAGACACAGGGGTAAATCGCAGTGTTTTACCGTTACCTGGCTGGGGCCGGACATTGAGGCTCAGAGATGAGCCCCGGTCAGTCTGAATGAAAACAGTAAAGTTTTGACCGACAAGTGGTGAAAGGATAAGGGCGCCGTCATCTGTCTGGCTCTGGTCATAGGCACCGGATGGTCCGCTGATGCTGGTAATCAGTTCTCCGTTAATAACAACCTTGCTGGGATTGGTATTGCTGAGAGTGACATTAAAGGCGGCGTCGTTCTCAAACGGAATGGCAGCGGGGGCGGAAGCGGCCCGAAGGCCGCTGGTAAAAAGTCCCGTTGCCAGTAACACAGCAGCAGCTGCCGGTGAAATACGGATTTTCATTGGCAGTCCTGTCAGTTAGTGGTGATGGCCGGCTGAAGTTCTTCGAACAGGTGAAGATTTACCAGTCCTTCGATATAACTCAGTTTCAGTCGGTAGGTTTTTTCCTGGTCCTTAAGCGGTGTGGTGATAGCGCCATTGGTTGTGGAGGACTTCAGTGTTCCGCTGAACTCAACCACGCCAGGTTCATTCATTACCCGAATTTCTTTTGTATCAAAGCGGGTGGTGATTCCGCCTTTCTTGATACGTTCAGCCTCAATATCCAGTGCTTTCTTCAGCTCATCCCGTTCGGCGGATGGGACAAAACCGAGCAGCATTTTCTGGTTGTTATCTACGTTTTCCGGGCTGACATTCAGTCGCCAGTAAATAAAGGCGGCGGCGAACATAGTCATTCCGGTACCGTCAGCACCAGAGGCATCAGATGTAAATGGTTGATTGAATGACATGGGTGTAGTGATGGTTTTCTGTTTTGTGGCGAAATACCACGCGAGAGACCCCGTCAGAACATTTCCCACGGCGCTGAGTAGAAGCAATAAAGCCAGTGCAATAAACGCATAGCGGAGTTGTTTATCGCGCTCGCCTTTAATTTTAAGCTTCATATTAGTTACGCTCTCCAGTGCCGGAAACTAGAATCAGGTATTTGTCGGAAGGTAATCCTGAACAGGATGGAGGGTAGGTGCCAATAGCAAAAGTTAAGTAACCAGTACGAACCCTGCCCTTTTTTCAGATGCCTGATTATTGCCCACAGCAGACCCGCTACAATGGAAAGTTCGAGAGACATATTGTTAAGAACCCCCAGGATAATTAAAGGGGCAACAATAATCACTTCATCGAGAGGAAGACCAATATAGCGTTCCTGCTGATTGAGAGTTTCCGGGAAGTGGTATTTATCGTCTTCCCCGCTCATCTTTAACTCGCGATGCCGAAAGCGATACGAGTGAATATGATACACAACACGACACCGAGAAATACCAGTGGTGAGCGTACTTTGATGTAAATAAACAGCCCCATAATGATTTCAGCTATGTAGAACCATTTTACAAGAGAGGAACCGGAGCCGAAGGTTGAATTAACTGTCGTGTTTTGGGATGCGAGTAAATCAGTGCCGCCAGCCAAAGCTGGATGAGCGACCATAAGTGAAATTAAAATCAACCCTCCGTTATTAATGAATTTTCTAAGTTGTCGGTTTGCGCGTGCCTTATGAAATAAAGACGCTACCGCCCATCCCTTTGAGACTTTAAGGGCATTACCTTGTTTGGACATGCTTGTTTTCTCCGGAAGTAAACAATTTTGATGTGCATAAGTGTTTGTTTACGCACACGATATTGTCCCATGACCCTAAAAAAAAAAAACCGTGACACATGTCACACTGTTAAAAGTTTTTGGGAATATTCCTAATATGTAAGTCGAGTAGGGTTGTCTTCCAGACTGTCGATGTGTTGCTTGCGAGATCTATATCAATGAAAGTAAAAGAGAAAATGTGGGAAGGTCGTGGCAGGCCGCGTAAGTTTCAGCCGGGTGAGGCTGTTGAGTGGAGGTTGCGTGCCCCGGATAATTTGCTTATGGAGCTTAGAATATGTGCCAGATTAGGTAAGCGAAGTGTTAATGATGAAATTATCGCAAGGTTGTTATTGTCATTGAATTACCAGCCAAATAACCCGGTGATTAGAACGGCAGAGGGTGAACGTTTAATAGAGCTGGCTGTCAGATTCGAAAACTGGCTTAGTCATCTGCTTGATAATGAAAAAGGTAATGTGGAGGAAAATACAGAATCTGACACCTATTCAGAGCGTTTGTGGATGTGGCGAGAAGGAGAGCGTGTTTTACTTCCTGGCAAAACAACTGGTTATAGTATGCGTATTCCAGAGAATCTTGCAGAAGAGATTCGTACAATGGCAAGGGTTCATAAGCGAAGCCTTAATGATGAAATGCTTACAAGGCTGATGAACACGCTGGGGTATTTCACAGAAAAGATTCTTGACCAGAATGAGGATGCGCAGGCATTGAAAGTCTTATGTCTGGAATTTGAAGTGTTTTTAAAAGAAAAAATATCTGAAGCAGAAAAGAGCACGCTGTCATGGGATAAAGACAGCGCTCAGTGATCGATGAAGCCGGTTCTTCCCGGCTTCATGATTATTTTTCATCGATGATAAAGTGTTTTCTGTCGGCCTCATCTTCGGCATCGTTAATGGCGCTTATGTTATTATTGATGAGGTCATCCAGTGACACCCCCGCCTGTGGTCCTTTAAGGTTGACATAAATTTCTGAGACAAGAGCGGTTAATATCATCATACCTTCTCTTGAGCCTGATACTTTCCTGATAAGGTCGCGCCTGAAACCATCGAGATCGAATGTTGAACCTTCTTCTTTTGATTTGTGAACCATGAGTCCGAGGCGAACGAGTTCGTTAACTGTTGATGAGTAGTTCGTTTCAGAGCCGGTTGCCCCTTTCTGTAACTCTATATCAACAATATCCTGAATCTCTCTGTCAATTTTATCTTTGAAGTAGATGTTCTTACGCGGCATAATATTTTCCTGAACATTTCATGCAGTGCCGTATCCGGCACTGTTCTATCCTGTTTAGACAGATTTAATACATCAGGCAGCTTTGATTTTAAAGCCTGTATCCGTCTTTAAAATCTAAATGCGCTTTTCTCTCTGTCGTAATCTGGCAGTATTATGTGTGTGCATGCGGCACTACCAGGTGTGTTAATACGGCACCATTGTGTGTGTGGATCAAGCACTACTCCGTCTTAAGTTACTCTATTATTTGGATACACACAATCCCCACACTTTACAGTGCTTAATCAGGCACTGGGAGGTGTGTTAATCAGGCACTGCAATGTGTGGGGTAACAGCACTGCAATGTGTGTTAATCCACACACCATTTAACCTCATATTCTTAAATTCCGCATTATGACCTATATTAGCGTGATGAAATTAAAGGAAAAATCTGCAAGATGGAATCTTGCGTGGGGTGTGATGTTTAAATGGGTTAGCAAAGAGCGGCAAGTAAATAACTGCGAACAGGTTGATTCTGGTATTTGAGGTTGTAGCTAAATGCATGATTTGGAGCGCTTACGCGCGTTTGTAGTAAATTATCTTGATTCAAATGATCTGGCGGGGTATTTTTTATTGCATTGCATGTCAGTGCTTATGAGAGACATAAGGCTTATTGAATGAAAATATCAAACACCCCTGTCCTATTGCTGGCGTTTTCACTATCAGCAACGGCCACTCCACAGATGTGTTTTGACCAGGCAGGGAAAGACTATCAAATAGATCCGCTGCTTCTTATGGCAATTTCAATTAAAGAGAGTCGTCTTAAACCAGCAGCTGTTAATGGGTCAAACAGAGACGGATCAGAAGATGTCTGCGGAATGCAGGTGAACAGTTATCATTACAATAAACTTAAAAAGTTTAATATTACCCGCGAGCGACTATTAAAAGATCCATGCATATGTGTTTACTCGGGAGCATGGGTTCTGGCACACAACTTCCAGTCCTACGGAAAAAACTGGGACAGCGTTGGAATGTATAATACGGGGCCGCGGGATACGATGATAAAAAAACGTCGTGCCTATGCTTCAGAAATAAAAAATATCTATCGTATTTTGCTTGCAAGAAAAATGATCATCGATGGTACATCAGGCGTAGTCGCCCTACCTCCGATGGACAGAATAAATGAAACAAACGTAAGCAAAAATTAATCAAAAAAAACCGCTCTTGCGAGCGGATTTATATCAGGCTTTCAACCTTGCAAATTCTTCTGCCATTTTCCAGAGCGCCTGATTAAGTTTCACATCACCATCTATGCCAGTAACCTCCCGTGTTTTTGTTCTTTTCCCTTTTGCTGTCTTTCCTGAAATTCCGCCTTTGATGACGTTCTCCTGAATACGGTTAAATGTACTCCACAAATCCAAGCCTCTGTCTTCCCAACGGCGAGCCTGTAATAACTGGTCAGGTGTCACAGGTGAATGAGCACCATCATATTTATACTCAAGTGCTGTAACGCTTAACAAACGTTGCTCCGGCTCAGTCAACTGAATACCTTTCATGATATCAATATTTTCAATCACGGTATCGAACGTATCCATCACAGTGTATGCACCTTCAATAACCTGTCCGACAATATCACCTTTATGCGGCACTCTAATTTCGCCGAAATCTTTCCATGCTACCAGACCATTGGTACAAATCTGGCGGAACATACCTGGAATCATTTTATAGCTACTGGAACCATCGTGACTGTTAAGCAAAATAATCTCTGGGACTTCTTTCCCCGCGATCTGATCATGGCGACGTAAACGTAATAAATGTTTTGTGAACTCACGCTTTTCAATATCTCGTGTACGGGATTGGGTTGCATAAAAAGGTTGAAAGCCTTCTTCGCGCAGACGGTCCAGTATTTCAATAGTTGGAATATAGGTATAGCGTTCTGAACGTGAATCATGTTTTTCAGAAGAAAATGCACTGGGTACAATGCGCTGTAATTCATCATTAGTCAGCGGACGATTCTGACGAATAGAGGACGGTGCGCGATAACGATTAGCAAAACTGATCATAATATTCCCCTTTATTTAATACTTACTGGCGTAATTGTGCGAAAAAAATTATCTACTGGTGCAGCAGCAGCTACCGGATAGCCGTCCAGGATCCAGACAGAGAGATAATCAATGCAGTTCTCATTGATTAATGACAACTCATAACTCCCGACTGGCGGTTCAAAAATCAGCGGTTGTAATTCACCTTCTGTCGCAGCCATAACCCAGCAAAACAGATCAACGATTTGTTCAGCTGTGATTTCTGAATCACATCTTCCGGAAGATTCTTGAGCGGCGGTTTTGACGTTGACGTTTCGTGTGTGCATCCTGGTTTTCTCCTGTGGTGATGGTTTTCCATCTCCCTGGTGAGTTCTCTCGCGGCAAAGGGCAAAGGAGCAACGGCTGACGAATGAACGCAGGGGCGTCACCGCAGGCCGCAGCGCAAGCGAGCCGACAGGCGAGTGCGAACGGGCGAGGAACGGCGAAGCGTACCCTTGCGGGCAGGCGGATGACGGTGCTACAAGCAGCCCTCCGCGTGAGGACACACAGGGCGATGGCCTCACCGGATGAACAGGATGCACACACCCGACACGTCGGAACGGCGTGGCGGCATCAGAGCGACGGCCCTGCCGGCGCGGTGGAGGCGGCGCGACCGGCACGGGCGCAGCAAGCCGCAGGGGTTGACCTTCGCCATCAGACCCTAGCCGTATGGCCCGAAACCCGCAGGGGTTCGGCGGAGACTGGCAGGTGCGCAGCAGCTGCCCTGGCGGAGTGGGGCTCGACGACTGGACAGCGCCAGCTGGTCAGGAGCCGAAGGGGGCCAGTGCCCGGAGTTTTTTGCTTTCAGAGAAAAGCTGACCAGCAGTTATGCTGCTGCCAGAAATAAAAGGGGAAATCAATTTCATATTTAACAACATTAAGTTACATAAGGCGGGGAGTGTGAGCATGAGGGAACCGTAAGGTTCCCTCACTTCATACAGGCTCCCGAAGGAGCCTTATTTTTAGGGGGACTGATTGTCAGACAATCAATCTTTCGCAACGTATCCTTTTTCCCACAGGCTTAACGCAGTCTGCCGTATCCATCCGAGGAAATCCGGGCCATAAAAGGCCAGTCGGTCAGCCCGAAGAGGAAAAGCCTTTATACTGACAAGACGCCTTAATTCTGTCTTATAATCGTAATCGCAAATCCAGACAAACTGGCGTTCGGATACGATTCGATCAATTTCAGCATTCACCTGCAGCGCAATGATGTGCCCCTCTTCTGCCGGGGACTTTTGATTTGAATTAACGCACCATTGACCTGCTGTTTCATCGTGCATAGTGTTTTCTGTCATTGTTGTACTCCCTGGCAGCGGCGGGATTTATTGCCGCTGCGATATCAGGATATGGTCATTCTGGCCATCAGGGATTAGTAATCGGCTGCCAGCTCGTTCATCAGCGCCCCACACTCACTATCCGCCCGCTCCGCTTCTGAAATCGTCAACATGTAGCCTCTTTTCATTGCAGCCCCCATGAATACTGGACGATCTTTCAGTGGCAGTTCTGCAAGGTAATTCATGGCCATACTTAACAAACGGGATTCGTAAATCTCATAGTGCAGACCGCAACCCCGATTAGCCTGTTTTTCCATACGGGCTAGCACCACATCTGAGCGAATAACGTCAAACGGGTTACGAGATTGCAGATTCCGCACAAAACCATCGGTACGCAGAGTTACATTTTTACGGTTCATAACTGTTCACCTTATCGTTCAGGATTTATGAAAAATTGCCGACAGTGCGCCACGAATGAAGTACATACAGGCATCGGTGCGGGTAAATTTGTCGCCATAATGAGCATGAACTTCCTGAGCAAAGGCTACGTTGTAGTGCGCTCTGCCGATGATCCACGCAATTTTTTTCATCCATCTTCCGGAAGATTCTTGAGCGGCGGTTTTGACGTTGACGTTTCGTGTGTGCATCCTGGTTTTCTCCTGTGGTGATGGTTTTCCATCTCCCTGGTGAGTTCTCTCGCGGCAAAGGGCAAAGGAGCAACGACGTCCAAGGAAGGAAAGGGGCGGAGACAAAAGTTTTTGCGGCCCCACGCAAAAAGTTTTGGCGGAGTTTATATACCCCTTGGATGACGACACGGCGGTGCTACGAACAGCCCTCCGCGTGAGGACGCACAGGGTGATGGCCTCACCGGGCGAACAGGATGCACACACCCGACACGTCGGAACGGCGTGGCGACATCAGAGCGACGGCTCTGCCGGCGCGGTGGAGGCGGCGCGACCGGAACGGTCGCAGCAAGCCGCAGGGGTTGACCTTCGCCATCAGACCCTAGCCGTATGGCCCGAAACCCGCAGGGGTTCGGCGGAGACTGGCAGGTGCGCAGCAGCTGCCCTGGCGGAGTGGGGCTCGACGACTGGACAGCGTCAGCTGGTCAGGAGCCGAAGGGGGCCATCAGTCTGTTATTACTGAGACCAGAGGAATAGAACAGAGCCATGCAGACAGTAGATAAATGATCCGCAATCAGTAAATCACAATGGACAGGACGGGAAGAGAGCGGTTGCGCCGCAGGCGCTGCCGCCCTGCCCCGTTCCCGGAGGGAACCGTCCTTCCTGGCTGTTCATGCTTGCGATCGCACCAGAAGAGGAAAAAGGGGCTGCCAGCGAACCGGCAACCCCTTTATAAAGGCGCTTCAGGCATGACCAAACCACCACAGCCCCTGATTGGCGGGGGTTTCCCCCCGCCGGGGTTAGCTACTTAGCGGATTCGTAGGCCATGAAAGCCGCCACCTCCCTGTTCGTGTCCCTGTAGCGAATTTCGCAGAGCGATTTCCGTGTCAGGTAAGTGAATATTAACAATGTGAGACACACTATCAATACACACCAAACCAGGGTACTTCGTGGCAGTTTCATAGCCTTCTTCTCCTTGCCTTACGGCATCTAAGAGGCTATTCTGTTGGTGTCTAGTCAAGCAGATCGCCTCGTGTGTTGGTTAATTTAATTAACTTTCTACGGGGCTTTCTTCTTTCTGCCACACAACATCTGGAACGTCATGAGGCAAAAAGCCTCAAGCGCCATCATTATTATACCTCACCCCATACCAGACTGACCAGGCGTCTTACCTTTATCTCGCTGATTTTTTTGTGGAATATGGTGATATTGTTCCAGGTATTATTCCTGAATTGACTAAAAAAACTGCACCTTAATCAGTTGAGCATCCTACTTTTGGGGTGCAGTTCAGGTCGGGCTGCGCTTTCGCCTGCTTCATATCACGCACCAGACAATAAGACTGCAGAGAAAGTTCTGCCATCTCATTGACTTGCTTTTCTGTCAGTCACATTCAGAAAAGCCGTTCGTCATTTTCCTGCTCAAAGTGCATCAAAGCTGTTTTCAGTGATTCCCGCAGATGATTTTCTCCGGACGAGTCCGGAGAAAATTGCTCACACAGGTGCAGCAGATCCCCCAGGAAATCAGTCAAAACCGTTCCCAACGACTCACTATCACGATCCAGGCCTGTTTGTTTTGCAAAGGTCCACAGTGCACTTGCTGCAAGTGAAGCGTGATCGTCATTATTTCTGATGCGAACGGGGTAGCTTGCGTTCTCCAGATTTTGAGCCATCACTTTCAGGGCGGTCGCCGGGACATCGTACAGAGTGTGTTCTGTCATTGTCGTTCTCCTTAACTGCGACTGAATTTTCTGTCGCTACGGTTCTAAAGTGGCCTGCTGGCCGTATCTTTGTACCAGAACGTGGCCACCGGAAACGATGGCCACCAAAACTGGCCATTTTTCAAAACAGAGCGAGAACCTGAACGTTTCCCGCCCGGAGTGAATGGTTCGTACATGCCCGCTTTAAATCGACAGCCCCAGACGTTCTATCTTGCGTACGAACTGTTTTAAGTGCCCGGCTTCAGTTAAATGGATATGACGAAACTGTGAATCCACGCCCTTACTGAGTGCATAAAAGTAGCGACCTTTCATTTTCTCGGGAGAATGTTTACGCAGCTTCTTCAGCTCGGCAAGAGTACGGAATTCCATCACATCCCACTCTTCCGGCGCAGTTGCGTTATTTTCATTCTCTGCAACCAGGATAATGAGGGATGAAGGGGACATGGTCTGGATGATTTGAGTACCCATTTTTAATTTCCTTTTTTGTTAAGTTTCTGTATTCAGCCATGTAACGGGCAGCATTCGCTTTCTTCGCTCTGGCAGAATTCACAGTTTTCAGTTTCATCGCATGATTTTGCGAACTGCATGCCCGCTTTCCATGCTTTCACCAGTTGAGGCTCGTCAGCAAACATGTGAGGAGGCGTGAATTCCCCCAGACCGAAATCCTGATAGCCAGCCTGGTGAGCTTCAAAAAGAGCATCGGCCTCTTCCCCCCGGGCCTTAACCGGGTCGATAACTCTCATTACGCGCGCCATACCCCACTGAACCCGAATATTCAGGCCGCGTACTGGAGGTAAAATTCTGTTCATAGCAGTTTCCCTTTAGCTGGTTAATTCACACCAAGACGGCGAAACATATCCGCAATAATGTTCCGGCGGGTGTATGACGCACCGGCTGCTTTAAGGTCAGCCAGGACATTAAATGCATAACTGGCATCCTGTCCGTGGAATGCCAGCACCTTTGCAGCAATCGGTTCCGGGCATGTCCTTACACATCTTCCGGAAGATTCTTGAGCGGCGGTTTTGACGTTGACGTTTCGTGTGTGCA
>ERZ1026931.167-NODE-167-length-30453-cov-6.331568_pt1 | contig 30453 bp, 27 predicted proteins | sample MGYA00519253_ERZ1026931 | MGnify/ENA primary metagenome ERZ1026931 (study PRJEB26926, sample SAMN06164831) | human gut metagenome | biome: ENVO:00009003; feature: ENVO:2100002; material: ENVO:00002003 | host: Homo sapiens | place: USA | collected 2012 ... | reverse complement strand
GAGCGCCACCTTGCCAAGGTGGAGGTAGCGAGTTCGAGCCTCGTCGCCCGCTCCACAAATGAAAAAGGAGCAAGAATCTTTGCTCCTTTTTCCACATGGTGACATAGCCAAGTGGTAAGGCAAGGGTCTGCAAAACCCTCATTCCCCAGTTCAAATCTGGGTGTCACCTCCAGAAGAAAAGACACGCTTTGCGTGTCTTTTTCTTTTTTTCACCCATCAGATCCAAACCGGCAAAAAAGGCTCTCGGGATAACCCCGAGAGCCTTTTTTCATGCTGGAAAGCACGCAAGATCGGCAATCAAACAGACTGCTGCGCTCTGCGCTCTTTCAGCTCCTCGCGCATCTTGGTGTTGAACGCGCCATGCAGCGGATACACCTTCAGCATAATGAAGCAGAGAACACCAGACTCACGAGGCCGGACAGGGCGATGATGTCCGTGCTGCCCAGCGCAATGCGATAGAAGTAGATGTTGGCGGCGTTGGTGGTGTTCATCATCAGGAGCAGGGTGCCGTAGGCGAACAGATTCCCGTTTGTAAGCTTTTGGGGATCGTTCACTTTTTCTTTCTTCTTAAACATTCGCTGCTCTCTTTCTTGTAGCTTCCGCTTTTATTTCCTCAGATGCGCCGGATCAATGATGCTCTTCAAGCCAGCGCTGTGCGCACTGGGCCAGATAGGCAGCGCCTCTCGGAAGGACTTCTTCGTTGAACTGCACCTTCGGATTGTGCGCGGAATAATTTCCGCGCTCGTCCATATAGCCGCTGGACAGATATATAAAGGCGGATGGCACCCTCTCTGCCACGAAAGCAAAGTCCTCCGACGCGCTCGCGGAAATGTTCGGGTATTCCATCGCGCCGGGCAGATCCAACTCTCTCATATACTTCACGAAGTCGTCGGTCGTGGCGGGATCGCAGATCAGCGGCGGGCCGCCGGCGGAGATCTCAATATCGACGGTAGCGCCATAGACAGCGGCAGTCGCCTGCGTGACCTCGCGGACGCGCTGCACCAGCTTCGTCTGTGCCTCCTTGGTATCCGCGCGCAGCGTACCGGTAAGGCGGGCTGTTTCGGGGATGATGTTCATCGCCGTTCCGGCGTGGAAGGTGCCCACCGTAATGACGCAGGAATCATGCGGATCCAGCTCTCTTGCGATGATCTCCTGCAGCGCAATGATGATGTGTGCGCCGACGCTGATCGGGTCAATGCAGTTCTGCGGCAGGGCGCCGTGGCCGCCCTTGCCCTTCACCGTGACGGAGAACTCATTGTTGGAGTACATCATCGTGGAGTTGTCATTGTACATGAACATACCGATCGGCAGCTTTCCGGGGCCGACGTGATACGCCAGCGCCGCGTCCACCTTCGGGTTCTCCAAAATGCCGTTTTTCAGCATGTTCAGGCTGCCGTTGAGGCACTCCTCGCCCGGCTGGAACATGAGCTTAACGGTTCCCTGCAGCTCCGATTCATGCTCCTTGAGCATCTTCGCAGCGGTCAAAAGCATGGCGGCGTGCATATCGTGCCCGCAGCAATGCGCAGTCTGTGGGTTCATGGAAGCAAACGCAAGGCCGCTCTCTTCCGGCATCTCAAGCGCGTCCATGTCTGCCCGCAGAAGCAGGACTTTGCCGCCCTTGCCGATCAAGGCGGTCACTCCCTCGCCGCAGCGCTCAGGTTCGATTCCGTATTCCCGCAGCTTCTTCTCCACATAGGCCACCGTGTTTGGAAGCGTCAGCCCCGCCTCCGCGTGACTGTGAAGGTACCGTCTGTTCTCGATCAGTTCGTCCTTCAGTTCCAGTGCTCTGTCATAATAGCTCATTTTACTGCCTGCCCTTTCCTTAGGTTTATGATAAGTCAAAAAAAACAACGAAAAATCATCATGTGAAATGCTCCTTTCGTCAACCATTATTATTGGGTATTTCAAATCCCCTTATGTGCCAAAATAATACAGCACAGAGGAAAAAAAGCGGTAGCTGCAAATCACCGCATGATTTTCCCGGTACACAGTTCTCCCATTTTTGAATTTTTCCGCCAAACGGAATAGCACCGCGAAATACGCGCAAACTAAATGCGGCAAGCGCCAAAACAACTTTTCAGGAGGATCCAATCATGACCGATCATACCAACAGCGGCTGCGCCTGCACGCCCAACACCGCCATTCGCTGCGCCGTAACCAACTGCGCCAACCATTGCAAGGAAGGCCAGTACTGCGGTTTGAACGCCATTCAGGTCGGCACGCATGAGGCCCACCCAACGATGGATCAGTGCACCGACTGCCAGAGCTTTAAGAAGCAGTAACCCTTTTGCAGCCGCCCTCCGGCGGCCGCTACATACCATCAGGCAAGGCGGGGTGCAGCATGACAGAAAAGGGAAAATATCGCATTGCCGGCGCGCTCGCCGGTACAGTGAACGGGCTCTTCGGCGGGGGCGGGGGCGTCCCGCTCGTTTTTTTGCTGCGCACATGGGCAAATGTCCCCGACAAAACAGCGCTCGCCACCTGCGTGGCGGTCATCTTCCCGTTCTGCCTTGCTTCACTGCTGGTATACACCCTGTGCGGCGCGCTGCCGCTTAGAGAGGCGCTGCCCTACCTTTTCGGTGGGCTGGTGGGCGGCTGGATCGGCGGCAAACTCTTCAAGAACGTGCCGAATACATGGCTCAAGCGCATTTTCGCGCTGTTTCTGCTGTATGGCGCGGCGAGGTATCTGCTGTGATGGAATGGTTCTTCCCCGCGCTCTGCGGGCTTGTGACGGGCATTCTCTCATCGTGGGGCGTTGGCGGCGGAACGCTGCTGCTTTTGTGCATGACACTCTTTTTCGGCGTGGAGCAGCGCACGGCGCAGGCCATCAATTTGCTTTACTTTCTCCCGACGGCGGGCATTTCGCTCCTTGCGCACCGAAAAAACGGTTACCTCGACCGCACCGTCCTGCGCACAGCCGTCCCGCTCGGCACACTCTGCGCGCTTGCCGCCGCTTTTCTTGCCACAACGCTCGACAGCAGCCTCTTGCGCAAGCCCTTTGGGCTATTTCTCCTCTACGCGGGGGCGTCGATCCTGCTGGAAAAGCCGGAAAATAAAAACAAAGCGCTGTGAGGTATCCTCACAGCGCTTACGGTTTCATCATTTCTTTTCTGTCATCTGCTCGAGCGCGTCCTTCGCGGCCATCTGCTCAGCCTCTTTCTTGCTGCGGCCGGCACCCTTGCCCACGGCAGTACCGTTGAGCAACACCTCAAAGCAGAAGGTCTTGTCATGGTCAGGGCCGCTCTCGCCGAACAGCCGGTAAGAGAGGGTCTGGTTCGGTGTACGCTGCACAAATTCCTGCAAGATGGTCTTGTAGTCGCGGCGCTTCTCCTCAGCGACCTCCTCGCGCTCGGTGTCGAGCAGCACGCGGTGAATGAGCGCGCTTGCCGCGCCGATGCCGCCGTCGAGATACACCGCGGCAAACACCGCCTCGGTCGCGTCAGCCAGAATGGACGGGCGCGTGCGTCCGCCGCAGCTCTCCTCGCCGTTGCCGAGCTTGAGGTGCTTTCCCAGTTCCAGGCGCTGCGCGACCTCATGCAGGCTGTCCTCGCACACGAGCAGTGCGCGGATGCGCGTCAGCTCACCCTCGGGTGCGGCAGGGTGCTTGGCGAACAAATACTCCGCCGTGACAAACCCGAGCACACTGTCGCCCAAAAATTCCAGTCGTTCATTGCTGAAAAAGTTCGCGCCGCGATGCTCGTTGGCATATGAGCTGTGGCGCAGTGCCTCTTCGAGCAGTGCCGGGTTTTTGAAATGATATTGCAGTTTTTCTTCCAAGGCCCGCATATTGCCTCCTCCTGATAAAAGGACGCCCCGCGCAAAGCGGGGCGGCTTTTTTCTTCTTAACCGAGCTTTGCGTTCAAGTAGCGCACGCAGTCGCCCACCGTCTTGAGCGAGGTCAGCTCTTCTTCGGGGATCTCGTCCAGCTCGAACTCTTCTTCCATGGCCATCACCAACTCAACAAGATCCACAGAGTCGGCGCCAAGATCTTCTTCGAAAGAGCTGTCCATCGTGATCTCATCGGGATTGAGCGCGAACTGCTCCGCGATCAGCTTCTGCATCGTCTTAAAAATTTCTTCGGGACTCATAATCTCTTTTACTTCCTCTCACGGTTTTGGTTCTTCCAAATGATACGGCAAAGGCACAGGACTGTCAATACCCATTTTTTCGCTTTTGGGCATTCGCCGCATTCTGTCTTTCGTCAGATCCGCATCTTGTCGATGTTTTGCGTGATGTCGTCAATGATGCCGCTGCGCGCGACCTCCATCGCCTGACGCACCGCGTTGCAGATGCCGACCTCGCTCGCACTGCCGTGCGCCTTGACGACGGGCTTTGAAATGCCGAGCAGCGCCGTGCCGCCGACCTCGTTTGCGTCGAGCATCTTCTTAAAGTCCGCAAGCCTGCCCTTGAGCAGCAGTGCAGCCAGTTTCGTCCCCGCGCTGTGCAGGAGCATCTCCTTGAGCTTGACGGAAAAGAGCTTGCCCGTACCCTCGATGCTTTTGAGCATGATGTTGCCGCTGTAGCCGTCGGCCACAATGACGTCACATGCGCCGAGCAGCGCTTCCTTCGCTTCAATGTTGCCAACGAAGTTGAGGTGCCCCGCTTCGCCCGCTTCTCTGAGCTTCTGATACGTCTCGCGGCGCAGCGTGTCGCCCTTGCTCTCCTCCGCGCCAATGTTCAGAAGGCCCACGCGCGGTGTTTCAACGCCGAGCACCTTCTGCGCGTAGTAGCTGCCAAGGTAGGCAAATTGCAGCAGATACTCCACCGTACACTCGGCGTTTGCACCGCAGTCGATAAGCACCGCTCTGCCCGTTGCCGTTGGGATCGTGGGGGCAAGCGCCGCGCGGCGAAGGCCGCGAATGCGCTTGACGACGAGCGTCGCGCCTGCAAGGATCGCGCCCGTGCTGCCTGCGCTGACAAAACCGTCCGCCTCACCGTTGTGCAGCATCGTAAGCCCCACGGTGAGGGAAGAATCCTTTTTCCTCTTGAACGCCGTAGCCGGATCGTCGCAGATCTCGACGACCTCCGTCGCGTTCACGATCTCCACGCCTGTTGGAAGCGCCGCGCAGCCGCACTCGCGCAGCGTTTTCTGGATCTCTTCCTCTTTTCCGGCAAGAAGGATCTCCGCGCCGTACCGTTCGTGTGCCATCAGCGCGCCCTTGACGGGTGCAAGAGGTGCAAAATCGCCGCCCATGGCGTCAACAATGATCTTCATGGGATCACTCCTTCCTGTCGCTCAATACCGCTTCGCGCAGCGCATCGATACGGCCGAGCGCGCGCTCGGCAAGCGCCGCGTTTTTCACGCGCTTGCCGCCCCTGACGCGATAGCCAAGCGGCGGCATGATGCCAAAATTCACGTTCATCGGCTGAAAATCCGAGACCGTCGTATCACTGATGTAAAGCCCCAGCGCGCCGATGGCCGTCTCGCGCGGGAAATCGACGGGCATCTCCCCTTCAAGCCGCCGCGCCATCTCAACGGCGGCGAGAAAACCCGAGGCCGCAGACTCGATGTAGCCTTCCACGCCCGTCATCTGGCCAGCAAAGGCAATGCGATCATCGGCGATGAGGCGGTAGTAGCGGTCGAGCATTCCCGGCGAGCGCAGATAGGTGTTGCGATGCATCACGCCGTAGCGGACAAAGTCCGCATTTTTCAGCGCGGGGATCATCGAAAACACGCGCTTCTGCTCGGGAAAGCGCAGATGCGTCTGGAATCCGACCAGATTATAAACGCTGCCCTGCGCATTGTCGCGCCGCAGCTGAACGACGGCGTAAGGCTCCTGCCCCGTCTTCGGGTCGCGCAGGCCGCGCGGCTTGAGCGGGCCGTAGCAGAGCGTATCGTGCCCGCGGCGCGCCATGACCTCAACGGGCATGCAGCCCTCGAAAACGTGCTTATCCTCAAAGCCGTGCACTTCCGCTTCCTCCGCCGTGGTCAGCGCCTGCCAGAAGGCTTCATACTCCTCCTCGCTCATGGGGCAGTTGATGTAGTCCGGCGTGCCCTTATCGTAGCGCGAGGCGAAAAACGCCGAATCCATGTTGACGCTCTCAAAGGTCACGAGCGGGGCGGCGGCGTCGAAGAAGTTCAGCGTGTGCCCGTCACCGATCTTTTCCGCGATGGCGGCGGCGAGCGCATCGCTCGTCAGAGGGCCCGAGGCGATAATGACATTGCCCTCGGGAATGGCCGTCACCTCGCCGGGCACGACCGTGATATTGGGGTGCGAGCAGATCTTTTGCGTCACGAGATCCGAAAAGCCCTCGCGGTCTACCGCCAGCGCGCCGCCCGCCTCCACGCGCGTCGCGTCCGCGCAGGCCATGATGAGCGAATCGAGGCGGCGCAGTTCTTCTTTGAGAAGGCCCACCGCGTTTTCGATCTGGTCCGAGCGCAGCGAATTTGAGCAGCAGAGCTCAGCGAAAGAGTCCGCATGGTGCGCGGGCGTTCTTTTTTCGGGTTTCATTTCATGCAGCGTCACGCTTATGCCGCGCTGCGCGAGCTGCCAGGCAGCCTCGCAGCCGGCAAGGCCGGCGCCGATCACAGTTACTTGCATCAGTCCTCTTCTTTCTCCGCGGTCTTTTGGGGCGCGGACTTCGCGCTTGTCTTCTTTGCCGTCGTTTTCTTGGCGGCGGTCTTTTTCGCGGCGGGCTTCTTTTCAGGCGTTTCTTCGCCGTCCGCCGTTGTCTTTTTGCTTGTCTTTTTCGTCGTGGTCTTCGCCGCTGTCTTTTTGGCGGCAGGCTTCTTTGCGGCGGTCTTCTTGGCCGCCGTTTTCTTGGCGGCGGGCTTCTTCTCCGCGCTCTCCGGTGCTTCGGCAGTTTCCGTATTCTCCGCCGGTTCAGCGTCCTCGGCAGCTTTCTTCTTCACGTAGCCACGCTGATCCTCTGGCACAAAGCGCGAGCAGGCGGGGTTGATGCAGTACGGGCGCTTAAAGCCCCTGCCCGCCTTTTTGAACATCGTCTGTCCGCACTCCGGACAGTCATCCTTCGTCGGCACGTCCCAGGTCATAAAGTCGCATTTCTTCTCCGGATCGCTGCTTGTGACGAATTCACAGGCATAATAGGTGTACTGCTTGTTCGTCTTCTTGCTCACGCCCGTGCGCTTCATCATGCGTCCGCCGCACTTGGGGCAGCGGCCGTCCATCACAATGACAAGAGGCTTGGTGAAGGTACACTCGGGATAGCCCGGGCAGGCCAGGAAGCGGCCGAAGCGCCCGCTCTTGATGACCATATTGCGTCCGCAGATGTCACACTTTTCCTCGCTCACCTCGTCGGGTACCTTGATGCGCACGCCCTCGAGCGCCTCCTCGGCATTTTTCAGGTCGCGCTCAAAGTCGCCGTAAAAGTCGCGGATGACGTCCTTCCACGGCGTCTTGCCCTCCTCCACGGTATCGAGTTTCTGCTCCATGCGGGCGGTAAACTTCATGTCCACAATGTCGGAGAAGCGCTCCTCCATCAGTCCCGTCACCACCTCGCCAAGCGGCGTGGGACGCAGGTACTTGCCGTCCTTCACGACGTATTCGCGATCCAGGATCGTCGAAACCGTGGGCGCGTAGGTCGACGGGCGGCCGATGCCGTTCTGCTCCATCGCGCGAATGAGCGTTGCGTCCGTATAGCGCGCGGGCGGCTGGGTAAAGTGCTGAAGCGGCGTATACGCTTCAAGCGCAAGCCCCTGCCCCTCGGTGAGCGGTGGGAGCGTGCCCTCCTTCTCTTCCTTGCTCTCCTCGTCGCGGGATTCTTCGTAAACGGCGGTGTAGCCGGAGAATTTGAGGTTGCTGGCGCTCGCGTGGAACTCGTGCTCGCCTGCCATGATCTGCGCGCTCACACTGTCGTACACGGCGTTCGCCATCTGGGAGGCGAGGAAACGGCTCCAGATCAGGCGGTAGAGGCGATACTGCTCACCTGTCAGGTCGCCCTTGATCTGCTCGGGCGTCAGGTTGACGTTCGAGGGGCGGATGGCCTCGTGCGCGTCCTGCGCGCCGGCCTTTGCCTTGTAGTGGCGGGCGGTCTTGGGATAGTAGCTCTGCCCGTAGCGTCCTAAAATAAACGTCTTCGCTGCGGCGATGGCCTCTTCGGAGATGCGCAGCGAGTCGGTACGCATATAGGTGATGAGACCCACCGTGCCCTCGCCCGTGATGTCAACGCCCTCGTAGAGCTGCTGGGCGATGGCCATGGTGCGGCGCGGCGTCATATTGAGCTTGCGCGAGGCCTCCTGCTGCAAGGTAGAGGTCGTAAACGGAAGCGAGGGGGAGCGCTGCTTATCCGTGCGCTTGATGTTCGTCACGGTAAAGGGCTTGTCGCCGATGTCGGCAATGATGCCATCCACCTGCTCGCCCGAGGTCGGCTCGACCTTTTTGCCGTCTTTTCCGTAATAATGCGCCTCAAAGGTCTTGTGCGAGACTTCGTCCGTGAGGTCGACGTCGAGCGTCCAGTATTCCTGCGGCTCAAAGGCCTGAATCTCTTTCTCGCGGTCGTCCACCATGCGCACGGCGACAGACTGCACGCGGCCCGCCGAGAGACCGCGGCGCACCTTTTTCCACAAAAGCGGGCTGAGCTCATAACCCACGATGCGGTCGAGCACACGGCGCGCCTGCTGCGCGTCGACCAGGTCCTGATCGATGGCGCGCGGCTCCTGAATGCTCTCGGAGACGACCTTTTTCGTGATCTCGTTGAAGGTCACGCGCTTGGCCTTTTCATCGTCCAGTTCCAAAAGCGCCTTCAGGTGCCACGAGATCGCCTCTCCCTCGCGGTCCGGGTCCGTTGCGAGATAGACGGTGTCGCTGTCCTTGGCGGCCTTCTTGAGCTCGCCGATGAGCTCCTCCTTGCCGCGGATGGGCTGATAGACGGGCTCGAAATCGTGCTCGATGTCCACACCGAGCTTACTTTTGGGAAGGTCGCGCAGGTGGCCCATACTGGCCTTGACCTCGTACTCCCTGCCCAGATATTTTCCGATGGTTTTCGCCTTGGCCGGAGACTCGACGATCACCAGATGCTTTTTTGCCATGAATATTATTCCTCCAGTAGTGTGACAGTCAAAGAAAAATGCTTGCCGCCGCTCTGTTCGACGTAGCCCTCAAGCTCCATCATCGTCAGCGCGGAAAGAACACGGCGCGTAGGGATCTGCGTTTTTTCGATCAGGTCGTCCACTTGCAGCGCGCCCGCTTTCAGCGCGCGCAGAATGGCCATCTGATCGTCGGTCAGTCCTAAGTCGTTGGTTTTCAGATTCAATTCCGGCAGCGCGGGTGTTTCCTCCACCGCCGCCTGTTTGGCGCGTGCGAGTTCCTCGCGCGCCTGATAGCCGAGCGTTCGCGGCAGCTCCACGCGCTCGCCAAGGATTTTGTGCGGATACTGCGCTTCGTATTCGCGCAGCACGTCCCAGCTGTCGGTAATGAGCGCCGCCGCACCGTCCGCGATCAGGCGGTTGCAGCCGCGGCTCATGGGTGCGTCGATGGGGCCGGGCACAGCAAATACGTCGCGTCCCTGCTCAAGAGCCGTATTGGCCGTGATGAGTGCGCCGCTCTTTTCCGGTGCCTCGACCACGACGGTGGCAAGGCTCAAACCGCTGATGATGCGGTTTCGCACGGGAAAATGCCACGCCTCCGCCGCCGTCCCGGGCGGGTATTCGCTGATGAGCGCGCCCGAGGCCGCAATGTCGCGGTAGAGCCATTCATTCTCTGCGGGATAGACGACGTCGAGTCCGTTGCCGAGCACGGCGATGGTCTTTCCGCCCGCGCGCAGCGCGCCGCGATGGGACGCTGAATCCACACCCGCCGCCGCGCCGGAGATCACGACCGCTCCCTGACGGCTCAGGCCGTAGGCGATCTTTTCCGCCGCCTCGACGCCATAGGGCGAGGCCTTGCGCGTGCCGACCATGGCAACGGCGACCTCCTCGTCGATGACGGGAAGCTGCCCCTTCACATAGAGAAGGCACGGCGGCTCAAAGATGCTGCGCAGGCGCACGGGATAGTCCGCGTCCTGCATCGTAAGAAGGCGCAGGCCGAGGCGCGAGCACGCGCCGAGAATGCGGTCGGCGTCCTCCATCGACTTTTCCGCGAGCAGCGCGATCTGCCGCGGCTCGATGCCCTCAACAAGGCGGTATTCGTCCTCGTCGGCGTAGAAGATGTTCTCCGGCGAGCCGAAATGGTCAAGCAGCAAAAGTTTTGAGCGATTCGTCAGTCCCTTGACTTCCGAGAGCCACACCCAGTATTTGAGTCCCGCCATGAGAACCTCTCCTTTCGTTTTATCGGTACATCTCCCAGAGAACGACCGTCGCCGCGATGGCCGCGTTGAGCGATTCGCAGCGCGGGTTCATGGGAATTTTCAGCGTTTTGGCGCACTCGTCCAGCACTTGCTGCGACAGTCCCCGCCCCTCGCTGCCGATGGCGACGGCCGCCCTTGCAAGGTTTGCCTCGGCAAGCGGTACGGTATCGTCGCGCAGGGCCGTGCCGTAGAGCGGCACGCCGCTTTTCCGGAGCAGCGCGAATAATTCCTCCTCTGTAACGCTGTAGGCCTCGCGGCGGAAGATCGCCCCCATTGTGGCGCGCGCCGTTTTGGGGTTATAGAGATCGGCGCAGGCATTGACCAGGAATACGCCGTCGCAGTCGAAGGCGTCCGCCGTGCGCAGGATCGTACCGACGTTTCCAGGATCCTGCACGCCGTCGAGCACGAGATAGTGCTTTCCCGAAAGCGTTTCGGGCAGCTGCACCTCGGGCAGCGCCACGGTGAAAAGCGCGCCCTGCGGCGTTTCCATGGGGCTGACAGAGTGCATCAGCTCCTCGCTCACGCGCACAGCGCGCACGCCGTCCGGAAGCAGCGGAATGTCCACCCTCTCGGAAAAGACCGCCGTTTTCACCTCCGCGCCCCATTTGAGCGCCTCGGCAAGGAGCTTTGTTCCGTCGCAGAGATATTCCCCGCTCTTTTTTCGATAAGACCGGGAGGACGCCAGCTTGCGCAGATGTGTCATCAGCGGATTCTGCCGGCTCGTGATGGTTTCCGCATTCATTTTTCCCTTTCCCCCCAGTTTCTTATTAAATATGTATCACACTATATTATCAACTGCAGCCCTTTGTCAAGCAAAAGAATCCCGCCAGTTTTCTCATTTTGTACGATTCCTGCGCCGCCGCTTTACAGCGCGGCTCCTTTTGTGGTACACTAAGCGGGAAATATCACGCAGCATGACTGCAAGGAGGTACCTTAAAAATGGAATCTGCCAAATCGCGTTTTCTGCGCTATGTGACCTACTACACCACCTCGGATGATTTCACCGGCATTTCTCCCTCCACGGAGCGGCAGAAGGATCTCGGAAACGTTCTGATGCAGGAGCTCGAAGCGCTTCATCTCGAAGACATTCACATGGACGATTGCGGCAATGTGCTCGCAACGCTCCCCGCGAGCGAGGGCGTGGACGCGCCCGTCATCGCGCTCATCGCCCACATGGATACTGCGCCCGACGCCTCGGGCGAGAACGTCAAGCCCCGTCTCGTGCGCTACGAGGGCGGCGAACTGAAGCTCAATGATTCCGTTTCCCTCACCGAAGCGCTCTGCCCCGGTCTTGAAAGCCACGTGGGCGACGAGCTGATCGTGACCGACGGCACGACGCTGCTCGGCGCGGACGACAAAGCAGGCCTTGCCGAGATCATGGCCGCGGTGGAGACGATCCTGGAAAAGAACATCAAGCACGGCGAGGTGCGCATCATCTTCACGACCGATGAGGAGATCGGCCACGGCACGGACGGGCTCGATGTGCAGGAGCTCGGCTGCGACTACGGCTACACCGTGGACGGCGGCCCCCTCGGCGAGATCGAATATGAGAACTTCAACGCTGCCGCCGCGGTGCTGACGGTGCACGGCGTTGGCGTTCACCCCGGCAGCGCCAAAAACGTGATGGTCAACGCTGCGACCGTGGCGATGGACTTCCACGCGCTGCTGCCCGAGGACGAAGTACCTGAAAAGACCGAGGGCTACGAGGGCTTCTTCCACCTCACGGATATGGAGGGCGGCATGGCAAAGGCCACGCTGCGCTACATCATCCGCGACCACGACCGCGAGAAGTTTGAGGAAAAGAAGGCTCTCTTCGCCGCCTGCGCCGAAAAGATCAATGAGGTCTACGGCGACGGCACCGCCGAAGTCGACATCACCGACAGCTACTACAACATGAAGGAAAAGATCCTGCCGCACTTCCACCTCATTGAGCGTGCGGAGAATGCTTTCCGCGCAAATGGCGTCGCCCCCATGTGCGTACCCATCCGCGGCGGTACGGACGGCGCGAACCTTTCCTGGGCCGGCCTTCCCTGCCCCAACCTCTCCACCGGCGGCTACAACTATCACGGTGTACGCGAATGGATCCCCTCTGCCAGTCTGGACATCATGACGAATGTGGTCATCACGCTCACTGCAAGCTTTGCCGAATAAGGCAAGCGCTATCCTATCAGAAAGTAAGGAGTGTTTTCAGATGAACCCTGTCGAAAATCTCGCAGCTTTGCGCGCGGAAATGGCAAAGCGCCGCATTGACGCCTATGTTGTCGTGACCGACGACTTCCACACCTCGGAATATGTTGGCGAGCACTTTAAGGCGCGCGAATTTCTCTCCGGCTTCACCGGCTCCGCCGGTACGCTCGTCGTGCTGCCTGAGTCTGCCGCGCTGTGGACGGACGGCCGCTACTTTTTGCAGGCCTCGCAGCAGCTTGCCGGCTCCGGCATTGAGCTCATGCGCATGGGCGAGGCGGGCGTTCCCGAGATCCCCGCGTTCCTGCATGACCACGTAAGCGAAAACGGCTTCATCGGCTTCGATTCCCGCACGATCAGCAACGACTTTGCCCGCCGCATCGGAGAAAAGGTGAGCGAAAAGCACATTCGCTTTGCAGGTGACGAGGATCTTGTCGACCTTGTGTGGACGGATCGCCCCGCGCTCTCCTGCGAGCCGCTCTGGGAGCTCGAGCCGAAGTTCGCAGGCTACACGCGCGCGGAAAAGCTTGAAAAGGTGCGTGAAAAGATGAACGAGCTCGGCGCGGACGTATTTGTGATCCCCGCGCTCGACGAGATCGCGTGGCTTTTGAACCTGCGCGGCGGTGACGTTCTCTATACGCCGGTGTTCCTCTCCTACCTGCTGCTTGAGCGCGGCAAGGCCACGCTCTGCGTGCAGAAGGAGGCTGTGAGCGCCGAGATCGAGGCGCACCTCGCCGCCGACGGCGTGGCGCTCGCCCCCTATGACGATATCTACCCGCTGGTCGCCTCGCTCCCCAAGGGTACGCGCGTGCTGCTCGACGGCGAGCGCGCCAACTACCGCATCACGCAGAGCGTTGGCACAGGCGTGGAGACGATCGACCGTCCCAGCCCCATTCAGCTCATGAAGGCGATGAAGCACCCTGCCGAGCAGGAGAATGAGCGCATCGCCCACATCCGCGACGGCGTGGCCGTCACGCGCTTCATCTACTGGCTCAAGCACACGATCGGCAAGGAGACCATCACGGAGATGAGCGCCGCGAAAAAGCTGGAGAGCCTGCGCGCCGAGGGGGAGCACTTCCTCGACCAGAGCTTTGAGCCCATTCTTTCCTACGGCGCGCACGGCGCGATCGTCCACTATGCGCCGACCGAGGAGACCGACATTCCCATGGAACCGCACGGCTTCTGTCTTGCCGATACGGGCGCGCAGTACTACGAGGGCACGACCGACATCACCCGCACCATCGCGCTCGGGGCGCTCACCGAAGAGGAAAAGCGCATCTACACGCTCGTGCTGCGCGGCCACTTGCAGCTTGGCGCGGCGAAGTTCCTCCACGGCTGCACGGGGGAAACCCTTGATATGCTCGCCCGCGCGCCGCTGTGGGAGTCAGGCCTTGACTACAACCACGGCACGGGTCACGGCGTCGGTTTCGTCCTCGGCGTGCACGAAGGCCCTGAGCGCGTGCACTGGGACGTGAACCGCCAGAAGCGCCACTGCGTTATCGAAGAGGGCATGATCTTCTCGAACGAGCCGGGCATGTACCTTGCCGGCAAGTTCGGTGTGCGCGTGGAGAACCTTGTCGTCGTGCGCAAGGCGGAGGAGAACGAATATGGCCGCTTCCTCGCGCTCGAACCGCTCACGCTCGTCCCCTACGATCGCGACGCGCTCGATCTGACGCTTCTCACCTCCCGCGATGTGGAGCTGATGAACGACTATCACGCAAAGGTCTATGCGGCGATTTCTCCCTACCTTGCGGGCGACGAGCTTGCATGGCTCAAGGACGTCACCGCGCCGGTCACGTTCGGCTGATAAAGCTGATAAAGCAATATAAAAAAGGTTCGGACTGCAATGCAGTCCGAACCTTTTTCCATTGTGTCTTAATAGAGCTTGGCGCCGGCGGGAATATCGCCGTCGACCATCAGCAGGTTGAGGCGCTCCTCCCCGTCCACGTGGTGAACGGCGGAAATGAGCATACCGCAGGAATCGATGCCCATCATCTTGCGCGGGGGCAGGTTGACGATGGCAATGGCGGTCTTGCCGACAAGATCCTCGGGCTCATAGTAGTCGTGAATGCCGGAGAGGATCACGCGGTCGGTACCGGAGCCGTCGTCGAGCACGAACTTCAAAAGCTTCTTGCTCTTGGGCACGGCGGTGCATTCCTTGATCTTGACCGCGCGGTAGTCGGACTTGGCAAAGGTGTCGAACTCGACCTGCTCTTCGAAGATCGGCTCGCTCTCTACCTTGTCGACCTCGTCGGCGGCGTGCGCGCCCTTGGGCTTGACAATGCCGGCGCTGCACGGCGCGGCGGCGGGAGCGCTCTCCGCGCTCTTCTCCTCGGCCTTCTCGCTCTTCTTGGGCATGTCGAGCGGCTTCATCGTCGGGAGCAAAATTCGGCTCCCTTCATCCTGTTCCATGCCGCTCTGTAAGGGTTCAAAACCCGCACAATACTCGATTCGTGAAATTTTTTTCATTCGTCTCGTGTCCTCTTGTGCCGTCCTTTTCGCTTCAAAAGTTGTAGAAAAGTTGTAGAAAGTTGTAGTGCGCCTGTTATGGCATATCGCTGGCATAGAAATGGCAAAAATTTGCTGCGTTACTCAGGATGCTATATCTAACATGATCTCTACACAAAGAACGGCTTGATCGTTTAACCGCAGACGCATACATTATTATATAATAACCTTCAATTCCATCTAAGTCAACGATTTTATCGAAACATTTTATTACTTTTATTGCCCCACCTTTAATACATAATACATAATAAAGAGGAGACTGTCATGCCAGAATACCAACTTCAAATTAAACAAGTGGTAGATTACCCACGATGCCGAATTTATCGTGAGTTCATCCACAAGCTTATCAACGACCGGAGCATCCGCATAAACGGAGGCTCCGGCCTTTTTCATTTTACTGTACTTTGCAGCTATGCAAACTTCCGCACCTCATACCGCCGTATTGACGGGATCAGTTATACAGTCTCGCCCGGCGAATGGGTGTGCACCGTCAAGGAACTGTCTTGCTGGTTCCGCACCCGCTTTCATCGGCAGGCGCTGTCCATGCTGGATACCCTTCAGAAGCAGCACTTGATTTCCTATACACTGCTGGGCCGTGGCAATGTAGTCAAATATAAAATTCTCCACTGGGCTCGCCACAATTCCGCATTGGAGTACAATGCCCCATGTCAAAAGGATACCGGTTTTTTCTTCCTGCCAGTCTCGGTTGCCCTGGAGCTGGTCAGCTCTGCCCGCTGCTCTGAAATGGACATCGTCCTGGATCTGTGGGTATCCGCTGTCTACAACGATACGCAGGTGCAGGGGTCAGATGTCGGTCCGGTAGCCTACTTTCGCAATGGTACCGGAAACCCGCTGGTCAGTTACACTGAACTCTCCTGCCGCTGGGGGCTGTCACGCGCTACTGTATGCCGGATACTGAAAAAGCTGGATGGCCTTGGATATATTTCTATCATGTCGTTTCCCGGCCGGCATGGAAGCGTGATCTACCTGCAGAACTACCTGTCCACCATGTTTGAGATTTCTGATGTTTTAATCGACAAGGAGGAAGTTGCCATGACCTTAAACATTCATCTGGAGCTTCCGGAAACTGCTGAAACCGAAAAGAGCCATTCCGCCTCTGAGCATGAGGTCATTGTTTCGGATGCACTTTCCAGCGTTTCAAAATCGCACATTGAAACGATACTCCGCAAGATGGCTGACATCCTATCTACGCAAGGGATTTCCTGCTTTTCTTGCCCGCTCTCCCGCTATAAGTTATATCCCTTATCGGACGACTGCTGGGAAGAGTTGATTCCGCGTGCGCGAGGGAAATCCACAGCCCACTTTGGTCTGACCATCCTCTGCGGCACAAACACTTCAATCGCCACTTTTGAACTTACACTCACTCCCTCTGAGGAGCACGAAAATAGGAGGAACCTGAAATGAGAAAATTTGTTGAACCTGATGTTGCTGATAATCCCCTGTACCACGATACCTGGAAACTGCTGAAAAAATACCGGGATGTTGTGTGGAGCCTGGAGCTTTCTGTCCAGCATGTCCGTACCAAGTTTGAGATTGAGTATGGCACCTCCATCGAAGATTTTCTGGATTCAGTCTATCTGGCCGGCGCCGATCTGGCCGGAAGTGACATTGAGCATCATGCCAAGTGCATTGAACGCAGCCACAAAATGCTCAAGCTGCTGGATTCCGCAGTCGAATTGCTGCGTACCAAGCACAAAAACGGTGAGGCATATTACTGGCTGCTGTACTACTCCTTCCTCTCGCCGCAGCAGCTCAAAAATGTTGAGGAAATCATCGAAACCCTGCGACCGCATATTCGTGACATCAGTTTCAGAACCTACTACCGCAAACGCCGGGAAGCCATTGAAGCCCTCAGTTCCGTCCTTTGGGGCTATACCTCCAAGGACAGTTTAGACATGCTGGAACAGTTCTTCCCAGAGACAAAATCACTTTCCGGACAGTCGGGCAAATAATTGGCACATTTCGGGAACAAAATTGGCATGGTTCTGCTCTTTCAGTGTAAATACCGATGTGTTAAACTGAATATGCTCAAACTTGCACCCAAAACCGAACAGGACAGTAACGGCACCTTTCATCAGGGTGCTTTTTTGCTGCCCAGATGGCCGCCCGACCATTTGAAAGCCCACATTTGTTTTGACAGGTGTGGTTTTTTCTGTTCCCTATTGAGCATCAAAAAATCATTCAGAATTGGAGGATCGCAAATTGAAGAAAACGAAAACCCCTCAAACTCCGCAGCTCCAGGAGCTGGATACCCAGTCCAAGCACAGGATTTCGCTGCCCAAAGTGGCTTACAGTGCCTTCCTGTGTGTGATGATGTCCATGATGTTCTGTCAGCCGGCTTATGCTGCAACAGATGTATGGACCAAGGCCAAAGAGATCATGCAAGATGTATACACCCAAATCCTCGCCATCTCCACTATCGCCGCCATCGTCACTGCTTCGGTAGCCTTACTGCTCATGAACTTCTCCCGTTCCGGACGGACGGTGGATGAAAGCCGCGCTTGGCTCAAACGAATCTGTATCACCTGGGCTATCCTCAACGGCTTGGGCTTTATTATGGCGTATGTGACGCCACTCTTTAGTGGTGGACAATGGACAGGCTGATTGACCGTCTGACTGCTCGCCGGAAAGGAGGCTTGCATTTATGGGCATTTTAGACGGCATAGTGGAATGGATCGCAGAACAGGTAATGGCCGGTCTTGATCTGGTGACCACATCGGTTTTGGGTGCGCTGGGCTGTGATATGGCTGTATTTCTGCGTTATTTTCCCGCAGCAGAGACTATGTACTCTGTTTTCGTAGCTCTGGCAATCGGGATCATCCTGCTTAACTGGGTCTGGCAGTTATTCAAAAACTTCGGTCTTGGCGCAGGTGTGGAAGCAGAAGACCCGGTAAAGCTGAGTATCCGTTCCGTTATTTTTATCCTGCTGACGCTCTTTTCAGATGAAATCGTCAATATTGTTCTTACCATCGGCGGCACCCCCTATCACTGGATCATGGACTCTGACCTTCCTGCATTAAGCTTTGCAGACTTCAATTCCGTAATGCTGGTCATCATCGGTGTGTGTGCCAATGGGGCTGTGGCGCTGATTACCTTGATTTTGGTTCTCATCCTGGCCTGGAATTACCTAAAACTTCTGTTCGAGGCAGCTGAACGGTATGTGCTGCTCGGTGTACTGGTCTACACGGCTCCTGTGGCTTTTTCTATGGGCGCCAGTCAGACCACAGCAAACATCTGGAAATCCTGGTGCCGGATGCTTGGCGGTCAAATTTTCCTATTGGTCATGAACGCCTGGTGTCTGCGCCTGTTCACAAGCATGGTGGGGTCCTTCCTTGCGAACCCGCTTTCGTTGTAAGGAGGTCTTATCCTTGAAGAAACTCAAAAAATTTTTGTTTGCGACCTTTACAGTCGCAATTCTCTCCTGCCTGTTCTGCCAGCCGGCTTTTGCCGCCATCTCCGAAAGCGATGTGCAAGCTCAGGTAGACGCTGTGGGAAAAGAAGCCGTTTCCGGCAATGTGTTTATCTGGTTTCTCTGTGCTATCGGCTTTCTCAAAGTCGGCCAGAAAATCGATTCCTTCCTCTCCAGCCTGGGTGTCAATGTAGGACATACCGGTGGCAGCATGCTGGCTGAGGCTATGATTGCTGCCAAAGGCATCGGCGGCATCAAGAACTTTTCCAGTCACCACTTTGGCGGCGGGAGAAACAGCAGTTCCACCAATGTCAACACAAACGGTGATAAAGGCAGCGGCGGCTTTGGAGCAGGGTTTGCCAGCGGCGGTCTTGCTGGAGTGGTGAGCCGAAAAGTCACAAACAGCGCCATCAAAACAGCCACCACAACTCCCGGCTCCAAGCCTTCCGGTCTTGGCAGTCTTTTAGGCGATGCTGCAGCTGGAGGGATCGGCGGTCATATGTACGCTTCTTCCGTTAGTAAGGGCGGCAATTTTGCCAACAATGTAATCGGCAGCGTAGCCACGGGCAGTATCAGCCAGATAGGTTCCATTTCCGGTGAAAAAGCCGCCGAAGCCCTGCACTCTTACATGGGATATGCGGCACTGGAATCCGGAGCTGAAAATGTTCCGACCTTCCAAAATGTCGAAATCGGCGGCGGCCGCATCACCGGTACAGAAGTGACTGCGGAACATCCCGAAGGCATCTCCTTTGGTATGTACCACGCAGACCAATATGTTGCCCCGGAAGGCCAGTACACCACCGTTCATGCCGTGGATGGCACAGCTTGGTATAAGCAGTACGCTGTGGATGCTGTTGACAAATCGCCCTATATGGCTCCTGACGGTTCTATCGCCTTCAACGAGTCCATTGTCAAAAAGCTGCCTCCAGCCCCGAGGAGAAAGGACAAGATATAAATGCCAGAAAATCAGAAAAGCGGTTTTTCCGAAACTGTGGAGGCTGGTGCCTCTGCAGCGCATACCATCCGCGGCGCAATCAAAACCGGAAAAGCTATTTCCTCCGCTGCCAAAGGCGCTGCCGCAGGCGGTCCTTACGGTGCAGTTGCAGGCGCAGTGTGGGCAGGCCGCAAGCATATCGGGAAAATCATTGTTGCAGTCATAGCTCTGCTTATGCTGCCGATATTGTTTGTTCTCATGCTCCCCGGTCTTATTTTCGGCGGACTGACCAATGCCTTTTCGCCATCTGACCCCGAAACTCCGATTTTGAATAGCGAAACAGCCATTATTGAAAACGCCAACGAGATCACCTTTACCCTCAACGGCATCTTGGGCGAGGCACTGGATGATGTACTCGCCCGGATCGAAGCTGACTTTGCGGCATCGGGAGCCGACCAGATGGAGGTCAAAAATGCCTATTCCGGCGGTCCCATTTATAACGCCAACCTGTTTATCTCTCAGTATTGTGCGGCCAAAGACAAAGATTTTGAAAGCATTTCTCTGGATGACCTTGCCGCCACCCTGCGGGAAAACAAGCAGCATCTATATTCCTATACCAGCAAACAAGAGATTCGTGAGAGAACCGTGACTGATTCGGAGACTGGGGAAGAAACAACGGTGTCCGAAACATGGATGGTCTATACTGTCCGTTACAACGGTGAGTCCTATTTTTCTGATGTTGTATTCCAGCTTACCGATGACCAAAAGGAGCTTGCGTCTGATTACGCCTCCAACCTAAGCCTGTTCTTGGGCGATGGTCTGCTGCAAAATCTGGAAGCGTGGACTGGAAACAGCATCACCGCTCTGGGCGATGTTACTTTCACCGACGGGATCACACCTGTTGTTTACTACAATCAGCTGGATGAACGCTATGCCGGTAAAGCCTATGGTACAGACAATATTGGCGGTTATGGCTGCGGCCCTACCGCTATGGCAATCGTGGTGTCCTCACTGACGGACGATATGGTTGACCCTGTGGAGATGGCCGAATGGTCTTACAACAACGGCTACTGGTGTAAAAGCAGTGGTTCTTACCATGCGCTGATACCTGCCGCCGCTGGGGAATGGGGGCTTCCGGTTTCCGGCTGTACCACTGCGGAACCACAGCGCGTCACAGACGCACTGGCTAATGGCAAACTGGTAGTAGCAATCATGTCTGAAGGCCACTTTACCTCTTCCGGTCACTTCATTGTCCTGCGTGGCGTAAAAGACGGCAAGATCATGGTGGCTGACCCTGCCAGTTACACACGGAGCGAACAGCTCTGGGATCTGTCCATTATCTTAAATGAGGCCAGCCGGCGCGCTGGAGCTGGCGGTCCGTTCTGGATTATCGGCTGATGTGCCCGCCCGGCTTCGGAAACGAGGTTAATCATGAATCATAAAATCGACCGAGATACCTACATAATACCACCGAATTTCATCGAATCAGGCACCTTCTTCGGTGGTATGTTCAAAGCCCGCAATGTGATTGAAGCCGGCATCCTGGCATTTGCCATTGGTGTGCCGGTTTTTTCATTGCTCCCTCTTGGCCTGACTGCCCGTATCATCGCTTTGTGCCTGACCGCACTGCCGGCAGCATTGGTGGCGCTTATCGGAATTTCCGGTGAGAGCCTTTCCTCTTTTCTGCTGATTTTCATAAAGTACCTGCGAAACCGCCGCATTGTAGGCGGTAACAGCACAGAAGATGCGGTTCCTGCGGCAGAGCATGGCGGCAAGCATATTAAAAAGAAGGCACACAAGCCCGATAAGGCTCCCAGGCGGTCACGGCGCTCCGGCAGAGAGGATTTCCCAGCGGAGTTTGATGAAGTTCGTAGCTACGAGATCCGCCAAAAACTCCGTCCTGTGAAAAAGCAGAAGCCTGACAAGGAGAAGAAAGCCGCCAAGCAAAAAAAGAAGGTCTCCAAGGAACGCAAAGTAAAACGCCCTATCCGCACTCAGGAGCCGAAGCCCGCCTGCCTTAACCCGGTAGCAGATTATCTGCCGATTTCCAAAATTGAAAACGGCATCATCTACACGAAAGACCACCGCTATGTCAAGGTCGTCGAGGTAGTACCCATCAATTTTATGCTGCGCAGTGCCCAGGAACAGCGGAACATCATCTATTCCTTTGTATCCTACTTGAAAATCAGCCCCATCAAGCTGCAAATCAAGGTACTGACACGCCGGGCAGAGATCAACCGCCATCTGGATACCGTTCGGAAGGAGATGGAACAGGAGACCAATGAACAGTGTCTGCTCATGCAGGAAGACTACCTCCAGTTCGTTCAGCAGATCGGTTCCCGTGAGGCAATTACCCGACGTTTCTTCCTGATTTTTGAATATGAGCCGTGGAGCAACACTAAGCGATCTGATGAAGAAGGCGAGGCAATCAATGCCCTGCAAAGTGCAGTCCATACTGCTACCAACTACCTCCGTCAGTGCGGTAACGAGGTCATCGTTCCGGAAAACTGGGATGAGTTTACCGTAGATGTCCTCTATAACCTGCTCTGCAGAAATGAAAGTGCTGTAAAGCCGCTCTCCGTCCGGGCACAGGAGGTTGTGGCTGAGTACCTTGCCAAAGGACGCGACAGTGAGATTGACCATATCCCTGCCACCGAATTCTGTGCGCCAAAAAGCATTGACTTCACGCATGGTCACCATATCTGCATTGACGGTCTGTATTATGCTTATTTGCTGGTGCCCTCTGATGGCTACAAAACGCAGGTTCCAGCCGGCTGGCTCAGTCTTATCGTCAATGCCGGTGACGGGATCGATATGGATATGTTCCTCTCCCGTCAGCCCAAAGAAACCATCATCCAGAAAGTCGGACAGCAGCTGCGTATCAACCGTTCCAAAATCAAGGACGCCAGCGACACCAACACCGACTTTGATGACATTGATGGCGCTATCCGAAGCGGGTACTTTCTCAAAGAGGGCCTTGCCAACAACGAGGACTTCTATTACTTGAATTTGCTGATTACCATTACTGCCTCCAACGAGGAAGACTTGGAATGGAAGGTCAGCGAAATGAAAAAGCTCCTGCTCTCACAGGACATGAACGCCTGCACCTGCCATTTTCGGGAGGAACAGGCGTTTTTATCTGCCCTGCCATTGGTGGCAATGGAAAAGAAACTGTATGAGCGGGGTAAGCGCAACCTGCTGACAGGCGGTGCGGCAAGCTGTTATCCCTTTACATCCTATGAGATGTGTGATGATAACGGTATCCTGCTGGGTGTCAACAAGTACAACAGTTCCCTTATTATCGTGGACATCTTCAATTCTGCGGTCTATAAGAACGCCAATATGTCGATCCTTGGCACGAGCGGAGCCGGAAAAACCTTTACCATGCAGTTGATGGCGCTGCGAATGAGGCGGAAAAATATCCCCATTTTCATTGTTGCGCCCCTAAAAGGACATGAATTCCATCGCGCCTGCTCCAATGTAGGCGGCTCCTTTATCCAGATTTCACCGGCCAGTCCCCACTGCATCAATGTCATGGAGATCCGGCGGGTAGACCGCTCGGTGAATGAACTTCTGGACGGTCCAGGCATCCAGTTATCTGAACTTGCAGCAAAGATCCAGCAGCTCCACATATTTTTCAGTCTGCTGATCCCTGATATGTCTCACGAAGAACGACAGCTTTTGGACGAAGCCCTTGTTCGTACCTATAACACAAAAGGCATCACTCATGATAATGCTTCTTTGGAAGACCCTGCAAAGCCCGGCCAGTACCGTGAAATGCCGGTGCTTGGTGACCTGTACGAAATTTTGAAAACCTCCAAGGAAACGATGCGCATGGCCCACATCCTAAACCGTCTGGTAAACGGAAGCGCCAGCACCTTCAATAAGCAGACCAATGTTCGGCTCGACAACAAGTACACTGTTTTGGATATTTCCTCCCTCACCGGAGACCTGCTCACCGTAGGTATGTTTGTGGCGCTGGACTTTGTTTGGGACAGAGCCAAAGCCGACCGTACAGAAGAAAAAGCCATCTTCATCGATGAGTGCTGGCAGCTTCTATCCGGCGCCGGTGCTGCTGGTGTAAGATTGGCCGGCGATTTTCTTTTGGAAATTGCCAAAACCATACGCGGTTACGGCGGCGCCTCGATTTTTGCAAGCCAGGATCTTGCCGATTTCTTTGACCTTGACGGCGGCAGATTTGGTAAGGGCATCATCAACAACTCCAAGACCAAGATCATTCTGAATCTGGAGGACGACGAAGCCCAGCGGGTACAGGAAGCCCTGCACCTGTCCGATGCTGAAACAATGGAGATTACTCACTTTGAAAGAGGTCACGGTCTGATTTCTACCAATAACAACAATATTATGGTGGAGTTCAAAGCCAGCCCTCTGGAAAAGGATCTGATCACTACCGACCGCCGCGAGCTGCGTGAAATCGTAGAGCGAAAACGCCGTGAACAATCCACATCTGCCGAACAGCAGATATAACAATTTGAAAAGCGAGGTGATTCCCATGTGCAACTTTCCTGCCAGACACCGCTATGCGTCTGCTTTGCGCCTGTATTACGCCTAAAAGCCAGTTTTGCCAGCCAGATCATCTTTTGGTTTACACTGACTGGCTTTCCTTCCTATTTAATGCGTCTTGAATACGCCTATATTACGCCATTGGAGGTGATACCCATGAAGACCAGGGCTGAAATCTATGGAAATGAAGCTGCGACTCTGCTGCGGATCGTCACGATGTATCCCGGTCTCAATATGCAGCAGCTTCTTTGCTTTCACCCTGGCAAAGAAGAAATCATCAAGACCCTGCTCTCCCATCTGCAAAAGCAGGGCCGTATTTTTCAAACTGATACAGGCGGTTACTTTCCGTCTGGTTGGGCAGCAAAATCAGACAACTCCCTGATACGGGCTGCCTGGGTACTCTTGGATTTTATCGGGCAGGTGGAATACCATGCTCCCGGTGATTTTCCGGTCAAGCTTATCTTCTTTGCAAACGGTGAACTATATGAAATCGTCTACGCAGCTTCCGGCCAGGAGGCCCTAATCAACCATGCGCTTCGGGATGACCGCAGCGGTGGACGCCGCATCATTTTGGTCGATAATCCGGAAGACATTCGCCGCATTGACTGCCCTGGCATTTCCGGTTTCTGCACCGTGGATGCAGCGGGCCAGGTGCATTACTTTAAGAAAACAGGAGGAACTTGATTGGAACGAAAAATCATCTCACACCGGATTGGAAGCATTCTTGATGATATATCCCGTTTGAGCAATGCTCTTTACGCGATGGATACCACGGATATTCAGCGCTATCCGGACAACTATGAAGTCTTATCCACTGACGCCGCCCTGCGGGCAGAGAAAATTGCCTGCAGGCTGCGGCATTTGATATATTCCAGCACCACCATCCGCAAAGGCGATTACCTGACATCCGCCGGTATTGTACACGGAATTGAGGTTGTCTATGAGGACGGTGTACTGGAGGTCACCCTGCCTGGTCTGCTCCCAAAACGCAAGCAGAGACAAAACACTGAGTTTCTGCTCGACCCGTTCTACTTCTCATTGGAGCAATACGCCAAAGAGCATCCCATGCCCCGCTTCAGCGATTGTGTGGTGTGCTTTACGCAGGTTTATGACCAGTGCCTTCCCACCCGGCGTATCCGTGACTACGACAATCTGGAAGAAAAGCAGCTTCTGGATGTCCTCTCCACCTTCGTCATGGCTGACGATACCGGCCTGCTCTGCGATGCCTACAACACCGCTGCGCTGGGCGAAAAGGACTGTACCAGAATCAGTGTCATGGAAAAAAAGCGGTTTCCCGCCTGGCTTGCTGAGCATGAAAACACCCTAAAATCCATCTCGGATTTTTGAGCATTTTCAGCCATTGCTTGTCCGACCTGCCGCAACATCGTATTTCGCCCCGGATTTCGGGGCTTTTTTCTGTCGTTACACCACGGATTTTTACCGAAGTTCCTTGCAGTCTCGGTAAAAGCCACACACCACAAGGAGGTGATCACTTGGGAAATTCCCACAGCCAGACACGATGGCGTACAGGCTTCTCTCTCTGACTGCCATCTCCGGCGAGTTCCCCACAGACCAGCTTAACAGACTTCCCGGCAGTCCATATTATCTGGAGTCTGTTGTCACTGCACTGAAAAAAGACGGGCTGCTGCGTACCTATTACCGGGATAAACTGCGCGGCTACCGTCTGGGGCCGCGAGCCAAAGCCACTCTGCTGAAAAGCCGGCCGGATAGATTTGCCAGCTACCTGACAGGAGATACCGACACCAACCGTTTGAAATGCGAAATTGACCGAAGACTCCGGCTACACCGCCTGGCCGAAACCTATGTGACCATGGATAATGCGGGTGTATGTGTGTATCGGGATGAAAAACCGGCAATTTTTGCACCGGAGGGCTACGCTGGCGGCAGGATTGTCTATCCTGCTTTTTTCAGTTCCAGAGAAGTGAAAGAAATGGGGATCGACACCACGAAGATCCGCAGTTCCCGCTCCACCGGAATACTCCTTGCGCCCTCCGGCATCTTCGTGACCTACAACAGCAGCAGCGCCCTGATGAAGTGGCGCTACAAATCGGAAATGCGGGTCAAGGCATTGATCTGGAGCGTAATCTGCCAACAGCGCCTGTCCCTACAGTTTCGCCATGAGGATGTTCATGGACTGATTCTGGGCAACAGCATGGATCTGGCTTACCAGATTTTGACCAGCACCGGAGGACGCAAACATGATTTCTTCATGCTGGATGGCAGCTATGAACATTTTCTTTATCTTACCAACGACCATCAGGGGGAGGTGATACTTGCACTGCTGTGCGACCCTGGGAAAACTGCGGAGCTGGACCGTATTCTGCTCCAAGGTCTTACTGCGAGGCAGCCCGGACTGGCTATTGAGCATGACGGCATTTCACCGGATGGCTCACCAGTCCTGTTTGGCTATTTCTGCGATCTGCCCCGTATCGCACGCTTTAACACCTCTCTCGAACTATCTGAGCGCCTGGGCACACTGATCTGCTTTGACTTCCAGGCAGAGGTACTTCGCAGCTACTGTGGTTCCCAAGTGCGCTTCCAAACCATCGACTTCACAAAATTCGAGGGGAGGTTGTTCCCATAAACAAGAAAAAACTGATTGTGAGCCTGATTGCAGCGCCCTTTGCCATTCTTGCGATCCTATACGCAGGCGGCTTTCTGGCGCAGCTTTTGGGTAACTATGCAACCTGGAAACAGGGCGGCGGTATTCCCGGCGATGGTACTTCACCGCTGGCCGCTTCGCCCGACTTCCTTCTCTGCCTTTCCTCTGTGCTCCGACCGCCTTATGGTGTGTATGGCATCTTGATCTGCATTGGCTTGTTAGCAGTGCTGCTCATCATGGTCATGCGCATGGGATATGGTGATGCCGGCGAGTATGATGAAGACCGTAATTTCTCCTACTCCGCCAAAGGCACTTATGGCACCTCCGGCTGGATGTCCCGCAAAGAGATGTCCGGCGTACTGGATCTGGTGCCCGATCTGCGCAAACACAAGGGTGTTGTACTGGGTATGCTGGATGGCAAAGCAGTCTGCATACCGGAAGATACCAGAATCAACAGTAATCTGGCAGTCTACGGCGCCAGTGGTTCCATGAAAACCCGTTCGTTTTGTATGAACCGTATCCTTCAGGCCACTGTCCGAGGCGAAAATGGCGCCGGAGAATCGCTGATCATCTGCGATCCCAAATCGGAATTGTACGAGAAGTCAAGCGAATTTCTCCGCAGCCGGGGCTATTGTGTCAAGGTATTCAACCTCGTTTCGCCTGAAAACTCAGATTCCTGGTGTTGCCTTGCCGAAGTTGAGGGACAGGAACTAATGGCCCAGCTTTTTGTAGATGTCATCATCAAGAACACCACGAACAACGGCAAGAGCGACCATTTCTGGGATGCCTGCGAGATGAATCTGCTCAAGGCCTTGGTACTGTATGTAGATCAAGGCTATGCGGAAGAAAACCGCAACATTGGCGAAGTCTACCAGCTGCTGACCCTCAATGGGGAATCCCAACTTGACACATTGTTCGAAGCGCTTCCTTCCACGCACCCCGCCAAAGCACCCTACAGCCTGTTCAAGCAGGCCAGCGACACAGTGCGGAGCGGCGTGATTATCGGTCTTGGCAGCCGCCTGCAGGTATTCCAGTCTGAGCTGATCAAAAAAATTACCGCTAAGAATGAGATCGATCTGGAGCTTCCGGGGCAGCAGCCCTGTGCCTACTTCCTCGTTACCAGCGACCAGGACAGCACCTTTGATTTTCTGGCCTCGCTGTTTCTATCTTTCTGCTTCATCAAACTGGTGCGATATGCAGACCACAACTGCGAGGGCGGTAAACTGCCTGTGCCTGTCCATATCCTTGGGGAAGAACTGACAGCGTGCGGCACGATCCCCGACCTCTCCCGCCGGCTCAGCGTAATACGCTCCCGGAATATCTCCATGTCCTGTGTGTTCCAAAATCTCGCAGGATTGCAGAACAGATACCCGCAGAATTTGTGGCAGGAGATCATTGGAAACTGTGACGCGCAGTTGTTTTTAGGCTGTACAGACCAGCTTACTGCCGAATTTATTTCTGCCAGGACAGGACTTGCCTCCGTAGCAGTATCCAGTAAGTCCAAACAGCTGGGCACCTGGCGTATCTCCAACTATACGCCGGAGTTTCGTGAAACCTCCGGTGTTGGAAAACGCCCTGTACTTACGCCTGATGAAGTTCTGCGGCTCCCTCTGGATCAGGCTCTCATCATCATCCGCGGCAAGAAGGTTCTGCAGGTAGACAAAATGGATTACTCCAAACACCCGGAAGCCAAGTACCTGCGTTCCTGCAAAGCATCTGCCCATGTACCGGAATGGCGCCGCTTGGAAGAGGAAGCCGCCAAAACACCGCAGCCCGCTCCGAAACCGGCTCCGGCAGCAAAGAAACCGGCAAAGCGCAAAGCCACAAAGCCGGCATCCCCCATGGATAAATCACCCAAAGAGGCTCCGGCTCCCAAATCTGCCGGTACACCGGAAGGCATTATCACCACAGACAAGGATTCCATCCTGTCTTGAACAAAACTATCAAATTCATAGGAGGTTTTAATCTATGGCAACCAAGAAAAAAGAACTTCTGGAACAGGACGCTCCTGTTACCGAAACCGTTATGTCGGAAGATGAAACTCTGCCGGCCGATACCGCTCAACCTGAATCCCTTCCTGCTGACGCTGGCGATGGTCTGGATTTGAACGAACTGCTAGGGCAGATGGATCAGCCCCAAGAGGACACCTCTGCCGAAGATATGGCTGAAGATCCCCTTCCTGAACTCACCGAGGAGGAAATGTTCGGGGATACGCCTGCTGAAACAGACGATCAAAGCGCTGCTCCCACTGATATGCCGGAAGACTCTGATGTGCAGCCGCCTGATGTTTACGAAGATAACGCCGATGCTGTGCAGGAACCCCTTGCACCTCCCAAGCCCAAACGTACCAGCCGAAAGAAGAAAGAAGCTGCTGCTCCTGAAGAAATTGTCACAGAGGAAGTCCCTGCCGAGGCTGCCGATCCGGTAGCTACAGCCGATACTATCCCTGATGCGGAGGAAGCCGCTGTGGAGCCTGATGCTTCTGCCTTGGAGGAAGCTGCCGCTCCTGCACCCACTTCTCCTCCCCGGCGTCAACCCCGCCCCCAGCGCGGCGAGGCCTCCGTTCTTACCATCCGCAGCCGGGATGATGTCGAGACTGCCGAAGACCGTGATGATGTAATCTGGCATGAAATCCATAATGCCTACCGCACCCGCAAGATCATCACCGGCAAGCTGGGCGGCATTGAACAGCTGGACAACCGCAAGACGGTGGCAGTTGTGGATTACAAGGGATTCCGTGTTATTATCCCTATCAAGGAAATGATGATCAATCTGGGCCGCAGCCCTTCCGGTCAGGAATACGCCGACCTTATGCTGCGCCAAAATAAGATTCTTGGCAACATGCTCGGCGCTGACATTGACTTCATCGTGCGTGGTATCGACTCCAAAACCCGCAGCGTAGTTGCCAGCCGCAAGGAGGCCATGCTACGCAAACGCCAGATTTTCTATCTGGATACGGATGCTGCCGGTATGTACCGTGTCTATGAGGGCCGCATCGTCCAGGCGCGTGTGATTGCTGTGGCCGAAAAGGTTGTGCGCGTGGAAGTCTTCGGCGTTGAAACCTCCATCCTTGCCCGTGACCTTGCCTGGGACTGGATCGGTGACGCCCATGAGCGTTTTTCCGTAGGCGATGAGGTGCTGGTCCGGATTCTCAGCGTGCGGCGCAACAGTCTGGAGGACCTGGGCATCAAGGCTGACATCAAGAGTATTTCCGAGAACACCGACAGGGACAACCTGCAGAAGTGCCGTATCCAGGGCAAGTATGCCGGCCGTGTCACAGATGTCCACAAGGGCGTTGTCTATGTACGCCTCTCCAACGGCGTCAATGCGGTAGCCCACTCCTGCTATGACTACCGGATGCCCGGCAAAAAGGACGATGTATCTTTTGCCGTCACCCGTCTGGATATGGAGCGGGGTGTGGCTGTAGGTATTATCACCCGGATCATCCGTCAGAACCTGTAAGCAAAGTGCCTGGGAAGCAGCGGCGAACTGTTTCCCAGGCTTGCTTTTTATCATTACCGAAACTCCCACCGCATATCCTCTCCACACGACTATCCTCTTAAACCCTCTATATAGATTTTTATTTTTCGTTTGCGTTGATTTTTCACAAAAATGCGGATATAATATATTATAACAAGGATTTAGGAGGTTGTTTTATGCTGATTCAATTTAGTGTAGAGAACTTTCTCTCTATCAAAGATAATGTCGTGTTATCCCTGCTTGCCAGTAAGGATAACGAACATCCAGAGCACCTGATTGTGGACGGAAGCAAAAAGCATTTGAAGTCTGCCGTGATTTACGGCGCCAATGCTTCCGGAAAGTCCAATGTATTGAATGCGTTTTGGTTCATGGTAAATTATGTGCTGACTTCGCATAACCAGCAGCTCCACAAAACCATTGAGCGTTCGCCGTTCAAGTTTGACCGGGAAACACCCTCTCGCCCCAGCAGCTTTGAGGCTGTCTCTTATACACATCTGACGCTGCCGACGATCGCATAAGTGTAGA
>ERZ1026931.166-NODE-166-length-30464-cov-14.865040_pt1 | contig 30464 bp, 28 predicted proteins | sample MGYA00519253_ERZ1026931 | MGnify/ENA primary metagenome ERZ1026931 (study PRJEB26926, sample SAMN06164831) | human gut metagenome | biome: ENVO:00009003; feature: ENVO:2100002; material: ENVO:00002003 | host: Homo sapiens | place: USA | collected 2012 ... | reverse complement strand
CTATACCGGCATATAAGAACATCTAAAGAGATAATTAGAAATCTATTAAATGATTATACGAAAAAAGAACAGGCACTTTTATAAAGCGTCTGTTCTTGAATTTTTGGATATGACTTGATGATAAAATGGCGGTAATAGGTAAAATTTCCCTTACCCAATAATCTTCCATACAATGCCTATATTATAGCTTTCTATTTGCGCTTTGTCAACCTTTTCTATTGCAACATTTTCAGCGTGAAAAAAGACTGCGTTTTCCATGGGTGAACGCAGGAGATACTGTATATTTGACCAGAGCGCAGTTGACTTTTCGCATAAAAAAATCTATAATATTATCATTATTAGCTGAACCACCCGCCACGAAAGGATATATATATATGGATAGAGAAAATTACATCATCCCCTTTGAACCACCCGCCGCCGATGCAACGCATCCTCTCGCAGAGCAGCTTCCTGAGGAAACACAGAACGACACTCCTGCGGAAGATACGCCTGCCCAGGAGACTTATGAAGATATTCCTGCCCCTCTACAGCGGCACGCAGTCAAGCAGTACGCCGGTGCTGTGTTCGTTGCCTTCATATCCGCTGTATTTGCCGTGTACCTCAAAGGACCGGCTCCGCTGTTTATCCTTCTTGGTTCTGTGTATATGGCCTACCTCGGTTACACCGTAAAGCGTGATTATCGTCGAGGCGAGATCGTGGAGCAGGGAGCCGTTTGCACCGGCGTAAAGCCATCCAGCGTCCGAGATCGTGTGATGGTTACATTCCGTGCAAAAGTAGACGGGAAGGAGCGATTCTATAAGTTCTACGTTCCTTCCAGGAAGTCCCAGGATGAATTTATCGTGGATGCCCCTTATGTAATCTATTATCGCAACAACGCCCCGGAAGCACTAATTGCATATGTTCTGGTCTAAAAGAAAGGGCCGGGTCTTAAAGAGAAGACCCGGCCCTTTTCGTTGTGCTTTTAGGCAAAAGATTCTTCGGTTTCCTCGGAGTCAGGTCTGGTCAGTTCCTCCAAGAGTGCTTCGTCCATATCCAAGTCGGTATCGTGCAGCTCCTTACCGTCTTTTGCTTCGGTGGCGGACACCATCTTTGCGTTGAGAATATCTGTCTCTTCGTCGGACAAGGCGATGGCGTAGGTTTTTGCAAGGGAGGTAATGTCCTTCACGATGCTCCTTCTCTGCTTCGCAAGGATCTGCTTCAGCCCTTTCTGTAGCCCTTCTTGGATCTCAATCACATTCTTCTTACCGCCGTCAATTTTAAGCGGATGCCCTGCATTGAGTAGCTCATCAATTCTCTTGACCTCATTGATAAGCTCATTGACCTTGTTGCAAGCCTCCAGCTGCTTCGTATTCTGAATAATAGATGCCATGGTATTTCTTCCTTTCCTCTGTATTACCCATAAAAATTCAATCCAAATGCAATGAAGTCAGATTCGTCCATGTAGTTTGCGATGTCCTCAATGCTCAGGGGACAGAGGGCATCATAGGCCGCTGCTGCGTAGCTGCCATTCTTCTCGGTGACATAGATAGTCAGATAGCCCATGCCCTTCAAGGGGATGTTTACCGCATACATCTTATCACAATCCGGCAGCCAATTGCGGTTGATTACATCACCTTTCGTGTTGAACTTTATATCGTAGTAGGTGTCGTTTACTCGCTCAACAATGATGTTATGCTCATAGCTGATATCATTTTCGGTAATACCGAACCAGGAATTGTTGCCTTGATAGGCAAAGGCCATGGCTTCTTCAATGACTGTATCTCGCTGCTCGGCTGTCAGATCTCCGGCAGTAACACTTTCATTGCTTCTCAGGTTCTGGAAACTAAAGGTTCCATGTTCCAGATCCGGCACAATGTCTACCACAGCGACACCCAGGAGCGTGCCATCACCATTAGGACGGCCCATGCCGTCTGTTCCATCCGGTAGGCGAATAACATTCATGTGCAGCTGCATGGTCTTAGGTGTAGGACTCTCGTAAATGGATCTTGTCCATACCCACATAGCACCAAAGTCTGTGCTGTTAAGGTATGGTGCGGGAACACACATGTCAAAGGTCCGGCCCGCCACATACTGCGTCTGATAGTTGCGATTGCATTCGGCGGATGCAACGCCCCAGATGCGGTCATCATTCACACGACTATACCACATGCTACCGCTGCTCGGCGTAAAGACGATTCCGTAGTAATAGGGGTCATCATAGCCTGCGTCATCCCAGCGGTACTTTACATCGGCGTTGATGACAAGACCATCTCTATAGGAGTGTTCTTCAAGACCGATGGTTAGCGTCACTTTTTCGGTCAGATCAACCGAAAGGGTCTTGCCATTCTCGTACTCCCAGATAATATCACTCCGAACCTTGTCCCACGCCGTTGTCGCTTCTGTAGCTTCCGTCTGTTCGCCACCAAGATTTTCTGCATCAGTAGAAGCAGTCGTTGTCGCCTCCGGATCGCCGTCAATTCGGTGTTTCAATTTCTCAGAGCCAATGATAATGGCAAGCAGTACAACCGCAAACAGCAGCGAAAATACGATGATCCCCACCGGCGTTTTCCAAAACGAACCGTTTTTCTTTTTCTTTTCAGCCATATGATCCTCCATTACACAAGGTATTTTTCGGGTACTATAGGATAATAAATATCATAAAGGGACATGTTTGATGCTTTTTTGATCTTCTTTGCCATGGAAAGACTCATGTGTTCTACTCCGGCAAGGGTGTCCTTTACGACAGCCTGTTTTTCTCCTGTAATCCGGCACAGATCTGCCAGTGACAGACCGTATAGAATGCACCACTGATTGATATTCGGATAGAACACATACTTATCGATATTGGTCTGCGGTCTATGTGTTGCCATTCGAGATAGCGTGTTATAGATGTCTCTGACATCATAATTCTTGAATTCGTCCATTTGGTGCATCTGCAAAATCAGCTGCTTCGCCAGCACATCCCGATTCCCGTTTCTGAATTTGCTTTTGTTTTCGATCATTCCAAAATATGTAACAACCATCGCATATTCTTGCTCAAACGTGAATGGTGTTTTTGTTATAATCCCTTTGGGACTGGGAAAGAGCTTCATCCTCTGATGAATGGATTGTTTCGACACATGGAGTCGGTCTGCGATCACATTGATTTTTTCTCCTCGCAGCCGCCATTCAAGTATTTTCATATTCTGTTCACTTAATTCCGCCATTTTTTCTATTGCAGGAAACACACTGGTATGACCCAGATGTGGAGTGCGGAAAATTGCGCTCCTGCTTCTCCTTTCTACATATGTTTAGGATACCTGTAACGAACCAAATACTGGTTTCACACTTGTCAAGCATGATGTCCGATGATATAATAATAGAAAATTTGCTATTAGTCAACTATTGGAGGCACTTATCTATGAATAAAAAACTTTTATCATTGCTTATTGCATTACTTATCGCCGCTGTGGGATTTATGGGTTACTCCGGCTACCGATATTACTCTATCCAGCACAGCTACAAGGTCGCTGACGACTACCGGCAGCAGCTTAAAGACATTGCATTCAGCGGCAACAATATTTCCGATGTGGAAATCGTGGAGGAAGCCGACCCCGAAAGCGAAAACAAACTGAAAAGCCCGCTCGATATTGACTTCGATGAGCTTGCAAAACAGGTGACTCCCAATGGAAAGATCGTTGGCTGGCTATATTCTGACAACGGCATCATCAACTATCCCGTCATGTGGAGTCCCTACGAGAATTACTTCCTGTACAACAACTACTCTGGTCGAAATACCGGCTACGGTGAGCTATTCATCCCAGATTACAATTACACAGATTTCAGTGACCTGAATACCGTCATCCATGGTCATCACATGCAGGACGGTTCCATGTTCTACTCCTTGCAGAATTGGCTCAAACAGGATTACTATGAAGAACATCCTGTCATGTGGCTCAATACGGTAGAATCGGGAAATTATATGCTCGAAATTGTCGCAAGCTGCATTACCACCAGCAACCCAGATGAAGCAGGCTACTTTGCTTACAACTTTAACTTTCCAACAGAAAATGACTACGAAAACTGGCTGCGAAACGTCAAGTCCCGTTCGTATATCGAAACCAACTCCGAGCTGCATACCACAGATCGCTTTATCACAATGAGTACCTGCGCCTATACAGACGTGAATGCCAGAACTGTTGTCATCGCAAGATTGGTTCCTGCAAAATGAAAAAGAAAAGTCACAGACAGATTAAGAAAGAGGCATATTGGGAACGGCAGAGGCAAAACAAGCGTCTTAGGCGAGACCTGTTATTCCTGAGCGAAGTGATACTGCTCGTATGCGTTATATGTGATGTCGCCACCAATGGCAATGCCCACATCGTGACAAGCTATCTGCATGATTCAATGTGTTATGAACGGAAAAATAGATGAGGTCATTGATAATGCTGCGCTGTTTTCCAATGACGGTCTCATCCATATCCTTCGGTTCATGGATAAAATGTAGCGCACGGCTCATGGGAAGCAGATTATATTTCTTGACCACATCAGAAGGCAGCATCTCACAGTGGTTTTCAACCACTGTGATTGAGGATCTGATGGTATCTGACAAATACTTGGCGTTCATTTTATTGATTTGCGGATATACGGGGTAAATTCCCAGATCAAAGTCTGCTCCAAACTTCTCTGGATTGGTCATGACCAAATAACCGTTCCGCTCTTGGACCTTTCCCACAATGAGGACTTCTTGCCCAATGTAGGAGCAAAATTCATTGTAAAGGAAGTTCATATTGAACCAGGAGATGAACACGCTTCTATACCCGCTCCGGATCTGAGTTGTCACCTTGCCAGATAAATAGGGTTTTTTCCCACCATACTTACGCTCAATGCGGTCTACCGTTGCACGGAAGCACGACACCGACTCTGGCGGAAGAATGCCTGTGATTTGCGAGTAGTCGTTGTATCGGTTCGGAAGATAGGCCACGAGGTCCTCTACAGTAAATATTCCTTTTGTCGCAAATTGCTTTTCCTTTATTGGGGTAACGCCAATATCCGACAGTTTCATACGCCTGGTTCCTTCATGTTTATTTCATATCTATATTTTACATTATTGTTTGTGTTTAGTAAACACCTTTCGAGTACAAAATGTTCATTTCTTTGTCACAAATATCCACCTCAACTTCGGGTCATATGACCCGAAGTTCTTGATTATGTATAAAAAATTGGGATTTTGTAACATTTACTTTGTCTTTTGACATGATAAAACAGCACCCCAAGAGAGGTGCTGCTTTTCGTATCACTTTGTAAGCATCTTTCCGAGAATCATGCTGTAAATCTTATCGACGTATGGACCAACAGATTTACGCCGGATCATCATCAAAATACGCATCACAGTTTTAATATTTTTATCTGTGATCGTTATCTTTTCCCCATCTTTCACATAAAACGCATCGCAGTACCGAAGGCAGTCGTTTGCACAGAAATAATCCAGCGCATAATAATACCTTCTCTGTTCCTTTAAGGGAAGATGCTCGCCACTGTGTTCCATGGACTCTCTTGCCTTTTCAAGCCGTTCCAGGTCCATCTTTTCTCGTGCGTAGCTCTCAACAGTCAGCGTCATGAGATTGGCAAGACGGAGAATGGTGTCCTCTTGCTGACATACATTTCGTCGGATTCTGACAGCTGGGCGAATAGCAACATCTTTATCAAAAAGATGAACCATAGAAATATCGTCTTCATCAAAGTAGTCGATCATGCGCTCCCTGAAAATCTCCGCACACAACTCTCTGTTTTCGACTTCTTCGAGCTTGGCGGAATCTCTTCCGCTGTTTGGCACATTACGCTTAATGCTTGTTCGATCTTCCTTATTGACACGATTGGAATACTTCCATCCGCTGTCAATCAGTTCTCGCATCTCGCTTTCAGACAGCTTTTCCAACCCAGGGATCATCGCCGCATATCGAGACGGAATCTTTATAGCGGCAGGCTGCCCGAACATAAGTTCGTGGCAGGATACATTCGCAACATCGTGGGCAATGATCTCAATTACTGGATATGAGAATACGAACGGTCTGTCACCGGCAAAAATTCTGCTTATTGCAGACTTGTTTACCCCACACATATCTGCAATCTGGCTGAGGCTGTAGGTGATCGCTTCAGCGTGGTACAGCTTTGCCAAATACAAGGCCGCTTTCCAGTAACACACCTGATATTCAGGCATCCTCTCTGGATCTAATCCGTATTCCTCAATTTGCTTTTTTGTTGGCAGCTCGGAACCCGCAGCAAATCGGATGGCTGCATTTGGCAGTTCCCGTATCATTTTGTCCAAGTCAATAAATGGCTCTGTTGGTTTCAGCTGCTCATCCAGCTCGATGTCGATATGTTCAAGGTAATTCGCAAGCCGCTGCTTACCTTCTGCCCGTTCTTTTAATTTATCCTTCGCTATTACCATCTGTTCTCTCTCCTATACACCGAAATAGAACCTGGACAATGCGTGGTACAGTGCTTCCTGTTCGTCGTTCTTCATCAGGCAGAAATAGTCCATGGCTTTTTCTGTCAGACCGTACTTTGCAATCACCGGCACGGATTCATCAAACCCTAAAAGGAAATGCAGAGATACACCATACTTTTTTGCCAAGAACGGCAATACGGTTATATCTACAAGATTGCGATTCAGATCCGTCACCCGTATTGAAGAAAGTCGCCGTTCCGTATCTCCATACAGTGTACCTTCCGGCTCAAACCCAGCACGAACATCATCTTGATTCAGTACCTGGATTTCCAGATGATGAAACAGTCTCGTACCGGGCATAGTCTTATACTCTTTCAGGTTTACGTTTCTTTTATATGGAGAAACGGAACTTTTTATCAGTTCAACTGCTTCCAGCCGCTGTGCTTCTGTCAGACTGTCCAGCAGCTCTGCCATGTCCGAAATAACACCGTCCTGCCAGGATAGCAACGCACGCTTTTCTTTCGCAGTTCCATCCAAAACAGCAACATAGTAATCCTTGATCGTCAAATCGACACATGCAAGATACTTCGCAAGGTCATCATAGGTCATGCGCAAAAGTGCAGGACGATTCTTAGCGTCTCTTTTCTTTGAGTTGCACTTCTTCTCATCTTCAAAGGCTAAAACTCGTTCTCTCTGTAAGTCGATCTCCTTGCGCTTTTTCTTTGTTATCGCTAAAGCAGCATATTCTTCGTCTGACAAATCCAAATAGCATTTTTTATACACTATGTCACGGAGTACGTCATCTCGATTTACTGTAGGATTTCCCTGTTTTTTGGTGATCGTTATTTTTGGCCCATTCTGCGCCGTTGCATTCAACGGTGACGGAAATTCCGAATTGCGCATCTCTCCGTATCCTCCCGGTTCTATAAGTTATTCTCGTTGACTAACGATATTATATCTTACTGATTCTGCTTCTGTCAATCGAAAATATTAAGTTTTCTGCAATGAAATTGTAGAAAAGTAGGTCAAGAATACTTGTGACTGAGCAACGACATCCCGTTCAGAAATTTTTGTGTAGATTTTTCGCATTGTCAAGATGTCGTTCCATCCGCCAACCCTCATTGTCATTTCCTCGCTCCATTTCAGGTGATAGGCAAGCGTAGCGAAGCTCCTGCGCAAGCCATGCACCGCCGTTTCTGCAAGGCCATGCTCCCGGCAGATCTTATTGATCTTTTTGCAAAGGTTCGACGGTCCTATATTCACGACCCGCCCGGCCTTTGGTTCTACCGCCTGCAACGCAACATAGAGCTGATCGATGATCGGCACTTTTCGGCGTGAGGTTTTATTCTTATTGCTGGATTTCTTTACAAGCACGTTGTCCTCATCCAGAACGGCAGCCCCCTCAACTGATATGATACGAGCCTTTAAGTCAATATTTTTCCAATCCAATCCCAATATCTCGCTCTTTCTGAGACTTGTTAATGCTAAAAGACAGGCTATTTCAACATCCGTTCCTTCTATCGCATCTAAGAATATCGGAATCTCCTCCGGGGTCAGATATGGGAGGTCATACTCTACTACTTGCGGCAGCCGGACGGAAACATGCTTTCCTGTGGTGTAGGAGATGGCGGCAGACAGCAGACCCCAGGCGTTCTTCAGCGTTCTGGGGCTGCATACTGTTGCCTCCTCGTTGATGACGAGCTGCCAGTCTGTATCCTTGAAAGAGTAGATGTCTTTATCCATGATGGCTGCAAATCGGTTTTTCAGGATGATCGAATAGCCTCGCATCGTCGCCGGAGATAATACATTCCGCCTGCTTTCCATGTAGGTTTCGATTGCCTGCCTTACGGAAAGGGCTGGTTTAAACGGCATCAAGCCTCCCTCCCCTGCCTGTGGGCCTCCTCCGATGACGTGCATACAAGTCGTCAGATATTGGAGCGTAGCCTCCTGAATTGAGCGGAAAGTGTCTGCGCCTTTTTGTTGCGTAAACACATCATCTGGTAGAGTCGTGAGCTGTTCAGCTTCTGTTTTATTATGTGTATATTTTACCAAAAGTGACCACCTTCTTTAGTCTAATTAGCGATTGGTTAGGTTACATGCAACAATATAAGTTATAATGTGTCTTTCTGCTATCTTCCATACTCATTCTGTTTTTCCTCCAATTTAGATTTTTACAGAACCACTTGGCATCGGGAGAATTTCAGCGAAAAAGCTTTCCATGGATCCAGCTATGCCTGCATCTGCCAAAGCCTCACTGGCTTTTCCGCTCTCCCCTTTTTTCCGCAATCGCTCTGCCTCTGATGTCTTTTTCTTTTGATAGCTGACGCAAGCAGCTAACGAAAACATTTCTCTGCTTATTAGCGCGGTAGACGATTTCCTCTTTTTCACCTCTGGTAGCGTCACGGGGCGTAGGCGGCACTTCCGGGGCCGGGGGCGCTGCCTTTTCTTCGGGGGCCGCATGGGTCTTGCCAGCCTTGGGCGGATCGGTCTGCTCCGGGGCTGTCTTTTCCGCCTTGGGCGGACGGCCACGGCGGGGCTTTTCCGCCTTTTCCTCTTTCTTGGCCCCCGGCTCGGCAGGCGCAGCTTTTTCAGCTTTTGCAGGGCGGCCCCGTTTGGGCTTGGGCTTCTCCGGCTCCGGCATGGGCTTTTCCCATTCCTGCTTGCTGTACTCGGTGACGGAAACGGGCGGGGCCTCCGGTTCCTTGGGGATGTCCGGCGGAGCGTCCTTTTCCGGCGCAGAACGCACAGCGGAAAGGTCGATCACCTTTGCGGACGGAGCGGGGGCACCGCCCACATCAGGGATCTCGGCCTGCTCCATTTCCGGGGCCTTTCCCGGCATTTCAGGCGGGGCCTGTTCCTCCGTGGTAGGGGGATGCTTGTTTTCTTCTGCCATGACACGAATAACCTCCTTGACAAGAATTTAGGCCACGCCGCACGGCTGGCCCATTTCGGCACACAGAGAAAACGCTGTCTGCATACAAAAACACCGCCTATGTCCTGTTAGGCGGTGCATTGTGTAAGGCTTGGCAGCTCATTTTCAGTTGTTTTTCTCTGTGTGCCCTTGTCAAGCGATGTTTGCGAAAACCCCAAGAGTCAACAGGTTCATCCCGTTCAACACTCAGAAGAAATTCGACGATTTCGGTCGGTTCGCCATCCTGGATCACCCGCTTCCATCGAGGATCGGAGACCAGGCGACCTTGCAGGCCAATTTTATTGTACATAAATAACTTCCTTTCAATTTCTTTTTTATTTTTAACTTTGAACAACTCTGATTATCTCAAAAAAGCCCGGAAATACGGGCATTTCACGGGATATAAGAACTGAATTTACTACCGATTTACTACTTTCGGATTGAGCTTTGACACGCTTCTACTTTCCCGTGAAGCCCACCGCCCAAATAGTGACACATCAAAAATTGAATACGACACCGCAGACAGCGGCGTTCTCTTTTCCCCTTTGGGGAGATCAGGACGCCGCTTTTTTTGCGCCCAAAACCAGAAAGGAGGCGACTGCCTATGTACTTTACTTCCGGCAGCGACCGGGCCTTTGAACAGCTCATGCAGACGAGGCCGGGCGCAGATCATTTTGACAACGGCGAGGCCGGAGCGCCGGAGGACTGCGGCACCTGCCGTTTCTACCGCCCGCACTGGAAGTACCAGTTTTGTGTGTATGAGGAATGTCCCTACCAGCCGGGCAAGCTCACCGCCCTTGACGGCGTGGTGAAATTTCAAGTGAAAGGAGTGGACGACGAAATGGCAGTTTTTCGAGTGGAGAAAAACCGTGGCTACACGGTGATGTCCAACCACCACCTGCGGAATAAGAACTTGTCCCTGAAAGCCAAGGGGCTGCTGTCGCAAATGCTGTCCTTGCCGGAGGACTGGGACTTTACGCTGAAAGGCTTGTCCCTTATCAACCGGGAGCAGATTGACGCGATCCGGGCGGCAGTTAAGGAGCTGGAACAGGCGGGCTATATCGTGCGTTCCCGTGAGCGTGACAGCCAAGGCCGCCTGCGCGGGGCGGATTACATCATTTACGAACAGCCCCAGCCTGTGCCGGATTCACCTACATTGGAAAATCCAACATTGGATAATCCAATGCAGGAAAAGCCTACGCAGGAAAAACCAACGCAATTAAATAAAGATAGATCAAGTAAAGACAAATCAATTACGGATGGATCAAATACCGATTCCATTCCTATCCTTTCCCCTCCCTCTCCTTTGGGGGAAGAAGCGGCTGCGCCGCCGGAACGGAAAGGAACGGGAGCGAAATCACAGAGCGCCGTAGAGATTTACCGGGAGATTATCAAGGACAACATCGAGTATGAACACCTTTGCCAGTACGCCAAGGGGATTGACCGGGATATGCTGGACGAGATTGTGGACTTGCTGGTGGAAACCGTATGCAGCGCCCGAAAGACTATCCGCATTGCCGGGGACGATTACCCCGCCGAGCTGGTGAAATCCAAGCTGATGAAGCTGAACAGTTCTCACATTGAGTTTGTCTTTGACTGTATCAGCAAAAACACCACGGAAATACGGAACATCAAAAAATACCTGCTGGCGGTTCTGTTCAACGCCCCAAGCACCATCAACGGCTATTACACGGCGCTGGTGGCCCATGACATGAACACCGGCAAAATCTGAAAGGAGGACGGCCCTATGAAACAGGGTGCTTTGATTTTTGACGAGCAGACAGACCGCTACGACATCCGCTTTGACCTTGCGGACTATTACGGCGGCCTGCACTGCGGAGAAACTTTTGATGTGATGGTGGGCGGCAGATGGAGGCCGACCCGCATTGAGATGGCCGAGAACTGGTATCTGGTGGGAATCCATGCCGACGACCTCTCCGGCCTGCGGGTGCGGATTTAAGCCATCCGCCTGCCTGCTGACTTTCCAAAGGAGGGATAGCAGTTGCAGGAAGAAGTAGACCAGAAAACCATAGCGTTAGCGGTTAAGACGGGCAAGCTCACCGCCCAAGTGCTGCAAGCGGCCATCCGAAAATATCTGGCCGCCCGGCAGAAAGGGACGGGCAAGGCCCATCACGGCCAGCAGAGCTTACGGCAGCTCAAAAAGGACGGTTCCGCCCTGTCCAACATTGAGATCACCGACGCCAACATTGGCTTATTTAAGCCCTGCGCCAAGAAATACGACATTGATTTTACCCTGCGGAAAGACCGCACCACCCATCCGCCCCGATATATCGTGATCTTCAAATCCAAGCAGGCGGACAATCTGGAACAGGCGTTTAAGGAGTTTACGGCCAAGAAGCTCAAACAGCAGGAACGCCCCTCCATCCGAAAGACCCTTGCCGTCCTGAAAGAAAAGGCAGCGGCCAGAGGCAGCCAGCAGGCCAAGGAGAAAATCAAGGAAAGGGGGCTGTCACGATGAAGCCGGAAATGAAAAAGCTGATAATCGCCAACCTGCCCTATCTGCTGTTTGTTTACCTGTTCGGCAAGCTGGGACAGACCTACCGGCTGGCGGCTGGGGCGGACTTGTCGGAAAAGCTGCTGCACCTTGCGGACGGCTTTTCTCTTGCCTTTGAAAGTGCCGCTCCCAGCTTCCACCTGTTCGATCTGGCGGTGGGCGTGGCTGGTGCGGTGGCATTGCGGCTGATGGTGTACTGCAAAAGCAAGAACGCCAAGAAATACCGCCGGGGCGTCGAGTACGGCAGCGCCCGTTGGGGCGGGCCGAAAGATATAGCCCCGTACATCGACCCGGTGTTTGACAACAACATTTTGCTGACCCAGACGGAACGCCTCACCATGAACAACCGGCCAAAAGACCCCAAGACCGCCCGGAACAAAAATGTGCTGGTGATCGGCGGTTCCGGCAGCGGCAAGACGAGATTTTTTGTGAAACCCAACCTCATGCAGTGCGTGTCCAAGGACTACCCGACCTCATTCGTGATTACTGACCCGAAAGGAAGTCTGATCGGCGAGGTGGGCCAGCTCCTTGTGCGGTGCGGCTACCGGGTAAAAGTGCTGAATACCATTAACTTTTCCAAGAGTATGCGTTACAACCCGTTCCGCTACATCCATTCAGAAAAGGACATTTTGAAGCTGGTAAACACGCTGATCTGCAACACCAAGGGCGAGGGTGAAAAGAGCGCGGAAGATTTTTGGATAAAATCGGAACGGCTTTTGTATTCGGCCCTCATTGGCTATATCTGGTACGAAGCGCCGGACGATGAAATGAATTTCACGACGCTGCTTGAAATGATAAATGCGTCGGAGGCCCGCGAGGACGACCCGGAATTTCAATCCCCGGTAGACCAGATGTTTGAACGGCTGGAAGAAAAAGACCCGGAACACTTTGCGGTGCGCCAGTACCGTAAATTCCTGCTGTCGGCGGGCAAGACCCGCAGCTCCATCTTGATAAGCTGTGGGGCCAGATTAGCGCCTTTTGACATCCGGGAGGTGCGGGAGCTGATGGAGGACGACGAACTGGAACTTGACACCATCGGGGATAAAAAAACAGCCCTGTTCCTGATTATGTCGGACACGGACACGACCTTTAATTTCATTCTGGCAATGGTGCAAAGCCAGCTCATCAACCTTTTGTGTGACCGGGCCGATGACAAATACGGCGGGCGGCTGCCCGTCCATGTGCGGCTGATTCTGGACGAGTTCGCCAACATCGGCCAGATTCCAAACTTTGATAAGCTGATCGCCACCATCCGAAGCCGGGAAATCTCGGCTTCTATTATTTTGCAGAGCCAGTCGCAGCTAAAGGCCATTTACAAGGACGCGGCGGAAATCATTTCCGACAACTGCGACTGTACGCTGTTCCTTAGTGGCCGGGGCAAGAACGCCAAGGAGATCGCGGAGGTGCTGGGCAAGGAAACCATTGACAGCTACAACCAGAGCGAGAACCGGGGCGCGCAGACCTCTCACGGACTGAACTACCAAAAACTCGGAAAGGAGCTGATGAGCCAAGACGAAATTGCAACGATGGACGGAGGCAAGTGTATTTTGCAGGTGCGTGGCGTAAGGCCGTTTTTCAGTGAGAAATACGACATCACCCGCCACCCCCGCTATCAATACCTCTCGGACGCCGACAAAAAGAATACCTTTGATGTGGACAGCTACCTGTCGTCCCTGCGCCGGAAAAAGCGGCGCGTGATAACAGAGGACGAACCCTTTGACCTCTACGACATTGAGTTGTCGGATGAAGATTTTGCCGCAGAATAAAGCGGTATGTTATTTTGAATTGCAAGGAGGTGTAATATCCAAGCCATCAAGAAAAGCGGTTCCCCAGTTACACATAGAATCCAAGACAGGAATAATGCTTCGTCCAAAAGCAGTAAGGGAGTATAAAGTTTTAGGAGGTTTTTCTGGAATGACTTCTCTATGAATCATTCCACATTCTTCTAAGTCGTGGAGTTGCTGGGACAACATTTTTGGTGTAGCTTTTGGGATTAACCGCTGCAATTCCATATAGTGCAGCGGTTTATCTATCAAATGCCACAAGATAAGCGGTTTGTACTTTCCGCCGATTAAAAATAGCGTAGCTTCTACTGGACAGTTAAATTGTGATTTTTCATAATTCATTATTGTTTTCAATCCTTTTGAGGCACTTTCTTTTTGGGAAGTATCTTTCTGAAAAGTGCAATCTTGTTATTTAATCGCACCATGTTAAAATTAGTGTGATCTTAAAGATACCAAGAAAATTATACAACATAACGAAAGGATTGACTATCATGGATTTTATTGAACTTGCAAAAAAACGCTATTCTGTACGGAGCTATTCAAACAAAAAGGTGGAGCCTGAAAAACTGAACAGGATTTTACAGGCAGCCCATGTTGCCCCAACAGCAGCGAACCTCCAACCAGTACACCTGATTGTGGTACAGGACGAAGATGGCCTTGCCAAAATTGGGAAAGGAGCAAATATTTACGGCGCACCGCTGGCAATCATCGTATGTGCAGACCACAATAAAGCATGGGTTCGGCCTTTTGATAAAAAGCAGACCTGTGATATTGACGCTTCCATCCTGACAGACCACATGATGATGGAGGCAACAGAATTAGGGTTAGGTTCTGTTTGGGTTTGTTACTTCCAGCCAGAAGTTATCAAAAAGGAATTTTGCTTGCCGGACAATATGGAACCCATTAACATTTTAGTGATCGGGTATTCCGCAGAACCACCGATTGACCCTGAAAGACATTCTCAAATGAGAATCCCGATGGAAAAATTGGTTTCATACGAAAACTTATAATTGGTGGATTATCAACGGGCGACAGTCAAAAGCTGTCGCCCGTTTGCTGTTCAAAAATCCATTTCTGCCAACTGTGTTTGTATATTTTGGAGCAGTAAGGGCGGCCCCGGATTGTCCACGGACGAAATCAAAAACATGGAAAGGAGCTAACAAAATGAAATTGCAGCAAAGAAAGGAGCGTGACCGATGGGACACTCGGACGAATGGACATTTGCGGATTATTTCAAGTATGAGCAGGAAATCTATCGGGCGATCATTTCCGCTGCGGTTCTGTGCCAGTGGATCGCGGAACATGATACCCCGCCCACGGACGGGGAAGCCGAAGAACTTGCAAGGGAAATAGACCGCAGACTGTGTGAAGCATGGGGCGAGATTTTTTCGCTGGCTGTGCTGGAATGGCGGGACGGCCAGTAACTCCGGGCCGTCTGCGGATTGTGAGGCTGCCGCTATGTACGGCGGCTTTTTTTGTACCCAAACACCATCACAATCTGAATTTATGGAGGTAAATTTATGGAATTTTTCAATAGTGCAGTTGATACTTTGCAGACCATCGTTGTGGGCCTCGGTGGCGCGCTTTGCGTATGGGGCGGCGTCAATCTTTTGGAGGGATACGGGGCGGACAACCCGGCAAGCAAGTCACAGGGAATCAAGCAGCTTGTCGCCGGAGGTGGCGTTGCCCTGATCGGCATGACCCTTGTTCCGCTGCTGTCCGGGCTGCTGGGATAACCCCATGTGTGTTAGAAAACCCTCCGCGCCCTCTCTGATCTGGGAGGGCGCGGGAAAGGAGGTGTCCCCACATGATCGGTGATTTAATCGGGGAATGGATCAAAGGAATCCTGATCGACGGTATCATGGGCAACCTGTCCGGCCTGTTTAACACAGTCAATACCAAAGTCGGGGAAATCGCGTCGGATGTGGGCAGTACCCCGCAGGACTGGAACGGCGGCATTTTCTCCATGCTGCAAAACCTGTCCGAAACGGTGATCGTCCCCATTGCGGCGGCCATTCTCGCCCTTGTGATGTGCTATGAGCTGATCGACATGATTGTGGAAAAGAACAATATGCACGACTTCGACAGCTCCATGTTCTTCCGCTGGATTTTCAAAAGCGCCTTTGCCATCCTCATTGTGACAAACACATGGAATATCGTCATGGGTGTGTTTGACGCCACTCAGCAAGTCGTCAACCAGAGCGCCGGTGTAATTATCGGAGATACCAGCATTGATTTTGACACGCTGCTCCCTGATCTGGAAAGCCGCCTTGAAGCAATGGACATTGGGCCGCTGCTGGGCCTGTGGTTCCAGACCCTTGTTGTGGGGCTGACGATGAACATTCTTTCCATCTGCATTTTCCTTGTGACCTATGGAAGAATGATTGAAATTTACGCCGTGACCGCATTGGGGCCGATCCCCCTTGCCACGCTGGGCAATGCAGAGTGGCGCGGCATGGGCCAGAACTACTTGAAATCCCTTCTTGCGCTGGGCTTCCAAGCCTTTTTAATCATGGTGGTTGTCGGGATTTATGCGGTGCTGATTCAGCAGATCGGAACCGCCGACGACATATCCGGCGCGATCTGGGGCTGTATGGGCTATACCGTTTTGCTTTGCTTCTGTCTGTTCAAGACCGGCAGCATATCGAAAGCCGTATTTACCGCACATTGACAGACAGGAGGAATACCAGCTATCGAGGAAACACAAAAGAAAACCTACAACATCCTTTACGCCGACCCGCCGTGGCGATATGAGTGCAAACGGACAGGGGCGGCGGAACATCACTATCCCACAATGAGCATTGACGAGCTGTGCGCCCTGCCGGTGAAAACGCTGGCGGAAAAAGACTGCCTCTTGTTTTTGTGGGCAACTTTCCCCCAGCTCCCGGAGGCGCTGCGTCTGATTAAGGCGTGGGGCTTCACCTTTAAGACCGTGGCCTTTGTCTGGCTGAAATTGAACCGCAAAAGCCCCACATGGTTTTACGGGCTGGGCTATTGGACGAGAGGAAACGCGGAAATCTGCTTGCTTGCCAAGCGGGGCCATCCCAAGCGTTACTCCAAAAGCGTCCATCAGTTTATCATTTCCCCGGTGGAGGAACACAGCAAGAAACCAGACATTACCCGTGAGAAAATCATAGAGCTTGCGGGCGACCTGCCCCGCGCAGAACTGTTTGCCAGACAGAAAACCCCCGGCTGGGATGCGTGGGGCAACGAAGTGGACAGCGATTTTTCCCTGTCCGTACCAGAAACGAGGTGACTTTTTATGGCTTATGTAACTGTCCCCAAGGATTTAACCAAGGTCAAATCCAAGGTAGTATTCGGGCTGACGAAACGCCAGCTCATTTGTTTTGGCGGTGCGCTGCTGGTAGGCGTCCCGCTTTTCTTTTTGATCCGGGGCCGCGTCCCGACCAGCGCGGCGGCGCTCATTATGGTGTTCGCCATGCTGCCGGGCTTTCTGCTGGCGCTTTACGAAAAACACGGCCAGCCCCTTGAAGTGGTGGTGCGCCAGATCGTAGAGTGCTGCTTCATCCAGCCCAAGGAACGCCCCTACCAGACCAACAACGCTTATACCGCCCTTGTGCGGCAATCCCAAATGGAAAAGGAGGTCAACGCCATTGTCCAAAAAGCAAAAGAACGAAACGAGCGCAAAAGCGCCGGTCAAGCTCACCCGCGCCGAAAAGAAAGAAATTCAGGCCGTCATCCGAAAGTATAAGGGCGACGGCAAGCCCCATTCGGCGCAGGCCAGTATTCCCTATGAGGCCATGTATCAGGACGGCGTATGCCGGGTAACGCCCCGCACCTTTTCCAAGTGCATTGAGTTTACGGACATCAGCTACCAACTGGCGCAGGCGGACACCAAGACCGCCATCTTTGAAAACCTGTGCGACCTCTACAACTATCTGGACGCCTCCATTCATGTGCAGTTTTCCTTTATCAACCGCAAGATCGACCCCAAGCAGTACGCCAAGAGCTTTGAAATCCGGGCGCAGGGGGACGACTTCGACGACATCCGCAGCGAGTATTCCGACATTTTGCAAGACCAGCTTGTGAACGGGAACAACGGCCTGATGAAGCGGAAATTTATGACCTACACCATCGAGGCGGACAGCCTGAAAATGGCCCGCGCCAGACTGCGCCGGATCGAAACCGACCTTTTGGGCTATTTCAAGAGCATGGGGGCCTCTGCGTGGGGACTGGACGCCAAGGAACGGCTGGAAGTCATGCACAGCATTTTCCACCCGGACGGGGAACCGTTCTCCTTTGACTGGAAGTGGCTTGCCCCATCGGGGCTTTCCACCAAGGACTTTATCGCCCCGTCCTCGTTCCGCTTCGGCAATGCCCGGATGTTCGGGCTGGGCGGCAAATACGGGGCGGTGAGCTTTCTGCAAATCCTCTCCCCGGAGCTGTCGGATGAAATGCTGGCCGACTTCCTCAATACGGAAAACGGCATTGTGGTGAACCTCCATGTGCAGGCCATCGACCAGAGCGACGCCATTAAGACGGTCAAGCGCAAGATCACCGACCTTGACGCCATGAAGATTCAGGAACAGAAACGGGCGGTAAGAAGTGGTTACGACATGGATATACTTCCCAGCGACCTTGCCACCTACGGGCAGGACGCCAAGGAGCTGCTAAAGACCTTGCAGAGCCGGAATGAACGGATGTTCCAGCTTACCTTTTTGGTACTGAACACCGCAGACACCCGGCAAAATCTGGAAAACGATGTGTTCTGGGCTGCCGGTATTGCACAGAAATACAACTGTTCCCTTGTGCGGCTGGACTACCAGCAGGAACAGGGGCTTATGAGCAGCCTGCCGCTGGGGGCCAGCCACATCCAGATTGAACGCTCCCTGACGACTTCCAGCGTGGCCGTGTTCGTCCCTTTTGTGACGCAGGAGCTTTTTCAGGGCGGCGACGCCATGTATTACGGGATCAACGCCAAGACCGGCAACATGATTATGCTCGACCGCAAGCGGGCGCGCTGCCCCAACGGGCTAAAGCTGGGAACACCGGGAAGCGGCAAAAGTATGAGCTGCAAATCGGAGATTTTGAGCGTGTTCCTCTGCACCCCGGACGATGTGTATATCTGTGATCCAGAGGCCGAGTATTACCCCCTTGTGAAGCGGCTGCATGGGCAGGTGGTGAAGCTGTCGCCTACCAGCAAAAACTATGTGAACCCGCTGGACATCAACCTGAACTACTCCGAGGATGAAAACCCGCTGGCCTTGAAATCCGACTTTGTGCTGTCGTTCTGTGAGCTTGTCATGGGCGGCAAGAACGGGCTGGAAGCCATTGAAAAGACGGTGATCGACCGGGCGGTACAGGTGATCTACCGGCCTTATCTGGCAGACCCCAAGCCGGAAAATATGCCCATCCTTGCAGACCTGCACAAAGCCCTGTTAGACCAGCATATCCCGGAGGCCGACCGGGTGGCGCAGGCCCTTGACCTGTATGTGTCCGGCAGCTTAAATGTGTTCAACCACAGAACCAACATCGACATCAAAAACCGCATTGTGGCCTTTGACATCAAGGAGCTGGGCAAGCAGCTAAAGAAAATCGGTATGCTCATTGTCCAAGACCAGATTTGGGGGCGCGTCACCCAAAACCGCAGCAAGGGCAAGGCGACATGGTATTTCTGTGATGAGTTCCACCTGCTTTTGCGTGAGGAACAGACGGCGGCCTTTTCCTGTGAGATTTGGAAGCGTTTTCGTAAGTGGGGCGGGATTCCCACAGGTGCGACGCAGAATGTAAAAGACCTGCTTTCCTCCCCGGAAATTGAGAATATTTTAGAAAACAGCGACTTTATCTGCCTGCTCAATCAGGCCAGCGGCGACCGCAAAATCCTTGCGGAACGGCTGAACATTTCGCCCCAGCAATTACGGTATGTGGACAATTCCGAACCCGGCGAGGGACTTCTCATTTACGAAAATGTGATCCTGCCCTTTAAGAACCCCATCCCGAAAAACACCCAGCTCTACCAGATCATGACGACCCGGTTAGGCGAGGGGGCGACGGTATGAGCGCCTTAACACATTTCAGCCTGTTTTCCGGGATCGGCGGGATCGACCTTGCGGCAGAAGCCGCAGGGTTTACCACCGTATGCCAGTGCGAATGGGCGGATTTCCCGATGGAAGTTTTGAAAAAGCACTGGCCGCAGGTACCAAAATTCCGGGACATTACCACAGTGACAAAGGAGGCATTTTTTGAAAAAACAGGACGAGAAACCACCACACTTATTTCCGGGGGATTCCCCTGCCAGCCCTTTTCCAGCGCAGGGAAACAAAGAGGGTTTGAGGACGAACGGTATTTATGGCCCGAAATGCTCCGCGTTATCCGGGAACTGCACCCCTCTTGGGTGCTTGGAGAAAATGTTGCTGGCTTCATCCATCTGGGGCTCGACAAGACGGTTTTTGACTTGGAGCAGGCAGGCTACGCCGTTAGGGTTTTCGTACTTCCTGCTGTCGCCGTCGGCGCATGGCATGAGCGCAAAAGAACTTTCATCATCGGCCATGCTGCTTCCCACGCCCCTTGCCAGCGACACGGGGGATGTGGGGAAAACTGTCGATGTGCGGATGACCCCGACCGGGAGCTTCCGAAAATACAACCCCAGCGGAACCGTATGGACGGCGCGGCTGTCATGGGCGGTTTACAAACTGCTGGGCAGCCCGCCGGGGGATGTGAAACTGAACCCCGACTGGGTGGAATGGCTGATGGGATTCCCCCGGAGATGGACGGACATTCCATGTGGGCCAAAGAACCGGCGCAAATCCCGTACTTAATCAGCGACCCACCGGCGAATGTGGCAAAGCGGTTAAAGACTTTGGGAAACGCAGTTGTTCCCCCGCAGGTGTACCCCATCCTGCGCTATATTGCAGAGATTGAAACCGGGCGCTGTCGGAACAGACAGCAAGGAGGTGATCGGATATGGAACCCTTAAAACCCCGCGACAAGGTAACGCAGCACATGACCCGCGACGGCCTGACGCTGGATAACCAGACCACCGGCGAAAGCGTCAATGTGTCCAGCCGGGAGGCCGAGCAGGAATACACCGCCCAGCCGGAGGGCGCGGCGGAAAAAATACTGGAACGGGCGGACGAACTGCACGACCGCCACAGGGCAAAGAAAGCGGCCAAGGACGCCGGGGAAACCGTGGCGCAGTCCACCGGCCCTGTTTCCCGGTTGCAGTTTACCGCCGAGGAACGGGCCTCCCCGGAGCTGGCCCCGTATATCAAAAAGGCGGAAAAACGGGCGGATAAGCTGGAAGCAGCCAAAGAAGCCCTGCCGAAAAAGCGCGTCGTCACCAAGGAAACCGTTTATGACGAGGCCAAGGGCAAGGCCAAAAGCAGGCTGTATTTTGACAAGGTGGAGAAAGCCCCTCCCCAGCTCAAACCAAACCCGGCCAGCCGTCCCATACAGGAAGCCGGGCTTTACCTCCACGGAAAAATCCATGAGGTAGAACACGAAAATGTGGGCGTGGAGGGCGGCCACAAGGGGGAGGAACTGGCGGAACGGCAGGCAGGCCGCATGATCCGCAGCGGCGTCCACCGCCACAAGCTCAAACCCTACCGGGCCGCAGCCAAGGCCGAGCGAAAGTCCATCGCCGCCAAGGCCGAGTTTGCGTATCAAAAATCCCTGCGGGAGAACCCGGAGCTGGCGCAGGCGGCCAAAAACCCCGTTTCCCGTTTCTGGCAGAAACAGCACATCAAGCGGGAATATGCCAAGGCAGCAAGGGCGGCGGGCCAGACCGCACAGGGGGCCGCAAGCACCGCCAAGACCACGGCTGCCGCAGTCAAGAAAGCCGCAGAGAAAAGCAGACAGGCCGCGTCCTTTGCCGCCCGGCACTGGAAAGGGGCGCTGATCGTCGGCGGCGTGGGCCTTATGCTCCTGCTGGTGATGGGCGGCCTGCAATCCTGCACCGCCATGTTTGGCAGCGCCGGGACGGGCCTTGCCGCCACCTCCTATCTCTCCGAGGACAGCGATATGCTGGGAGCCGAAGCCGCCTATGCTGCGCTGGAAGCAGACTTGCAGCACGAACTTGACAACTACGAAAGCCTGCACCCCGGCTATGACGAATACCGTTTCGATCTGGACGAGATCAAGCATGATCCCTATGTGCTGACCTCCATCCTCTCCGCGCTGCATAACGGCGTGTTCACTTTGGGGGAGGTACAGGGCGACCTTGCCATGCTCTTTGAAAAGCAGTACATCCTGACCAAGACCATCGAAACGGAAACCCGCTACCGCACCGAAACGAGGACGGACAGCGAGGGAAACACCTACACCGTGGAAGTACCCTACACCTATTACATCTGCCATGTGAAGCTGGAAAACTTTGACCTGTCCCACCTGCCCATCTACATTCTCACCGAGGAACAGATGGGCTTTTATGCTGCCTATATGCAGACTTTGGGCAACCGGCCAGACCTGTTTCCCAACGGCAGTTATCCCCACGCCTCCACCCCGAAAGAGCCGACCTACTATGAAATCCCCCCGGAGGCGCTAAAGGACGAAGCCTTTGCCGCCATGATCGCCGAGGCGGAAAAGTATGTGGGCTATCCCTATGTATGGGGCGGCAGCTCCCCAAGCACCAGCTTTGATTGTTCCGGCTTCATTAGCTGGGTCATCAATCATTCCGGCTGGAATGTGGGACGCCAGACGGCGCAGGGGCTTTACAACATCTGCACCCCTGTTTCCCCGGAGCAGGCCAAGCCCGGCGACCTTGTATTTTTCGTCGGCACTTATGACACTGCCGGGATGTCCCATGTGGGGCTGTATGTGGGAAATTCGGTCATGCTGCACTGCGGCGACCCCATTTCCTACACAAACCTTAATTCAAGCTACTGGCAGCAGCATTTTTATTGTTACGGGCGTTTGCCTTAAACGCCAGAAAGGAGTTTTTGACTATGGCAATGAACAAATTGGAGCGCATTGAAAAGGATATTGAGAAAACCAAGGGCAAGATCGCGGAGCTGCAAAAGCAGCTTCGGGAGCTGGAAGCAGCCAAGACCGAACAGGAAAACTTGCAGATCGTCCAGCTTGTGCGCGGCCTCAACATGACCCCGCAGGAGTTCGCCGCCTTTGTGCGCGGCGGTGCGTTGCAGGCGGTCCCCGCCCCGATCCCGGACTTTGAACAGGAGGACAGCGCCCATGAAGAAATCTAAACTGTTCCGCACTTTGACGCTGGCTTTGGCCGCTGCGCTCTGCATGGCGACCACGACCGTTACCGCCTACGCCGGGGGCGCTGACCCTGACCCGGTGCCGCTGCCGGAAACCACCGAAGACCCCGCAGAAGTGCCGGAGGAAACCGAAGAACCCACCACCGGCGGCATGGAGCCGGAGGGCGTACCCGTTACCCCGCAGGGCAACGCTACGCTGGTGGATGATTTTTTTGGGGATAAACAGCTTATCACTGTCACTACCAAGGCCGGGAATTATTTTTACATCCTGATCGACCGGGCCAACGAGGACAAGGAAACGGCGGTGCATTTCCTCAACCAAGTGGACGACGCCGACCTGCAAGCCTTGTTGGAGGACGGGAAAAAAGAGCCGGAGGTCTGCAACTGTACGGCCAAATGTGGGGCTGGGGCCGTCAATACGGCCTGCCCGGTCTGTAAAAACAACCTGACCGCCTGCAACGGGCCGGAGCCGAAGCCCCAGCCGGAGGAAGAAAAGCCGCAGGAGGAAAAGCCAAGCGGCATGGGCGGCCTTGTGGTGTTCTTTGTGGTGGTGCTGCTGGGCGGCGGCGCAGCCCTCTACTTCCTGAAATTCAAAAAGGAAAAAGCCGACACCACAGGCAATGACGATCTGGCCGAGTATGACTTTGGAGAGGACGAGGACGACGAGGACGAAGCCCCGGAGCCGGACGAGGATATGACAAGTGAAGATGGAAATAAGGAGGACGAAGTATGAGCTACCAGTTAGTAATTGCAGAGAAACCAAGCGTCGCCCGCAGCATTGCGGGCGTGATCGGCGCGGACAGGAAACAGGACGGCTATATGGAGGGAAACGGCTATCTGGTGAGCTGGTGTATCGGCCATCTTGTTTCCCTTGCCGACGCCGGGACTTATGACGAGCGTTTCAAAAAATGGCGCTATGACGACCTGCCGATTCTGCCGCAGGAATGGCAGTACATCATTCCTGACGATAAGAAAAAGCAGTTTGACACCCTGCGTTCTTTGATGGAGCGCCCCGATGTCACCGGCCTTGTGTGCGCCACCGACGCCGGGCGCGAGGGGGAATTGATTTTCCGTTTTGTCTACCAGATGGCGGGCTGCAAGAAACCGTTTCAGCGCCTTTGGATTTCCAGCATGGAGGACGAGGCCATAAAGGACGGCTTTGCCCACCTGAAACCGGGAACCGACTACGACTGCCTATATCAGTCGGCCCTTTGCCGGGCGCAGGCGGATTGGCTGGTGGGGATCAACGCGACAAGACTTTTCTCCATCCTCTACCACAAGACCCTGACCGTGGGCCGTGTCCAGACGCCGACCCTGAAAATGCTGGTTGACCGGGAGGCCAAGATCAGCAGCTTTCAGAAAGAGAAATACCACATCGTCCAGATCGCGGCGGGCGGCATGGAGGCGGCCAGTGAACGCATGGGAAACGCTGCCGACGCCAAGGCCCTGAAAGCCGCCTGTGAAACGGCGCAGGCCGTTTGTGTGTCTGTGACACGGGAGAAAAAGACGGAGCAGCCGCCCCGCCTCTATGACCTCACCACCTTGCAGCGGGAGGCAAACCGCCTGTTTGGATTTACCGCCAAGCAGACCCTTGACTATGCCCAGCAGCTTTACGAAAAGAAGCTGCTGACCTATCCCCGCACCGACAGCCAGTATTTGACCGATGATATGCTGCCAACGGCGGAAAGCCTTGTGTCCGGCCTGTGGCCGTTGCTTTCCTTTGCAGCGGGGCTTGACCTGTCCCCGCAGTTTGGCCGGGTGCTGAACAGCAAAAAGGTGAGCGACCACCACGCCATTGTCCCGACGATAGAATTTGTGCAGAAAGGCTTTGACGGGCTGGCCGAGGGGGAAAAGAAACTGTTGTCCCTTGTGTGCTGCAAGCTGCTGTGCGCCGTGGCCGCGCCCCATGTGTACGAAGCTGTCACCGCCATATTCACCTGTGCCGGGAACACCTTTACCGCCAAGGGAAAGACCATCCTGACCCCCGGCTGGAAAGAGCTTGACCGCCGCTTTAAGGCGTCGTTCAAAACAGACGCCGACGACACCGCCCCGGAGCCTGCGCGTGAACTGCCGGAGATCACCGAGGGACAGACCTTTGACAAGGTAACTGCCGCCGTCACCGAGCATTTCACCGCACCGCCAAAATCCTACACGGAAGATACCCTGCTTTCCGCTATGGAGCGCGCCGGTGCGGACGATCTGCCGGAGGACGCCGAACGGCAGGGATTGGGAACCCCGGCCACCCGCGCCTCCATCTTAGAAAAGCTGGTGCAGATGGGCTTTGTGGAGCGCAGGGGCAAACAGCTACTTCCCACCAAGGACGGCCACAACCTTGCCTGTGTGCTGCCGGAGGTGCTGACCTCTCCCCAGCTTACGGCACAGTGGGAAACGGAGCTGACGGCCATTGCCAAGGGGCAGGCCGACCCGGAGGGCTTCATGGCTGGTATTGCAGAAATGACAAGGGGCCTGATCGCAAACTACTCCCAGATCAGCGAGGACGCGCAGAAGTTGTTTCAAACCGAGCGTGTGGTTATCGGCAAATGTCCGCGCTGCGGGGAAAGCGTCTACGAGGGCAAAAAGAACTACTACTGCGGAAACCGAAGCTGCCAGTTTGTCATGTGGAAGAATGACCGATTTTTTGAGGAACGGGGCAAGGCGTTCACCCCGAAGATCGCCGCTGCGCTGCTCAAAGATGGAAAGGCAAAGGTAAAGGGCCTGCGCTCCATGAAAACCGGTAAGACCTATGACGGGACGGTGCTTTTGGCCGATACCGGCGGCAAGTATGTGAACTACCGCGTGGAACAGAGGGACAAGAACTAAAAACAGCAAGCATAGGGAGTGTAGCCACACTCCCGGCAAAATCCCTGACCCGGCGCACCTGCCGGGCCGGGGATTTTCTCTTTGGGGAAGCCCCAACCCCCTTGTATCCAGCAAATTTACAATTCATCTATTCCAAGATACACCATGTCATAGTATAATAAAGCCAACGATAATATCCGTTTGAGGTGATAAGTGTGAAAATATTAGTTAGTGCTTGTATTATGGGAGTGGATTGTAAATACAATGGAAAAAATAACAAAAATCTGGCAGCTATCAACTACTTAAAAGATAAAGAAATTATTTGCATTTGTCCAGAGCAATTAGCAGGTATGACTACTCCCAGACCTTGTGCAGAGATTGTGAATGGTGTAGTAACAGACGAAAACGGAAATGATGTCGATTTGGAATATAAGCGAGCAGTATCAATGGCATTATCCCAAATTCAACATGAAGATATTGAGTTAGCTATACTACAATCCAGAAGTCCTACCTGCGGAGTAAACCAAATATATGATGGTAGCTTTACCGGAAAGCTGATTTCTGGAATGGGATTGTTTGCAAAGGCATTAAAAGAACGAGGCATCAAAGTTATTGATGTTGAAGAAGTAGAAAGCTTTAATTTGTTAGACTGTCCCCAGCTTCAATCAATCTAACCCAAACTTTCAAAATTGAATATCAGCCGCTTATTATCGGCCCACCCAGCAGGAAATTTTTCAAAGGTTTCCTGCTTTTCTTATGCCATTTTTCAGAAAGGATGTGAACCCCAAATGTCTTACAGCTCTTATGACCATGACGATTTAGAACTGGCCAGCACCATGCGGATCGAGCGCCGGATTTACTTTGAAAGCGGCAAGGCCGATCTTTCCGAAATGGTAAAGCTGCCCCTTGCGGAGCTTCTTTCCCTGCGGGCGGAAAGCGCCGCCGCAGAACAGGAAGTGTTTGACCGCCTGAAAGAGCAGGCCGCCGCATGGGAGGAACAGGCCGGAAGAACCCTGTTTCTGGACAAAGCCCTTGAATATGCCCGGACGCTTCCCGTCACCCACACTGCAAACCGGTGGGAGGCCCCGGACGAATACCGCCATATCCGCAGCAACATGGTTTACCAGATGGATTACTCCATTTCCGAGAATACCCGGTATGACAGCGCCGCCCAAAAATCCGTCCCCTACTCATGGACGCTGCGCTGGAGCCTTTATACCAACTCCCCACACGGCAACCAGAGGGAAAAGATCGCCGGACAGGATCGGAAAGTCTTTTCCAGCCGGGAAGAACTGGACAGATACCTAAATGGCCGGATCAAAGCCCACGACCATTACTTTACCGAAATTTCCCCGGCCATCCCCAAGGAATACGCCGACTGTTTCAAGGTCAACGGCTGCCTGCTCCCCGGCTACACCATCGAGGGGGAGAAACCGGCAAAAGCCGCAGAGCTTCCCGCACAGGAAGAAACCGCGCAGCCGATCACAGCCACCCCGGAAAGGAGGGAACCCGTGAACGAAGTATTTTCCATTTTTCTTGACAACCGCGCCGAAGCGCAGACCGGCGGGGCGCATGGGTACTGGCTTTCCCTGCCGACTACCGCCGAACAGGTACAGGAAGCCCTAAAGGAAATCCATATCACCGCCGACAACCAGCAGGACTTGTTCATTGGCGGCTTTTCCGCCCCGGAGGGAAAACCGCTGGAACTGCCGGAGGATTTAATCAGAGCTGCCAGCGTGGACGAACTGAACTTCCTTGCCGCCCAGCTTCAAAGGCTGGATGCCGTGGAACTGGCGGAGCTGAACGCCGCCATGCAGTCCCCGGCAAAAATGCAGACCATCGGGCAGCTTTTGGACTACGCTGAAAACACCGATTGTTTTGTCTTAATCAACGCCAAGGACAACCGCAGTCTGGGGGAATATTACCTGAATGATTCCGGGCTGTTTGTCGTTCCCGACCCGTGGAAACCGGCCATTGACACCGACCGGCTGGGAAGTTTTATCGCCAACGAGGAACAGGGAACCTTTACCGATTACGGCTATATTCTGCGAACCAGCGACGAATGGCAGCGCGTCCATGAGGGCCAGCCAGTGCCGGAGGAATACCGGGTGATGGCCTATCCTGCGCCGGAAATTCTGCGGGAAGAAAGCAAGGTGCAGCCGGAGGCGGCAGCGCCTACAAAGGCCCCGCAGCCTGTCACCCCCATTCTCTTAAACGGCCAGAACAGCGCCGAGCGCATGAAAGAGATCACCGACCGGCTGGAAACCGGCATACAGGAGCTTTTCGAGAGTGAACGCTACAAAGCCTATCTCACCACCATGTCCAAGTTCCACAGTTACAGCTTCAACAACACCCTCCTGATCGCCATGCAGGGCGGACAGCTTGTGGCGGGCTACAACAAGTGGCGGGACGATTTTCACCGCAATGTAAAGAAAGGCGAAAAGGCCATCAAGATACTGGCCCCGGCCCCGTTCAAGGCGAAAAAGGAAGTGCAAAAGCTGGACGCACAGGGCAGGCCGGTGATGGGAAAGGACGGAAAGCCTGTTACCGAAGTACAGGAAATACAGGTTCCGGCCTTTAAGATCGTTTCCGTCTTTGATGTGAGCCAGACCGAGGGGGAACCGCTGCCCTCTATCGGCGTGGAAGAACTGACCGGCAGCGTGGAACGCTACGGGGAATTTTTCAAGGCGCTGGAACAGACCTCCCCGGTTCCCATTGGTTTTGAGGATATTCCGGGCGGTTCCCACGGCTACTACCACCTGACGGAAAAGCGGATCGCCATTCAGGAGGGCATGAGCGAATTACAGACCCTAAAGACGGCCATCCATGAGATCGCCCATTCCAAGCTCCACGCCATCGACCCGGAAGCCCCGGCCATTGAGCAGGCTGACCGCCCCGACAGCCGCACCCGCGAGGTGCAGGCCGAAAGCGTGGCCTATGCTGTCTGCCAGCACTACGGGCTGGACACCTCCGACTATTCCTTTGGCTATGTGGCCGGTTGGAGTTCCGGCAAGGACTTGAAAGAGCTGAAAGCCTCCCTTGAAACCATCCGGGCCACCGCCCATGAACTGATTACCACCATTGACGGCCACCTTGCCCAGCTTCAGAAAGAACGGCAGGCCCAGCAGGAACAGCCGCAGGCCGCGCCGTTAGAACAGGCCGCCGAGCAGCCAGACCCGGACAGCGTATTTTCCAAGCTGTCCCCGGAGCAACAGCAGAAAATGACCGCCAGCGTAAAAGCCATGCTGCAAACCCTCATTGACGCGGATTTGAAATCCACCGGCGAAGTGTCGCAGGGAACCAAGGAGGCGGCGCAGGCACAGGGCTTTACCATTGCCGGGGACGGAACGCTGGAACAGGCAGAAGCCCCGCAGGAGGCCGCCTACCGTCTGGAAAGCGGCGACTACCTGTATATCCAGACATCGGAAACCGGCTATGATTACACGCTGTACGGCCCCGACTACAAGGAACTGGACGGAGGCCAGCTTGACAATCCCGGCCTGTCCCTTGCGGAAGCCGGAAAAGAAATCCTTGCCATCCATGAGCTACCGGCTGGGACAATGGAACCCCTGACCAGCGACAGGCTGGACGGTTTTCTGGAAGCAACCGAACAGGCCAACGCCATTCCCCAGCCGCAGGCATGGAACGGGATCGACGGTCTTTTGAATGGAAAGCCGTTCATGCCGGAGGCGTCCCCGGCTGACCGGGCCGCCGCCCTGATTGAACTGGCGGAGAAAAACGCCCCGCGTCTGGGCAGCGAGGAACGGCAGTTGATCGTGGCCTATGCCGAGGCCGTGGGCGATAACGACAAGGTGATCGAGCTTATCAACCGTCTGTGCGAACAGGGCTATGAGCTGCAAAAGGGCCAGATGGATTCCTTTGTGAAAAGCGAGATCGAAAGTGAGATTGCTGTTGCCAACGCCCAGCGGCAGATTGCACAGAATCCGGCAGCGGAGCCGGTTGTCACGATCCTTTGGAGTGAAAGCCCCCATCTGAAAGACGGCCAGCAAATGCCGCTGCATGAAGCCGAGGCCGTTTTCAAGGAGCTGGACAGCGCCAGACGCCATGAACGGGAGCAGCCGGGCTATACGGGCCATTGGTACGACAAGACCAAGTTCCGCATTGATTTTACCATGCAGGGCCAGCCGGATAGCTACGAGGGACGGCAGGACTTTGGCGACGGGGACGGTTCCCTAATCCAGCATATCCGGGGCTACCACGAATACTACGCACAGGATGAAAGCTGGAAAAACCATGTGCTGCACCATGAGGGGCCGGAGGCATGGGAGGCGGACAAGGCCCAGCGGGATATGCTGCTGCATGAGTTCATCCCGTATATGGAGCTGCACTGCAATCTAGCCGCTATGGAGCAGGAGGCCCGGCGTCCCCTGCGATCCGGGGAAACCCTGACGCCGGAACAGACCGCTTATTTCAACGCGGTTCTGGACTATGTAAAGGAGTGCCGCCCGCTTCTCAATCAGGGCCAGTACCACTTGCCGGAGCCGCCGCAGCTTGCCGACTTCGACCAGAGCTTGCAGGACTACAAAAAACAGATCGAGGCAGAGCTGGAACAGGAGGCCGCCGCTGCCGGGCTGACGATGGAGGAATATGTTGCCTCTGACTATGAGGCCCCGACGCAGCCCAACTTTTCCATCTACCAAGTGCCGCCCGGCCCGGAGGGGCGCGACTTCCGCTACCGTTCCTATGAGGACTTGCAGGCAGATGGGCTTTCGGTGGACAGGAAGAATTACCAGCTTGTCTATACCGCGCCGCTGGACAAAGACACCACACTGGACGAGATTTACCGCCGCTTCAACATAGAACATCCCGCCGATTACAAGGGACATTCCCTCTCTACGGGGGATATTGT
>ERZ1026931.146-NODE-146-length-32632-cov-9.850324_pt1 | contig 32632 bp, 29 predicted proteins | sample MGYA00519253_ERZ1026931 | MGnify/ENA primary metagenome ERZ1026931 (study PRJEB26926, sample SAMN06164831) | human gut metagenome | biome: ENVO:00009003; feature: ENVO:2100002; material: ENVO:00002003 | host: Homo sapiens | place: USA | collected 2012 ... | reverse complement strand
GACCTGGGAAAAAGGCGATGCCCAACGCTACGTTGATGAAGCTCGTCAGCTAGGCGTTGAAACGGTAATAGCCGGCGGCGGCGACGGCACAATAAACGAAGTCTCGACGGCGCTTATCCAGTCGCAGGGCGGCAATATTCCGGCGCTGGGTATTTTACCGTTGGGAACGGCGAATGACTTTGCCACCAGCGTTGGTATACCCGACGACCTTGATAAGGCGTTAAAGCTGGCTATCGCCGCAAATGCGACTGCGATCGATATGGTACAGGTCAACGATAAAACCTGTTTTATCAACATGGCGACCGGCGGATTTGGCACGCGTATCACCACCGAAACGCCGGAAAAACTCAAGGCCGCATTGGGCGGCGTATCATACTTTATTCACGGATTAATGCGCATGGATACGCTCAAGCCCGACATCTGTGACATTCGTGGAGAAGATTTTCACTGGCAGGGTAAGGCGCTGGTGATTGGTATCGGTAATGGTCGCCAGGCTGGTGGCGGGCAACAGCTTTGCCCGACGGCGCTAATCAACGACGGTCTGCTGCAACTGCGCATTTTTACCGGCGAGGAACTACTGCCAGGACTGCTTTCGGCGTTAACGCAATCCGAAGACAACCCTAATATTATTGACGGCGCATCGTCGTGGTTTGATATCCGCGCCCCGCACGAAATTACCTTTAATCTCGATGGCGAACCGCTCAGCGGACAAGAGTTTCATATTGAAATCTTGCCCGCTGCGCTACGTTGCAGACTCCCGCCGGGTTGTCCACTGTTGCGCTAACCCGACGACAATCCGAGGGATCAGGCAATAGTGACTTTGCTGTCCAGATAAACGTCCTGTACGGCGTTAATCAACTTAACGCCGTCGGCCATGGTTTTCTTGAACGCTTTACGCCCCAGAATCAGCCCCATGCCGCCCGCACGTTTGTTAATCACCGCCGTACGCACTGCATCGCTCAGGTCGGTGTCGCCACCGGCCGCCCCGCCAGAGTTAATTAATCCGGCGCGCCCCATATAACAGTTCGCCAGTTGATAACGCACCAGGTCAATTGGATTCTCACTGGTCAACCTGGTGTAGACGCGATCGTCGGTGTAGCCAAAATTAACCGCTTTATACCCGCCGTTATTTTCCGCCATTTTCTGCTTAACGATATCCGCTCCGATAGTGGCAGCCAGATGGTTAGCCTGTCCGGTTAAATCGGCGGAAACATGGTAATCCACACCCTCTTTTTTAAACGCGGAGTTACGCAAGTACGCCCACAACACGGTAACCATACCCAGCTCATGGGCGCGCTCAAACGCTGCAGAAATCTCTTCAATCTGGCGGCGAGATTCCTCAGAACCGAAATAGATGGTTGCCCCTACCGCAACCGCACCCATATTGAACGCCTGCTCTACGCTGGCATACAGCGTCTGGTCAAAGGTATTCGGATAGCTGAGCGTTTCGTTGTGGTTAATTTTAACGAGGAACGGGATACGGTGCGCGTAGCGGCGGGAGACAGAAGCCAGCACGCCATAGGTTGATGCCACGCAGTTGCATCCTGCTTCGATAGCCAACTCCACAATATTCTTCGGATCAAAGTACAGCGGGTTAGCGGCAAACGAAGCTCCAGCGGAATGCTCTACCCCCTGATCCACCGGTAGAATCGACAGATACCCTGTCCCGGCAAGTCGCCCCGTGTTATACAGCGTCTGCATATTACGCAGCACGGCAGGCGGCCGGTTGTTATCCACCATCACGCGATCGACGTAATCATGTCCAGGCAGGTAAAGTTGGTCAGAAGGAATGGTCATACAACGATGCTGTAAAAGGTTGTCGGCGTCTTTGCCAAGCAACTGCGCAATATCAGTCATAGCTATGCTCCCGTAATTTCCGATTTGAAACCGGAATGTGGATTGTCCTGACCCGCTTTGTTGCGGGCAGCATTAAGCCTGGTACCGACTGCGTTTTTTTTCCATCTTTAGCGCACTTTTCAGCAACTTCTGCTGGCTCGATTCAGGAAAAAATAGTGTTAAGACGGTCAAAGTTTAATCTCAAAGGTATTTTAAAGGTATTATTGAATGGTACTATCAGCGCGTACCTTACCTGTCATGAAGGATTTAAAGATGAAAACTACAGTTAAGCTGTCGTTCATGATGTTTGTAGAGTGGTTTATCTGGGGCGCCTGGTTTGTACCGCTGTGGCTGTGGCTGAGTAAAAGCGGCTTTAGCGCCGGGGAGATCGGCTGGTCCTACGCCTGTACCGCCATTGCGGCGATCCTGTCGCCCATTCTGGTCGGCTCAATCACTGACCGCTTTTTCTCCGCGCAAAAAGTGCTGGCGGTGTTGATGTTCGTCGGCGCTATTCTGATGTACTTCGCAGCCCAGCAAACCACCTTCAGCGGATTCTTCCCGCTGCTACTGGCCTATTCGTTGACCTATATGCCGACGATTGCGCTGACTAACAGTATCGCATTTGCCAACGTACCGGACGTTGAGCGTGATTTCCCACGCATCCGTGTGATGGGAACCATTGGCTGGATTGCCTCCGGTTTGGCCTGCGGTTTCTTACCGCAAATGCTGGGCTATAGCGATATCTCACCGACTAATATTCCCTTGTTGATCACGGCCGGAAGCTCTGCGTTGTTGGGCGTCTTTGCGTTCTTCTTACCGGATACGCCGCCAAAAAGTACCGGCAAAATGGATTTCAAAGTCATGCTGGGTCTGGATGCGCTGATCCTGCTGCGCGATAAGAACTTCCTCGTCTTTTTCTTTTGCTCTTTCCTGTTCGCAATGCCGCTGGCGTTCTATTACATCTTCGCCAACGGCTACCTGACAGAAGTCGGAATGAAAAACGCCACCGGCTGGATGACGCTGGGCCAGTTCTCTGAAATCTTCTTTATGCTGGCGCTACCGTTTTTCACCAAACGCTTTGGCATTAAAAAGGTATTGTTACTTGGTCTTATTACTGCGGCGATCCGCTACGGATTTTTCGTTTACGGCGGCGCGGAAGAATATTTCACTTACGCCCTGCTGTTTCTCGGCATTCTGCTGCACGGCGTCAGTTACGACTTCTATTACGTCACGGCTTACATCTATGTCGATAAAAAAGCGCCGGTACACATGCGCACCGCAGCGCAAGGGCTTATCACCCTTTGCTGTCAGGGGTTCGGCAGCCTGCTCGGTTACCGTCTGGGCGGCGTGATGATGGAAAAGATGTTTGCTTATCAGGAACCGGTTAATGGTCTCACCTTTAACTGGGCTGGCATGTGGGGATTTGGCGCAGTCATGATTGCCGTCATTGCCGTGATGTTTATGATTTTCTTTCGCGAATCAGATAAAGAAATCACCGCCATTAAGGTGGACGATCGCGATGTAGCGTTGAAACAAGGGGAAGTAAAATGAAAGCAGAACGTATTCTCGGTGCTCTTTATGGGCAGGCGTTAGGGGATGCGATGGGCATGCCGTCGGAACTGTGGCCAAGAACCCGGGTGAAAGCACACTTCGGTTGGATCGACCGTTTTTTGCCCGGCCCTGCGGAAAATAATGCCGCCTGCTATTTTAACCAGGCGGAGTTCACTGATGACACATCCATGGCGCTGTGTCTGGCAGATGCCCTGCTTGAATGCGACGGCGAAATTGTACCAGACGTAATTGGTCGCAATATTCTGGCCTGGGCCGAGCAATTTGATGCCTTTAATAAAAACGTGCTCGGTCCGACCTCGAAAATTGCGTTGAAAGCCATTCGTGACGGCAAACCGGTCGCCGAACTGGAAAACAACGGCGTGACCAACGGTGCGGCAATGCGCGTTTCCCCGCTGGGATGCCTGCTGCCCGCCCGCGATCTTGATACCTTTATTGATGATGTGGCACTGGCCTCCAGCCCAACGCATAAATCGGATCTGGCTATCGCTGGCGCAGTTGTGATCGCGTGGGCGGTATCGCGCGCCATCGACGGAGGAACATGGTCGGAGATTGTCGACGCGCTCCCTGCCATTGCCCTGCATGCGCAGCAAAAACGAATCACCACCTTTAGCGCATCACTTTCTGCACGCCTTGAACTGGCGCTGAAAATCGTCCGTAATGCCGACGGCACTGAGTCTGCCTGCGAGCAGCTGTATCAGGTTGTAGGTGCCGGAACCAGTACTATTGAGTCCGTGCCTTGCGCCATCGCCATGGTTGAACTGGCGCAGACCGATCCTAACCGCTGCGCCATTCTGTGCGCGAACCTCGGCGGCGATACCGACACCATCGGGGCGATGGCAACCGCCATTTGTGGCGCACTCCATGGCGTAAGTGCGATTAACCCGGTATTAAAACATGAACTGGATGCGGTTAATCAGCTGGACTTTACCCGCTACGCCAGTGGGTTAATGCGACTGCGTGAGCAGCGGGAGGCGCTATGAGCAATACGCATCTGCAACACCTCCTCCCGCAGTTACGTACACAGCGGCCAGTAACGGTGGTGGGTGCGGCGGTGATTGATGTCATTGCCGATGCATATGCCCTTCCCTGGCGCGGCTGTGATATTGAGCTCAAGCAGCAAGGTGTTAACGTTGGCGGCTGCGCGCTCAATATTGCCGTGGCGCTCAAGCGTTTAGGTATCGACGCCTGCAATGCTCTACCACTGGGTCAGGGAGTGTGGGCCGACATCATCCGCAACCGGATGGCAAAAGAGGGGCTGCACAGCCTGATCGACAACGCTGAAGGTGATAACGGCTGGTGTCTGGCGCTGGTGGAGCCGGATGGCGAACGTACCTTTATGTCCTTTAGCGGCGTTGAGAATCAGTGGAACGCTGACTGGCTGGCACAGCTGGAGATCCCGCGCGATAGTCTGGTGTATCTTTCGGGTTACCAGCTAACGTCCCCGTGCGGTGAACTGCTGGTGCAGTGGCTGGAAGGCCTGGAAGACGTAACACCGTTTATCGATTTTGGGCCGCGCATCGGCGACATTTCCGAGCCCTTACTGGCAAGAATTATGGCCTGCCGTCCGCTGGTGTCACTTAATCGTCAGGAGGCGGAAATTGCTGCCGAGCGGTTTGCATTGAGTCAGGATGTGGAAGGTTTTGGCGCAGAATGGGTGCAGCGTTTCACCGCACCGGTAGTCGTGCGTCACGATAAAGACGGCGCATGGTATTTCAGCGCACAGACTTCCGGCTGCGTACCGGCATTTACAACGGCGGTCGTTGATACTATCGGCGCGGGAGACAGCCACGCCGGCGGCATGCTGGCCGGACTGGCGTCTGGCTGGACGCTGGCCGACTCAGTGCTGCTAGGTAACGCGGTGGCGTCCTGGGTAGTTGGGCATCGCGGCGGCGATTGCGCCCCGTCGCGCGAGGAGCTACTCCTCGCACACAAAAACGTATAGATCGCTTCGACAATAGCTGATGCTGTATTCAATAGGCCGTTGCTGCTGATCAAGCGCTACCTGCTTGATCACCAGTACCGGCACTTTGCTATCCATTTGAATGTGCGCCTGGAACTCTGCATCCGGCATTCTGGCACTAACGCGTGAGCGCGTACGCTGTGGGAAAATATGCTGGCTACGAAAATAGTCATACAGTGAAACACCGATGGCATCCACGTCATGAATTAGATGTGCGGGTACCCAGGACTCTTCAATAGAAACAGCGTCTTCATCAACGTAACGAATGCGTTTGAGCAAGAAGACATCACTCCCTGCGACAACAGCCAACTGCTGTGCCACCTCTTCCGGGCAAGGCACAATTCTTTTGTTAACCCACAACGTATCCGGTTTTTTACCGCGCAACACCACCTGCTGAGAAAAACCGCGCGCTTCTTTGAGCGAATACTCGAAGATATTGTTAATTTGCGTTCCGTAACCGCGGGCTCGTGTTACTACACCTTCTTCTTCCAGGGCCTGCATCGCCTTGCGTACCGTAATCCGAGAAACGCCGGTCAACTGGCTGAGATCGCGCTCTCCGGGCAGGATATTGCCATGCTCCAGGATCCCACTGCGCACAGCATTCTTCACCGTCTGCGCAAATTTCATATACAGCGGCGTGTTATCCGCCGCTGAAATACGTTCATTCAGTTGTGCGATAAGTTGGGTATGCGCTTGTTCCATTTATCTTTTTCCTGGCCGCCGTTTCTGCAGCCAGTATACCCATTACCACCACGCGTGGAAATGATGCACCGGACCGATTCCTTCGCCAACTTCCAGCGTGTCGGCCTGTGCCAGCGCCGCTGAAAGCCACAGTTTGGCTTCCTGTACGGTATCGGCCCAGTTGTTATGGCGCGGACGCAGGGCTGCCAACGCCGCCGAAAGCGTACAACCGGTGCCATGGGTGTTTTTGGTCATCACCCTTGGTGCGGTAAAACGCTGCTCACCATCGCGAGTAAAGAGCCAGTCGGGGCTTTGTGCGTCATCCAGATGACCGCCCTTCATCAACACCGCCTCGCAGCCCAGCGCCCGTAGCGCCCTTCCCTGCTCTAACATCTCCTGCTCAGTTTGTGCATGCGATGCCCCGAGCAGTGCAGCTGCTTCGGGTAAATTAGGGGTGATAATCGAAACCTGCGGCAGCAAATGGGTACGCAGCGTTTCTACAGCCGAGGGCGACAGCAAAGGATCGCCGCTTTTCGCCAACATCACCGTGTCCAGCACCACATTTTGTACCCGATGGCGACGTAAACGTTCGGCGACCGCTTCAACAATATCCGTCTCCGCCAACATACCAATTTTTGTGGTGTCGATACGCACATCACTCAACACCGAGTCCAGTTGTGCGGCGACAAAGTCAGGTTCAATACGATACACCGACTGCACCCCGCGCGTATTTTGCGCCACCAACGCCGTGATAACCGAACAGCCGTAAGCGCCCAGCGCCGAGAAGGTTTTTAAATCAGCCTGAATACCCGCGCCACCGCTTGGATCGGTTCCGGCGATCGTTAATGCGTTAATCCGTTTCATGCTTGCTCCTGGGCGTTCAGGTTATAGAGGGCGTCGAGAAATGCCGGGACAAAGCTACCCGGTCCGTTTGATTGTTGTGTGGCGATTTGCCCAGCCTGTTTCATCCAGCTACAGGCGGAGGCGACGTTATCAAGTCTGTCACCACGTAAAGCGCAACTGGCCGCAACAACCGCTGAAAGAGCACATCCAGTGCCCACCACGCGAGTCATCAACGGGTCACCGCCGTCCACACAAAGTGTACGCTGACCGTCGGTGACGTAATCCACTTCGCCGGTAACAACGACAATGGTCCCAATCTGACGAGCCAAAACCTGCGCTGCCGGAAGCGCGGCGACAGCTGTATCAGTTGTATCCACGCCGCGTCCTCCACCGTTCATGCCAGCCAGAGCAAGTATTTCCGAAGCGTTGCCACGAATAGCAGCAGGCTGTAGTGACAATAATTCCAGGCAGAAGCGGCGGCGAAACTCAAGCGCGCCTACGGCAACGGGATCGAGCGTCCACGGGGTTTTAGCATGATGAGCCTGCTCAACTGCGGCACGCATCGCCGTGGCCCGCTCCTGAGTTAAGGTGCCGACATTAACCAGCAAGGCACTGGCAATAGCAGCAAACTGGCTGGCTTCCTCAGGCTCGATCACCATCGCAGGTGATGCGCCCAGCGCCAGTAATGTATTGGCCGTAAAGCTTTGCACGACCTCATTGGTCATACAGTGTGTAAGCGGGGAAAGGGTTCTAAATTGGTGCAAAGTGTGAGCCGCGAGCGCGCGGCTGTGCAGGTCAGGCTGCATGGTTCAGCTCCTGCCCGCGCGAAGAAGGGACACGAGCAGTGTCAGACTTCCCTACGCTGGCATTATCCAGATCAGGTGGTACGGGTATTTCTCAGCCTTCATACAGAAGGGCACCCCGAGTCGTTGAATTGATTTCTTTTAATTTTACAGGAACTTATGGCTGAAAAATTAATTTAATCTGGAGTCAATATACACCATAACACCCCGCAAAGGTGTATCTCTTTTTGTGTCATACGTCTTGCCCCGCTTTAGGCATTATCCCGTTAACTGCATTTCAATGAGTTAAGCCCTAGTAAATCCGAATATTAATTTTACTAAAATATCTTTTATTTTTATAGCGTTACAAGAAGTGTTCATTTCTTATTCCCATTTTGCAAGAGTATGATAACGACCGATACCACACTAACTAAGAGGGATTTTGATATGGCAATACCTGTTTATCTATGGCTTACAGACGATGTAGGAAATCAGGTTAAAGGATCGGTTGATGTACATGGTAGAGAAGGTTCTATTGAAATTGTGGAACTGATGCATAACGTAGAGCTACCTACTGATCCACTGACAGGAAAGATTACAGCTAAGAGGAAGCATGGAGATTATTTTTTACTGAAAGAGGTAGATTGTTCATCGCCTTACCTCTATCAGGGTGTATCCAGTGGACGGATATTCAAACAAGCGGTATTGAAGTTCTACCATATCAACCACAACGGGCTGGAAGAAGAATATTTTCGAGTGACAATGGATAATGTAAGGGTCAATGAGATTGAACCTTTTATGTTTGATGTCAAGAATCCAACATATGAAAAGCGAAATCACATTGAGGCATTCTATTTAGCTTACGAAAAGATCACATGGCTCTATCTGGACGGGAACATAATTCACTCCGATTCATGGAACGACAGCAAGGAGGCGGCGTAATGACTTGGGTATACAAAGTAAGTTCTCATAGCTTCTATCTGAATGGTACATACCAATTTGATGCCTTGTATTCAGGTAGACCAGGTTTTAAGAATGATTCAGCTAACGAGTGCGTGAGTGAAAAGGGGCCACTTCCTAGAGGAACCTACACTATCGGCCTTGCTTTCTATCACCATAAGACAAAAGCGTACACAATACGCCTTACGCCTTACCCTGAAAATCAGATGTGCGGGCGTGATGGTTTCATGATACACGGTAATAGTTCAGCACATCCTCTTAGTGCCTCGGATGGATGCATCATATTAGGGCTGGCTGGTCGTAAAGAGATCAATGATAGCTCTGATAAGATTCTGGTAGTTGAGGATTAAATGAAAAAATTATTAATCCTTATAACCTTCATACCTATTCTTTCATTTGCAAAAAATGATGGTTGTGCATCAGTTGGTGCTGCGATGGAATCCGTATTATTCAATAAGTTAGCAGAGAACTTGAATATAGATACATCTACTGTTGATGAAATGAAAGCAAAGGTAGATGTGCTTGATATTACCCCTATTTCACGGATGTACGCTGAGAAACTAGCAAGAATGGACTTTGATAAAGATCCTGATAAGGATAAAACAGAAGATAAGTACAAAAACATTTATCTTTCAAGCTATTATGATAATGAAGTGAAGTCCATTACAGCTAAATATACCTACACCGATAAGTACGGTAAGAAAGATGTATTCATTGCCTCAAGTCTGATGAACAAAGACGAGTGTTCAGTTAGGTTCAACGGGTACATCACCCTATCAAGAGAATTTTGATATTAATAATGGGGGTTAGCAACAGCCCCTATTATCTAAAGATGAAAGAATGCATGGCTATCAGCCATAGAACAGCCACAAAGCTGAACAGAATGAATCGGCTGTACCGCCCCTATTGCGAAACTACTGGTCAAGGTTGCTGCAATTCTGTACTTTCATTTACACTTTTTACGAAATTATTGGAGTGATCACAAAATAGTGCTTGTCAGACATCCGGTATGCCAGGAATGATACATGACTGATTTTGATGACCCGAAGAGGTAGAGAGGATGGGTATGAAGAATAAAATGTTGCTGGGTGCACTTCTGCTTGCAAGCAGCGTCGTCTGGGCCGCACCAGCTGCAACAGCTGCCCCCACCGGTATCGATAAGTATGAACTGAGCAGCTTTATTGCTGACTTCACCCATTTCAAACCCGGTGACAAGGTTCCACCACTGTATCTCACTGAAGAATACACCATTAAACAGTGGAATCTGCGCAACCTACCCGCACCGACGGCAGGCACCCACTGGACCTACATGGGCGGCGCGTATGTGCTGGTCAATGATGCCGATGCAAAGATCATTAAAGCCTACGATGGCGAGATTTTTTATCACCGGTAAAAACCAAGCACTCTCTGAATACAGAGAGTGCTTGGTTTTCAATATGTCACTGATAATCAACTCTGAAAATAACCTTGCTTGATATTTCTCCTACAGTCGGTTTTCCACCGCCAAGCAAAACATATTCTGCTGATACTGGAAAGGTATACTCAGTACTCAACGATGAGTATTTACTGATAGACAACAATGAGTCATTTTTATGTAAGCTTGTTGATTCGGCACCTCTAAATAACTTAAACCCTACATTTTTTCCACCTGATGAAATTGTATTAATCAATACCGAACCATCAGCATCCCAATCTCCATCAGCAATCCTCACTGATACTGGATTACTTGCTAATCCATTTATATCATTACACTGTAGTACAATATTTTCTATACCACTTCTTTTTTTACTCCCTGATATTAACTCTTGTACCGTAACATCTTCCATTTTGATAAAATAGTCCGAAGAAGAGAATTTACAGGTTGTTTTTCTATGTTTTACAGAAACATTAAGATCAACGTTATAATTACTCTCGGATCCAAAAATCCAACATCCAAATATTGGACATTTCTCTGAATTTATCACGAAAGCATCTTTAATCAAAAGAGTTTCACTTTCTTGTTTTGTAGAAGGAGTATTACGACCACTTAGTTCATAATTAAATGATAATGTCATCGTCTTATTTATGCTGCTCACTGAATTAGTCTTCCCACTCCAAACATCATATTGAAGGTCAGTTACAGGGAAACCGGTTGTACCCACAGTATCAATATTGAAACGGATACCATTAACAGAGTATGTATTTCCTTTTATATTATTATGGAGATTCATGTTATCCGAAGATAATCGACAATTGAAGTCATTTTTGAAATTCAATGTTATACTCTTCTCCGCTGTATTTTCCACAGGTTCAAACTCAACATTTAATTCAATGCGCTCGTTATTCCCAGCATTCATCCTGCATGCGCCAAATGAATAGAATGAAATAAATAGCATAGATATACATATGTACAATTTCATACTACCGTCCCTCACCGACAAATATAAACTTTACTTTCATCAATCGTTTTGCCGAAAGTGATTGAGCATGAAAGTCCCTGTTGTTTATTGACCGCCACTTTTATTTCCAGCGGCACTTCATTGGTACGAATAAAGAGCTGGCTTCCCTGGCCCACCACGCCGATATTGTGTCCATGAATATCCTCTATTTCGTAACCAAACGTCAGTGGTGAACCATCGGGACGCTGTGCCCGGATATACCAAGGTTTACGTTGATCGGTATCAAACCTTGTCAGTACTACCGCCCCGCGGTAAGGGGCGGCGCTGCGGCGGTTGCCTTGCAGGCCGGTTTCACTATTGGTATTGGACACATCCAGCGTCAGGTGGTTTTCACGATAAGGCGTTAAGCCATCGTAGACCACTACGCCATTGCGGTTGGTGGTGCGATATTTTTGCCCATTCACATACGCCCCTTCCAGACCCGGCGCATGCATCACGGCAAACGTTTCTGATAATCGATTGGCTAAATTCACGCCACCTGACCAGGCCACAAGACCACCCGAAATGCTGCCGCCAGCTTGCGTATATTTAGACGACTGACTGTAGCTACCATTAAGCGTGGCAACTGGCGCATTCCACGTCAGATTACCACCCGCCGTTGTTTCGCTGCCCTGCCGTTGATGACTGAGATTCACGCCGTAATTAAACTGATCGCGACTTCCTGCGGTACTGGAAAGCCCGGTATTGTTAGACGCAAAACCATCATCATCAAAGGTCGTTGAGTTAGATACATACAAATGTCTTCGTGGAGCGCTAATATCATCTCCCCAATCGAACGGGATAGAGATAAAGACGTTAAAACGCTTATCTTCGTGATGATCCTCGTTGTAAGTCTGACTAGCTGAAAAGGTATAGCTTATCCGTTGCCAGCTATTGGAATAACTCAGCTGATAATCTTTGCTGCTACCGCTACGCCCCCAGTAGTCTCGCCACAGCGTACTGAGCGAGAATGAACCCCAACCTTGCGGCAAAGACTGGCTAACGTTAGCCGAAAAACTGTTTTTACGACCAAAATCGTTCTGATAATAATCCGCAATGTCATACACATCATTTTCATCACGATGATAGTTATTCTTATTGTTTGCCCAGACGTGATCGTTAAACGTACGATAGTCTCTGGAAGAGTAGCGATACGCCGCCAGGCCAAAACGGGTGGCAGTTTGCGTCAAATACTTGTTATAGGCAATCTGGTAGCTCTGCCCGTCAAACACATCACCGCTATCCTGCTTACTGTGGGACTTTGTGGCATCGACAGAAATCGCGCCGATACGTGTATTCCAGCCGGTACCCAACGTAAACGCATTGTAGTTATCTGCCAGCATGGTACCGCCGTACAGCGTTAACAGATTATTCAGCCCATATTGGTAGCTCATCTGCGCAAAATCGGTCTGGTTCCTGGCGCCTTCAATATGGCTGCGTCCAGCGGCAAAATCATATTTTGACACGCCAGGCTGCAGCATATTGGGCACCGCAGCATAGGGCACCAGATAGGTTGTTACCGATCCGTCAGCCTCTTTAATGCTGACATCAAGATCCGCACCGCCGCCCGCAAGCTGTAAATCGGCGATAGAAAACGGGCCAGGTGGGACTTCTTTCTGATAAACGACAAAACCGTTCTGTTCGATAGTGACCAGCGCGTTACTCTGCGCGATCCCCTGCACTAATGGCGTGAAGTTTTGTTTGGAGTTCGGCAGCATCTGCATGTCGCGATATAAACGGACACCACGAAAGCGCACCGCATCAAAAATATCTGATGAGGTATACATATCCCCAGCACGCAGAGTGCCGAGAATTTGCGTGATGCCGCGTTCCAGATACAGGGTGTTGCTTTTCCACTCCCCGCTGCTGTCATCGGTTTTGTTATAGCTGGCATCAGAATGCAGCTGCCAGCCCAGCAGGTTTAACCCGCTGGTAAAACGCGCGTAGGTACTTTTGCTGTTACCAGAATCTTTATAGTCGCTGTAATACTGGCTGGCATAGTACGAGGTATAGAAGGCATTGATGCCACGATCCCAGTTTTCAGGAGGAACATATCCTTGCTCAAGTTCATCGACATAGGCCTGCGGAACGCTGAGATCCAGGCGAAACGTGCCGATATTCCAGGCATAACTCCCCCCTTGCACCGCCTGCTTTAAAGTTGGGCATTCATTCTCCTTATCCAACGCTTGTATATTTATACCCAGACGCGTTAATGCGTCACGGGATAAACAGGTGTCGTCAGGATGACCCTTAACCGTAATTTCATACTTACCACGCCACTGTTTATTGACGTAGATATCAATATCATATTGGCCAGGTAGTGGTTGATTATCATCGAGGCGAAAATCAGAAATCTTTTCCCCCTTCATTCCACCCATCATAAAATTTGTATCAAACGTTTCTTCTGCGGCATGAGCATCAATACCGAGTAGCAACAGTAATACCGCCGAAGCAATCGGAGTCATCCTTAACATAACCAGCTCCTGTTATTTTAGGCTGACGTTATCGCTAATATAATTACCGTGATCGTCAATAATGGTCATTTTATATTGATTGGCATTAGCATTTTTTAACGCCACATCTGCACTGGAGAGCGGTGCAAGCATAATACTTTCGTTATTGATCTTGACATTGTTAGCTTTTACTTCCGTCACCGTGATCCAGTTAGCGGCATCATTTTTAATGGAGTAAATACCGCCGCTACGTTTCATAGACAGTTTTTGAAACGTATGTTTATTAACTGGCGAGATACCTTTAGGTCTATAAAATAGTTTAATTCTATTCTGCATCGCGAACTTGAGTACATTCTTTCCTGCGCTGTCCGGATTGTTCGGTGGAATATCCAGCACATTGAGATAAAAAAGGCTTTCTTTATTATTTGGCAGCATATTTGGTAATTTTTTAATTTTTAACTGCTGACCTGAATTTGCTGCCACTTTAGCTACCGGAGGGGTTAGTAAAAAAGGTACCTGTATCTTTTCCGGCGGTAACGATGTATCACCATCATCGATCCATGACTGTACCAGTGAAGAACGATTTTCCTGGTTCATCAGCTGTACCATGACTTCATTTTTTTCTGCCGGGTAAACAATGCGAGTACCATAGATCACAATTCCCGCATGCGCAGGCAGGGCTATAGATGCAATGAGTATGACTGTGAGTCCTTTCATTTTAATGCCTCTTATACTTAATTTTAATCTCTACAGTCTGTAAGTTTCGTAAAAAAAATCGTTGTCCTTAGCTAGGTGATAAAATTGTCGGCGACAATGTCGCCGACATGATTTTAATCTTCAGAAACGCGCAGAACTAAACTTGAAATAACATCACCAGCAGTTACATCATCATTGGTTAGCTTCAAATATTTAGCGCTAAAAGGTATTGAATAATTCCCTTCGGTAGTTTCATAACTTGAAATGTCTAATGGTTTAGATACATCAAGTTCTGTAGTTTCCGTGCCTAAATATAAGTAATAACCTACAGTGTCATTACCACTTTTAACTGCTTTGTCATTACCAGTGATTTTACCACCACTAATTAATGAAAGCTTTAGATTGGACGTATTGCCGTTACATTTGATTTTAAGTACGTCACTCGTCACCCCAACTGCATCGTCATACGTTGAATATATAGACTTTCCTGAAAAAACGCTGATTGGTACCGTAGGCATATTTATACTTACAGATTCTCCACCCGTTTCGAATGTGCATGGTGCTCCCGTTACTTTCCCTGTAATTGTTAATTGTCCTGTCTCGGTACCCGCAGCAAACGCCCCAGCGCTCATAAATACAGCAGACAATATAGCAGCAGAAATAATTGAACGTTTCATGGTATCTTCCTTAATAAAATAATTTCTATTTGTTAAGAGGGTTAACTCTTGAATTTAAATTCGCACATCAGAAACGTTGCCGCAATGTAAACGCGTTGTTTTGTTGATTTAAAACAAGTTACGAATTGCAATATAATTGCAACAAATAAGTGAAGACAAACACTATTTATACATTTAATAAATTAGCGTTATTAATTGTCGTTTTTTATTTATAAGGGTAATAAAAAAACACTCATCATTCATATAAATGATAAGTGCTTAATATCAACGCTGAGATTCTTAGTCTAGTCGTAACGGTTTAACACTATCTGTCGCTTAGAATCCCCAGGTACAGAAACGACCTCGGTCACGACGCCCTTCGTTGGAACAGGATCCACATGGCTGACATTTGAAAGATGAAGAGATTGACCACATTTCTGTTGAACGTTGTTATTCACGACGTCAGCACTACAGGTTGGTTCAACGACTCGTCCACTGATTGTTAAGGTCGCAGTATCGGAAGCGAAGGTAGGGGCACTCATTCCATAAGTCAGAGCTATAATTCCCATCAGTAAACTTTTTTTCATTTTAATCGTTATTCCTGTGGTTAGCATCAAATAGCATACAGAGGACCTGTTCAGCAGATTATGGGCACAACACCCTGTTTGAACCAATTGAAATTGTAGATTAATGAGATAGATTTGATCAATTATAATGATGCATTGAGATGATTTATTCGGAAAAAGGCATGAATTATAAACGCAGAATGAATAATACAGTAAGATTTTTAATTCTTATATATTCACCGCATCAATAATACATTGATACGGTGAATATCTGTAACGCTATAAATTACACCGCGCGGAAGGCAATCTCGCCCGGAATAACTTCTCCCTGCCAGTAGAGCTGTGCAGCCACTCGTCCTGCCAGGTCGCGGTAGATGGCGGTAAATTCGCTGTCAGGACGGCTGATAACCGTCGGCGTACCACGATCGAGGTCTTCACGCAGAGAAATATGCAGCGGCATCTGTCCCAGCAGTTGGGTGTGATACTGCTCGGCCAGCTTCTGCGCCCCACCGGTACCGAAGATCGGTTCATGGTGACCGCAGTTGCTGCAAATATGCATACTCATATTCTCAACAATACCCAGTACCGGCACTTCGACTTTTTCGAACATCACGATGCCTTTTTTCGCATCGATCAGCGCAATGTCCTGCGGCGTAGTGACAACAACCGCGCCCGTTACCGGAATGTTCTGCGCCAGCGTCAACTGGATGTCACCGGTGCCTGGCGGCATATCCAGTACCAGGTAATCAAGATCTGGCCATAGGGTTTCCTGCAGCATCTGCAGCAGCGCTTTGCTGGCCATCGGGCCGCGCCATACCATCGCGTTATCGTCAGTGACCAGATAACCAATGGAGTTCGTTGCCAGACCATGAGACATGATCGGTGCCATGTGGGTACCGTCAGGTGAAGTTGGACGCTGGTTTTCCGCGCCAAGCATTGTCGGGATAGACGGACCATAAATATCGGCGTCCAGAATCCCTACCTTCGCTCCTTCCGCGGCCAACGCCAGCGCCAGGTTTACGGCGGTAGAGGATTTACCCACGCCACCTTTACCTGAACTGACGGCGATGATGTTTTTAACACCATTAATACCCGGCTGATTTTTCACGCGCTTCAGCGTCGCGATGTTATGCGACAGTTTCCAATCGATCGCTTTCGCACCGGTAATACGCAGCAGATCGGCGCTACATTGCTCTTTTAAGTCCTCAAACGCGCTATGCCAGACGAACGGCATGACCAGCTCAACGTGCAACGTGTCATCCATCCAGGCGACGTGGTGCAACGCTTTAAGCGTCGTCAGATTATGCTTCAGGGTTGAATGCTGAAAATTCGCCAGCGTCCCGGCGACCATGGCGCGCAGGGTCTCTGGTGATTTGGCCTGGGATTGTGCGTTCATCCCGACTCCTTTTTGTTGTTCTGAATATACAATAGTCACCAGGTAGTTTACTCCAACCGCAACAATTATTCATTTACGGATAAATGCCCTTATCGCTTGGCGCAGTAATTACCATTTTGGTACTATCAAAGCCCTTTTCACTACAAAAGAAGTAATTGCCCACTATGACTCAAGTCGCGAAGAAAATTCTGGTAACGTGCGCGCTGCCGTACGCCAACGGCTCAATCCACCTCGGCCATATGCTGGAGCACATCCAGGCTGATGTCTGGGTCCGTTACCAGCGAATGCGCGGCCACCAGGTTAACTTCATCTGCGCGGACGACGCACACGGTACGCCAATCATGCTGAAAGCACAGCAGCTTGGGATCACGCCAGAGCAGATGATCGGTGAAATGAGTCAGGAGCATCAGACTGATTTTGCAGGTTTTGACATCAGCTATGACAACTACCACTCGACGCACAGCGAAGAGAACCGTGAGTTGTCTGAGCTGATTTATACGCGCCTGAAGGAGAACGGTTTTATTAAGAACCGTACAATCTCCCAGCTTTACGATCCGGAAAAAGGCATGTTCCTGCCGGACCGTTTCGTTAAAGGTACCTGCCCGAAATGTAAGTCTCCGGATCAATACGGCGATAACTGTGAAGTCTGCGGCGCAACCTACAGCCCGACCGAACTTATCGAGCCGAAATCCGTTGTATCTGGCGCAACGCCGGTGATGCGTGACTCCGAACACTTCTTCTTTGATCTGCCTTCATTCAGCGAAATGTTGCAGGCGTGGACGCGCAGCGGCGCGTTACAGGAGCAGGTCGCCAACAAAATGCAGGAATGGTTCGAATCCGGCCTGCAACAGTGGGATATTTCCCGCGATTCCCCGTACTTCGGTTTTGAAATCCCGAATGCGCCTGGCAAGTACTTCTATGTCTGGCTGGACGCGCCAATTGGCTATATGGGCTCGTTCAAAAACCTGTGCGATAAACGCGGTGACACCATTAGTTTTGACGAATACTGGAAGAAAGATTCCGACGCCGAGCTGTATCACTTCATCGGTAAGGATATCGTCTACTTCCACAGCCTGTTCTGGCCAGCCATGCTGGAAGGCAGCAACTTCCGTAAGCCGACCAACCTGTTTGTACACGGTTATGTGACGGTGAACGGCGCGAAGATGTCCAAATCTCGTGGCACCTTCATTAAGGCCAGCACCTGGCTGAAGCACTTCGATGCCGACAGCCTGCGCTACTACTACACCGCGAAGCTTTCTTCACGTATTGATGACATCGACCTGAACCTGGAAGACTTTGTCCAGCGCGTTAACGCCGATATCGTTAACAAAGTAGTCAACCTGGCATCCCGTAACGCAGGCTTTATCAGCAAGCGTTTTGACGGCGTTCTGGCGAATGAACTGGCCGACCCGGCACTGTATAAAACCTTCACCGACGCCGCAGCGGTGATCGGCGAAGCATGGGAAAGCCGTGAATTCGGTAAAGCTATCCGTGAAATCATGGCGCTGGCCGACGTGGCAAACCGCTACGTTGATGAACAGGCTCCATGGGTCGTGGCTAAACAGGAAGGCCGTGACGCCGACCTGCAGGCGATCTGCTCCATGGGTATCAACCTGTTCCGCGTGCTGATGACTTACCTGAAACCGGTTCTGCCAACGCTTACTGAACGTGTGGAAGCTTTCCTGAACAGCGAACTGAGCTGGGATGCCATTGAGCAGCCACTGCTCGGCCACAAGGTCAACACCTTTAAGGCGCTGTACAATCGCATCGACATGAAACAAGTTGAAGCGCTGGTTGAAGCGTCGAAAGAAGAAGTGAAAGCCGCTGCCGCACCGGTAACCGGCCCGCTGGCTGATGACCCGATTCAGGAAACCATCACCTTTGACGATTTCGCCAAAGTTGACCTGCGCGTAGCGCTGATTGAAAACGCCGAGTTCGTGGAAGGATCCGACAAACTGCTGCGTCTGACGCTGGATCTCGGCGGTGAGAAACGTAACGTCTTCTCTGGTATTCGTTCTGCATATCCAGACCCGCAGGCTCTGATTGGCCGCCAGACCATTATGGTTGCCAACCTGGCACCACGTAAGATGCGCTTCGGCGTTTCCGAAGGGATGGTAATGGCCGCAGGACCTGGCGGGAAAGATATCTTCCTGTTAAGCCCGGACGAAGGTGCAAAACCAGGCCAACAGGTGAAGTAAATCAAACATCTCAAGCGCTGCAACCGCAGCGCTTTTTTTTTGCTACGTAAGTGCTTCCTCTAATCTTAACCCCTGCTCCATTTTCGGACTGCTTCGTTGTTAATATTAGATCTATTCTATACTGCTCTGGTATCAAGGTAGTCCGGGCTCACCAGATTCGTGGACGTTATTATTTAACATCCTATATTCATGAAATGGAGTTTTACATGAAAGCGTTACAAAAATTATTTTCTCTCGCCGTAGCATCGGTTGTGGTTTTTTCCCTGGCGGGATGTGGTGATAAAGAAGAGACAAAAACATTCAATGCCAACATTAATGGTTCTGATATCACCGTCTCTTACACCTTTAAAGGTGATAAGGTCCTGAAGCAAATTTCCGAAAGTAAAATCAGCTATGCATCAGTCGGTGCCAGCAATAAAGAAGAAGCCGCAAAAGTATTCGACGCATTAAGCGCTAAATATCAAAACATTACTGGCATAGAAGAAAAACTCACTTATTCAGATACCTACGCGCAAGAAAATGTCACTATCGATATGGAAAAAGTTGATATAAAAGCGTTGCAGGCCATTTCAGGGATGAAACTATCTGAAAACGCCGATAAAAACATCAGCATGAAGCAAATGCAAACGGTTATGGAAACGGCGGGTTTTAAAGAAGTGAAGTAAACCATCGGCGACCCGATTTTCATCGTGGTCGCCCGCTTTACGCTTTAAGATTTTGCGTTATGCACGTGGAAAGTCAAACCACGCAGGAAATAACGCAGGAATTGATCGCCGCATTCGCGATAGTTTTTATGGTCCGGCGCGCGCATCATGGCGGTAATTTCCGGCATCGACACACGAAATTTCTGCCCGGTCATGATGGTCAGAATATCATGGGTTTTCAGCGAGAAGGCGATACGCAGCTTTTTCAGCACCGTATTGTTATTAACTCGACGCTCAAGCGCCAGTTCCGGCGCAGAATCATCTTTACCACGCAGATGATAAATCAGGCCGTTTAAAAAACCGGAGAGAATAATATCCGGGCAGCGAACAAACCCATCTTCATCCTCTTTTGTCGTCCAGGTATCGAAATTTGCTGAGGTGGATTCCATGTCAGAAAGAGCAAGAATACGCACCATGTCGTTATTGTTCGCTTTCAGGGTGTAGCGCAGGCTACGAAGAATATCGTTACTTAGCATAGAGCCTTCAACTGTCGGTGATGCAATGGCGCGCAGTGTATCAGTTTTATAGTCCAATCGCCTCTTTTAGACTTTTAAGGTAACGACGACTCACCGGAACGGTCAGCCCGTTACGCAAAATCAGTTCAGCCTGGCCGTTGTCTTCCAGACGGATCTCCTGCAATTGCGCCATATTTACCAGATATTGCCGGTGACAACGCAGCAGAGGAGTACGGCTCTCCAGCGTCCTGAGCGTCAACTCAGTGAAGCCTTCTTTACCATCGCTGCTGGTCACATACACACCACTCATGCGACTGCTGATAAACGCCACATCATCCATTTGCAGCAAATAGATCCGACTATGGCCGCTGCACGGAATAAACTTCAGCGCCTGCTGATTTTCTGGTAGCAGTGATACATCCTGCTTCGTGCGCTCCTGACGCAAACGGATCAGCGTTTTTTCCAGCCGTGTTTCTTCAATCGGCTTGAGCAGATAATCAAACGCATGTTCTTCGAAGGCTTTCACCGCATACTCATCAAAGGCGGTCAGAAAAACAATGTATGGACGATGCTCAGGATCAAGCATACCAACCATTTCCAGGCCGCTGATTCGCGGCATCTGAATATCAAGGAACAGAACATCCGGACGCAATTTATGCACCGCGCCAATGGCTTCCACCGCATTCGAACATTCACCGACAATCTCGATGTCGCTTTGCTCTTGCAACAGGATCCGCAGATTCTCCCGCGCTAACGGTTCGTCATCGACAATCAGCACTTTAATCATGCCAGTTCCTCCAGAGGAAGTCGTAAAGTGATTCGGGTAAAGCGGTCAGGTTCACACGCTACGCTGATGCCAAAATCATCGCCAAACCGCTCGCGCAGTCGTTTATCGACCAAATTCATACCCAGTCCACTGGCTTCTGAGGTTGGCTGATACAGCCCGGCATTGTCTTCGATATCCAGCATCAGATATTGCCCTTCGCGACGGGCGGTAATCGATACTTCACCGGTATCCAGTAACTGAGAAGTGCCGTGTTTAATGGCATTCTCCACGATGGGTTGCAGAGTAAAGGCGGGTAATTGCTGATGCGAAAGTTCTTCTGGCACCGTCAAGGTCACCTGAAGACTCGACTGGAATCGTGCCTTTTCAATTTGCAGATAAGCATTAACGTGCTCAATTTCATCGGCCAGCGTCACAATTTCTGACGGGCGTTTTAAATTTTTACGAAAGAACGTCGACAGATACTGCACCAGTTGGCTGGCCTGCTCGCTATCGCGTCGGATCACAGCTTTGATGGTGTTGAGTGCATTAAACAGAAAATGGGGATTGACCTGGGCGTGCAGGAGTTTTATTTCCGACTGCGTGAGCATCGCTTTTTGCCGCTCATACTGCCCGGCCAGAATCTGTGCCGAAAGCAGTTGGGCGATCCCTTCCCCCAGCGTGCGGTTGATTGAGCTAAAGAGGCGGTTTTTGGCTTCATACAGTTTGATGGTTCCCATCACCCGCTGGTTTTCACCCCGCAAAGGGATTACCAGCGTCGAGCCTAACTTGCATTGTGGGTGCAAAGAGCAACGGTAAGGAACTTCATTCCCATCAGCATACACCACCTCTCCGGTTTCAATCGCCCGTTGGGTATATGACGATGAAATGGGTTTTCCGGGTAGATGGTGATCGTCACCAATACCGGTAAATGCCAGCAATTTCTCACGATCGGTAATCGCCACCGCACCGATATCCAGTTCTTCATACAGCACCTGAGCAACTTTCATGCTGTTAACCTCGTTGAACCCCTGGCGTAAAATACCTTCCGTTGAGGCGGCAACTTTGAGTGCTGTGGCGGAAAAAGCGGAGGTATATTTTTCAAACATCGCCCGTTTATCGAGCAAAATACGCATAAACAAGGCAGCGCCCACGGTATTGGTTACCATCATAGGCGCGGCAATATTGCTGACCAGTCGAAACGCATCGTCAAACGGACGGGCAATTAATAAGATGATCAGCATCTGCACCAGTTCGGCGACAAAAGTAATCGCTCCCGCAGTCAGCGGACTAAAGACTTTATCGGTACGACCACGACGGGTGAGCACGCTGTGCACCAGTCCGCCGAGCAATCCTTCCACAATGGTCGAGATCATGCAGCTAAGCGCTGTCATCCCGCCCATCGAATACCGATGCAAACCGCCGGTAAGACCAACTAAACCACCGACTACAGGGCCGCCAAGCAGCCCGCCCATCACCGCGCCAATAGCGCGAGTGTTAGCAATAGAGTCATCAATATGCAGCCCGAAATAGGTGCCTAAAATGCAGAAAATGGAAAAAGTAACATAGCAAAGCAGTTTGTGCGGGAGCCGGATAGTCACCTGCATCAGCGGGATAAACAAACGCGTTTTGCTCATGAGCCACGCGATAACGAGGAACACACACATCTGCTGAAGCAGCAGCAACACCAGATTAAACTCGTACATACCCGCCAACCACACATCACTTAAAAGCGCGTAACATACATGGGCTGCGTGTAACTTTCTTTGAACTGTTGCAAAAAAAGACGAATTTGTGAGAACGATCACTCGAAAGCGCGAGCATGATTACAAATTCACCCATTCATAGATCAAAAAACAGACAAAACTACCTGGTTCGCAAAAGAGCGTCTAAAGTAAAACTGGGACCTCGCAAGCATAAGTGAGACGACGATGGCGCTTTACACAATAGGTGAAGTGGCTTTGCTTTGTGATATCAACCCTGTCACTTTACGCGCGTGGCAGAGGCGTTACGGATTACTTAAACCGCAGCGGACAGACGGCGGGCATCGCCTGTTTAACGATGCGGATATCGACCGGATCCGCGAGATAAAACGCTGGATAAACAACGGTGTCCAGGTCAGCAAGGTTAAAATGTTGCTCAGCAATGAGAGCATTGATGTGCATAACGGTTGGCGTGAACAACAAGAGACGCTGTTGAGCTATTTGCAAAGTAATAATCTGCATAGCCTCAGACTGTGGATCAAAGAGCGTGGCCAGGATTATCCCGCGCAAACGCTCAACACCCATTTGTTCATTCCGTTACGCCGACGCCTGCAATGTCAGCAGCCGATCCTCCAGGCGTTACTGGGGATCCTCGACGGCGTACTGATCAACTACATCGCGATTTGTCTGGCCTCTGCACGCAAGAAACAGGGGAAAGATGCTCTGGTGGTTGGCTGGAACATTCAGGATACGACCCGCTTATGGCTGGAAGGTTGGGTCGCCAGCCAGCAGGGATGGCGCATTGACGTCCTTGCCCATTCGCTGAACCAACTGCGACCGGAGCTGTTTGAAGGTCGCACCTTGCTTGTCTGGTGCGGCGAGAACCAAACGCCCGCTCAGCAGCAACAGCTAACGGAATGGCGCGCGTTGGGTCACGATATTTATCCACTCGGTATTTAGAGCCTGGCCCATTAGGGCTATTTTGCTTGCCATTTCGAACCTGGGCAGTGCTCAGACAACACTCAGAGAGTTTTGAACGCCCTTTAGGGCGGCCCGGAGGGTGAGCGTAGCGAATAATCCTCACGTACTACGTGTACGCTCCGGTTCTTCCGCGCTGGCCGTGTTCAAACTGTCTGCGCCAATAACGCCTAATGATCCAGGCTCTTAATATTCTATTAACAAACGTGTACAATCCTTGAATTCACATAAGGAGTGCATAATGAGCGCAGCTAAAATCGGTGTTATCACCCTCTTCCTGCTGATGGCCATCGGCGGTATTGGCGGTGTCATGCTGGCAGGCTATACCTTTATTTTACGTGCCGGGTAAGATGTCTCGCTAATTTCTCAAACCCGCGGTCGACAATTACCGCCGCCAGCGCCACCAGCAGCGCCCCCTGAATCACATAGGCGGTATTGAACCCACTTAGCCCGATAATAATCGGCGTACCCAGCGTGTTCGCGCCAACGGTTGAGGCGATGGTTGCAGTGCCGATATTAATAATCACCGACGTGCGAATCCCGGCCAGAATCACCGGGGCCGCTAGCGGCAACTCGACTTTACGCAGCCGCTGCCCCTGACTCATTCCCATGCCGCTGGCAATATCCATCACGCTGGGTGAAATTCCGCCGAGTCCCGCCAGCGTTGCCTGCAAGATCGGTAATACGCCATACAGAATCAGCGCAATAATTGCCGGTTCAGGACCAAATCCCATCACCGGTACAGCGATCGCCAACACCGCAACTGGCGGAAAGGTCTGCCCCACGGCGGCGATGGTTTCCACCATCGGCCGGAATTCCACGCCCCAGGGCCGGGTCACCGCAATTCCGGCCCCGGTGCCAATGAACACCGCGATAAGGCTTGAAATCCCCACCAGTGTAAAATGACTCAAAGCCAGCGCCGTAAAACTTTCCTGCTGATACACGGGGCGTGGCAGCTCAGGAAACAGCGAACTAAACAAGGTCTGACTGTGAGGCAATCCAACCAACAGGATCAGAAACAACGCAACAAGCCACAGCAGTGGATCAGCAAGACGTTTCACGGGTCGGCATCTCCGAAAGCAAATCGTGAAAATGAAGCGTCCCGCAGGACAAACCCTGCGGCGTCACGACCGGTAAAACGTCGCAGCCACGCGCCACAAACACCGACAACGCATCACGAAGCGTCATCTCATCCACCAGCGGTTCGCCGTCAGAGTGTTCGTCGCGACGGATAAAATCGCCTACCGTGCGCAGCGACAGCAGCCGTACGCCCAATTCACTGCGGCCAAAAAAGGTTTGCACAAAATCATTCGCTGGCGCAGTGAGCATCGACAGCGGCGTGCCTTGCTGCACAACCTTTCCTGCATCCATCAACACCAGATGCTCCGCCAGCCTTAGCGCCTCGTCGATATCATGCGTCACCAGCACAATGGTACGCCCAAGCAAACGGTGAATACGCGTCATCTCCTGCTGCAGCGCACCGCGGGTGACCGGATCCAGCGCGCCAAAAGGCTCATCCATCAGCAATACCTGCGGATCTGCCGCCAGTGCGCGAGCAACCCCGACCCGCTGCTGTTGCCCGCCAGACAGCTGATGCGGATAACGATGGCGCAAACTTTCCTCAAGACCCAGCAGCGCCATCAGTTCGTCTGTTCGGTCATCAATACGTGAACGCGACCACTTTTGTAGCTGCGGCACCGTGGCGATGTTCTGCGCGACGGTCCAGTGGGGAAACAAGCCAATAGACTGAATCGCGTATCCCATGCGCCGCCTTAACTCCAGCACCGGCAGGCTGCGGATCTCTTCCCCGGCAAAGCGGATCTGTCCGCGGTCATGTTCTACCAGCCGATTGATCATTTTCAGCGTGGTGGATTTCCCGGAACCCGACGTGCCAATTAACACAGAAAAGCTGCCCTCCCCCAACCGCAGGTTAAGGTCGTCAACGGCTGTTTGCTGACCATAGGTTTTACTGACATGGCGAAATTCAATCATTGTTTGTTACCTTCAACAGCGCGAGCCCTAAATCAAACAGCGCATCAATCAATACTGCCAGTACTACAACCGGGATCACGCCCAGCAACACTAAATCGACGGCGCTACTGAGCAATCCCTGAAAGACCAGCGCGCCAAATCCCCCTGCGCCAATCAGCGCAGCAATCACCGCCATTCCCACCGTTTGCACCATCACTACCCGTAAACTGCGCAAGAAGACCGGCAATGCCAGCGGGAACTGCACCGAGACAAATCGCTGTCGTGCACTCATCCCCATCGCCCGGGCGCTTTCCAGCACATCCCGCGGTACCTGATTCAACCCAGCTACTACGCCACGAACCAGCGGCAAGAGCGCATACAGCACTAACGCAATAAGCGCAGGCGTCAGGCCGGTTCCGGCAACGCCGAGCGAACCCAACAAAGGAAAGTGCTTCACCAGCCCGGCAAGGGGCGCAATTAACAGGCCAAACAGCGCGACGGAGGGAATGGTTTGGATGATATTCAGTACCGCAAAAACCGGTCCCTGACGGGCGACAGAGAAAGCACACCAAATGCCCAGTGGCACGCCAATCACGAGTGCGGGCACCACGGTAGCGAACAGAATTGTCAGGTGCTGTGCCAGGGCGTCGTTAAAAACATCCTGGCGGTTAGCATACTCTTTAAGCAGGGAAAGATCGTTAAACGTGCCAGAGAACAAAAGCACCAGCGGCAAAATGAAAATTTGCGCGTGCAATAGCCAACGCCATGATGCCTGTTCGGTGATGCGACGAATGGCGTCACTGGCGGCCAGCAGCATCAGTCCCAGTCCCAACCAGAACCCGCTGCCCAGGCTGGTTCTGGCCAGAGGGCTACCCGTCTGGGCCAGGTACGTTGCCGTTGTTCCTGCGGTTACCAGCGCCGCAATCACCAACAACTGGCTAATAACAAGCGTCAATATATTGCCGGGCTTTCCCGGTACAAAGCACAGAAGAAACAGCAGCAAGCAGGCCACTGCCAATCCCCACGCCATGTCGGGTCGGATATCCCAAAGTTGACGCCCTTCGCCGGAAACCAAACGATTGGGCGCATAGCTGATGAAAGGCAGCGCTGCCGCAGCAAAAGTAAGAAGTACCAGTAACAACAGCACCCGATTAACTGAAATCTTTGACAAAACACCCACCTGCTGCAAACTCCGTTACTTCACCCATCCTTTTTGCTTCAGGTAGTCTGCTGCGACTTTTTTCGCATCCAGCCCCTCCACGGCAATACTGGCATTCAGCTGCTGCAACGTTTTTTCATCCAGGCTGGCAAAAACCGGTTGTAGCCATTCTCCCATTTGCGGGTAGTCTTTCAGCACCGATTCACGCACGACGGGTGCTGGCGCATAAATGGGCTGGACGCCTTTCGGATCGCTTAAAGTTTGCAGACCGAGCGCCGCAACCGGGCCATCGGTGCCATAAGCCATCGCCGCATTAACGCCAGAAGTCTGCTGCGCCGCCGCTTTAATCGTCACCGCGGTATCCCCCCCCGCCAGCGACAACAGCTGATTTTGATTCAGTTTGAAATCATAGGCTTTTTCAAACGCAGGCAGCGCGTCAGCCCGTTCGATAAATTCAGCAGAGGCGGCAAGTTTGAACGTTCCCCCGTCCTTCAGGTAACGGCCTAAATCAGCAAGGGACTCAAGCTTGTTCTTTTGCGCGATATCCTGGCGTACTGCAATGGTCCAGGTATTGTTGGCAGGAGCAGGCGTTAGCCAGACCAGCTTATTTTGCTCTGCGTCCAGCTTTTTCACTTTCTCGAATCCGGCCTGCGCATTTTTCCACGCGGGATCATTTTCATCTTTAAAAAAGAATGCGCCATTACCGGTATATTCCGGATAAATATCCAGCTCACCGGAGGTGATTGCCCCGCGCACCACTGGGGTGGTACCCAGCTGTACTTTATTGACGGTTTTCACGCCATGGCTTTCGAGCACCTGCAAAATAATGTTGCCGAGCAGCGCCCCTTCGGTATCTATTTTTGAACCGACCGTGACGGGTGACGCGGCCTGTAAGGGCAGGCTTACCGCGGCTAACAGCACCAGCGAACCCACCGATACTTTTGAGATTATCATGCTGTACTCCTCATCCTTTTGCGGCCCTTTTCAGAGACTTGAGGAAAAAGCATAGTCGAAAAATCAAGCCTTAACCTGGCTATTGGGTGGTAACACTGAGAGTTATTAGCGGTAAGGCGATAATAAAATAAAAAAATCCGGCAAACCCAATGTGAATTTGCCGGATGATACGATTTAGTCGGCCTGATAAGCATTGCGCCATCAGGCCTGATGCATGGCTTTACTCGTCAATTAAAGCAGTTCGAATTCGCCCTGCTTCACTCTGGCGGAATCCACACCGATAAAGACGTTAAACTTGCCAGGCTCTGCATCGTATTTCATATGCTGGTTCCAGAATTTGAGCGCTTCAATGTCAATCGGGAAGCTGATGGTCTGGGTTTCACCAGGCTTAAGATTCACTTTCTCAAAGCCTTTCAGCTGTTTTACCGGACGACTCATGGAGGCGGTCACATCCTGCAAATACATCTGAATCACCGTTGCACCTTCGCGCTTGCCGGTATTGGTCACCTGCACGCTGGCCGTCACGGTTCCGTCACGCTTCATCGTTGGAGAAGAGAGCTTCACATCAGAAACCGTGAACGTGGTGTAGCTCAGGCCGTAGCCAAAGGGATACAGCGGCCCATTTGCTTCATCAAAGTAGCGCGACGTGTACTTGTTCGGCTTATCTGCGTTGTACGGACGACCGGTATTGAGGTGGCTGTAATAGACCGGGATCTGTCCAACAGAGCGCGGGAAAGACATCGGCAGCTTGCCTGACGGGTTGTAATCACCAAACAGCACATCGGCGATGGCGTTACCGCCTTCCGTCCCGGCAAACCAGGTTTCGAGGATCGCATCGGCCTGTTGATCTTCCTTCACCAGCGCCAGCGGACGCCCGTTCATCAGCACCAGAACCAGCGGTTTACCCGTGGCTTTCAGCGCGGCAATCAGGTCACGCTGACTTTGCGGAATGGTGATATCGGTACGGCTGGAGGCTTCATGCGCCATGCCCTGCGCTTCACCGACTACCGCGACAACCACATCAGATTGCTTCGCTGCTTTTACCGCTTCATCGATCATCGCCTGCGGCGAACGAGGGTCAACCTTCACCGCTTCTTCATACAGGTTGAGGAAATCAACAATCCCTTTGTCGTTGGTGATATTCGCCCCTTTGGCGTACAGCACTTTGCCCTGATCGCCGACGGCGTTTTTAATCCCCGTCAGTACCGTTACCGACTGTTCGGCAACACCGGCGGCGGACCAACTGCCCATCACATCACGCTTGCTGTCAGCCAGCGGACCGACGACCGCCACGGTAGCTGATTTTTTCAGCGGTAACGTTTCCAGACGATTTTTCAGCAGCACCAGGCTTTCACGTGCTACTTCACGCGCCTCTTTGCGATGCAAACGACTTTCCGCGTTGGTGTCCTGCGGGTCAGACTCTTTGGCCCCCAGATGGCTGTATGGATCGTTAAACAGCCCCATATCATATTTCACGTTCAGCACGTGGCGCGCGGCGTCGTCCAGCTCCGCCATCGTCACTTTGCCGGATTTAATCAAGCCCGGCAGGTATTTGCTGTAATACTCATCGCTCATGCTCATGTTGATGCCGGACTTGATCGCCACGCGCACCGCATCCTCAGGATCGGAGGCGGTACCGTGCTTAATCAGTTCTTTGATCGCACCGTGATCGGAAACGGTGATGCCCTTAAAGCCCCACTCATCACGCAGCACGTCTTTTAGCAGCCAGGCATCTGAGGTTGCAGGCGTACCATTTAGCGAATTAAGTCCTACCATTACCGCACCGCTACCAGCATCCAGCCCGGCTTTATACGGCGGCATATAGTCGTTGAACAGACGCTGTGGGCTCATATCGACGGTGTTATATTCCTTACCACCTTCAACCGCGCCATAGGCGGCGAAGTGCTTGACGCTGGTCATCACCGAATAGCGATCCGCCGGGCTTTTACCCTGCATCGCTTCCACCATGGTTTTACCCATCGTAGCCGTTAAATACGTGTCTTCACCAAAGCCTTCCGAGGCACGGCCCCAGCGTGGATCGCGAGAGACATCGACCATTGGCGCCCAGGTCATATTCAGACCATCATCAGCGGCTTCATACGCGGAAATACGGCCAACGGTTCTGACCGCATCGAGATTAAAAGAGGACGCCAGGCCGAGACTTATCGGGAACACGGTACGCTGGCCGTGCAATACGTCGTAGGCAAAAAAGAGAGGAATTTTCAGGCGGCTGAGCTCCATCACCTGATCCTGCATTTTGCGGATATCCTGGCGCGTGACGGTGTTAAAAATTGCCCCAACCTGCCCGTCTTTGATCATCTCGCGGATGGCTTCTTTCGGGTTATCAGGCCCGACGCTTATCAAGCGTAGTTGCCCAATTTTCTCATCCACGGTCATCTGCTTAAGTAAATCGGTAACGAATGCATCCCGCGCTTCTGGCGTCAGCGGATGGTTACCAAACAGCGTGTCCGCCAGCGCTGGTTGCAACGCCAGACTCACCGCGACACCTACAGAACATAGCCATTTCATGTTGATTCTCTCTTTATTCTTTCCCGACGAGGCCGCGAAAATATAACAAAAACCGCAGTTTGCCGTAAGACTAAACGGGAGCGATAAAGAAAGCTAAGGTTATTCTCCTAATTTTCAAAACCAGCGCGAATCAGTAGAGGACGACCCAGAGACAATATGAATGAGAAAGCGTATTGTCATACAAAGCGCTATGCTTGTTCCTGATATTGAGTCCCACCACAAGGAGTGGAGAATGTCTTCCATTACAACAGATAATAAAGCTTTCCTGAATGAACTGACCCGTCTGGTAGGTCATTCGCACCTGCTCACTGAACCTGCTAAAACTGCCCGTTATCGCAAGGGATTCCGTTCCGGTCAGGGTGATGCGCTCGCCGTGGTGTTCCCTGGCTCGCTTTTAGAACTGTGGCGCGTCCTCAACGCTTGCGTCGCCGCAGATAAAATTATCCTGATGCAGGCCGCCAACACTGGCCTGACCGAAGGATCTACGCCGAGCGGTAATGATTACGACCGTGAGATTGTCATTATCAGCACCCTGCGCCTTGATAAGCTGCACGTCATTGGCAAAGGCGAACAGGTGCTGGCCTATCCAGGCACCACACTCTATTCGCTGGAAAAAGCGCTCAAACCGTTTGGCCGTGAGCCGCATTCAGTGATTGGTTCTTCCTGTATCGGCGCTTCAGTGATTGGCGGTATTTGTAACAACTCCGGCGGCTCGCTGGTACAGCGCGGTCCGGCATACACGGAAATGTCGCTGTTTGCGCGTATTGACGAACAGGGCAAATTACAGCTGGTTAACCATCTGGGTATCGAACTGGGCCAGACCCCGGAACAGATCCTTAGCAAACTTGATGATGAGCGGATCAAAGATGACGATGTGCGCCACGATGGGCGTCATGCACACGATCACGACTACGTTACCCGCGTCAGAGATATTGAGGCGGACACGCCCGCTCGCTATAACGCCGACCCGGATCGGTTGTTTGAATCATCCGGTTGTGCAGGCAAACTCGCGGTTTTTGCGGTGCGTCTGGACACCTTCGAAGCCGAAAAAAACCAGCAGGTCTTTTACATCGGTACCAACCAGCCAGAGGTGCTGACGGAGATCCGCCGTCATATTTTGGCAAAATTTGAGCATCTCCCGGTCGCCGGTGAATATATGCACCGCGATATTTATGACATCGCTGAGCAATACGGCAAAGATACGTTTCTGATGATCGACAAGCTCGGCACTGACAAAATGCCGTTCTTCTTCACCCTGAAAGGTCGCACCGATGCGATGCTGGAAAAAGTGAAAATTTTCCGTCCGCACTTTACCGACCGGGCAATGCAGAAATTTGGTCATTTGTTCCCCAGCCACTTACCCGCGCGCATGAAAAGCTGGCGCGATAAGTACGAACATCACCTGCTGTTAAAAATGGCCGGTGGCGGCGTGGCTGAAGCGCAAAACTGGCTAAGCGAGTTTTTCAAAACCGCTGAAGGCGACTTCTTTGCCTGTACCCCAGAAGAAGGCAGCAAGGCGTTTTTGCATCGCTTTGCGGCGGCTGGCGCGGCGATTCGTTATCAGGCCGTACATGCCGATGAAGTGGAAGATATTCTGGCACTGGATATCGCGCTGCGCCGTAACGACACCGAATGGTACGAGCATCTGCCTGCAGAGATCGACAGCCAACTGGTGCACAAACTCTATTACGGCCACTTTATGTGCTATGTCTTCCATCAGGATTACATCGTGAAAAAAGGCGTGGATGCGCATGCGCTGAAAGAGCAGATGCTGGCGCTTCTGCACGAGCGCGGAGCACAGTATCCGGCAGAGCACAACGTCGGACATCTGTATAAAGCACCGGAAACCTTAACCCGTTTTTACCGCGAGAATGATCCCACAAACAGCATGAATCCGGGTATTGGGAAAACGAGTAAGCAAAAGTTCTGGAAAGAGTCGTAAACCAGAAAAAGATAAGCGCCACCGGGCATGTTGCCGGGGGCGCTTCGCTTGCCCGGCCTACCGCTACATTAGCTATGTGTATGCCGGATAAGGTGTCTTATTTAATCGTTTTGTGCAGTTTGCTCGCTCGTCGCTGAACCTGCCGCCGCCATCTGCGCCGCTTTTTGCTTTTTATAGCTCAACGCCGCCGCCGGAACCGGCATCACCTTGCCCGTTTCGATCCAGGTGCGTAAACGACTGGCATCGGCAAAGTGGGTATATTTACCGAACGCATCCATCACTACCAGCGCCACCGGTTTGTTATTGATCACGGTGCGCATCACCAGGCAGTGGCCTGCCGCATTGGTAAATCCGGTTTTGGTCAACTGAATATTCCAGTTATCGCGATACACCAGATGGTTGGTGTTACGGCTGTCTCTTATACACATCTCCGAGCCCACGAGACTACGCTGCATCTC
>ERZ1026931.142-NODE-142-length-33065-cov-5.238655_pt1 | contig 33065 bp, 27 predicted proteins | sample MGYA00519253_ERZ1026931 | MGnify/ENA primary metagenome ERZ1026931 (study PRJEB26926, sample SAMN06164831) | human gut metagenome | biome: ENVO:00009003; feature: ENVO:2100002; material: ENVO:00002003 | host: Homo sapiens | place: USA | collected 2012 ... | reverse complement strand
TATAAGCGTGGGTTCATCATATTTGGTGTGGTATCTTTAACTATGGGAAACTCCGGATTCCCACCGCGAGACCGACTGGCGCGAGACTTGCAGCTGCTCGGCAAATTCCTCCTGCGTCAGTCCGCTGCGTTTGCGGACCTCCTGGAGCCGCTCGCCAAATGCCATTGCCTTCCCTCCGTTTCTCTGTCTGAGGATACGATAACAGAATTGCGCGGACATTTCCAGCAACTTACATGTTTCATTTCGTGTTTTTTGGAAAAATTTCGCGCAAGTTTGATGTTACATCGATGTGACAGCGCGCTTTCCGCGCTGTTTTTCCTATTGTACCACACGCTCCACCGCTTTACCATGCTTATTTTGACGCGGCGATTGCCTTTTTTGTTCCCATCCGCTATACTAAAGTCAAATCATTTTTTCGGGAGCGTTATTATGCTGGAATTTGTCATTCCCTGCCTCTTGGGCCTTGAGAGCTTAGTGGGCGATGAGATCAAAAAGCTGGGGCTTTCTGATGTGCGCGTCGAGAATGGCCGCATTCTCTGCCACGGCGAAGCGCGCGACATCGCGCGCCTCAACCTCAACCTGCGCTGCGGCGCGCGCGTCATTCTGGTTTTGCACAAGTTCCGCGCGACGGATTTTGAATCGCTCTTTCAGGGCGTGCGCACGGTGCACTGGGAGGACTGGATCCCGCGCGAGGGGGAGTTCCCCGTCGTGGGCTACTCCATCAACTCGACGCTCCACTCCGTGCCCGCCTGCCAGTCGATCGTCAAAAAGGCGGTCGTCGACCGCCTCGCCGCCGCCTACGGCATCGCGCAGCTTCCTGAAACGGGGCGGCGCTATCAGGTGCGCTTTTCCATCATGAAGGACGAGGTCACCGTCGGGCTCGACACCTCGGGTGAGGGACTCTACAAGCGCGGCTACCGCGCGCAGGGCGTGGCGGCCCCCCTCAAGGAAACGCTCGCCGCCGCAATGGTCAAGCTCTCGCACTACAATGGCCGCGACCCGTTCTGCGATCCCTTCTGCGGCAGCGGCACCATCGCCATTGAAGCCGCGCTCATCGCGCGCAACCGCGCGCCGGGGCTCAACCGCAGCTTTGCCGCGCAGCACTGGGCGTCGCTCGACAAAATGCTCTGGCTCGACGCAGCCGACGAGGCGATGGACAAGGAATTCCACGGCAAGTACGAGATCTGGGGCGGAGACATCGACCCAGACGCCGTTGCCCTCGCGCAGCACAACGCGGAGCTTGCCGAGGTCGATGACATTGTGAAATTCGAGGTCGACGACGCGACGCGCTTCCACTGGGGCGGGCTGTACGGCCGCATCGTGACGAACCCGCCCTACGGAGAGCGTCTTCTCGAGCGCGAGGAGGCGGGCGAGCTCTACCGTGCCTTCGGCCGCGCGATGGACAAGCTGCCCGACAGCTGGAAGGTCTACGTCCTTTCCTCGCACCCCGATTTTGAGCGCTGCTACGGCAAATTTGCCGACAAAAAGCGCAAGCTCTACAACGGCATGCTCAAGTGCGACCTCTTCATGTACGGAAAAAGGCTGTAACTGCCGCGCGTTGCGCGGCATAAATCAAAAGGGGGATTCTCTTTTCAAAGAGAATCCCCCTTTTTTGTGCGCGGCGCACGCCGCTTCTTCCTCCCGCGCGGGTGCGGGAATATCAATTTTTTTGATAGATCGCCAATCCAAACGCGAGCTGCACATCGAGCTCCTTTGCCTGCTCGGCCTTTTGCTGATCCTTCACGCCGGTTTTGTAGTAATACGGCGTCATGCGGAAGAGCGCGAGGATATCCTCCGTGCAGGGCAGATGAATGATGTCGCGCACCTCTCGCGTTTCGACGAGCGTGAAGCCCTCGGTCTCGAGCGGTGTCGGCGGGTTGTCGCGCGGTGTGTCGTAGATGAGCGCTTTGAGCTCCCACAGATGCTCGCGCAGGGGATAGGCGCGCAGAAGATAGCCGCTGCGCTTCAGCACGCGCGCAAATTCCTCCGGCACGAAGGGGGAGAAGATATTGAGCACCTCGTCGACGCTCCCGTCCTCGACCGGCAGATGCGCGCAGGAGGCGACACAGAGCGTGAAGGCCGGCGAGCGTTTTGCCGCGTACTGGAGCGCGGTCTTGGAAATATCGACGCCTATGAGTTCTCCCGTTTTGCCCGCCTTTTCGATCGCGCGCAGGACGGCAAGAGAATAGATCCCCTCGCCGCAGCCCGCGTCGAGCACCGCGGCCTCCTCCGGTGCGAATTCCGCCGCCGCGTCCGCGACGGCTGCGATGAAGCGGTCGTAATAGCCCTTGTCCAAAAAGTCACGCCGCGCGCGCACCATCAGCTTATCGTCCCCGTGGTGACCCTGCGAGGAATTGAGCAGGAGGTTGACATAGCCACTTTTGGCGATGTCGAAACTGTGGTTTTTCGGGCAGAGATATGCCCCTGCGCGCCTTTCAAGCGCCCCGGCGCAGACGGGGCAGCACAGCTTCACCATCAGAACAGTCCCACCTGCTGCGGCAGTTCGCCGCGTCCGAGCGAGCGGAGCTGCTGCTGATTTTCCTCGGCCAGCGCGTCCGCAATAGCCATCTTGCGGACGATATTTTTCATCGTCTCGTCAAAAAGCGTCCCGCTGCGGTAGTCGGCGGGGAAGATGAAGTCCACGCGCCCCTTGGCAAGCAAGTCCTCCACGCCCGTGCGGTTGCTGTCCTGATAGACGGCCACCGCCTGCCCGCCGTAGGCGCGCATCATCTTCATGCACGGCACGTCGGAAAGGCCGTCGCCGATGTAGATCATGTTCGTAAAGGGAATGCGCTTGGAGTCGTCCGGCATCGAAGCGTTGAGCTCCTTGTCCTTCGCGACATCGAGAATGCCCTTATTGATGCGGTAGACGAACTGTGTCTTGTTCGTGAAGTTGACGTCGAGCTTCGGCCACGAAGCAAGGCCCTCTTCGTTGTAGAAAAACTCGCAGGCGTAGATCTCCTTGAACTCGTGGCTGACGCCGCTGCCCTCGATGATCTCGCGCAGGCCGGAGGAGAGCACGTAGTGCTCGATCTCCACGCCCAGCGTTTCGCCGAAGGCGTTGATGCGCGCAAACCAGTCCTCTACGCCCGGAAACAGCTCGATCGCATGTCCGCAGGAAACGAGATAGTCGCGGCTGAGGCGGATGCCCTTTTTGCGGCACTCTTCGATCATCGTGTACATGTAGGCGAGCAGGCCGTCCATGCGGTTCTCAAAGCCGAAGGAATTCGCGATGCTCCAGAACTCGCCGGGCGTGTAGCCGAGCGAGGGGATAAAGGTATAGTCCTGCATATCGGTGGTGCAGAGGGTCTTATCAAAGTCGTAAAGAAAGGCGATGATGGGCTTTTTGTTCATATCGGCTCCTTTTTGCCGCAAACGCGCGGCCAAAGAAAAAATAAAAGGGCGGCCAAAGCCGCCCTCTTTGCTGTTACTCTTCTCCATGGTAATTGCGGCCGAACTTGAGGTCGTCCAGGCGAATGGCGTGGCTGGCCGTTTCCACAAACGGGCTGTCGTCCGGCTCGAGCGGTTCCGCCTTGGCCTCTTCCGCCTTCACCGCGTTTTCTTCCGCAGGAGCGGCCTCCGGCGCCGCTTCCTCCGGCGCTGCCTCCGTGGGGCGGAAAGCCGCGAGGATCCGCTCCTCGATGGCGTTCACGTCCGTTTCGGCCTTCTGCTCGGCCGTCTTGTCGCCGACGATCTCCTCCGGCGTCAGGTCGGGCGCGCGCTCGATGAGCGCAAGCTGCGCCTGCGCAAGCTCGCGCGTTTTCTGCAAAAAGTCTGCCGTGGCAGCCTTGGCCGCGTTCAGCTTGCGCTGCTCCAGTTCGATCTCTCCCTGCAGCGCGCCGATCTTGGCGCGGGCCTCGTCCTCGGCGCCGGCAAGCATGGATTTCTTTTTCTCTTCCGCCTCTTCGACCATGGTGTTCGCCATGCGCTGGGCGGTCAGGAGAGCGGCGCGCATGGAATCCTCCGTCGCGCGGTATTCCTCCACCTTGTCGACCAGCACCTTGAGCTTGGCCTTCAAGGCGGCGTTTTCTTTATAAAGCGCGGTATAGTTGTCGGTCACTTCATCGAGGAACTCGTCGACCATCGCCATATTGTAGCCACCGAATGCCGCCTTGCTGAATGCGCGGCCGGAAACCTCCTGCGGTGTCAGCATTGATCCCATCCTCCGTTTCGTTTTACAGGTACAGGCCGTTGTTTTCCAGTTCGTCGATCAGATCGCCCATGATGTCCACATGGTAGGGCGTGATGATGTACGTATTGGCGGCGACCTTTTTGATCTTGCCCTCGCCCGCGTAGGCAACGCCGGAGAGGAAGTCGATCAAACGTCTTGCAATGTCCTTATTCGTGGATTCAAGGTTGATGACCACCGTGCGCTTTTCCTTCAGGTGGTCGGCGATCTCGCTGGCGTTTTCAAAGCGCTCGGGCTTGACGAGCACGACCTTGAGCTGCGTGGTGGCGTTGATGTTGACGACCTTGTTGCGGCGGTCCTCCGCCTTGCGTTCAACGCTGCGGCGATCGGCAAACGCGCCTGTGTCGCCGCGATCTCTCAGATCGGGGAAATCGTCTTCATATTCCTCGTCCTCATCCTCGTAGGGGTGAGCCCATTTTTTCAGATCATCAAAAATACCCATGGTATCAAGACCTCCTCGATCAATTCGTGTAGTTGCGTGCGCCGAAGATCGCCGTGCCGACGCGCACCATCGTCGCGCCTGCGCGCACTGCGTCCTCATAGTCGCCGCTCATGCCCATAGACAGTATATCAAGTGTATTATCATACAACTTTGCATTGATGTCAACAAAAAGTGCATGAACTTTTTCAAAGTACGGCATGCTGCCGTGTTCGCCCCCGGCGACCGGCGGAATGCACATCAGCCCCCGCACGCGGACAAACGCGCACTTTTTCGCCTCTTCCGCCGCCTGCGCAAGATCTTCCGGGGCAAAGCCGCTCTTGGCTTCCTCGCCGCCGATATTCACCTCCAGCAAAATATCCTGCACGATCCCGAGCTTTTCCGCCTGCGTATTGATGGCGGCGAGCAGCGCGAGCGAGCCGACCGACTCGATCACGGCGACCTTGCCGACGACGTTTTTCACCTTGTTGCGCTGGAGGTGCCCGATGAAGTGCAGGGGAGCGCCGTCATAGGCGTGCTCGGCGAGCTTTTTCGTCATCTCCTGCTCGCGGTTCTCGCCCAGCACGTCGATGCCCGCGGCGATGGCGGCGCGGCAGGCGTCCGCGTCGTTCATTTTGCTTGCGCCGACGAGGGTGATCTCACCGGGGTCGCGGCCGACCTCTCTGGCGGCGGCAGCGATGTTTGCGCGCACACACGCGATGTTTTCCGCAATGCTCATTTAATCTACGACCTTTCCGTTATATAGCTCCCCTGCCGAAACAATGACTTCGTCATTGGGCCGCAGGGTGTAAAGGGATTGCTGACTTTCCGTGGCGGCTTCGATCTTGCCGGGCTCGACAAGGCAGTAGTCGCTGCCCTGATAGACGATAGCAACGGGCTTGAAGTAGGCCACGCGCCCGATAAGGCAATAAACGCCGGACACGCCGTCCTCATTCACGCGCAGCGCATTTTTCGGCACGCGCAGCCCCTCGTACTGGTTCAGGATCAGCTCGGCGTTCTGCTCGCGCAGCAGCGTCACATAGGATAGATACCGCGTGCTCTTCAAAACGATCAGGCACTTGCCGTTTTCCGCGTTGCTGATGCGCGTGAGCTTGACGGGCAGGTCAAATTCGACGCCGGACGCCATGCGCAGTGTCAGCGAGCTGCCCACCTTGAGCCCCGCGGCGTCCTCCTCGCTGATGTTCGCGGCAAAGTACCATGCGCTGCCCTCGATGAGCTTTCCCACCGTGGTGGAAACGCTCTGCGGCGCGATAGCCGTAAGCTGCGAGGGCGTCATCGTTTCAAGCGCCTCTGCCGTCAGCACGCTTTCGTAGCCGTCGGCCACGGCGCTGTAAGTTCCCGACACGGGGGCGGTGATGCGCGTGGTGCCGCCGCTTGCCGCGCTCGAAAGCGCGCTGATCTGCGCGGAAAGCTCATCGAGCCGCGCCGTGAGGTTGTCGCTGCCGTTGTAGGCATATTCACGCTTCAAAACCGTCGTCTTGAGCTGGGGAATGAGCGTGTCGAGCGAGCTGTAAGCACCCGACTCATAGGCCGCGCGCACGGAAACGATCTGCTCGCGGATATCGGTGTCGAGGCGCAGCGCGGTCGCCGCGTCGCTCGAAGCGCTCTTTGCGTATTCAAGCTGCTCTTTCTGCGCGCGCAGGGATTCAAGCTCCTGCGTGGCGCTGAGCGCCTCCGCCGAGCGGTAGACCGCGGCGATGGTGTCGCCCTGACCCACGCGCTCGCCCTCGGCATGCTTGAGCTCGATGAGCGTTTCGCCGCAGTCGACGACCTGCTCTTTGCGCACCACGCAGCCGCGCACGGCGATGGACTGCTCACTGCGGTAGCGGTAAACGAGCGTTGTCGTCTCGGGGCTGACGAGATAGTTGTAGCCCTGCACGGCAAAATATCCGATGACAGCCAAAAGCAGCAGGATCATGATGAGCTTTGTGGAAAGAGATGTAGATTTCATGGCACACTCCTGTATCAGGCGTGCTTACTCCCCGTTGTCCTCCGCGCTTTTGAGGTCGATGCTGCTCGCCGGCACGATCGTAGAGATGGCGTGCTTGTAGAGCATTTGCTGCCTGCCGTCGCTCTCGAGAACGACGACAAAGCTGTCGAATCCCGTGATGACGCCGCGCATCTGAAAGCCGTTGACGAGAAAGATCGTCACGCTCACGCGGCTGCGGCGCGCAGAGAGGAGAAACAGATCCTGAAGGTTTGCGATTTTTTTCATGGCTACTCTTTCCTTTCTTTTTTGCGGACGGCTCGTCCGCTTTACAGACAGGATACGCCATGCCCCCGAAGAATTTCTGTCGAAAAAGCGAGGCAGTCGGGGAGATCCCTCGTTTTTTTCCAATAAAACCAGTGAATGTCCTTGTCGCGGCGCAGCCATGTAAGCTGACGCTTGGCATACTGGCGCGAGCGGAGCTTGATCTCTTCGATGGCCTCCTCGCGTGTGGCCGCGCCGTCAAGGTAGGAAAGCGCTTCCTTGTAGCCGATGGCCTGCATGGCCGTCACATCGCGCGAAAGCCCGGAAGCGAGCAGCGCACGCACTTCGTCGAAAAGCCCCGCCTCCACCATTTTGTCAACGCGCGCGTCGATGGCGCGCTTCATGTCCTCGCGATCCTCGTAGGCAAGGCCGATACGCACGGAATCGTAGCGCGGAGGGACGAGCTTCGTCTCGGCGTTGTGCTGCGCCATGGTTTTCCCGGTCTCATAATAGACCTCGAGCGCGCGGAGAATGCGCTTTTTGTCGTTCAAATGCAACTTTTCGGCCGTTTCCGGGTCGATGCGGCGAAGCGCTGCGAACATCGCCTCGCCGCCCTCTTCTTCCCAGCGGCGCTCCAGTTCCGCGCGGTATGCGCCGTCCTTGTCGCCGCCGGCAAAGCCGTGCCCGGCGAGCAAGGCATTTAGATAAAGCCCCGTGCCGCCGACGATGACGGGCTGCTTTCCGCGCGCGATGAGATCGTCGACGCATTTCGCCGCGTCGCACGCGTAGCGGGCGACGGAGTAGTTTTCGTTGGGGTCTGCGACGCCGACCATGTGGTGGGGGACGCCCTGCATCTCCTCTTCCGTCGGCGCGGCAGTGCCGATGACCATGCCGCGGTAGATCTGCATCGAGTCGCAGGAGACGACCTCACCGCGGAGCGCTTTGGCAAGCTCCACGCCGAGCCATGTTTTGCCGCAGCCCGTCGGGCCGACGACGCATACAAGTTTCATCGTTTTCCTCCTGCGTCTTACGCGCGCTTGAACATTTTTTCAAGCTCATACTTCGTGAGCTTCGCCTTCACGGGCCGGCCGTGGGGGCAGAACTGCACTTCGCCGCTCTGTACCTTTTCAACGAGCACGCGCAGCTCGGAGATGTCGCTCTTCCAGCCGCCCTTGATGGCCGCCTTGCAGGCCATCGTGTGCAGCAGCGCGTCGCGCGCGGCGGCGGGGTCGGCCGTGTGGGCGGTGACGAGCTTTTCGGCAAGCTCTTCTAAGGTCGGGATCGCGTCGCCGCTTTCAAGGTCGGCGGGAATGGCGCGCAGGATCAGGCTCCCGCCGCCGAATTCTTCGCATTCAAAGCCAAACTCGCGCAAAAGGTCTAAATTTGCCGCAAGGGCGCTATACTCCTCGGCGGCAAAGTCTGCAACGAGCGGCGCGAGCAGCGCCTGGCACATCACCGGCTCCTGCGCAGCCTTGAGGCGGTCAAAATTCATGCGCTCATGCGCGGCGTGCTTGTCGATGAGCCAGATGGTTTTGTCCTCGTCCTCGCAGATGATGTAGGTATCGAGCACCTCGCCCGCGATGCGCCACGGCGCGGCGGTGAGGGGCGCGAAGCTTGCCTGCTCGGCTTCCGCTTCTTCCTGTTTCGGCGCAGATACGACAGGGGGCTCCGCCACGGGTTCGGCCGCGCCCTTCATTGCTTCGGCGACCGGCGACGCGGCGACGGGACGCTTTTCTTCCTCGTCCATCGGCAGCGGCACGGCTTCGCACGCAGGGTTTTCCACAGCTTTGACAGATCTTTGCACAGGCTGCGCCGCCTGCGCGGGCGCGGAAGCGGGCATTTCATGCCGCACAAAATCTGAAAGCGGCGCGCTGCCGCCCGCGCGGGTATCGACGGCGGGCACGCGCGTTTTCCACTGGGGCGCAATGGAGGGCGCAGCCTTCGGCGCGCTCGGCGGCGCGGACACAGGACGCGCGATCGCGGGCGCAGCGGCGGACGGTTCCGCCTTCTGCTGCTCGCGGTACTGCTGAGAGGTCATATTGGCAAAGAAATCGCCGCGGGGATTCGTGACCTGCGCGGCAGGCTTTGCCTGCGGCGGCTCAGGCTTCTCGCGCTTGTCGAGCGCGGCCATCGCCGCGTGATAAACGAGATCAAAGATGCGCTTTTCGCCCACAAACTTCACGATGGTCTTCGCCGGGTGGACGTTCACGTCCACCATGTCGCGCGGCAGCTCCACAAGCAGCACGCAGCCGGGGAACTTGCCCTTCATCATGCGGTTTGCGTAGACTTCCTCGAGCGCGGCGGTGAGGAGCTGGGACTTGACCAGGCGTCCGTTGACGAAAAAGGTCTGCATGGCGCGCGTGCCGCGCGCAGAAAGGGGCGAACTGATAAAGCCCGTGACGCCCATGTCGCCGTCAGCGCCCTTGACCTCTTCAAGCGAGAGGGCGAACTCGCGCCCGAGAGACGCGTAGATGGCGGAGCGCAGCGCGCCGTCGCCAGGGGTCAAGAGCGTCTGCGTGCCGTCCTTGATGAGCTTGAACGACACCTCCGGATGCGAGAGCGCAAGGTGGGCGACAAGACCCGCGATGGCGGTCGCCTCCGCGCTGTCGCGCTTCATGAACTTGAGGCGCGCGGGCGTATTGTAGAAAAGGTCGCGCACGATGACGCTCGTTCCCTCCGGGCAGCCCGCGTCCTCGACCGTGCCGGGGACGCCGCCCTCTAAGTGAAGCTTCGCGCCGCTGAGCGCGCCGCGCTCGCGCGAGAAAATATCGAGCCGGGAAACGGAAGAAATCGCCGCGAGCGCCTCGCCGCGAAAGCCGAGCGTGCCGATGGCGGCAAGGTCTTCCGCCGTGCGCAGCTTGCTCGTCGCGTGGCGCAAAAAGGCCGTCGGCAGTTCGCTCGGCGCGATGCCGCAGCCGTCGTCGCTGACGCGAAGATAGGTCATGCCGCCGTTTTTCATCTCCACCGTCACGCTCTGCGCGCCGGCATCGATGGCGTTTTCCAGCAGCTCCTTGACAACGCTCGCAGGGCGCTCGACCACCTCGCCCGCGGCGATGAGGTCGGCAACGTGCGGCGATAATTGCTGAATATGGGGCATTGGGTTCCTCCTTCTTTTTAGGAAGCGATGGTGAAAAGGGAAAGGGCATTGACGAGCGCGTGGATCAAAATGGACGTCCACAGCGTGCCGGAGTGTTCATACGCCCAGGCAAAGACAAGGCCGGGGACGAGATACTGGAGCATCAAAATGAGATAGCCTAAGTCCCAGTTCGAAACTGCCGCCGTCCACACATGCAGCAGCGCGAACAGCGCGCAGGAGAGGAGATAGGCGAATATTCTGCTCTTTTCTTTGAGACACCCAAATACGAGGCCGCGGAAGAGCACTTCCTCTACAAACGGCGCGAGCAGCACGACGATGAGCGCCGTCATGCGCGGGGCGGAGGCCACCTGCGCGGCGATGGTCATGTCGTTTAAGTTCGTGCGGCTGTCGAAGAGCACGTTGCACACGCGGAACAAAAGCTCGTTCGCGCCGTAGAAAACGAGAAGACCCAGCAGCATCGTTGAAAGCGCGTGGTTCAAGTTGTCGAGAAAGCGCGAGGACGTGTGCGCAAGGTAGGAGTGGAAGAGCAGCACCGTGACGGCAAAGAGCGTGTAGTAATAGAGCACATTGCGCAGGGAATCGTTGATGGTGGTGTCGAGCACGACCTCCAGAAGGTCGAATATTCTTGTTGCCAAAAGCGGCATCACCAGAAGATAGACGAGGAAGAAGATCGTTCCGGCGACGCGCTCGGTGCGGTTCATGCCGCCGGAGGCGGTTTTCTTTTTTGCCATGGGGAGACCTCTTTTCCGGGGAAATTACGAAAGCTTCTGCTTGAGCTCGTAGAGGAGCTGCATCGCCTCGATGGGGGACATCGTGTCGGGCTGCGCGCGGCGGATGGCCGCGAGCACCTCAGCCTCGCCGATCGCGTCGAGACTGACCTGCTCGGTCTCCTCGCGGGGCTTTGCCTGATACGCGCCGCCCTGCTCAAGCTCTTTTAGGATGACGTTCGCGCGCTTGACGACCTCGTTCGGAAGGCCCGCGAGCTTTGCGACCTCGATGCCGTAGCTGCGGTCGGCGCCGCCGGGGACGATCTTGCGCAGGAAGATGAGCTCGTCGCCGCGCTTTTTGATGGAAATGCTGTAATTCTTTACGCCGGGAAGAATGCCCTCAAGCTCCGTGAGCTCGTGATAGTGCGTGGCGAACAGCGTCTTGGCACCGAGCTTTTTCGGGTCGGCGCAGAATTCGAGCACTGCGCGCGCGATGCTCATGCCGTCGAACGTCGACGTGCCGCGGCCGATCTCGTCGAGAATGAGAAGCGAGCGTGGCGTCGCCTGATGCAAAATCTCGCTCACCTCGGTCATCTCGACCATGAAGGTCGACTGGCCGCCGGCGAGGTCGTCGCTCGCGCCGATACGCGTGAAGATGCGGTCGACCACGCCGATGCGCGCGCTCTTGGCGGGCACGAACGAGCCGATCTGCGCCATGAGCGTGATGAGCGCGACCTGACGCATGTAGGTCGACTTACCGGCCATGTTGGGGCCGGTGATGATGGCGGCGCGGTCCTCGCGCTCGCCCATATAGGTGTCGTTCGGGACGAAGAGCGCGTCCTTGAGCACGCGCTCGACGACGGGGTGGCGGCCGTCGTGAATTTCGATGACGCCGCTGTCGTCCACGCTCGGACGGCAATAGTTGTTGTTCACCGCGACGGACGCGAGCGAGCAGAGCGTATCAAGCTCGGCAATGAGCCCCGCCGCGCGCTGGATGCGCACGCTCTCGGCAGTGACGGATTCGCGCAGGGCGGTGAAAATTTCAAATTCGAGCGCCTTGTCGCGATCTCCCGCGGTCAAAATCTCCTGCTCAAGGTTTTTAAGTTCCTCGGTGATGTAGCGCTCGCCGTTCACGAGCGTCTGCTTGCGGATGTAAGTGTCGGGGACGAGGTTCTTGAATGAATTCGAGACCTCGATATAGTAGCCGAAGACCTTGTTGTAGCCGATCTTCAGCGTGCGGATGCCGGTCTTTTCTTTCTCGCGCGTCTCGATGTCGGCGAGAAGCCCCTTGCCGCCCGACAAAATCTCGTGCAGGCGGTCGACTTCGGCATTGAAGCCCTTGCGGATGAAGCCGCCCTCGCGCACGGAAAACGGCGGCTCATCAACGAGCGTGTCGCGGATGCTCTGCGCCACGTCGGTGAGCGTGTCGAGCTCGTTGTCTAACTCATGCAGCTTGCCTGTCGTGAACGCCGTAAGCTGGGCTTTGACCTCCGTGATGCGCTCGATGGAGTTGCGCAGCGACGCAAAGTCGCGCCCGCCCGCCGTGCCGTAGGCAATGCGGCCGATGAGACGCTCCATGTCGCTGATGCCGGAGAGCGATAGAATCAGCTCTTCGCGCGCGACGGTGTTCTTCGTCAGCGCCTCGACCGCGCCGAGGCGGCGCTCGATGGCCGCAACATCGCGCAGCGGGCGCGTCAGCCACGCGCGCAGATTGCGCGCGCCCATGGCGGTCTTCGTCTTGTCGAGCACCCAGAGGAGGCTCCCGCGCTTTTCCTTGGCGCGGATGGTCTCGGTCAGCTCCAGATTGCGCCGCGCGGAGAGGTCAAGCTCCATGAAGCGCCCCTGCTCGTAGTATTCTAAATCCTTGATGTAGGAAAGATCGGTCTTCTGCGTTTCGTGCAGGTACGAGAGCAGTGCGCCCAGCGCGAGCGACGCGGCCGGGTTGTTGCGCGGAAGGCTTGCAAACGCTTCCTCGCCAAACTGCGCGCGAATGGCTTTTTCGCACGCTTTGAGCTCAAAGCGGTTCTCGCCGCGCTCGACCGCGCAGGACAGCTTATCGCGAAGGTATTCGACCAGCTCACCGTTGTCGTAAGCACCCGCACTCAGCACCGCCTCGGCGGGGGCGAAGCGCGAAAGCTCGTTTTCAAGATGCTCCAAGCGGTCGTCGCCCGAAAAGGCGGTCACGTGCGTGTGGCCGGTCGTCATGTCGCAGAAGGCCGCGCCGGCGTTCTGCCCGTCCAAAAAGATACCACAGAGGAAGTTGCCGCGCCGGTCGTCGAGGCATGCGCTGTCGATGACCGTGCCGGGCGTGATGACGCGGATGATATCGCGCTTGACAAGGCCCTTGGCGAGCGCAGGGTCCTCGGTCTGCTCGCAGATGGCGACCTTGTAGCCCTTGGCGATCAGGCGCGCGATGTAGGCGTCGCTCGAATGATAGGGAATGCCGCACATCGGCGTCTGATCCTCCGCCGCCTTGCCGCGGTCGCGGGTCGTCAGCGTCAAATCGAGCTCGCGCGAGGCGAGCTGAGCATCCTCGTTGAACATCTCGTAGAAGTCGCCCAAGCGGAAAAAGAGGATCGAATCCTTATTCTGTTCCTTGATCTCCAAATACTGCTTCATCATCGGCGTGATCTCGGCCATGATTCGTCCTCGCTTTCTTTCTCTCTAAAATCTAAAATTTACACGGTAAAGTCGGAGCCCGCGGGCATTTCGCCGAGGCGGTCGCCGAGCTTACGTTTCAATCTTTCATAGGCTTCCTTGCCCGTGCAGTGGCCCGTGAAGTAGTGCGCGACCTTGTCGCCGCGCAGCTTTTCGCCCACGGCGTCGACCAGCTCGTCCGGCTCGCTCTTGCCGAGCGAAGGGTTATAGAGGTGGAAGCCCGCAAACACCGCGTCGGGCGCTCTGCCGAGCACGTCCTCGGCGCTTTTCAGGATATTCACGATGCCGCAGTGCGCGCAGCCCGCGAACAGCGCGGTCTTTCCATTTTCCGTGACCAATAGATCCTGCTCGTGGCGGAACGTGTCGCGCGGATAGTCCTCACCGATCTTCTCGCGCAGCGTGTCGTTCGCGCCGCTCCACAGCTCGCGGCCCGGAACGGCGGAGAAAACCGTCAGTTCTTCGTCAAGCTTCTGCACGCCATCGCAGAGAACGAAGCGGTCCTCGTAATTCTTGAGCACCGCGTCCATGCCGATGTAGGCGCACTTGCTGGGCGTGACGACGTAGTACTGGCCCCAGACGGCCTTCTGCATATAGACCTTGGCGCGGTCGTTGAGCTTTAAGAACGCTTCGAGGCCGCCGCAGTGGTCGTTGTGCGCGTGGGACAAAAAGGCGATGTCGACCTGCGTCAAATCGACGCCGAGCGCCTTGGCATTGTCGATAAACTGCGCGTCGGGCCCCATGTCGAAAAGAATTTTGTGCTTGTCGGTCTCAATATACATCGACAGGCCGTGCGCGCAGGCGACGGTGTCTCTGCACGTGCTGTTTTCCATCAAAATGACGACTTTCATCAAAAAGCCCCCTTTTATGTTACTGCTCCACCGCTTCGCCGTAGAGCGCCCAGGTATTGCTGTCAGTGATCTTCGCTTTGGCAAAGGTGCCGATGAGGGCCTTGTCGCCTTTCATGCGCACAAGGCGGTTGCCCTCCGTGCGCGCGGCGAGGGGAAATTCAGCATCGTCGCTCTCGCCGTCGACGAGCACCTTGACGGTCCTGCCGATGTAGGCTGCGTGCTTTTTCGCGCTGATGGCGTTCTGCGCATCGACGAGCTTTTCAAACCAGACCTGCTTTTCCTCGCGCGACACGGGATCCGGCATCTTTGCCGCCGGCGTGCCGGGACGCGGGGAGAAAATAAAGGTGAAGAGCGCGTCGAACTGCGTCTTTTCTACAAGATCGACAGTCTGCATCGCTTCGTCCTCGGTCTCTCCCGGGAAGCCGATGATGACGTCGCTCGTGAGCACCATGCTTGGCATGACGCTTCGCGCGTAGGCGATCATTTCCTCGTACTTTGCGCGCGTGTAGGGGCGGTTCATCGCCTTCAGAACGCGGTCGCACCCGGACTGGACGGGGAGGTGGAGCTGCTTTGCAACGTGCTCGCAGCGCGCCATCGTGTCGAAGAGCTTGTTGGTCGCGTCCTTCGGCTGGCTCGACATAAAGCGCAGCCAGTAGTCGCCGGGAATGGCGTTGATGGCGGCGAGCAGGTCTGCAAAGTCGTAATCGGTGCCCAAGTCCTTGCCGTAGCTGTTCACGTTCTGGCCGAGCAGCGTAATTTCCTTATAGCCCTCGGCGATGAGGCCGCGGCATTCCTCGATGATCTTCTCCGGCTCGCGGCTGCGCTCGCGGCCGCGGACGTAGGGCACGATGCAGTATGAGCAGAAGTTGTTGCAGCCGTACATGATGCTCACCCACGCGCGCACGCCGCCCTCGCGCACGATGGGAAGGTCCTCGGCGATACGGCCATGCTCGTTCTCGATGGAGAAAACGCGCTTATTCTTCGTGTACACCTCGTGCAGCAGCTCGGGGAGCCGCCATTCGGCCTGGGGGCCAAGCACAAGGTCAACGTGGTGGTAGGAGTTTTTCACCTTGTCGGCCACGACCTTCTGCTGCGCCATGCAGCCGCAGAGGCAGATGATCTGATCGGGCTTTGCGGCCTTCGTGTGGCTGAGGCGGCCAAGGTGGCCGTAGACCCGCTTTTCCGCGTGCTCGCGGATGGCGCAGGTGTTGAGCAAAATGACGTCCGCCTGCTGCTCGTCGCGCGTGAGCTCATAGCCCATCTCGCGCAGCATGCCCATGAGCACCTCGCCGTCGGCCACGTTCTGCTGGCAGCCGAAGGTGTCGACCAGCGCAAGCGGCGTGCGGGTGCGGCGGTCGTTCATCTCGCGCATCTTGCGCGTAAATTCCTTCTGACGCGCGAGCTCCTGCTCGCTGACGATGACTTCATTCCGTTCCAAGGGAAATCTCCTTCCAAATCTCGATAGTTTAGCAATATAGTATATCATGTTCGCGAGAGCGTGGCAAGGCCGCGCGCGGCTTTCCGGCGCGAAAAATCCACAGCTTTCGCAATTCCGGTGACTTTTCCGCACCCGTGTGGTATGCTATGGAAAACCTGAACTCCAAAGGAGGGCTTTCCATGGCGGCGTTTTATCAGAAATTTCTGCGCAAAAATATCGACTTATCGCCCCTCAGCGTGATGCGGCGGGAGGACAACGATCCCTATTTCTGCACGCCCAAGGGCGCAAGCATCTTCGGCTGGGCGGGCGTGGACGGCATCCACTTCTGCTTTGTCCGCGGTTTTGGCGAAACGGTCTTCGCCGTGAGCCCGATGAACGGCGGCAAGGACTGCGTGCACGTCATCGCACGCGATTTCAGCGATTTTCTGCGCCTGCTGCTCGCGACCGGCGACAGCGCGGCGCTCGAGCAGGCGTGGCAGTGGGACGAGGCGCAATTCGACGCCTTCCTTGCCGAGAATCCGCCGACGGACGAGCAGAAGGCGGTGCTCTCGCAGATCACCACAGTCTTTTCCCTCACGCCGATGGAGCGGCCGTGGCAATACCTGCGCGAGCTGCAAGCGGAGTTCGATCTCAGCAAGCTCAAATTCACTGAGGACTTCTACGACCCCGAAATGAATCCCGACGCGCCCGAACAGAAAGAGGACTGGAAGGTCTATTTTGACGGCAGCTTTTGGGGCCACCACGGGCATGGGCGCGCGGGCAGGGAAGTGCCTGTACAAAAGTGGTTTTTGTGGGCGGGGCGCGACTGGTTCGTGCCGTCGGTTTACGTCTGCTCGAAGGGCATCGTCATCGACTTTTGCTTGCGCGCGGAGGCAAAAGCGCTGCGCGATTTCATGGAAAGGTGGGGCATCGACCCAGAAAGCGACGAGCCTATCAACTTTACGCGCGACGAGCGCGAGCAGATGGAGCGCGAGCACCCGCTCAGCCTTGACTTTTCCCCAAGCCTCACCCTGAACGGCACAACGCTCCGCACGAGTCACGGCTGCGGCGTCATTTTCCTGCCGGAGCAGCCCGGCTTCTGTGTCGACGCGGAGCCCGCCATGGCGCACTACGGCCTCGACCGCGCGTATGGCTGGAGCATCCGCCGCGCAGCCTTCCCGTTCGTCACGAAGCGCGCGCCGAAGCTCAAATCACTCGCCGTCACGATGACGGCGGACGAGGTGCGCGTCCCCGGCCCGCGCTTTCGCGCGGACAAGACGGGCGATACGTTTGCCTTCTCCTACCGCGGCACAGAGTATACGCTCGCCGTGCAGGAGGTCGAGCCGCAGGAACTGCCGCGCGAGCGGATGAATCTCGACCCGCGGTTCGACTATCCGACGCATTTTACGGCCATCAGTTACACGCTCATGCCCGAGCCGCCGGAACACTCGATCTTCGTCGAGGACTGCGCCGAGAGCGACCGCCCGCGCCAGGTCAGACGTGAGACCGCTTCCTTTGCGCCCGAGGCGCAGAACGACTTCTGCTTCGGCATCATCGGCGGCGCGGACGGGCCGGTCGCCATCGTCGTGGGCGAAGCGGCGCAGGGGAAGCTCCACACCGCGTGCTCGTCGCTGCACTTTGAGATAGTCGACCACATCGACTGGCGCGTCGGCTTCCGCGAAACGCCGTGGGAAGAGGGGACGTTCGCCCTCATCTGACTTACCTTTTCTGCGCTTTTCGGTATTCCGTCGGCAGTGCGCCGTATGCCTTGTGGAATTCGGTGGAAAACTTGCTCTGGCTCTCGTAGCCGACGGCGCGCGCGATCTGCGCGATGCTCTCGTCACCCTCTGTGAGGAGCTTTGCCGCCTGCGCCATGCGGTGCTCGCGGATATGCGAGGCAAGGGACGCGCCGTAAACGGACTTGAAGAGCGCCTTCATCGTCGATGGATTCATCAGAAAGCGGCGCGAGAGCTCATCGATCGTGGTGCGGCTTGCAAGATCCTGCGTGAGATAATCGTGCACGGCGCAGATGGTCGCAAGCTGTTCCGCTGTGGCGCCGCCCTCGTGCATTTCGGCATCGAGCGGGGGAAGGTGCGGCGCGCCGGACGCGGCGCGGCTCTCCTCCTCGGGACACGAGATCTCCATCGTGCGCTCGATCATGCGGTGCAGCAGCTGCGCCTGCTCCGTCTCCGCGGCGCGGTAATAGACCTCTTTGCCCACGCGGCGCGAAATAAGAAGTCCGCTCTCGCGCAGCTGGCGCAGGTGGTGCGACACGGCGGGCGGGCTCATGCCCACCGTCGCCGAGAGGTCGACGACGCACTCCTCGCAGTGGCACAGCAGCCAGAAAATGCGCACGCGGCTGCTGTCAGAGAGGAGCTTGAAGATGTCGGCCACGGTCTGAAAGCTGCCCGCCGTTTCCACCGATTCCTGCAGCCGGAGCATCGCGCCGTCGCTGTGGTCGTGGGGCAAATGGGGTTCGCTCATCGTGTTTTCCTCCTTTCTTTTTCGCTCGCGGCGCGTATCTTCTATCCCGTTTGGAAGTTTGTTTCGCCCAAACGGAAGAGCTGCGCGCTCGCGCCTTGACTTTTTCCTTTGTCCACAGTATAGTACGGGCAGAAAGATTAAACAAGCGCTTAATCGTTAAATATTTCCCGACAAAAAGGAGAAACTTATCATGAAAAAGACCTATCAGATCGAAGTCGACTGCGCCAACTGCGCGAACCTCATGGAGCAGGCCACCAAGAAGACCGAGGGCGTTGCCGACGCCGTCGTGAACTTCATGACCCAGAAGATGACCGTCGAGTTCGCCGAGGGTCAGGACCCCAAGGCCGTGATGAAGGCCGTCCTCAAAAACTGCAAGAAGGTCGAGGACGACTGCGAGATCTATCTCTAAGACAATCTCTCCCTTCGCCCCGGACAATGGCGCCGGGGCGCTTTTTGAAAGGTGGTCATTTCCATGACGAAAAAGCAGAAAAAGATGCTTTATCGCATTCTGATCGCGGCGGCGCTGTTCCTTGCGGCAAAATTCGTGCTGCTGCCGCCGCTTCTCTCCACGCTGCTCTACTTTATCGCCTACTTCACCGTCGGCTATGACATTCTGCGCAAGGCATGGAAGGGCATCTGCAACCGCCGCGTGTTCGACGAAAACTTCCTCATGGCGGTCGCGACCGTCGGCGCGATCGCGCTCGCCGTGTACGAAAAAAGCGGTGACTACGCCGAGGCCGTCGCGGTCATGCTCTTCTATCAGATCGGCGAGCTGTTCCAGAGCTACGCCGTCGGCAAGTCCCGCCGCAGCATCACGGCGCTGATGGACATTCGCCCCGACTATGCCAACATCGAGCGCGACGGCAAGCTCGAGCAGGTCGACCCCGACGAGGTCGAAGTGGGCACGGTCATCACCGTGCAGCCGGGCGAAAAGATCCCCATCGACGGCTGCATTGTCGAGGGCGCGTCCGCGCTCAACACCGCGGCGCTCACGGGCGAGAGCCTGCCGCGCGACGTGACGCCGGGCGACGAGGTCATCAGCGGCTGCATCAACATGACGGGCGTTCTCAAGGTCAGAACGACGAAGGCCTTCGGCGAATCCACGGTGTCGAAGATCCTCGAGTTGATGGAAAATTCCAGCAGCCACAAGTCCCGCTCGGAGAACTTCATCTCCCGCTTTGCCCGCGTCTACACGCCCGCCGTGTGCTACGGCGCGCTGGCGCTCGCCGTGCTGCCGCCGCTTTTCAATCTCATCAGCGGTGCTCCCGCCGCGTGGGGCGTGTGGGTCTACCGCGCGCTCACGTTCCTCGTCATCTCGTGTCCCTGCGCGCTCGTCATCAGCATTCCCCTGAGCTTTTTTGCAGGTCTCGGCGGCGCGAGCCGCGAGGGCATTCTCATCAAAGGCTCGAACTACCTTGAGACCCTGTCGAAGACGAAGACCGTCGTCTTTGACAAGACCGGCACGCTCACGCAGGGCGTGTTCGAGGTCACGGGCGTGCACCACAGCCCCATGGAGGAGCGCAAGCTTCTTGCATACGCGGCGCTCGCCGAGTGCGCATCCTCGCATCCGATCAGCAAGAGCCTGCAAAAGGCCTGCGGCGGCGAACTCGACCGCTCGCGCGTGACGGACATTGAAGAGCGCAGCGGCCGCGGCGTGGTCGCCACCGTCGACGGGCACAGCGTTGCCGCCGGCAACAGCCGGCTCATGGAGGAGCTTGGCATTTCCTGGCAGGAGTGCCGCAGCGTCGGCACGATCGTCCACATGGCGGTCGACGGCGCATACGCCGGTCACATCGTCATCTCCGACGTCGTCAAGCCCGGCGCGCGCGAGGCCATCGCCGCGCTGAGGCGCGCGGGCGTACGCAAGACCGTCATGCTCACAGGCGATATGCAGAAGGTTGCCGCCAAGGTCGCGGAGGAACTCGGCGTGGACGATTTCCGCGCAGAGCTGCTGCCCGCCGACAAGGTCAGTGAGGTCGAGCGGCTGCTCGGCGAAAAGGGGAGCGGCGAGTGCCTCGCCTTCGTCGGCGACGGCATCAACGACGCGCCCGTCCTCTCCCGCGCGGACATCGGCATCGCCATGGGCGCGATGGGCTCCGATGCCGCCATCGAGGCCGCCGACGTGGTGCTCATGGACGATGACCCGATGAAGATCGCCAAGGGTATCCGGATCTCGCGCAAGTGCCTGCGCATCGTGTATGAAAACATCGCCTTTGCCCTCGGCATCAAGGCGTTGTGCCTCGTCCTCGGCGCGCTGGGTCTTGCCAACATGTGGGCCGCCATCTTCGCCGACGTCGGCGTGATGGTGCTCGCCGTGCTCAACGCGATCCGCGCATTGAGAACTTCAAAAAACTGACGTTATCAGTTTTTTGAACAGAGATTCACTGCGCTCAGCGCACGCGCCGCAGGCGCGCACACTCGCTCCGTGCAGAGTGTTTTTCGCCACGTACACGCCGCGGCGAAAAACGATTGGAGTTTATTTGCCGCCTGCGGGTGGCAAAGTCTGCGACGCTTTTGCAAACGAGAGGGCGGTGTCAGCCGCCCTCTCGTTTGAAGTTTATTGCATTGTTTCCAGAATTTTCGTATAATGGGAAAAACATCATTTTGGAGGATACCGCCATGAAAGTCAGCGTCGTCCAGATGAATATGCGCTCGCTCGCAGGAAAAGAAAACTTCGACCGCGCCGAGGCGCTCATCCGCCGCGCCGCGCGCGAGACCGCGCCCGACGTGATTCTCCTGCCCGAAACGTGGAACACGGGCTTCATGCCCGCGGGCGACCTTGCCGCGGCGAGCGACGAGGACGCAAAGGCCGTCCGCGCGCGCTTTTCCCCGCTCGCGCGCGAGCTGAACGTCAACATCATCGCGGGAAGCGTGTCGAATCTCCGCAATGGCAAGATCTACAACACCGCCTGCGTCTTTGACCGCGCGGGCGCCTGCCTTGCAGAATACGACAAGACGCACCCTTTCACGCCCATGGGCGAGCACGAGGTCTACACTCCCGGCGATCACCTCGTCACCTTCACGCTCAACGGCGTGCGCTGCGGCCTTCTCATCTGCTATGAGCTGCGCTTCCCCGAGCTCTGGCGCACGCTTGCGCTGCGCGGGGCGGAAGTCATCTTCCTGCCCGCCCAGTGGACGGCCGCGCGGCAGTATCACTGGGAGACGCTCACCGCCGCCCGCGCCATCGAAAATCAGCTTTTTCTTGTCTCCTGCAACGCCTGCGGCGAGCGTGACGGCACGCTCTACGGTGGCTTTTCGCGCGTTATAGACCCGCTCGGTACAGTGCTCGTGCAGGGCGGCGGGGAAGAGGAGATTTTGTCCGCCGACTTAGACCTCTCCTGCATCCGTCCCCTCCGCGCTGCCGTCCCCGTCTTCCACGACAGGAGACCCGAACTTTACCGGCTGTAAGCGCCAATCCAAAACTCAAAAAAGAGAGACTGTCCGAATGGACAGCCTCTCTTTTTTGAAGTTAATTCTCCTCCCGGAACACAAAGCCGTTCTCGTCCGCCTTTTCGATGACGGCGAGCGCCTTGTAGGGGATACCGCTCGCGCGGAAGCGGTCGCCGCCGCCCTGGAAGCCCTTTTCCACGGCGATGCCGATGCCCTCGAGCTTCGCGCCCGCAGCGTTGACGATGTCGACAAGGCCCTGCACAGCGAAGCCGTTGGCCATGAAGTCGTCGATGATGAGCACGTGGTCGTCCGCGTTCAGCCACTCCTGAGAGACGAGCAGCGTGACCTTCTTCTTGTAGGTGTAAGAGAACACCTCGCTCTGATAGAGGCCGCTTTCGATGTTGTCGCTCTTGGCCTTCTTGGCAAAGAGCATGGGAACGCCGTACTTCTGCGCGCAGATGGTCGCAAGCGCGATGCCGCTGGCCTCCGCCGTCAAAACGACCGTGATCTTGCTGGTGTCGAAATACTTGGCGAACTCGTCCGCGATGTCCTCGAGCAGACGGGTGTCGACGCGGTGGTTGAGGAAACCGTCCACCTTGACGATGTTGCCGGGCAGGACTCTGCCCTCGCGGCGGATGCGCTCCTGAAGAAGCTCCATGGAATTACCCCTCCTGAAAAAATAATTTCTGACGAAATTTTTCGATTGAAATGGTAACTTCCATTTAACAGGATTTTTGTGCAGAATGCAACACGGCAACTTTGACAAGATTTTATGCTTTTTTTCTTCCTTTCCGTATATTCCGGCGACAAAGGTGCGTTTATTCCCCGTTTTGCAGGGTTTTGGCGAACCCTGCGGCAAAAAGCCGCGCGGCGTTGATCGCCTCTTCGAGCGAATTGCCCGCCGTGCCGACCTCAACAAGGAGCGAGCCGGTCGTCATGTGCTGGTTGTAGCGGGAGTTGCGCACGGTGACGGGGCGCATGAGGGTCGGATAGTCTTTGTACAGGGTTTCCTGCACGGCGCAGGCAAGCTTGAGGTTTTCCCGCCAGAGATCGTGGCTCAGCCCGCCGCCGTTCGAGCCGATGACAAATTCAAGCTGCGCCGCGCCGGCGTCCTCGCCGCAGAGGAGCTTGAACTGGTTTCCGTTCGCGTCCTGCACCGCGTCGCGGTGCACGTCGAGCACAAACGAAATGGAGGGGTACTTTTCAAGATAGCGCTCGATCGACGCGAGCGAGCGGTTGTACGCGCCCGAATAGCTCGGATAGTCGTAGAGCGAGCGGTCGTGCACGACGCTGATGCCGCACTCGGTCAGCGTGCGCGCCATCTCGTCGCCGACGCGGATCATGTTGCAGTTCGTGTCCAGCGTGCGAAATGTGTCGGACACATCGTACTCCTGCCCCGGCGGCATGGTATAGCTCTCGGTGCCGTGGGTGTGAATGATGAGCACCTGCGGCTCGTCCGCGCCGAGACAAGCGGCATAGTCCGCGCCGAGCATGGACGCGTCGAGCGCGGCGTCCGAGCCGTTGTTGATGTACACATTGCCGAACACCGTGTAGCCCGAGGGATCGGACGCCTTGAGTGTGCGCGCGGGCACGCCGTTTTCTGTCACGGCGACCTCGTCGGGCGTTTTCTCCTGCGTGAGCACCGTGCCCTCGTTGTCCTGCGCATCGCCCGCCGCGCCGTCGTCCGGCTTTTGCGTAAGCTCCGTTGACCACGCCTGCGCGATGCGCTCGTCCTCCCCGCGCAGCAGCGGCGCAGCGCGCAGGGCAAGCGACGTCTGCATGCTGAGATACTCCTCTCCGCCGTCTCCGCGCTCGTAGCGCAGCAGCATCACGCCCAGGCTCTCCTCCCGAAGCGAGCGCAGCGCGGCGCGCGCATCTTTTGCCGCCGTGGTAACGCTCACACCCCACAGCGTGAGCGCCGAAAGCGCAAACGAGCACAGCATCCGCCCCAAATGTTTCTTTTGCATCGCATTTCACCTCTTGGGACAATCCTATGTGCGCAGTGGGCGCGATATGACCATGCCTTGCCGCGCGCTTTCGCTTGCTTTTTCTCCTTTCGCGTGCTATGCTCCATATATAGAAGAGAAAAAAGCTCATATAATTTCGCTGACATGGCGCGAAAGTTTCTACGGAGCCGCCGAAAGGCTCTGCTATGGGTGTTTCTCCGGAGGATTTTCCGGGGGGACGCTTTTTCTTTTGCAGTTTTTACCGAAAAGGAGTGAAGCAGCATGAAGATCCTCAAAGGCCATCTCATCTCCGCGCCCGCGCTCGGCGCGCTTGAGATCATCGAGCACGGCTGCCTCGTGCTTGATGACGACGGCACGATCAAAAGCGTCGAAAAGGCTGTGCCGCAGCATGTCGACGCTGAGGTCATCGACTACGGCGACAAGCTCATCATGCCGTCGTTCGTCGATATGCACCTGCACGCGCCGCAGTATCCCATGCTCGGCATGGGCATGGACCTGCCGCTCATTGACTGGCTCAACACCTACACCTTCAAGACCGAGGCGCGCTTTGCCGACAACGACTACGCCCGCCGCATTTACCAAAAGCTTGCAAGCGACCTCATCACGAGCGGCACGACGCGCGTTTGCATGTTCTCCTCCCTCCACACGGACGCGACGCTCATTTTGATGGAAGAGCTCGAAAAGGCGGGCGTCACGGGCTATGTCGGCAAGGTCAACATGGACCGCAACGGCAGCAGCGACTTGCAGGAGACGACCGAGCAGTCCAAGCGCGAAACGCTGCGCTGGCTCGACGAATGCGCGCGCTTTACAGCCGTCAAGCCCATTTTAACGCCGCGCTTCACCCCCTCGTGCACCGACGAGCTGATGCGCTGGCTCGGTTCTCTCGCCCGTGAGCGCGGGCTGTATGTCCAGTCGCACCTGTCTGAAAACAAGGGTGAGATCGCGTGGGTCAAAGAGCTCTGCCCCGACTGCACGCAGTATTGGGAGAGCTATGACCGCGCAGGGCTGTGGAATGACCACACCGTGATGGCGCACTGCGTCCACTCCGATGCGCGCGAGCGCGAGGCGATGCGCGAGCATGGCGTTGTCACGGCGCACTGCGCAGGGTCGAATATCAACATCTGCTCGGGCGTTGCGCCCGTGCGGACGCTGCTGCACGAGGGAAACCTCGTCACCCTCGGCTCGGACATCGCGGGCGGGGCGCTGCTCGCGATGAACAAGGTCATCACCATGTCGATCCGCGCCTCCAAGTTCCGCCACATGCAGACCGACGGACGCGACGAATTCCTCACGGTGGAGGAGGGCTACTACCTCGGCTCCTCCGCGGGGCACGAGTATTTCGGCGGCCACGGCGGCTTTTTCCCCGGCGACAAGCTCCACGCCATCGTCGTGGACGACGCAGACTTCACCGAGGCCGCCCGCCCGCTTTCGCTGCGCGAGCGCTTCGAGCGTGCGATCTACATGATGCACCGGCATAACATCGTCTCCGTCTGGTCGGCGGGGAAAAACGTCGTTTCCTGAGAAAAAAGGGGGGAGGGCGCGCCCTCTCCCTCATTTTTTCAGAAGTCACAAAAAAACTTATAAAATACTATTGACAAAGCCCCTTCACATTTGGTATAGTAGCTCGTGTCCTGTCGAGCAGGAATATTTGGCGGCATAGCTCAGCTGGCTAGAGCATGCGGTTCATACCCGCAGTGTCCCCGGTTCAAATCCAGGTGCCGCTACCAGAAGCACGGGATGCGAAAGCATCCCGTGACTCATATGGCCCGTTGGTCAAGTGGTTAAGACACGGCCCTTTCACGGCTGTAACATGGGTTCGAATCCCGTACGGGTCACCACATTCGGAGGCTTAGCTCAGCTGGTTAGAGCGCCTGCTTCACACGCAGGAGGTCACTGGTTCGAGTCCAGCAGTCTCCACCAAAACCCTTGAAATCGTATGATTTCAAGGGTTTTTTCTTGTTTTCGGCAAAAGAAAGACATCGTGTCTTTCTCGGGAAAAAACAAAAAGAGGGAACGGAAAAACCGTTCCCTCTTTTTTCATCAGATAGTGGCTGCTTACTTGGCACTCGCTGCGCGGTAGAGGAAGGTGACGATCTGCGCTCTCGTGCAGTTGCTGTTGGGGGCGAAGGTCGTCGCGCTCATGCCGGAGGTCACGCCCTTTTCCACCGCCCAGGCAACAGCGGGAGCATAGTAGACGCCCGCGGCAACATCGGTGAAGGCGCTCGTGCCTTCCGCTGCCGGACTGTTGTTCGCCTTCCAGAGGAAGGTAACGCTCTGGCCGCGCGTGACGGTCGCGTCAGGGGAGAAGGTCGTCGCGCTCGTGCCGGTGGTCACCTTGTTTTCCACTGCCCAAGCAACCGCCTTTTCATAATAGGCGCCGCTCTTCACATCGGTAAAGGCCGTGGTCAGGGACTTCGGCTCGGGGCTGCCGGCAGCCTTCCACAGGAAGGTGACCATCTGGCCGCGCGTGCAGCTTGCGTTCGGGGCGAAGGTCGTCGCGCTCACGCCGGAGGTGACCTTGTTCTGGATCGCCCAAGCGACGGCATCGGCGTAGTAAGCGCCCTCTGCAACGTCGGTGAACGGAAGCGCAACGGATTCGGAGCCGTCGTAGTTCTTGTCGCTCAGGACGGAGGAGAAGAGGAAGTTGCTGATGTAGGCATACTCATCTCTCTGGTGCACCTTGTGGGTGAGGGAGTTTGCAAAGAGGACAACGTTCATGCCGTTTTCCTTGTAGGCAAAGCCCTGCACGCCACTGTTCATGTAGGCCTTGAAGCCGGCTGCGCGCTCGGCCGTATTCGTGGGAACGAAGCCCTCGGTCGGCGTTCTGGTCTTGTCGCTCTTGACGAGCACCGCTGCGCCAACGGGGATCTGGGAGAAGTAGCCGAGGCCGTAGGCGTAGAGAATATCGTCGCCGTCAGCAATGTAGCTCGCGTTCACAAGGGTCTTGTTGGGATAGACGACAGGCGTCAGGCAGTCCATCGCGCCGTCCAGCTCGGTGTATTCCACACCGGCGATGAGGTCGGAGGCGGAGGACGCCGCGGAATAGCTGTAACCGATGTAGGAAAGGCCGTTCTTCACGGCGGTCTTTGCGGCAGAATCCAGCTTCGAAGCGCCCGCAGCGGCGTCTGCCTTGGTCACGTCGGAGGTCGTGGTGAAGCCCATGAGGTTCATCGCGGCGGTGTCGTAGTTCCAGCTTGTGCTCTGGCTGATCTGCGGCGTGTAGACAAAGCCCTTCTCGCTTTCAGCAGGCGTGCCGGGGACGTAGACGGTCGGGGACTTGGTGATGATCTTCGCCTTCACGCTCGTCTTGTCGACGCCCGTGGCAGAGAGCAGATACTTGCCCGCGACGGTCTGATAATCGGTGTAGGAGCAGATGAAGTCGCCCATGCAGTCGCCGGAGGTGACCATGCCGACGGTCTTGCCGGCCTTCAGAAGCTCGTTGACGGCGGCGGTGGAATCCTCGGAGGCGTTGGAGATGATGACGTCCTTATCCTTCTCGCCCGCGAAGTAAGAGGTCTGGCCCTTCGTATAGGCGAGGGCGTCATCGTGATCCATGGGGCTGCCGCAAACGGCAGAGATGGTCTTGTAGGCGGCAGGCTCGGCCACGGTGACCATGTCGAAGCCGCGCGTTTCATTGAAGGAGGTGATACCCTCGGAGTAGAGGATCGTCCAGCTGTTGATGAGCGTGCCGTCATAGAGCGCGCCGTTGGCGACAGAGCGCTTGGCCTGATACATCGAGACGATCATCGTACCGGCGGGATAGGTGACGCCGTCATAGGTGAAGGGCTTCTCTGTCACGTTGACCTTGACGTCGTTTCTCGTGAGCCACTCCATCATGTCAGAAGCGGCCTGGAGGTTGGTCTGGTTCTCGCCGTCGAGCGGAATGATGTAGCACTCGGGATAGAAGTTGCCGTTCTGCCCCTTACCGGTGTACTCGGGACGGAAGAGATCCATCTCCGCGCCCTCGACGTCGTTCTGGTCGCACAGCCACTGGCCGACCAGCTCAAAGGCATCGGAGTTAAAGTTCTTCACGCCGCGCTGGAAGATGGTGACCTGGGATTCGAGATAGGAAAGCTTCTCCGCGGCAACATAAGCGGCGTTGCCGAGGATACCGTACTGCGCCGCCTGAGCGGTATCGTCGTTGTAGGCGGGCAGCTCAACGGTATAGGCAACGGTGCCCTGCAGCATGGCGAACTGAGGGGTGTAGCTCGTGGACATATCGTCCCACGGGTCTTCCCAGTAGGTCTCCGTGCCGCTGCCGGTATAGGTGAGGTAATCGCGCTGGGGAATCACATAGCTGTTGTAGCCATCGTTGTTGGCGACCGCCGCGATGCCGAGCGCCTCGCCGCCGGTGATGAGGTGGTTGGCGAGCAGGTCATACTCGAAGTTCGGCTCGTGCGGGGGATCGCAGGGCTCGCACTGGAAGGCCTGCACGCGGCCGTGGAACTCGGTGAGCGAGAGAGGATTATAGGTGCCGATGAGCTGCTGCATGTTGGCCGTCTCACTCGTGGTCTGGAAGGAGTTGTCGCGGTTGAGGTCGTAGCCGTTGGTGGAGTGTCTCGTCAGATAGGTACGTCCGTCGACATTTTCCTCGGGGACAAGGATAAAGAACACGTCGGACAGCAGCTCGTCCTTGACGTTCACGGTGTTGCTCTTCACGGTGTAATACTTTTCAAGGTCGACCTTGCCGGACTTGCCGTTGTTGTCGGCGGTCAGGTAGCCGAGGTAGCTGGCCGCATCCTTGACGAGGTCGGGAACGGCAACGCTGCCCTCCGCGCCGACAGGACCCATTTCCTCCTTGAGTTCTTTTTCGCCCGCGGCGGTGAAGCCGGTGAGCGTCTTGTAGTCGATGTTCTTTTCGCTCGTGATCATCTTGGCGAAATCGAGCACGCCGTCGGTGGCGGCGACCTCGTTGGAGTGAATGTTGGAGTACATCACAGGAACGCGAATCTCGTCGAGCTTGCCGGACTTGATCTGCGCGAGCACAGCGTCCGGGTCTGTTTCGGCCTGCTCGGTCAGCGCGAGCCACTTGCTCACGCTCGCCTTGCTGTCAGCCACGATCAGATAGGGCATATCACGACCCGCGGTGGACTGGCCCATGGAGAATCTTTCCACATAGAGGCCGTTCTTCGTGCCGTTCGCCACGATCGTATCGAGCTCCTTGTAGATCTCCCACATGGTGTTGAAGTTCTCATACGGCGCAACCTTGACAGGTGCGGAGCCGATCGCCTTGCCGCTATTTTTGGCCGTCAGATCGAAGTAGCCGCACAGGTCGATGTAGTAGCCGCCGTTCACATGGGGCACGCTGTAGTCGGGTGTCGTCTCGCCGGTTCTGCGGTTGGTGGAATAAAAGTAGTTGTTCACATGGAAGCTCACATCGAGCACGGCCTTGCCGTTTTTCTCATTCGCCGTCAGCTTGATGTCTGTGAACTGGTGCTCGTCCTTGCCCTCGGTCATCCAGCTGTCAAGATCCCCGCCCGCGTAAGCGTAGGGGAAGAGCTCTTCGTTGACATAGGGGCGGGAATCGTCACGCTCCAGCGCGAGCGTGACCGTCCCGGCATCGATCGCCGCGGCAAGCGCATCACGGCTCATGCCGGAAACGGGAATGGAAAGGGAAACGTCCTTCCCCGCCTTGCCCGTGACGAGCGTGATGGTCGCGTCCACATTGAACTTGGTGCCAAGGAGCGCATCGTCCTTGGGGTTCATGTCCTGGAAGCTGACTGCCGCCGCGGAATTGACCGCGAGCGAAAGCGTCAGCACCAGTGCCAGTAAAAGCGAAAACGCTTTTGCGGCATAGGAATGCTTCGTCATAATTCTTCCTCCTGTATTGTTTTTCCGCCGCATACAGCCTCGGCGGAGAGAGATTGTACATAGTGTATCTCAATAAAAATATCAAGTCAATCGTTTATTTTGCGCATAATACTCAAATGTTTTTATAAAAGCGAATATTGTTCCATTTATTTTGTGCAGTGCAGCATTTTTATGGCCAAGAAATTCCGTATTTTCTCTCATTTTCGTTCGTCAGAAAGAGAGTTTATGCGTTTTGTGGACATCGAAGAAAGATTGAAAAACAAACGGCTGCGCGCTATAATAAGGGCAATACGATGATTGTCAGGAGGGGTAGGGCATGCGGCTGCAAAGCGCTGTTTTTACTTTGGAGGATACGCTCTTCACGCCAGACGGCGCGGCGCGCGAGGGGCTGGACAAGGCGCTCTCTCTTTTCAAGATGGAGGGCGTGTGGCTCGGCGCGGTGACGGCCATGCGCGCCGAGGACGCGCAAAGGGCGCTTGAACGGGCAGGTCTTTCGTCCTATTTCCGCTTCGTGCTGACGGAATCCGTCGCCCTGTGCGGCGTTTACAGCGGCACGATGTTTGAGCGCGCGATGAAGCGTCTGCACGCGCAGAAGGAGGATACAGTCGTCTTTTCCGGCGCGCTTGCGGGCATTGAACAGGCCAAGGCGGCAGGCTTCCGCACGGTAGCGGTATCCGGCAGCGCCGGCGCCGCCGACTGGACGGCCATGCAGAAGGAAGCCGATCAGGCGATTCTGCATTACGGCGAGTTTTTTGCGCAGATGGCGTAAAAACGGGGTAAAACCGGCAAAATTCGACATTTCTCAGTTGCAGTTTTTCCGAACTATGGTATGATAGAAGAACGATCACCGGAAAGGGAGGGGCTGTGCAATGTCAGATTTTTACTCAGCAATCGTCTTTCTTTCCGCTTTTATTATGATCATCATGGTTCTGCTGGTGCGGAGCAACGATCTGGTGGAGTACAGCGAAAAGCAGACCATTTACACCATTTCTGTGCTGGTGATCGCCGGCGATGCAAGCGAATAAAAAAAGGGTTCAGGTAAAAACCTGAACCCTTTTTATCATGTTTACGACTCTGATGTCTCCTCCTGCGAGCGGATCTTACCGCCGAGAGCGGCAAGCACCGCGCCTAAGACGGCGCACACCGCGCTCCAGATCATCTCCCCCGAAGAGGCAAAGCCCGTCGGAATAATGGCAAGCGTGGAGGCAAGCACAACGCCGATGACAGCGTGATAGGCGAGGGGATAGTGCGCATCGAAGAGCTTGCTCACAAGGCGCGCAAACAGCGCGACCACACCGCACATGCCGATCGTCCACGGAAGGAGAACGGAAAGATCAAGGTGCGTGATGCCGTCGACCATCGGCGTGAGCAGTCCCACGGCCATTAAAATAGAGGACGAGGTCATGCCGGGGATGATGAAGCTGAAGCCCCACAGCGCACCGCAGAAGAGAAACCCGCCGAAATTCGCCGGCATCTCGGAAAAGGAGCCGAAGCGGACGGCCATCAGCACGGCAAACAGCGCGAGAAAGCTGACCGAGAGCGACAAAAACGCCCCACGGGGTCGACCCTGCGCGCCCGCCTCGCGCCAAAGCTCGGGCAGCGTGCCGAGGATGAGACCGATGAAAAGGCAGGTTGCGACGGTTTCCGACTGTTGGAATAGCGCGAGGATCGCGCCCCCGCCGCCTAAGAAACCGAGCACCCAACCGATGCCGACGGCGAGGAGCATGCGCCAGTAGCGCGGAAAAGCGCGCTTCGGGTGCGTGAGAAGCTCCATCGCGGGGCGGTAGATGCCGAAGATGACCGCGAGCACCCCGCCGGAAATGCCCGGCAGGATCGCGCCCGCACCGATGATGACGCCTTGCAGCACGCGGAGAATGCAGTTTTTTGTCTGGGTATTTTTCATAAGATCGTCTGTTTCGTTTCTGCGCTCAAGGGAGCATTCGAAAAAATGCAACGCGGCTCAGTAGCCCTTTTTGCGGTCGACAAGGTGGTGCAGCGGACGGCCCGCGGCGTAATTCTCGAGGTTCTCGCAGAAGAGCGCGACATTGCGCTCGCAGGTGTAGCCAAGCGTCATATTGCCCGCGACGTGCGGCGTGAGCAGGAGATTTTTTGCCTTTCGCAGCGGGTGATCGGCGGGCAGCGGCTCGGGCACGACCACATCAAGCGCCGCGCCGGCAAGGTGTCCGGAATCGAGGGAGGCGATGAGCGCGTCCTGATCGATCGCCGTGCCGCGCCCGACATTGACGACGTACGCGCCCTCGGGCAGCAGCGCCATGCGCGCTGCGTCCAGAATATTCACCGTGTCGCTCACCGAGGGCAGCGACATGAAGAGAAGGTCGGTCTCCGGCAGGAGCTTATCAAGCTCCGTGACGGGATAAACTTTGTCAAAGTCCTCATTCGCGCGGCCGCTGCGGCTCACGCCGATGAGGCTTGCCGGGTGGAACGCACGTACACGGCGGGCAAATTCCGTGCCGATGTCGCCCGCGCCGAGGCAGGTGACGCGCGCGCCGTGGAGCGAGCGGATACCGCCGGGCAGCACGCGCCAGTCACCCTCGCGGATCACCTCGGTGTATTCAAGCTCGCGGCGCAGCAGCATCAGCGAGACCATGACCGAATGCTCGGCGATGGTCGTGCCGTAAGCGCCGGAGGCGTTGGTGAGCAGGCAGTCGGGATTCTGATAGAGCTCGTCGCGGCAGAAACGGTCGATGCCCGCCCAGCAGCTTGCGTACCACTTGAGATTCTTTGCCCCCGCGATGACCTTCTGCGAGGGGTGGCCGTAGAGAATGGTGCAGTCGTCCACGTTGCCCGCCGCCGCCTTGGACGAGGGGAAGAATACGATGTCATAGCCGCATCGCGCGGCAGTGTCGCGCAGGGTCTTTTCGTATGCGGGGGTCAGAAAGTCGATGATGACGCCGATTTTTTCACTCATGCTGCAATTCCTCCAAAATTCGTTCCGCAACGCGCAGGCCGTCGGCCGCGGCGCTCATGATGCCGCCGGCGTAGCCCGCGCCCTCGCCGCAGGGATAGAGCCCGCGCAGAGCGGACTGATAGCTTTCGCTTTCGCGCACGATGCGCACGGGGGACGAAGAGCGCGTCTCCACCGCCGTCAGCACGGCGTCGGGCGCATCAAAGCCCCGGAGCTTTTTCCCCAGCAGGGGGATCCCCTCCTCAAGCGCCTCGCAGACAAAAGGCGGGAGACAGTCGTGCAGGTCGCACCAGCGAACATCGGGCCGATAGGTCGGCGCGACGCTTCCTGCGCCCGTGGACGCGCGATGGGCAAGAAAATCCTCCACCCGCTGCGCGGGCGCGCGATAGCCGCCTCCGCCGAGGCGGTAGGCCGCGTCCTCCAGCGTGCGCTGGAAGGAAACGCCCGCAAGGGTATCGTCCGAGGGGAAATCCTCGGGCGTGACGGAGACGAGAAGGCCGCCGTTGATGTTCACGCCGTCGCGCGCGAACTCGCTCATACCGTTCGTCACGACGCGGTTTTCCTCCGACGCCGCGGCGACGACCTCGCCGCCGGGACAGACGCAGAAGGAGAACACGCCGCGTCCTTTCCCTGTGTGGCAGGAAAGCTTATACGATGTGGGCGGAAGGCCGGGCGTGCCCGCCGCCGCCTTATACTGCGCTAAGTCCATGTCGCGCTGACGGTGCTCGATGCGCACGCCGACAGCGAAGGGTTTCGGCTCCATCGGTACCCCCCGCTCGCGCAGCATCTCGAACGTATCGCGCGCGCTGTGACCGGGGGCAAGGACAACATGGCGCGCAGGGAGAACATAGTCCCCCTCTGGGGAGGAAACGCGCAGCGCGCGGACGCTGCCGCCGTCCATGTCAATATCCGTAACCCTGTCTCTTATACACATCTCCGAG